>Ga0268253_10000255_pt1 | contig 12911 bp, 9 predicted proteins | sample AgamicMgMarz_FD_200250 | JGI IMG/M metagenome (GOLD analysis project Ga0268253, IMG submission 200250) | Agave microbial communities from Guanajuato, Mexico - Mg.Ma.rz (v2) (version 3) | ecosystem: Host-associated > Plants > Phyllosphere > Phylloplane/Leaf | place: Guanajuato, Mexico | collected... | reverse complement strand
TTCAATTGATTCTGGCGCTTGGCGGCACTCCTAAACAAGCTATTCATAGTATTTTAAATGCCGCAATCAAAGCTAGCATGATTCCTACTGTAGAAAGTCAAAAAACAATTGGACTCGTTCAGCTTCCGGGTATGATGACAGGCCAGATTATTGGAGGGGCAGATCCGATACAAGCTGTCAAATTCCAGTTGCTTATCGTTTTTACTATTCTAGCTTCTGCTACGCTTTCCTGCGTCATTTTAAGCCGATTAACATACCCTACCCTTTTTAATAGCTATCAGCAGCTTATCCGTGAGCATACATAAAAAAAGAAGAAAGGAGTCTCCTTTCTTCTTTTTTTATTGAGCAGCTTTTTTTAATCTTGATCCTATGTCACTTCCAAAGGTTACTCCTAAATCGCCGAGCCATCTTCTATAAGCAATACTCAGTCGGTCCGGGTTCAAATGAAGCTCTGCTTGTAAGTCAAGCGGCAGCTCTTCTGGTTTTTGACTTTCCACAATACTGGTATCTTGTTCAATAATAAGCTGCTGAAAATCGCGAAAATATTGATCAGGTGCATCAAACGAATAGTTTCTAGAAACCAGCGCAAACACGGTGGACTTTCTTTCCTCTTCAGGTAAAACCGCAAACAGCATTGAAAAGATTTCACCCGTTTCGTAGTTCACTTTTTTCAACCTTGCAACGGTAGGACGAAGAATTTCAAAGGTATAATAAATAGTCGCAAAGTTACCCGTACCATCTGCATCTGCGTACACAGCGATTTCATCAGAAACGTATCGGTTATCTTTCCAATGCACCTTATAATCAGGAATTTCGGCGTAGTCAGAGTGTCCAAGGCTTCCTTCGTGAACAAAAGCCAAATGGCTTACATCTAGAAAGTTTTCTACGACACGAGGAGCTGCTGCCTGTAGAATATGAGGGTTGGCGCAAACCGTTTTGAATCCGGAGTTAAGATGTTCGTCATACAGGGGAAGAGGAGTATCACCTGCCTCGCTGTTCATCTTCACCCATATAATCCCGTACTTTTCAACGCAGTCATACACCTGTGCTTTTGCTTTTGAAGGAATAGCTCTTCCCGGCGGCTGTTGAGGAATTTTCACACAAGCCCCGGCATCATCGTATTTCCATCCGTGATAAGGGCATACAATGCAATCATCTACCACTTTTCCAAGAGATAACGCTGCACCGCGATGGATGCACAAATCTTTAAATGCTTTAATGGCATTAGATGTGCGAAAAAGCACAACTCGCTCTTCTAAAATCGTTACTTGCAAGGGCTGATCCGTTAAATCATGTGAATAAGCTGCAGGCAGCCATTCCTTAGCCAGTACTAAATCTTTAATCATCTGCATCGCCTCCGTACGATAAGTAAATTTATTTCTTGTTTATAAAAAAAACCGCAGAAATAGAAGGGGTGCTTCTAATTCCGCAGCTTTTTCGTTCCGTAAAACAGACTATAAGCGCGCGAAGATTCTACATGATTGCAGATAGAGCGACCTTAGCACTTCATCTACAATGACAATACGTATTCATCGCTATTTTTTTAATCTTAAAACCTAACCCTTATATATTGAATAAAGAGCGGCCAGCCGCTAAAAGCTTTTCTGTCCACTGATTTCTCTTATTTTTACTTTATCAATTTCCCACTGAAAAATCCCTTGCTTTGTAAGCATCTCTAACATAATTTTTTCAGTTAAACGAATAAAAGCTGCGGTTTTAAAAACCGCAGCTTGCTTTATTATGAGCTCATATAACTGGCCGTATATTTTTTCGTCTGTTTTTGTATTTCTTGATTTAAATGTTTGAAAAATGAGAGCGTTTCTTCATAATCGGTCGCTTTTTCATGAAACTTCAATGTAAGATTTTCTTCAAACAACGTTTCTCCTTGATGACCGACCGCTTTCAGCTGAACATCTGTAACAATACCTTGCGAAATCGAACATAATAAATAATTAAAGCAATGAACCGGAACGATATGCATCAGATGAAAATCGTCGATAGTTCTATCACTTTTTGTTTTCTTAAATTCCACAGTGAGTTCTTCTGGATGAATAAACACATTTATATGCTGTTTGGACAAACAAGTAGGAGTCATTTTTTGTGTATACTCACAAAATTCCAGTCCAATAAATATAGAATTCTCGGAGTCAGCTTCAATGAAGATTTGCGAATTTTTTACCATTATCCTCGTCCTCCATATTCAATCTAGTTACCCCACCACTCGCATTCGTTTGTAGAATATTACCATTTCCTCTCTATTTTATCATTGATTTTTCTCAGTGCCTATTTAACAGGCGGAAGTTCTCTTTAAAAGAGAGGGAACTGACAGGCAGTTCTTTATGTGAGAAAAATAAACAAAAGACACCTCTTTTGTTTTCTTGAGGTGTCTTTTGGTATCATCAGCCTGTGTTACGCAACCCTGCTGCAATGCCGTTAATCGTTAATAACGCTTCTTTTAAAAGTTCTTCATTTAACGTTTCAGCCTCATCTTCACGCAGCTTGGAAATGACCTTAACTTGTAAGAAGGTTAGAGGGTCCACATACGGATTTCGTAATTTAATAGATTCTTTAATCGTAGGAAGATGATCCATTAATTCTTTTTGACCCGTGATTTGAAGAATCATTTCTTTCGTAACATTATACTCTTTTTTAATAGCGGTAAAAATTCGCTCTGAAATAACCGGGTCTTGTACCATCTCCGTATATTCTTTTGCTGCCATTAAATCTGCTTTTGTTAAGGCCATTTGCAGATTATCGACGGTCGAGCGGAAGAATGGCCATTCCTTATACATTTGCTGAAGAAGCTGTATATCTCCGGATTTCTCTACTAAATGCTGTAAGCCTGTACCTGCAGCGTACCAGGCTGGAAGCAGCTGTCTGCTTTGCGTCCATGCAAATACCCACGGAATTGCTCGCAAGTCTTCAAAGCGATCACTTCCTTTTCGACTCATTGGACGTGACCCAATATTTAAAGCCCCCAGCTCAGGAAGAGGTGTAGCTTGTTTAAAGTACGTTAAAAAGTCTGGATCTTTGAAAACAAGCTCTTGATACTTACGTAAAGAAGCAGTTGAAATCTCGTCCATTGTTTCTTCCCATTCATGTGTACGAATATCACATTGTTCAGCTTCTTGAGAAACATTTGCTGCCGCTGTAAGAAGAGCTGAGACCGCTTGTTCAAGGCTTCGGTAAGCAATGTCATATAAAGAGTATCTAGAAGAAAGAACTTCTCCTTGCTCTGTAATTTTGACGCCGTCTCCTAGCGTCTCAACAGGCTGAGATAAAATGCTTCGGTTTAACGGCCCACCTCCTCGGCCTAGTGAGCCGCCTCGGCCATGGAAAAACTTCAGACGAACTTGATACTTCCTCGCCATATCGTGAATTTCCTGCTGCGCTTTATAGAGCTTCCAATTAGCAGTAAGCGTTCCTCCGTCTTTACTTCCATCTGAGTAGCCAAGCATAATTTCCTGCAAATCCTGCTGTTTCCTTAGGTGCTCTCGATAAAAATCTAATTGAAATAGCTGTTCCATGATTTTAGGACCTGCTGTGAGATCATCAATCGTTTCAAGCAGCGGAGCTATATTTAACTTACTTTCAATGCGGCCATCTGCATGAAGGCGGTAAATACCCGCTTCTTTGGCGAGTACCATGACTTCTAACAAATCACTTGCAGACTGCGTCATACTGATTAAGTAGACTTCAATAGATCTTTCTCCAAATTCTTTATGTGCTCGATGTATCATATTAAATACTTCAATTACTTGCTGCGTTTCTTTAGAGTAATTCTCTACAAATGATATCACAGGTCTTGGGTCTTGAAGAACCTTCCCTAGCAGCTCAACTTTTTTCTCTTCTGTTAACGCTGAATAATCTTCAGCTAAAGAAACAGCATGGAAAATTTCTTTGATTGCCGCTTCATGTTCCCCGCTGTGATTACGGATATCAAGCGTTGCTAAATGAAAACCAAACAGCTCAACTTGGCGAATTAATTTACATAAGCTTTTTAACTGATAATCCTGAGGCTGGTGCTTTTGCAAGCTATCTTTGATTAGAAATAAATCATGTAGAAGTTCTTCCGACCTTTGATAGCCTGCTTCCGATTCTCCAACTAAATTTAATTTATGAAGCATAATCGTAAGCTTGCAGCGATATACTTCGTGTTTGATTCTCCATCGCTTTTTCTCAGGCAGCAACGATATTTCTTGATTAATAGAATCAAGAAGATTATCTGAAACTGCGACTCTTTTTGTAGACTGACTTAACCTTTGTCTCAATTGAGTAAGCGACTCTTTATATTTACGAATAGCTAACTTCCTTTGTTTGACAAGCGTTTGCCACGTTACTTTAGGAGTTACGTTTGGATTTCCATCTCGGTCTCCGCCAATCCATGAACCAAATCGAAGAATATTAGGCACCTTCCAATTTTCTTCAGGGTAATTCTCCTGCAATGAATTTTCTAACTCCTGATGAAGTTGAGGAAGCACTTCAAATAACGTTTCATCAAAATAATATAATCCATTGGATACTTCATCCATCACGGTCGGCTTGCGATCTCGCAGTTCATTTGTTTGCCATAAAATTAATACTTCGCTAAACAGTCTTTCTTCAATTTCCGTACGTTCACGTTTTGTTAACGTTGGATTATCCAAGTTTTTCAGAAGCTCAGCCATTCGTTTATGAATATCAAGGACACTTCGTCTAGTGGCTTCTGTTGGATGAGCAGTGATGATGAGCTCTAGAGATAGAGTTTGAAGCAAGTTAGCAATTACGTCTGGCGCCACGCCATTATTTTTAAGCGAAACAACGGCACTTTCCAATGAGCCCGGCTGCATAATAGAATCTTCTTGCTGCTGATATTCGCGTCTGCGACGAATTCGATGATTTTGCTCTGCAATATTAACTAAATGAAAATAAACTGCAAACGCCCGAATAACCTGCTCGCGCATCGGCTGTTCAAGAGTAACGATTTCATTTTTTATTTCTTTATAGATAACTTCATCTTTGTTTTCTCTAAGTGATTTTGCTACTTCGCGTATTTTTTCTACTTTGCTAAGCAGTTCTTCTCCACCTTGGTGAACCAGAACTTTTCCTAACAATTGACCGAGAAACTTTACATCACGGCGCAGGGCAGTGCTGCTGTTTTGTCTTTCTGCTGCTTCTACTGTTACCATTAGACACGACACCTTTCTTCATAAATGTTGTACTTTTTAAACTTTTTAGAAAATTATATTAAATCCATATTACCATGAACGAAAATAAATTTCATATAATTTTATTTCCTCCTCTCGTTCAGGAGAGGAGATTAATCAAATATAAAAAAGAGGTTAAGACATAACTAAATGAATCCAATCTAAAGACGAACAAATGGGATACATAAGCTGAACCGCTTGTGACACCGCAGTTGATTTCTGTGCAAGACTTTGCTTTCCGCAGGTGGCTGCTGAGCCTCCTCGTCGCTTCCGCTTTTCCCCCGGGAGTCTTCGTCTTGCCCTCCAATCAACTGCTAGAAAGAACGAAACAGACGAAACCTACGTTTGCCATAACAAAAAAAACGAACCACTAATCAAACATTTTGATCACTGGTTCGTTTTTCATTTGAGCTAAAATACTTTTGTCTCGGCCTCTCTTTTATGCTACCAAGGTTGTCCTAAATCCAATACCGAGGCTAGTTCATTGCTTTTTTTACGCACTTGTTTACGCGTGGCAGCGCGATCTGCCCCCGTTTGAAACAGGTATTTTTCTTCTTCTGTTTCTGGAATAAGCTCCGGTACTGCACGGGGCTTTCCATCATCATCCATTGCCACAAAAGTTAAAAATGATGTGGCTGCAATTTGACGCTCCCCGGTTTTTAAATTTTCTTTAATCACTTTCACAAACACTTCCATAGATGAACGACCTGTCCATGATACGTATGACTCCAAACATACAGAATCCTGAGGCGTAATAGGGTGCAGAAAATGAATAGAGTCTGCTGAAGCTGTCACACACTCTGTACGACTGTGACGATAAGCTGAAATGGACGCAATCATATCAATATCACTCATTAACTTTCCGCCAAATAACGTATTGTGATTATTAATATCATTAGGAAAAATGCGGCTCGTTCGAACGGCCTTTGTATCTTTACAATAATTTGCTTTCATTAGTAAGAACCTCCATTGATGCCTATCATAATAAGAATAAAAGAATGAATGAACCTATACTAGCATATTTTGATAAATTTAGCTTTACAAAAAACTCGTTGATTTATTTACAGAAAACAAAAAAGAGAAGAAAAATTCTTCTCTTTTTTGTCTATCGAATATAGCTTGATCCAAACGTTTTACCTAAAGAATCACTGTATAGGTCACTTGACTTAACAGTCCATCTCCCATCTTCTTTCACCATAAAAATTCGTAGGAGACGACTTCCTTCTTTCGTTTCTAATTCATTTACAATATCTTTGAATTTAGAAGCCGCAAACTCTTCAGAGTGTTCTGTATCGTAATCTTTCGTTTCATCTGTATGCGCTCGCTTAAGCTGCGATACGTACGAATATAAGTCTGATAAATTAAGAGTAGTGTACTCCACTTCTACTACGGCCTTATTATTTGCATTCGCAATCACATTTGTTTTCACACTTGCTTTTTCTTTTAAAACATCTTTATACATGTTAAAAAAATCTTTTTTTGCCTTGTCGGTTAAACTGTTAGAAAACGCACCTTTTAATTCCTCATTAAACGCTTTTTTCTGTTCTTCTATGCCAGCTGTTTTGTCTGCTGTTACATATTTATCATAGTCTACGTTTTCTTTGTTTAAGTAAAGGACTTCTGTATAAGCTTGCAGAGCTTTTTCTGGGTCTTGCAGCTTATTATAGCTTTTCGCGTATTTTTTCGTATCCAGTGTTAATGTCACTTCGTCAATTTCTTCATCATAATCAGATGATTTTGGCTGAAGCCCAATTTTGTACTTTTTATCTTTTTTGACTTCAAAGACAAACGTTAAATTTTTTTGCTTTCCAGCGCCAATCTTGTCAGATGCACTGCTTTCTAGTCCAAGCTCACGACTGTTCACTCCCGTTTTTGGAGACAGCTGTTCATCTCCTTCGTATAAATACACACCGTCATAATCCGATAAAGATATACTGTTTTTGGATACATTTTTCACTTTTAAATCAACTTTTAACAGCCCTTTTTCTTCACTTGTAGCTCCTTCATCACTATCTACTAAAATATAAGATGCGCTGTCAATGGATGCTTCAATCGCCTTATTTTTAGCCGAAGTGGATCCTCCCGTTTCCTTAGAACTGCTGCAAGCCGCTAATACTAGCATAAGTACAAAAGCCAAAGCCAAAACATTCATTTTTTTCACAGCTGCCTAATCTCCTTTATTTTGTTTTTTTAGAACTTTATCCCAAATAAAGGTTCCCGCTGTATAAATACTTAATAAAATCTGTATTTTTTACAATATTTTGATAAAAACTAAGTCTAAATTCTCCGTTCACCTAAATAAAAAAACACGAGCACGGGCTCGTGTTTTTTTATTTAGATTTAAAATTTTCTTGATTGATTTGTTCAGCTTCTTTCATATATCGGTTAGATTTGCCACTTTTAATTCCCCAGTAATAAAAAGCTAATGATACGCAAGCAATCACTAGCATATCCCATCCGAAAGGCAAAATATTTTTGCCTCCGAATTTTTCGCTTCCTATGTAGGAAATAAAAATCATGCACGCTAAATAGATAAGCATCCAAGCCCCGGTTAAAAATTCTTTTTTAAAGCCCACCCATTTATTTTTCGCTTGGTAATAAAAATAAACAGGCAAGCCAATTGCCATAATAAAGATCACTTCACCTGTAAGTGGCCACCTTGCCCAGTAAAGCGTCAAGGAAGCAAAAACGAAGCCGCATGGCGCAATAACTGATGCCCCTTTTAAATAAAATGGACGGTAAAAGTGTGAAGCCGTTTTTCTTAATGTTATAAGTGCTACAGGACCCATAATATAAGAGATAAGCGTCGCTACTGAGATCACTTCTGCTAAGACACCCCATCCTCTAAATAAAAAGAGAAACAAGAAGCAAGCTGCTAAATTTAGCCACATAGCTGGGCGCGGGACATTGTAAAGTGGATGAAGAGTACCAAATATCTTTGGCAAGTATCCATTTCGCTGCATCCCGTATAACATTCTAGAAGTAGTTGCCGTGTATGTAGCACCTGTGCCGGAAGGAGAAACAAATGCGTCTGCGTATAACACAATTGTTAGCCAGTTAATTCCAAGCGCAATCGCTAAATCAGCAAAAGGAGAATTAAAATTCAAATGATTCCATCCATCAGCAATTGATGACGGACTTACTGCTCCGATAAAGACAATTTGCAATATAATGTATACAATTCCTGCAATAAAAATTGAACCAATTACAGCTATCGGAATCGATTTATTAGGTGATTTTGCTTCTCCTGCCATATTTACAGGACTTTGAAACCCATTAAATGCAAACACAATACCTGATGTTGCCACTGCCGTTAAAACACTGGCCCATCCGTAAGGTGCTACCCCATGCTCACTTGAAAAGTTTCCACTATGAAAACCAGCAAAAAATAAAGCTCCTGCCGTTAAACCAGGAATTATTAATTTAATAATCGTAATAAATGAGTTTGCTTTAGCAAAGAGATTTACCGTCCAATAGTTCACAAAAAAGTAAACGAATAATAACAAAGACGCAACTGCCAACCCCTTGGACGTTAAAATGCCATTGTCTACTAATTCATGAGTCCAGCGAGCCCATTTCCACGGCCAAGTACTCATATATTGCACAGATGCAATAGCCTCCACTGTTATCGTTGAAGCGATTGAAATCCAGTTAGCCCAAGCAGCCAAAAAACCAATAAATGATCCGTGTGAATACTGAGGATATTTGACCATCCCCCCTGCTTGTGGAAACATCGCGCCCAGTTCAGCATATGATAGAGCAATGGTCAAAATAACCACCATTCCAATAACCCATGAAAAAATAGCCGCGGGTCCCGCAATTTGAGCTGCTTTCCATGCTCCAAACAGCCATCCCGAACCGATAATCGAACCTATGCCTGTCATGGTCAAAGCAAATGTTCCCATCTTCCTTTGCATATTGCTCATCCAAATCTACTCCTCTTCCCTAGGAAAATAAAAAAAACACTTGCGAAATTTTCTCAAGTGTTTGCCCAGGCGCGCGGCTTATACGCTATATGCTCCCCCATGGTCATCCATGTTGCGCCAGTCACATATAGGAATATATTTTTTATCAGTATATAACATTCATTACTATTACTCAATATACAAAATGTTTACATTACTTTTCTAAAAATAATAAATTATTCGTAAAATTCCGAATTAACCTTCTGAAAATCTCTTTTTAATTATAAAAAGAACTAAAATCCTAACTTTTCTTGTTGTTTGATTCTTTTACTCCACGAGCAGATTATCTTCTGAAAATTATACTAATATATAATATTCATTTACATAGTAAGAATTAACAGCTATATATCCATAGAATTCTTGCACTAGACCCTTTACTTATATACAATATGAAGAAAAGATACTAAAGTGAACTGCCCACCACTTAGCTACGCTTGAAGTGGGAGGCTCCTTTTAGGAAAACGTTAAAACCTACATATCATGCACTTCGCAACAAATGAAGTACTTCGAGCAAACTTCTCTGTTTACGCAAGCAAAAAACAGGGAAAATTACGAAAAAAGATTGTTAGAGGGATGCTTATGAATTATGCAAATGTAAAAGTTCTTTATTTTGATGACGACGGAACCATTCCAAATCACCCTCGTCTTCCAGTTTTGTTGTATGAACACGTATTTATTAGTAAGAAAGAGAAAGTGGAGAGCATTTTTAATTCTCACAACTGGAAAAATAGCTGGGTAGGCGGCATATATGATTTTCACCATTACCACAGCAATTCTCATGAAGCACTAGGTGTAATTAGCGGATCTGCACGTTTAAAACTAGGTGGACATATGGGGGAAAATATCGTAGTGCATGCTGGCGATGTGCTCGTACTTCCTGCAGGAACAGGGCATATGCGTCTGCAGTCAACTGCTGATTTTAAAGTGGTTGGAGCTTATCCAGAGGGCATGGATTACAATTTACGAACAGGAAAACAAACTGATCGCCCTCACGTATTTGATGAAATTGCACAAGTACCTATTCCTACAACAGATCCTGTTTATGGCGACAAAGGACCATTGACAGAGTGGTGGAACTAGACAAGCACTTATTGTCTAGTTTTTTTATTTGCTCCGTTTTATTCTTTCCATGAATCTCTATTTGAACATACAAATTCTTTTCTTATAATGCAATAGCAATATACTTTATCTCAGCGAAATAACAAAAACTTCCCGGTCAAAACTAAATTTCTTCTTTTCCATTCTCTTTTTGCTTCAAGAGCAACTTCGCTTAGATTATTCCCCTTTTTTCTTTCATAATCATTTCAAATATACTCTCATCATAAGCTCTTTTTTGTTTTTCTAAAAAAATTTCCATAGATTATAACGAAATTTTCAAAAAACTTATTGCTTTACCATGTCAGACTTGCTATCATAGTGAACATTGTTAGATAAATTTTTAGTAGGAGGAGTAAAATTGAACAGAAAATTCATAATTTTTATTCTATTCATCATTCCATTTATTGCTCAATTCGCTTTTTTACCTTTTGTAAATAACATTCATCCAATTATTTTTGGATTACCTCTTTTGCATTTATGGTTATTTTTATGGGTCTTCTTAACGCCTGTGTGTACATTTATCATTTATCGTTTACAAAAATCTTGGGGGGACATTGAATAATGCAAGGAAATTTAACCGCACTTTTAATCACATCAGCAATTGTTCTTGTCGTTATCGCAATTGGCTTTATAGCGGGACGTGACAAATCATCTAGAAGCTCAGTTGAAGAGTGGGCTGTAGGTGGAAGACGTTTTGGAAGCCTGCTCGTCTGGCTTTTAGTAGGAGCAGATTTATATACTGCTTATACATTCCTAGGTCTTACAAGTACAGCTTATCAGGGAGGAAGCATCGCATTTTTTGCCATTCCTTACTCTGTTTTAGCCTTTTTAATTTCATACTTTTTTCTTCCAAAGCTTTGGACTGTTGCTAAAAAGCACAAACTTACTACGCTTGCTGATTATGCCAGAGAACGTTTTAGCAGTAAATTTCTCTCCTCTTTAATTGCTATAGTAGGTGTATTGATGCTCATTCCATATATTGATCTTCAGCTTAGCGGTATTCAAGATACTCTTCGCGTTGCAGGAACTGGCTACATTAACGTAAAAGCTGTCGTTATTCTTTCATTCTTTCTTGTGGCTCTTTATACCTTTTTCAGCGGAATTAAAGGTCCCACATATACGGCAATTATTAAAGATATTTTAGTATGGGCGATTATGTTATTTATGGTTGTTTCTCTGCCAATTATGCATTTTGGAAGCTGGGGCAACATGATCGACAATGTTGCAAAGGATGCACCTCAGCTATTAACGATCCCAACACAAGGACCTAAAGGCATTCCATGGTTTATTACAGCATCACTCGTATCTGCTTTAGCTTTATTCATGTGGGCCCACGCTGCTACAGGTGTTTTCACTGCTAAAAGTGCAGATTCGCTTCGTAAAAATGCTATTTTCTTACCGCTTTACAATATTGTTTTAATTCTAGTCATCTTCTTAGGATTTATTGCTTATCAAGTATTACCTCAAGATACGACAGATCCTAGATTAGCATTATTAACCTTAATTCAATATTCATATGGCGGCATTGGCCAAGGGTTAGCTTATGCAACGATTGCTCTTGCTTCATTAATTCCATGTTCTATCATGGCTATCGGAGCGTCTAACTTATTTGCAAATAATATATTCAGAGATTTAATTAATCCAAATGTACAGGGTAAAACATTAACAATGGTTACTCGTTCTATGGTTTTCGTTGTTATTGGACTGGCACTTTTATTCGGTTTATTATTCCCTCAAGCACTTGTTTCCCTACAGTTACTAGGGGTATCCGGTATGGTACAAATCTTCCCGGCTATCGTTATCAGCCTGTTTTGGAGAAATCAATCGAAAGAAAGTACGATTGCTGGATTAGTAGTAGGGCTGGTTGTAACGTTTACCGTTCATGCCACAGGAAATTCATTTGGTCTTTATGAAGGGTTCTGGGGATTATTATCTAACTTACTCGTAGTTGTTATTTTAAATCCAATCTTTGCGGCAAAAACGAAAGCAGCAACTAACGGTGTGAAAGAAACATTATTTTCTAAAGACACTGCGCAATCTGAATTAAAGAAAAACGCATAAAAAAAGTTCAGCCAATTGGCTGAACTTTTTTTAGATAATATTCTCTTTTTCAGAAGAGGATGGAGTAGATTCTCTTTCCCAACATTCAATATTTTGATTGTTTTCTAGCGCATCTCTATAAAAGACTGGATTTTTCCCTTCCTTTTTCTGCTGAGTATAGTCATGCAAGGCAGAAAATGCCACTTTCGATAATAGAAAAATAGCAATCAAGTTCACGACTACCATCATCCCCATAAATAAGTCTGCCAAATTCCATACAAGCTGAAGCTGAGCGACCGATCCAAAAATAACCATCACTAAAACACCTACACGATAAGACCAAAGCCACACCTTATTTGAATTTAAAAATTCAATATTCGTTTCTCCATAATAATAATTCCCAATTAACGTACTAAAAGCAAATAGAAATACCATGATAGCTAAAAACCCTGATGCCCAAGAGCCTATATGGGTACTAAGAGAAGCCTGCGTTAATTCAATGCCGCTTAGTCCCTGCTTATAGGCGGGGGATAAGAGAACGATAAATGCTGTGCTTGTACAAATCACGAGTGTATCCGTCAAGACACCAAATGCTTGGATAAGACCTTGTTTAACTGGATGA
>Ga0268253_10000254_pt1 | contig 12917 bp, 14 predicted proteins | sample AgamicMgMarz_FD_200250 | JGI IMG/M metagenome (GOLD analysis project Ga0268253, IMG submission 200250) | Agave microbial communities from Guanajuato, Mexico - Mg.Ma.rz (v2) (version 3) | ecosystem: Host-associated > Plants > Phyllosphere > Phylloplane/Leaf | place: Guanajuato, Mexico... | reverse complement strand
CGCTCCTCGCGGAACGCGGCGGCCCGCCAGATGCAGAAGCCGGCTCCGGTGAGCAGGAGCCCGGTGTACAGGTAGGTCACGAACACGGAGGTGACGCCGTCGCCGCCGATGTCGGTGACGAACTGCACCGTAAGGACTGCCAGCAGCAGCCCCGCAACACCCCAGCAGGCGCGCAGCGCAGAGCGCTGAGTGGACGACACGTCCATCGGTACTAGATCGGCCATTGGGGCCGGAAATTGAGCCCCTCGGGGTTATAGTCGCCCCCCGGTGACCCGCCTTTCCCGCTACTTCCTGCCCACCACGCGCGAGGATCCCGCCGATGCCGAGGCGGCTTCTCACCGCCTGATCGTGCGCGCCGGGCTCGCCCGCCAGGTCGGGGCGGGGCTCTGGACCTGGCTGCCGGCGGGCTGGCGGTCGCACCGCAAGGTCGAGCAGATCGTGCGCGAGGAGCTCGATGCGATCGGGTCCGGCGAGATGCTGATGCCCGTGCTGCAGCCCGCCGAGCTGTGGAAGAAGACCGGCCGCTACGACATCGACGAGCTGTTCAAGCTGCGCGACAGGCGCGACGCCGAGCTGGTCCTCGGCATGACCCACGAGGAGATCGTCACGCTGCACGCGTCGCGCGAGATCCGCTCCTACCGCGACCTGCCGAAGCTGCTCTACCACTTCCAGGTCAAGGAGCGCGACGAGCCGCGCCCGCGCGCCGGTGTGCTGCGCACGCGCGAGTTCATCATGAAGGACTCCTACTCGTTCGATCGCGACGAGGCGGGCCTCGAGGAGTCGTATCAGCTGCACATCGAGGCCTACGACAGGATCTTCGATCGCACCGGCCTGGAGTGGTACCGCGTGGTTGGCGACGTGGGGATGATGGGCGGCTCGGCCGCGCACGAGTACATGGCGCCGTGCGCCGCCGGCGAGAACGACGTCGCGCTGTCGGACGCGTGCTACGCCGCCAACCTGGAGATCGCGAGCGCCGCGGCCCAGCCCGTCGAGCTGCCCGCTGGCCTGCCGGGCCCCGAGCCGGTCGAGACGCCCGGCGCCACCACGATCGAGGCCGTGACCGGCATGCTCGGAGTGCCCGCCGGGGCCCTGATCAAGGCGCTGCCGGCCGTGGTCGAGGGCCGCGGCCCGGTGCTGGTGCTCGTGCGCGGGGATCACCGGCTCAACGAGGTAAAGCTCCAGAACTCGCTCGGCGCGCCGGCGCGGCCCGCGCAGGCCCAGGAGGTGCGCGACCTGTTCGGCACCGAGCCCGGCTTCATCGGGCCGATCGGCGCGCGAGTGGACGTGCTCGCCGATGAGGCGCTGCGCGGTCTCCACGGCCTCGTGACCGGCGCGAACGAGCTGGACACGCACCTGCGCGGCGTGGAGCCCGGGCGCGACTTCGAGCCGGACTGGGTCGACGTGCGTCGCGTGGAACCCGGCGACCGGTGCCCGAACGGTGGCGAGATCCGCATCGAGCCGGCGATCGAGGTCGCCAACATCTTCAAGCTCGGCACGCGCTACTCGGAGCCGCTCGGGGCGCGCTACCTGGACGAGCAGGGCAAGGAACAGCCGATCGTGATGGGCTCCTACGGGATCGGGCCGGCGCGCATCGTGGCGGCCGCGATCGAGCAGTTCCACGACGAGCAGGGGATCGCTTGGCCGCGCTCGCTCGCCCCGTTCGACGTCGAGCTGATCACGCTCGGCAAGGAGGGCGAGCAAGCGCGCATCGTCGCCGACGACCTCTACGAGAAGCTGCGCGGCGCGGGCCTCGACGTGCTCTACGACGATCGCGACGGCAGCGCGGGGGAGAAGTTCGCCGACGCCGAGCTGCTCGGCTGCCCGCTGCGGCTGACGGTCGGCAAGCGTGGCCTCGAGGCGGGCCAGGTGGACGCACAGATCCGGCGCGGCCAGGACCAGCGCTCCCTGCCGCTCGACGGCGCCGTGGAGGCGACCGCGGAGCTGTGGGCGACCCTCCCCTGACATTCCGTCGCCTGGTCGGTCTCGACCGGTCCGGCGGGCCGCCGCCGCAGACCCGCCGCGGGGAGCCGCTGCACCCCTGGACGATCCCGAACGCGATCGGGGTGGCCCGCATTCTCTTGATCCCCGTATTCCTGGTGCTGGCGCTGGAGTCCGGCGACGGGCGCGACACCGCGGCCACGATCCTGTTCGCCTTCGTCGCGGCCAGCGACTGGCTCGACGGGATGGCCGCCCGCATCACCGGCCAGTACAGCCGGCTGGGCGCGCTGCTCGACCCGCTCACCGACCGCCTGCTGGTGATCTCGGGCGCGATCGTGGCCTGGGAGTTCGAGCTGCTGCCGCGCTGGGCCCTGGCGCTGCTCGGGGTTCGCGAGGCGTTCATGCTCGTGCTGACCCAGCTCGCGCTGAGGCGCGGCATGGACCTGAACGTGAACATGCTCGGCCGCGGGGCGGTCTGGCCGGTGATGGGCGCGCTCGGTCTGGCGATGATCACCGAGACCTGGGTATCGAACGCGCTGCTCTATCTCGGGATCGCGATCACCCTTGCGGCGACCGCTCTGTACCTGCAAGATGGACTCCAGGCCTTGCGCAAAGGCTCAACCTCTACTTGAGCATCGGCTATATTCGCTGGCTCCCGACTTGCCGAAAGGATCGCCTTGGACACATTCCCTGATCTCGGAGCCCTCTCCGACCGGGAGCTGAAGGACCTCATCCAGCAGCTCACCGAGGAGGAGCAGGAGGTGTCGTACCGCCGGCGGATCCTGCACGGCAAGATCGACATCCTGCGAGCGGAGCTCGTCAACCGGTTGCGCAAGAAGCACGAGGAGGGCGAGTCCGTGATCAGCGGGGCGGACGTCCAGCAGCTGACAGACATCCTCGCGGGCAAGGCGTTCCCCTCGGAGGGAGACGTCGAGTAGCCGTGCACTGCCCGGAGTGCGGCTACGCCAACGCCGAAGGGGCGAACTACTGCCAGAAGTGCGGTGCGTTCCTCGGCGAGCCGGAAGCGCCGAAGAAGCCGGGCGACACCACCGAGGTCTACCAGGTCGACGAGTCGGGCGACCTGAAGGCGGTCGACCTCGAGGAGGTGACCCACGAGGGCGCCACGCTGGTGATTCGAGCCGGCGGCGGGCGCTCCGGGGAGGCCTTCAACGTGACCGGAGAGCGCATGACCATCGGGCGTAGCCCAGAGGCCGAGATCTTCCTCGACGACGTGACCGTGTCGCGCAACCACGCGCTGCTCGTGGCGCGCCGCGACGGGCTCTACGTCGACGACCTGGGCTCGCTCAACGGGACCTACGTGAACCGCCGCCGGATCGAGTCGCACCGCCTCCAGAACGGCGACGAGCTGCAGGTGGGCAAGTACAAGCTCACCTACCTGGACGAGCGATGAGCACGGAGGTCGCCAGCGGGCCACCGCCACGCAAGGAGAAGGCGCTCACGATCGGTGCTGTCGTCAAGCAGCTCGAGCGCGAGTTCCCCGACATCTCGATCTCGAAGATCCGCTACCTCGAGGACCAGAAGCTGCTGTCGCCGCGGCGCACGCCGGGCGGCTACCGGCTCTACGGGCCCGCCGACGTCGACCGCCTGCGCACGATCCTGCGCCTGCAGCGCGACGAGTTCCTGCCGCTGCGGGTGATCCGCCAGGAGCTGGCCGCCGGGATGACCGAGGCCGAGGCGCCCCCCGTGCCGGAGGCCCGCGGGCCGCGGCGCGCCACCGTCGCCCTGCGCGGCCCCGGCTCGCTCTACCGGCTCGACGACGTGCTCGAGGACACCGGCGCCGACCAGTCGCTCGTGAAAGAGCTCGAGGACTACGGGGTGATCAAGGGTGAGCGGCGCGACGGCGAGCGGCTCTACGACGACACCGAGCGCGAGATCATCCGCGCCGTCACCGAGCTGAAGCGCTTCGGCGTGGGCGGGCGCAACCTGCGCGTGTTTCGCACGTCGGCGGACCGCGAGGCCGCGCTGCTCGAGCAGATCCTGGCGCCCGCGCTGCGCTCCCGCAATCCCGAGCGGCGCAAGGAGGCCGTCGAGGCGCTGGAGAACCTCGCCGCGATCGCCTCGCACCTCAAGCACCTGCTGCTGATCCGCGACCTGCGCAAGCTCGCGCGCTGACGCTGGACCTCGACAGCTACGTCGGCCGGGTCCCCGACTTCCCGAAGCCGGGGATCCTCTTCTACGACGTCACGACGCTGTTCCTGGACCCGGCGGCGCTCAACCAGGCGGTGGAGCAGCTCGCCGGATACGCGCGTGCCCGCGAGGTCGACTACGTCGTCTCCGCCGAGGCGCGCGGGTTCGTGCTGGGCGGGGCGGTGGCGAGCGCGGCCGACGCGGGCTTCATCCTCGCGCGCAAGCCCGGCAAGCTCCCGCGTGCGACCACCTCGGTCAAGTACCAGCTGGAGTACGGCGTGGATGCGCTCGAGGTGCACTCCGACGCCGTGCGCGACGGTGCCCGCGTGCTGGTGCACGACGACCTGCTCGCCACGGGCGGGACCGCCGGTGCGCTGTGCGAGCTGGTGGAACAGGCCGGCGGAGTCGTGGCAGGATGCGCGTTCGTGATCGAACTCGCCTTCCTGTCCGGCCGCGAGCGGCTCGGGGACTACGACGTCCACTCGCTGCTCTGCTACGACTCGGAGTGATCGTGCGGCGCGAGACGGTAGTGCCGCGGGAGGTCGACGAGGTGTGGCGGCTGGTGAGCGATCCGGCCCAGCTGCCGCGCTGGTGGCCCGGCGTGGCGCGCGTGGAGGAGGCCACGCCGGAGGCGTGGACGACCGTGCTGACCTCGCCGAAGGGCAAGTCGGTGCGGATGGACTACACCCGGGTGGCGGAAGCGGCGCCATTCCGCCTGATCTGGCGCCAGGAGGTGGAGGCCTCGCCGTTCGAGCGGATCCTGGCCGAGGCCACGACCTCGGTCGAGCTGTCGGAGGACGAGGCGGGGACGCGGGTGGCGATCGAGCTCGACCAGACGCCGCGCGGCTGGGCGCGCTTCGCACCGCTGCAGTTCCGCGCGGCCGGCACGCGCCAGGTGCAGGGCGCGGTCGAGGGTCTGGAGAGGCTGTTCGCATGAGGTGGTGGGGGTGGGGCGAGGACGGCCACGACGTGGCCCTGCCGGAGCACGCGCTGGCGATGCTGCGTTCCGAGCTCGGCCTCGACGCGGATGCCGGCGCGCGCCCGGTCGCGCTCGAGGACGTGCGGCTGCCCGATTCGCGCTTGGACGCCTCCGTGCGAGCGCGCCTGGCGGCGGTGGTGGGGGAGCAGCACGTGCTCGACGACCGCGCCGCGCGGGTCGGACACGCCGCGGGGCGCAGCTATCCGGACCTGGTCCGCCTGCGCACCGGCGAGCTGGCCGGCGCGCCGGACGCCGTGGTCGTGCCGGGCTCGACCGAGCAGGTCCAGGCGGTGCTGGCGATCTGCGCCGAGGCCCGCGTGGCGGTGGTGCCGTTCGGGGGCGGGACGAGTGTCGTCGGCGGCGTTGACCCGTTCGCCGACGGCTTCCCGGCCGTCATCTCGCTCGATCTGCATCGCCTGAACCGCCTCCTCGGCGTCGATCGGACCTCGCTGACGGCCACGTTCGAGGGCGGGCTGTTCGGCCCCGAGGCGGAGCGCCTGCTGGAGGCCGAGGGCGTCACGCTGGGGCATTTCCCGCAGTCGTTCGAGTACTCGACCGTGGGCGGTTGGGTGGCCACCCGCTCGGCGGGGCAGGCCTCGACCGGCCACGGGCGCATCGACGAGCTGGTGGAGGGCCTGCGGCTGGTCGCGCCGAGCGGCGAGCTCGCGCCGCGCGCCCTGCCGGCCACGGCGGCGGGCCCGGACCTGCGCGAGCTGCTGGTCGGCTCCGAGGGTGTGCTCGGCGTGATCTGCGAGGCGACCCTGCGGGTGCGCGAGCTGCCGACCGCTCGCCACTACGAGGGCTGGTCGTTCCGGTCGTTCGAGGAGGGCTGCGAGGCGCTGCGGGTGATGGAGCAGGCGGATGGCGCGCCCGACGTGGTGCGCCTCTCGGACGAGCATGAGACGCGGTTGTCGTTGGCGCTGGCCTCGACCGGCAGCACCACCGAGCGCGCCGGACGGGCCTACCTGCGGATGCGCGGCCACGAGGGCGGCTGCATCGCGATCGCGGGGTTCGAGGGCGAGCGGGACGACGTGGAGCGGCGCCGGGTGCACAGCGGCGCGCTGCTGCGCGCCGGAGGCGGGCTGCGGCTGGGCCGCCGGCCGGGCGAGGCGTGGCTGCGCGGCCGCTACGCCGGCCCCTACCTGCGCGACGCCCTGCTCGACCATGGCGCGTTCGTCGAGACGCTCGAGACGGCCACCAGCTGGAGCAACCTGCCGACGCTGTACGCGGCGGTCGGCCACGCGCTGCGCGTGTCCCTGTCGGAGCGCGGCACTCCGCCGCTCGTGATGTGTCACGTGTCGCACCTGTACCGCTCGGGCGCGTCGCTCTACTACACGTTCCTGGCCCGCCAGCAGCCCGAGGCCGCGATCGACCAGTGGCAGGCGGCCAAGAGCGCCGCCTGCGACGCGATCCTCGCCAACGGAGGGACGATCACCCACCACCACGCGATCGGGCGCGACCACGCCGCCTGGATGCCGGCGGAGATCGGCGCCGTCGGAATCGACCTGATCCGAGCCGCCAAGCAGCGCCTCGACCCGGTGGGGATCATGAACCCGGGGAAGCTGCTGCTGGCGGTGGACGGCCGCTAGCAGCGCCGCGTAGGAGCGCACCAGCAGCGCCCGCTCCTCCGCGAGTCACCCGCCGGGGGTCGACCGAGCGCATCGGGCTCGAGCTCAGCTAGCCGTTCGAGTTCGGCAGCGGCAGCAGTGGGATGTTCGCCAGCACCGTGGCCCTGTTCTGCCCGGTACCGGTCTGGATCGGCTCGTTGGCCAGCTCGAGCAGGCCGCGCAGCACGGAGGCGCCGGTCTTGACCTGCTGGCCCTGGCCCTCGCCGGTCACGGTGACGGAGGTGACGTCGATGTACTTCCAGCGCTCGTAGTCCGCGGGCAGGTCGCCGATCACCTGCAGGTTGCCCTGCTTGTCGGTCGCGGTGGCGCCGAGCGACTTGCGCTTCGCGTCCGAGTTGTAGAGCCAGACCTGGTAGGCCGTCGTCTGGGTGCTCGGCTTGAGCCCCTGCGCCTGCACGAGGAGCTGGGTCTTGCCCTTCGACTTGGCGATGATCGCCGCGCCCTGGCGCTTGGTCGAAATCGGGCTGCTGGAAGCGGTCTGCCTGCCCGGTTGGTCGCCGTCGTCGTCCCCGGTCAGCAGCCCGACCGGCCACAGCAGCACCGCTACGAGCACGACCAGCGCCGCCGCGGCGGCCGTGAGGATGCGCCGGCGGCGCACGGCCGCAAGGGCGCTGGGGCCGAGCGGGCCGGGCCCGCTCGGCTCGCCTCCACCGGCGCGCGGCGCCACAGGCGTGGCGGCCGCGGCCCGGCGCGAGCCTCGCTCGCCATCCGGCACCGGCGGCAGGTCGCCGTTCGGATAGAGCTGCTCGAGCGAGTCGAGCAGCGAGCGCGTCCAGCTGCGGGCGGCTTCCGAGCGACGCAGATGGCCGCGGGTGGCCGTGACCTCCGGGCCGGCCTGCTGGCCGAGCACGTAATCGGCCAGCTGACCGCGCCAGTCCTGCTCGACTCCGCGCACGCTGACCGGCGCCAGCTGCACGAGCGCGTCGCGGGCGCGCTCGCGCACGCGCGCCTCCGGAATGCCCAGCATGTCCGCGAGCTCGTCATAGCTCTTGCCCTGCTGTAGCACGAGCTCGACGATCGCCCGATGCTCGTCCGGGAGCTGATCGAAAGTGGCCATGAGCAGGCCGAACTGTAGTGTGCCCGCCCGTGACGGAACGGCAGGTCGACGGCTATCCACCGCCCGGAACGCTCGACGACCTGCTCGGCTTCGAGCTGCTCGAGGCGACCGGCGAGCGCTGCCGCGGCCGCTTCGCCGCCGAGCGGCGCGTGCAGCAGCCGATGGGCCTCGTGCACGGCGGCAGCTACGCCGCGCTGGCGGAGACGATGGCGTCGTGGGCGACCGTGGTCGCCGTCGGTCCCGACGGCAACTTCGCGGTCGGGCAGTCCAACAGCACGACCTTCCTGCGGCCGGTCACGAGCGGCCACGTCCACGCCGACGGCACGCCCCGCCACCGCGGCCGGACCACCTGGATCTGGGACGTCGAGTTCACCGACGACGAGGGCCGGCTGTGCGCGATCTCGCGCGTCACGCTGGCGGTTCGCCCCCGGCCGTGATCACGGTCGCCGACGTACGCGAGTTCGTCGCCGACTTCCCGCGCTCGTACGAGGTCGTCGTCCACGGCCGCATCAAGTTCCGCGTCGGTCAGATCGTCTGGCTGGCGTTCTCCCGAGACGAGACCGTGATGGGCTTCGCGTTCCCGAAGGAGGAGCGCCACATGCTCGTGGAGACCGAGCCCGACGAGTTCATGCTGCCGGGCCAATCCGACATGCACTTCAACTGGGTGCACGCGCGGATGGACGCGCTCGGGCAGGAGGAGATGCGCGAGTACGTGCTCGACGCCTGGCGCATGGTCGTCCCGAGGAAGGTCTGGACCGCCTACGGCGAGCCGCTCACCGAAGCGCGCGCAAGCGACGCCGTTGGGCCGCGGCGCGGGCCTCGAAGCGGTTGGTGATCGGCAGGCGCCGGTCGCGCCCGAACGCCTTCGTGGAGATCTTGATTCCGGGCGGCGCCTGACGGCGCTTGTACTCGGCGCGGTCGACCATCGCGATCACGCGCTCCACGTCCTCGGACGGCAAACCGCGCCGCACCAGCTCGACCGCGTCGAGGTCCTCCTCTACGTACCCGGCCAAGATCGCGTCGAGGACGTCGTAGGGCGGCAGCGAGTCCTGGTCGAGCTGCTCGTGGCGCAGCTCGGCGGAGGGCGGACGGTCGAGCACGGTGGCGGGCACCAGCTCCCGGGCTTCCTGCTCGTTGCGCCACCGCACGAGGCGGTAGACCCAGCCCTTGAACACGTCCTTGATCACGGCGAAGCCGCCCGCCATGTCGCCGTAGAGCGTCGCGTAGCCGACCGAGAGCTCAGACTTGTTGCCGGTCGCCAGCACGAGCCAGCCGAACTTGTTCGACAGCGCCATCACGAGGTTGCCGCGGATGCGCGCCTGGATGTTCTCCTCGGCGATGTCCGACTCGCGGCCCGCGAACGCGCCCTTCAGCATCTCGTCGTAGGACTCCATCGCCGCGCCGATGCCGATCTCCCTGTAGTCGACGCCGAGGTTCTCGGCGATCGCGCGGGCGTCGCCGCGGGTGCCCTCGCTCGAGTAGGGCGAGGGCATCGAGACGCAGGTGACCCGCTCCGGACCGAGCGCGTCAGCCGCCACCAGCGCCACCAGCGCGGAGTCGATCCCGCCCGACAGCCCCAGCACCACGTGCTCGAAGCCGTTCTTCTCCACGTAGTCGCGCAGGCCGGTGCGCAGCGCGGTGTAGACCTCCTCCTCGGGCCCGAGCAGGTCGGCGATCGCGCCCCCCACGGTCTTGCCGCCGCCGGCGACCTCGATGCTCGCGAGGTGGACGGCCGGCGGCTCGGCGATCGGGGTGGCGCGCCGCTGGCGGCGCACGTTGGCGCGGTGGCGGGTGTCGCGCAGCCGGGCGGAGGTGACCTCGCGCGGGTCGATCGTGCAGAGCGTGAGGCTCTCCTCGAACTGCGGGCAGCGCGCCAGGATGCGGCCGTCCTGGTCCACGGCCAGGCTGTGCCCGTCGAAGACCAGCTCGTCCTGGCCGCCCACCGTGTTCACGAACACGACCGCGGCGAGGTTGTCCACCGCCCGCTGGACGAGCATGCGCTCGCGCCCGTGCCCGTAGCCGACCCGGTAGGGGGAGGCCGACAGGTTCACGATCACCTGGGCGCCGGCCAGTGCCTCGGTCATGGCGGGCGGTCCGGGCTCCCAGATGTCCTCGCAGACGCTGAGGCCGATCGGGATCCCGTTCAGCTCGAAGATGCCCGCCTCGGCGCCCGACTGGAAGTAGCGCTGCTCGTCGAACACCCCGTAGTTGGGCAGGTACATCTTGCGGTAGACGGCCGCGACCTCGCCGTCGGCGAGCACGGCGGCGGCGTTGTAGACGTCGTCGGCGCGCTCGGGGAAGCCGACCAGCGCCACGATCCCGCGCGTCTGGGCCGCGAGCTCGCCCAGGGCTGTCGCCGCTCGGTCGAGGAACGACGTCTTCAGCAGCAGGTCCTCGGGCGGGTAGCCGCTCAGTGCGAGCTCGGGGAACACGACCAGGGCCGCGCCCTGCTCGCGCGCCTCGGCGGTGCGCTCTGCGATCTTGCCGGCGTTGGCGTCGATGTCGCCCACGGTCGGGTTGATCTGAGCGAGCGCGACCCTCAGCAGATCCTGTCCAGGGGGCATACCCCCATTATCGCGACCTAGCAGCCCAAGCTTAGATCGAGGTAGCGAGCGCCCGTGACGCGGTGCTCGAAATGCCACCACTCGCGCCAGTAGCCGGTGAAGCCGAAGCGCTCCATCGCCGCCTCGAGCGTCAACCGGTTGCGCAGCGCCCGGCCGGTGGCGTTGAGCGTGTGCGCCCGGGCGCTCAGGTCGTCGAAGCCCGATCCCATGCGCAGCCGCTTGCCGTCGGCGAGGCGCACCAGCGTGAGGTCCACCGCGCTGCCCGTGTTGTGGCGGCTGCGGCGGGCGATATAGGTGCCGACCAGGTCGCCGCGGCCGCTGCGCCGCGCCCAGCGCACGAGCGCCCGAGAGGCCCGGGCCGGCCGGTAGGCGTCGACCACGAGCAGCCCCAGCCCACGGCGGCGCAGGCGCCGCTGCACGCGCCCGAGGTCGCGCGCCGCCGGGTCCAGCAGCAGCGCCCACTCCTTGCAGTAGCCGGGCAGGCGCCGGCCGGTCAGGTTGTTGCGGCTGCGGTACGCGAGCTCGACGCGGATGCCCGGCCCGTAGCGGTGGACGTCGACCAGGCCGGCGGCACGCGTGTCCGGGGTGCCGACCGCCGCCAGAGCCGCCAACAGCGCGGCGATCATCTGAAGATGCGCCGCGCGACGCCGCGCAGCGTGTGGGTGCCGTAGTCGTGCGACGGATTGCCGTCGGTCAGGACGACCATCGAGAAGCGCCGGCCGCCCCGCGTGAACAGCGCGGCCTCGTGCACGAGCGAGCCGCTCCCGGTCGTCCGCCAGCCACCCTTGAAGAACGTGTGCCAGCCGCGGCGCAGCGAGTAGCGCACGAAGCCCCAGCGCTGGTGGGAGACGATCGAGGACAGCAGGTGCATCGCGTAGCCGCGCGCACGCGGTGGCACGAGTCGGTCGATCCGCAGGAACAGGCGCGCTTGGTCGGCCGCGCTGAACTGCACGTTGCCCCAATGCCCGCCGGGGACGAGCAGGTCGTGCATCCCGGCCCGCTTGCCGACCGCCAGCAGCCCCGCGTCCCCGACCCAGCCGTAGGCGGCGTCGGCGGCATCGTTGTCGGAGGCCTCGATCATCGGCTCGAGCACGGCGCGGTCGGGGGCGCTCGGCAGGTGGTTTCCGAGCTGGCGCAACCGCCCGACCAGCAGCATCGCCTTCACCACGCTGGCGGTCACGTAGCGGCGGTGCGGGGCGAAGCCGCGCAGCCGGCCGTGGGTGTCGATCAACGCCAGCGCTGAGACCGCCCGCCCGCGCACGAAGTCGCGCGCAGCCCGGATCCGCCGGGTCGACGGGAACGGCGCCGGCTCGGCGACCCGGATCGTGCAGCCGTCGCCAGGCCGGGTGACCGCCCGCACGGCGCTCGTCTCGCCGGCGTACACCCGCACGCGCTCCGAGCAGCGGTCGGTGGGCGGGTCGAGCGTCGAGCAGTTGCCGTCGCAGGGGCGCTGGTAGCTCTCGACCCGGTAGAGACCGTCGTGCGGATGCAGCCGCGTGTGGATCGGTCCCGAGCCCGACCGCCGCGCCACGACGCGCGCCCCGCGCTTCAGGCGCAGGTACGACACCGAGCCCTCGATGTAGAGGCGCTCCGACCTGTCGACGCGGTGGGTAAGCGCGAGCGTGCCGCGCTGGCCCGACGACTGCCCGGCGCCCGCGGGCGCCACGGCGAGCACCAAAGCCCCTGCCGCGGCCGCGATGACGAGTACACGCCGCTGGGCCACGATCGGGCATGGTGCCACGAGGTGCGGCTTGCCGTACCGACGATCGCGCTCTGGCCGCTTAGATTTGGCCTGGTGATCGCGCGCCTGCAGAGGGAGCTCGTCGATCCGCGCGCGTATGGGCGGATCGGGTACCTCCTGGTCGCGGGCCTGCTCGGCGTAACCGAGTTCGTCTTCCTGGTGGTGGCGATCTCGCTCGGCGTGGGCCTCGCGATCACGCTGATCGGCATCCCGATCCTGATCCTCGCCGTCTACGCCTGGGGCGGTCTCGCCGAGGGCGAGCGCCGCATCATCGCCGCGCTGACGGGCCGGGTCATCCCCAACCCGTACCGGCCGGTGCCCGAGAGCGCGTCACGCTGGGGGCGCCTGCGAGCGCGGCTGGCCGACCCGGCCACCTGGAAGGACCTCACCTTCCTGCTGCTCCAGTTCCCGTTCGGCCTGGTCTCGTTCCTGCTGACGGTGTGCATCCTCAGCATCGGCATCCACCTCGTGGCCCTGCCGCTCTGGTACTGGGCGGTCCCGGGTGGGGTGGACGACGGCGTCATCACCGTCGACAAGCTCTGGGAGGCGCTGGCGCTGGTCCCGCTCGGCGTGGCGATCCTGCTGCTCGGCATTCCGGCGCTGAGCGCACTGGGGCGCCTGTACGTCAGCTACGCCGAGGTGCTGCTCGGCTCGAACGTCGACCCCGCGGTCACCGCGCAGATGACCGACCTGCGCGACGCCCGCTCGCGCATCATCGAGGCCGCCGACGCCGAGCGGCGCCGCATCGAGCGCGACCTGCACGACGGCGCGCAGCAGCGCCTGGTGGCGCTCGCGCTGACCCTGCGCATGGCCGAGAAGCGCGCCGCCGACGGGCACGACCCCTCCGAGCTGGTCCGCCAGG
>Ga0268253_10000252_pt1 | contig 12965 bp, 11 predicted proteins | sample AgamicMgMarz_FD_200250 | JGI IMG/M metagenome (GOLD analysis project Ga0268253, IMG submission 200250) | Agave microbial communities from Guanajuato, Mexico - Mg.Ma.rz (v2) (version 3) | ecosystem: Host-associated > Plants > Phyllosphere > Phylloplane/Leaf | place: Guanajuato, Mexico... | reverse complement strand
TTTCTCTGCCACAATTGATTCCCCGCAATCCTGAAGATTTGTCGCCCTGGAAGGGCATCCGAAATTGTAGTGTAGCAAGTTTTATGGCCGGAGAGAAAAGCCGCACAGTCTTACTGCCCGACAATATCTTTTTTAAGTCCGGTGACAAACGCGACGACCTCGTCCTTCTCCTTCTGCCCGACTTTATATTTGTCGAGCGCGGCGACCAGAGCTTTGGCCGCAATCTCCCAGTCCGACTCCGTGATTTTGAGTCCGGTGTGCACGGTCTTCATCTCGCGCCCGATATAGATGCATGGGCCGCCAGTCACCTGACAGAATTGATCTACGACGTGCTGGCGCAACTTCTTTTTGGAATCATCGCTGAGGCCGACTAGAAAGCGCGAGAGTTGTTTGTCTTTGCCAAGCTGCGAGATGAACTCGTCCACAACTTTCGTCAAAGCATCATAGCCGCCGAGCCTTTCATACAAAGACTTTTCCTGCGCCTGCGCGCTCATCGCGCTCAAAGTGGCAATCAGGAAGAATGCAAACAGTGGAAGAATCAACTTTGCCAACGGGTTTTGCTTCAGCATGGTTTGTGCTCCTTCTTAAAAATGGTCTTTCGGGTAGATAGCTACTGCCATAATTAAAAATATTACGGAGCGAGGGAAATTGTTGGATTCAAGCTTGAAGCTTGAAAGCATCTGGCATGTTAAAGCGTCCGGCATGTCTCGGCGTTGTTAGTTTAGCGCGAATCTTTTGCCAGCGGAAAGGTTTTCTCTTTCGTGTAAAAAAAATTAGGGCGCGCCGGAATTTGGACGCGCCCCGTCCGAAACGCTCTCGGATAGATGGCGGTTGTTGTGGCCCGGAAAAACTATTTCATGGACTTCTTGCCCATCATCTTGCCGTCCGTCTTCGGCATGAGCACTGTGTCAATCGCGTGGATGACGCCGTTTGAGGCCATCACGTCGGCCTCTATGACAGTCGCTTTGTCAACCATCACGTTTGCGCCGCCGTTGCCCTTTTTGACTTTGACCTGTAGCTCAGAGCCTTGCGCCGTCGGAGCTTTCATCGTGCGCGCCGCGCTCGACGGAACCTTCATGCCGAGCACGTGATAGAGCAGCACGCTCCTGAGCATCTCCGGGTCGCTCTTGAGCTTGGCGAGAGTCGCCTGCGGGACTTTGGCGAACGCATCATTTGTCGGAGCAAAGACCGTGAACGGCCCCGCGCCCTTCAAGGTGTCCACCAGATTCGCCTCTTTCAAAAGCTCTACGAGCATAGAAAATCTCGCATCGCTCATCGCTACATCAACGATGGTCTTGTTCTCCATCGCCATGCCCTTGTTCATCTCGCCGCTCTGCGCGAATGCGCCGGTCGTCATCGCCATCAGCATCAAAGCCGCGACGGGCAAGACACCGAATAATTTTCTCTTCAAGTTCATCATGTTCTTCTTTTTCTCCTCGGTCTTCTGGCGAGCCAATCTCTATAAAAGATTTCTGGCCCAATGAAGGTTAAAGTTTGCGCACTGCCGCATGTCGCTCGAAAAAGACACACGACCACCTCGAACCGCGCCGACCCTTTCGACGCAGCCTGACGTGTCGTGGCGAAACACGCTTTTGAGTCTGCGGAACCCTGTAAACCTTGAAGCCGCTCTCACAAGCGTCCGGCCAGCGGTTGCCACTCCAGCCGATGTGTTTGGGATTGCTCTGTTCTATTTACGTGTGAAGCGAGAGGATGGATTTAACGAGAGAAGAAAAAAGTTTCCCGCAAAGGCGCGAAGGAAAGAAAAGCATGCAAAGAGTTGAAGCTCTATTTATCTTGAAAGCTTTCTTCGCGCCTTCTTTGCGCCTGTGCGGGAAATCTGTTTTTAAGAAGCTTTGCCTTGCAAGTAGGCTTTGCCTTCGGGCGCGGGGACGCCGCCTGCGCGTTCGAGTGTGACGGCAAAGACTCCCGCGTTGCGGCCTTCGGACGGCATCTGGTCGCGCATCTCTGCGTGTCCGCTGGCGTCTGTGTTAAAGACTCCGCCGGGCATGGGCGGTCTGCCTTCGACGATAAACCAGAGTTGGTAAGCTTTTCCGGCGGGCGCGGGCGGAAGGCCATCCGCGATGAGCATGGCGCGTCCGGTCTGGCGGTCATAAGCTATACGCGCGCGCGCGTCCTTCGCCATCTCCGTGCCGCCGAGCATCGCCATGTTGCTGCCCGGCGCGGTCAGCATGCTCTTATCTTCCTTCGCCTTCGCAAGCTCCTGTTCACGCTCTCTGAGCAGGCGCGAGAGCCGCGCCGTCTCGGCCTCCATAGCCTTGTTGCGTTGCCATAAGACTATCGAAGAGATGGCGAGGGCGGCGATGAGCAGAGAGGCCGCAATCGCGCCGAAGATTTGTGTTGAACTCCACGCGCGACGCGCGGGCATCTGGACAAGATTCGAGCTTTGAGAGCCTGTATGATTAGTGACGGATTCAATAGCTTCTCTTTTAACTTTCGCCTGCGTGTTTGCTTTGGGCTGGCCCAGAGCGCGTGCGTCGTCTAGGATGCGCGCGCGCAGGTGCGCGGACGGCTCTGCCGTCTCTGCCGCGAAGGCGAGCGTGGCTGTCGTCGCGCGCCAGGATTCAAGCTCCGTGCGACACTCCGCGCAGTCTTCCAGATGCTCTTCGAGCGAGCGCGCTTCCGCCCTCTCAAGCGCATCCAGCGCGTGTGGGATAAGCAACTCTTTGTAATCTTCGTGGCTAGGCAAAACTTTTAACTTTCAAGAGACAAGCTGTCCAAACTTTTCCCGTATCTCGATTATCTTTGATGCTCGAAGATCGGCTAACGAATCAGTTGCACTTTCTCTCCCAAGAGCTCGCGGAGCTTAATCATCCCTGAGCGCATGCGCGTTTTGACTGTGCCGAGCGGCGCGCCGAGTCGGCCAGCAATCTCTGATTGCGTGAAGCCTTCAAAATAGGCGAGCAATAAGACTTGTCTTTGCTCTTCCGGCAATTCTCTCAAGGCCGCGCGCACAATCTCGCTCTGCTCTGACAGAATCGCGTCGTCCGCAGCGTCCGCCACTTCCTCCGTCGCTTCGCGCGCAGAGGAAGTCGCCAACCTGTCGCGCGCGCCGAGCGAGCGCAGGCGGTCAATGGCACGGCTGCGCGCTAAGGTCACGAGCCAGGTAAAGGGGCGACCGCGCGTCTCGTCAAAATCCGCCGCCTTCTGCCATGCTTGCAGAAAAACTTCTTGCAGCACATCTTCCGCTTCGGCGCGGCTATGTAATATACGTTGTATAAGACCGAAAAGGATTAACCTGTAGCGGTCATAGAGAGCCGCCAATGCCTCTTCGTCCCCGCGCGCCATCGCGGCAAGGAGTTGAGCATCGGTCGTTTGTGCCTGTTCGGGATGCAAGGGTAGATAATTTGCGATGTCAGATTTTTAGATCTGCGATTGAAAGAGGTCTTCGATTATTTACGCCTCTTCCAATCGCAGATCTAAAATCGCAAATCTAAAAATCTAGGCGACTGTGATTTCTTCCGCGAGGTAGACATCCTGAATCGCATTCAGGAGCGCGACGCCTTCGTTCATCGGGCGTTGGAAAGCTTTGCGCCCGGAGATGAGGCCCATGCCGCCGCCGCGTTTGTTGATGACGGCGGTGCGCACGGCTTCGCTCATATCAGATTCGCCTTTGGATTCGCCGCCGGAATTAATCAAGCCGCAACGCCCCATGTAGCAGTTGGCCACCTGATAGCGCACAAGGTCAATCGGATTGTCGCTCGTCAACTCTTCATAAATCTTCTTGTGCGTCTTGCCGTAAGAGCCTTCCTTGTTGAGTGAGGTGTAGCCGCCGTTTCGCTCTGGCAACTTCTGCTTGATGATGTCGGCCTGAATCGTGACGCCGAGATGGTTTGCCTGTCCGGTCAAGTCAGCCGCCGCGTGCATGTCGCCGTCCGCGTTCTTGAACTTCGAGTTGCGCAGGTAGCACCAGAGAATCGTCGCCATCCCCAATTCGTGCGCGTAGGCGAACGACTGGCTGATTTCCGTTATCTGGCGCGTCGATTCGTCCGAGCCGAAATAGATTGTCGCGCCGACCGCGACCGCGCCCATATCCCGCGCCTGGTCAACTGTGCCGAACAAGACCTGGTCGAACTTGTTCGGATAGGTCAAAAGCTCGTTGTGGTTAATCTTCACGATGAAGGGGATTTTATGCGCGAACTTGCGCGCCACCAGACCCAGCACGCCGAAGGTCGAGGCGACGGCGTTGCATCCGCCTTCGATGGCTAGACGAACGATGTTTTCCGGGTCGAAATACTGCGGGTTGGGAGCAAAGCTGGCTCCGGCTGAGTGCTCTATGCCCTGATCCACCGGCAGGATTGAGAGATAGCCTGTGCCCGCGAGCCGCCCGTTGTCAAAGAGCGTCTGGATGGAGCGCAACGTCGCAGGGTTGCGATCCGAGTTGGCCCAGACGCGGTCAACGAAGTCCGGGCCGGGCAACTGGATTTGCTCTTTCGAGATGGTGCTGGACGTGTAGTCCAGAAGAGTGCGCGCGTTCTCTCCTAAAAGCTCTTCGATTTTGCCCAGAGACGCTGCATCGCGTTTAAGTTCGGTAGCCATTTTCGGTGTCTCGTCCTCCTGCTCCGAGATTGATAGCGAAAGATTCTGTTTTATACATAAGAGGGCGTTAAGCTGAGACGCGGATTATAACACAGGAAGCCTTGATTGACTGAGCGTCGCTGCGAAAGAGGCAAGGGAAACAGCGTTTGACCGACACCTGTTTTTAGAGTTCCGGCTGCTAAATGGCCTTGACGAAAAGAGTCTCCGGCTGGCTCTGCAAGGCTTGCACTCAAAGGTTTCTTATCGTAATATTTGCCGTCGCTCACACACCTGCGGCTGTGGCTCGCGTGAGACGCCGCCAGTTTTGAAACCTCCATCTCGTCGAACCCAAAGTTCAGTTTCCGCTTTAGCTCCTGCTTGTCGAAAGGTTTTAAGTCATGAAGTTGCTTCGTCCCCCGCTCTCTTTATCTGTCGCTCTCCTGTGTCTGCTGTTTCTCGCCGCCCAGACTATCTTCGCAGGCGGAGAAGACTGGAAAGAGTGGAAGCCCATCGAGCCCGCCGAGCTTGCTCTGAAAAGCCCTGCCGTCGAGAAGGATGCTGACGCGGAAGTCCTCTTCTGGGAAGTCAAAGTTGATGACAGCCCTTCGGACGAGTTGGTCAGGTCGCATTACGTGCGCCTCAAGATTTTTACAGAGCGCGGCAAGGAATCGCAGAGCAGGGTTGACCTGCCCTTTCTGAATCGAACTAAGATTAAAGACATCGCGGCGCGCACGATTAAGCCTGACGGCACGATTGTCGAACTCAAGAAGGAAGACGTTTTCGAGCGCACAATCATCAAGGCGGGCGGCCTCAGGCTGAAAGCTAAATCTTTCGCTATGCCGGGCATCGAGCCGGGCGTGATTATAGAGTATCGCTGGCGCGAGGTTTCAGGCGGGAGCGGAGCCCACTACATGCGGCTCCATTTCCAGCGCGACATCCCCGTACATAGAGCCACTTACTACGTCAAGCCGGAGCGCAGCACTTACGGCATGCGCTACATGCCCTTTCACGTGCCTGACGATGTCCGGTTCAACAAAGAGAAGGACGGCTATTACAGCGTCACGATGACCAACCTTCCGGCCTTTCGTGAAGAGCCGCGCATGCCGCCCGAAGACCAGGTGCGCTCCTGGATTTTGATTTACTACACGCGCGCCTTCAACCTGAGCCCGGAGTGGTACTGGAGAGCGATTGGCCAAAGCATCCATGAAGTTCTCAAGCCGTACACAAAGGTGGATGACAACATACGCAAGGCCGCGGCAGAGATTGTCGCAGACGCCGCGACGCCGGAGCAGAAGCTTGAGCGAATCTTTCAATATTGCAGGCTCAAAATCAAGAACGTCTCGGACGATGCCGCAGGGCTCAGCGAGGACGAGATGGAAAAGGTGAAGACCAATAAATCTCCCTCCGACACGCTCAAGCGCGGCATCGGCACCTCCTTTGACATAGACATGCTCTTTGCTTCTCTGGCGAGCGCCGCGGGCTTCGAGGCGCGCCTCGCGATGACGGGAAATCGCGGCGACATCTTCTTTGATAAGAGCTTTGCCAATAGATACTTTCTGCGGGCGATGAGCATTGCCGTGCGCGTTGGCGATAGATGGCTTTTCTATAACCCGAGTCTGACCTACATGCCGCTCGGCATGTTGCGCTGGCAGTCAGAGGGCCAGCAGGCTTTAATCACAGACTCCGCCGACCCGCAATGGGCCAGGACGCCGATATCTGCGCCGCAGACATCGCAGGAGAAGCGCACGGCCAAGCTGCGCCTCTCGGAAGACGGCACGCTCGAAGGCGATGTCCGCATCGAATATACCGGGCAGATGGCGATGGAGCACAAGGAGTATAACGACGATGACGAGCCAGCCGAGCGCGAAGAGACTCTGCGCAACATGGTCAAGGCACGCATCAAGACAGCCGAAGTCTCTGCCGTTAAAATCGAGAACGTGCAGGATTCCGTGAAGCCTTTCGTTTACGAATATCACATACGCATTCCAGAGTACGCACAGCGCACGGGCAAGCGTCTCTTCATCCAGCCGGCTTTCTTCCAATTCGGCCTCGGCGCATTGTTCACCGCGAGCACGCGCCGCTATCCGATTTACTTTCACTACCCCTGGTCTGAAGAAGACGAAGTGACTATCGAGTTGCCTACAGGATTCACGCTTGATAACGCGGATGCTCCGGCTCCTTTCCACTCGGAGAAAATCAGCGATTACAAAGTCGCCATCGGCTTCTCGCAAGACCAGCGCACGCTGATTTATAAGCGTTCGTTCTTCTTTGGCGGCAACGGAGCCATCTATTTCCCCGCGGCCAACTACGAGTTGCTCAAAGGATATTTCGATAAGGTTTACAAAGCCGACACCCATACCATCACGCTCAAACAGGCTGCGACGACGGCGCAAACTTCTGCTAACTAAGCTCTCCACACTTGTTTGGGCCACAGGATTGTCACTTTTGACGCGCCCGGACGGCGCGGGCAAGGAATGAGAAAGATGCTTTACCGATTGACCCTCTTATGTTTCGTTCTTCTCGCGGCGACGGCTGCCCCGGCCTTCGCGGCAGGCGATGATGTCCCCAACTGGCTGCAACAAGCCGCCTCTGCGAAACCTCCCGCTTACGACAAAGATGTCCCGGCGGTCGTGCTCCATCATGAAGCGAACGTGACCATCGGAGAAGACGGCAAGATAACGACCAACACGACCTTTGCCATGCGCGTCCTCAACCGCGAAGGCAGGCGGATGGCCCTCGCCAGAGAGAACTATCACAACGACAGCGGAAAAGTGCGCGAGATGAAGGCGTGGCTCATACGCGCTTCCGGCGATGTCAAAAAGTATGGCAAGGATGAGACGGTGGATATGGCTTCGGTCAATAATGATATTTATAACGAGGTGCGTTATAAAATCATCGTTGCCGGAGATGCGGAAATAGGAGATGTCTTCGGCTTTCAGACCGTCACCGAAGAGCGTTCTGTTTTTAATCAAGCCATCTGGTCTTTTCAGGTACGCATTCCCGTCCTCGTGTCGCGCTACACGCTCGCGCTGCCCGAGAACTGGCGCGCTTCCAGCGTCACTTTCAACCACGCGAAGATAGAGCCTGCGGTCAACGGCTCGACCTATTCATGGGAGATGCGCAATCTCGCGCCGATTGAGCCGGAGCCTGCGAGCCCGGAAGTGACGAACCTCGCGCCGCGCATCGCCGTCAGCTATTACCCTATGGAAGGCGCGCGCCAGAACGGGTCAAGAACTTTCGATAACTGGACGGAAGTTTCTCGCTGGTACACGGAGTTGACAGACCCGCAGGCAGCCTCAAACGAACTGATTGTCGCAAAGGCAAAGCAGTTGACGGCGGGAGCAAAGACGGAGATGGAAAAGATTCGCGCCATCGCGCGCTACGCGCAGGACTTGCAGTACATCTCCATACAGATTGGCATCGGCGGCTATCGCCCGCACGCTGCGGCGGATGTCTTCGCCAAGTCATACGGCGATTGCAAGGACAAAGCCAACCTCATGCGCGCGATGCTCAAGGCCGTCAACATTGATTCTTATCTGGTGCTTATCTTCTCTGGCGATGCGACATACGTGCGCGAGGAGTGGGCTTCGCCAAGATGGTTCAATCACTGCATCATCGCCGTCAAAGTCAGCGACGAGACGCAGACTCCGACCGTCATCGCGCATCCGAAGCTGGGCCGACTGCTCATCTTTGACGCGACGGATGATGTCACGCCCCTCGGCGATTTGCCGGAGCACGAGCAGGGCAGCTTTGCTCTTATCGCCGCCGGAGACGGAGGCACGCTGATGCGCATGCCGACGACGCCGCCGGAGGCCAACCGGGTTGAGCGCCAATCCGAAGTCACGCTCAATGCAGAGGGCGCGATTACGGCGACCGTGCGCGAGAACGCTCTGGGCCAAGTGGCCGCCAACTACAGGCGCGTGTTTCGCAGTCTCTCGCGGACGGACTACAACAGCGTCGTTGAGAGATGGGTTTCGCGCGGGGCCAACGGCGCGAAGGTCAACAAAATAAGTCCGACGGACAACAGCACCGAAGGCAGATTCGCGCTCGATCTGGAATTTACAGTAGGCAGCTACGGGCAGGTGATGCAGAATCGCTTGCTCGTCTTCCGCCCCGCGATTATCGAGCGGCGCGAGTCAATCTCTCTTCTGGAATCAAAACGCAAGCATCCGGTCGTGCTCGAATCACATGCCTACGATGAGACTGTGCGTATCAAACTGCCGGAAGGTTTCATCGTGGACGAGATGCCAGACCCTATGAATCTGGATACAAGCTTCGGCACTTTCTCTGCCACCTACGAGGTCAAGGATGGACACCTGCTCTTCACGCGCAAACTCGTCCAACGCGCGATGACAGTGCCCGTCGAAGACTATGCCAAAGTCCGCAGCTTCTTGGCGGGCATCCGCGCCGCAGAACAATCGCCGGTCGTGCTCATGAAAAAATAGAAGCAAAGAAAAGTTTCCCGCAAAGACGCAAAGGAAAACAGTTAACTTCTTCTTTGCGTCTTGGCGGGAAATTCTCTTTCGTCCTACTGCTCTGCGAAGATTTGTCTTAAATGATTCTTCATGTGCGCGATGTAATCTCGAATCAGATATTCGAGCGTGGCTGGCTCGCTTTCGTCCACGAGTTGCCATGCAATCCTGTGCAGAGTGTGCGGATGACGCGGCTGCTGTAATCTCTCTTGCGGGATGTGGGAGACGACATGCAGCAGGTGCAGGTTGTATGCCTGCCAGAGATTGACGAGCGCGGGCCAAGATGCCTCTTGATAATGTTGGAGCGCGACCCAAGACTCTTGTTCATAACCGGAAAAAACCATGTCCTCCTTCGCCTGCGCCTCCACAAAACGCGCGTGATTGTTGGCCGCCGAATCAATCAGGTGGCCCAGAATCTCTTTCCGCGACCACTTGCCTGCGGCACGCCGCGCTTCGCTCTCGGCCTCCGTGATTAAGAGCAGTCGCGCGGCTGCTTCCTCTATCGTCCGGCCAAAATCTTCGAGCGCATCTCTTATCGCAGACTCCATCATTCCTTAAATTCCTCTAATGCTAATTTGTTTGCAGAGTGAGTTGGCGAAAAGCTTCATGGAGGCGCAGCGCGATGCTGCCGACAGGGACTGCGTAGCGGTGAAAGTCAAAGGTCGTGACGAGGCCGACACCGAGCCCCGCGCTGGTGAGAAAGATTTCATCCGCGTCGGAGAGTTGCGCCATCTCATAGACGCCTTCGACCAGCGGCATGGACAATTCAGAGGCGAGCGCGATGATGCGCGCGCGTGTTGTTCCGGCGAGCGCGCCTGTCGTAAGCGCGGGCGTGTGTATCGTGCCGTGCGTGGCCCAGAAGATATTTGCCATCGTCGCAGAGACAACTTCGCCGCGCTCGTTGAGACGCACGGCCTCGTCAAAGTCGCGCGCACGCGCTTCTTCACGCGCCAGAATCTGTTCCAGATAGTTGACGCTCTTGACGGCTGTGAGCGGCGAATGCGTGTTGACGCGATAGGGCGAGAGCGTGAGTGCAAGACCTTCCTCTAAGGCCGCGGCGTGTGTCTCGCCGGTCATGATTAAGAGATTAGTTTTGTCTTCCGCTTCGTCCTGCAAACGCCAAGTGCCGCCGCCTGTGTTGGCCAGGAGTGTGACGCGCGCGCGCCCGTCGCGCACCTCGTTGGCTTCAATCAGGCGTTGCAGCAGAGCCTTGATAGCTGCCTCTTCAAGAGAGTTGTAATCAATGCTCAGACGGTCTGCGTGAGAGGTGAGCCGCTCCCAGTGTTCGGGCCAGAGAAAGGGCTTGCCGCCGTGAACCGCGAGCGTCGTAAAGACGCCGCGCCCGTAAAGCGTCGCCGCCGTGACAGCCTCTATGCGCGCACGTGTGGCTTCAATGAGACGGTTGTTGAGAATGATGCGCGAGTGCATCTGCGGCTCGAAGTGCGCTGGTGAAATGTTTAGAACGCGTTGAGGATACATGAAAACGGCTGGCGCGAATAGATTGAGAGAAAGCAGTCTCGCGCTGGTGGCGCAAAGAAAGCTCGCAAAGAGGTTGAGTCAAATCTTTATCTGGAAAGCTTTCTTCGCGTCTTTTCTTTGCGCCTTTGCGCGAGATTCTTTCGTCTTATAAGCTCTTGTCTGATGCCCGACACAAACATTCCTACGCAGACAGAGCAGCAGAGCAGAGTCTCATCCTTCTATGCGCTCAAGCACAGAGATTTCCGGCTGCTCTTGCTGGGCCAGTTTGTCTCGCTCACAGGCTCGCAGATGCAGCTGGCGGCGATTAACTGGCACATCTACGCGCTCACGCAATCGAAGCTGGCTCTGGGCGCGGTAGGGCTTGTGCGCGTCGTGCCGATTATTTTGTGCTCGTTGATTGGCGGCGTGATGGCGGATGTTTTTGACCGCAAGCGGCTGTTGCTTCTGACGCAGGCAGTGATGCTTTTGAGCGCGTGCGCGCTCGCGCTCTGGACTGCTTCGGGCCTTAAAAGCATCTGGCCCATCTATCTTTTGACAGCGGTGTCTTCAGCCGCCGTCGCCTTTGAAAATCCTGCGCGGCAAGCTCTCCTGCCGATGCTCGTCCCCGCGCGAGACTTTCCCAATGCAGTCAGTCTGGGTCTGGTCTTTTTTCAGTTCAGCATGATTGGTGGCCCCGCGCTCGCGGGCCTCATCCTCGCCGCACACAGCCCCGCGCTCGTCTATGCCATCAACGCAGTCTCTTTTGTGGCATACATCTTTGCGCTCTTACTGATGCGCGCGAGCGGGCGCGCAGAGAGGGAAGACGACACCGCCGCGCCGCGCGTGAGCTTTGCCGCGCTGAAAGAGGGATTGAGCTTTGTCTGGCGGACGCCGATTATTGTGCAGACGATGACGCTCGATTTCGTGGCGACTTTTTTTGCGAGCGCGACTGCGCTCTTGCCTGTCTTCGCCGCAGACATCCTGCATGTCGGCGCGCGTGGCTATGGAATGCTCGGAGCCGCGCCAGCCGTCGGCGCAGTCGTCGCGGGACTCGTCATGGCGCGTCTGGGAAATGTGCGCAGGCAGGGCGCAGTCATCATTGCTTCCATCGCCGTTTACGGATTGGCGACGATTGGCTTCGGCGTATCGCGCGTCTTCTGGTTTTCGCTTTTGATGCTGGCGATTGTCGGCGCGGCGGACACAGTGAGCACTGTCCTGCGGCAGACTATACGGCAGCTTGTGACGCCGAACTATCTGCGCGGGCGCATGACTTCCGTTAATATGATTTTCTTTATGGGCGGGCCGCAACTGGGCGAGTTGGAAGCGGGCGCGCTGGCCGCTGCCATCGGCGCGCCGCTCTCTGTCGCCGCGGGCGGCATCGGCTGCCTGCTCGCGGTCGTCCTCGCATTAGTCTGGGCCAAAAAACTTTTGCGCTACGAAAGCCGAGCTTAAAAGCTCTTACTTCATAAAGTCGTCTCGGCCAGATTTGATTTGTACTTGGTGTTGGTTTGCCTGTCGTTCATCTCGATGTAAATCCAGCTTGGGGGCAACTTGTCTTGTTCGAGCGCGAACCAGATGCTGTCAAGGTCGCTGCTCTTGCCGAGCGCGCAGAATCCGTTGAGCCGCTTGCCACTCTGGTCATAAAGGTCAACCCAAGTGCGCGCAGCCTTTGTGTTGGTGCCGCAGGGCGGCAAGGCCGGGGCGGGGCTGAAGAGTGTGTCAGGGTATTCGCTCCGATTGAACACTGCATACCTGTATCGCTTCCATTGCTTGCCGCCCGATTGAAAAAGTTCATAGTGCGTAAAAATAAGTATCGGGTTTGGCAGCGCGACGGGCGCAGCCTTGATGGTTGTGAAGGCGATTAGAAACAGGCAGGCTAAAAGCGGCGCAATCTTTCTTCCGGTACTTAATCTCATCGGAGTCTCCTTTTCTTCAAAGGGAAAGGAAGAGAAGTTTTTAAAATTCTCTTGCCTCTCAAGTGTCTCAAGGCCGAAGTTGTGGAGTTAAGCAAGTCCCGCGTTCGCACTTGCACGCATGAAGCATTCAGGCCGGAGAAGATAAGAGAGATGCTGTCCGGCGCGTTGCGGCGCGGATAGCTTATAGATGAAGCACTAAAGATTCAAGATTTGAGATTCAAGATTATGGCTTGGCTTCCTGCGCCGCTCTGGCTTTGGCCCTGCGTTCCTTTAACTTCTCCTCCGCAGCCAAATCGCGCATCTCCACGTAATTGGTCTTGCCCTCAGTGCTGTTCGCAAAGATGCTCAACTCAAAGCCGCTGCATTTGAGCGTCTTCAATTGATTATCCAGACCCACATAAGCTTCCCATGCATCTATCGCCGGGAGGTTCGAGCCTGCGGAAAAGCTTGCGATGAACTCGTCAACATGCTTCCACTGTGGCCCACTGTATCCGACGCGGAAAGAGGAAACCTTTCCGTCAAGAAACTTAAAACCAATCTGCTGCACGTTCGCAAATTTTTCCTTCGACTCATAACGCTCGGG
>Ga0268253_10000251_pt1 | contig 13082 bp, 11 predicted proteins | sample AgamicMgMarz_FD_200250 | JGI IMG/M metagenome (GOLD analysis project Ga0268253, IMG submission 200250) | Agave microbial communities from Guanajuato, Mexico - Mg.Ma.rz (v2) (version 3) | ecosystem: Host-associated > Plants > Phyllosphere > Phylloplane/Leaf | place: Guanajuato, Mexico... | reverse complement strand
GAGATTGCCACACGAATATAGCTTTGTATCGCCCCTCGACCGGCCAGTGGAAACTCTCAACCGGCGACATACAGTTTGGCGGCCCCGGAGATAAGCCCACACCGGCAGACTATGATGGAGACGGCAAGATAAATGTCGGAGTGTTCCGCCCCTCAACAGGCACTTGGTACACCTCTACTGATCCGGCTACTAATTATGGCGCAGTGCGGTTCGGACAGAACGGCGACCTTCCTGTGCCGGGAGATTATGACTCGGATATAAAATCCGACATCGCTGTCTTTCGTCCTTCGACTAGCACTTACTATTTTTTGCATAGCTCGGATAACAGTTTCCACGCACTGCAATGGGGAACAAATGGAGATGTGCCCGTGATAGGAGATTATGACGGAGATGGCAGGACTGACACCGCTGTCTTCCGCCCTTCGAGCGGCACCTTCTATCTGCTCTTAAGCTCGGACGGCAGCATCAGAGGACTGCAATGGGGAGTAAGCGGAGACAAACCCATCTCGGCGGACTTCGATGGTGATGGAAAGACAGACATCGCTGTCTATCGTCCATCAACCGGCGGATGGTATTACCTGCAAAGCTCCGACAATAGCTTTCGAGGAATCCTGTTTGGCGCTAACGGAGACATTCCTGTGACAGGAGATTACGACGGAGACGGCAACTGGGATGCAGCCGTCTTTCGCCCCGCATTCGGCACTTTCTACATCTTGGAGAGCGCGACGGGAACTTTGCACGCTGTGCCGTTTGGAGCAAATGGCGACATCCCCATCGCTGCCTCTTATATCCCATAAGAGGGGCTTTCCAGACTTTGTCTAAGTGGCACTAATCAATTATTCCGTCTCAAAAAGAACAAAAGATTATGCCACCGCTCGGACGCGAACTGCACGACGAACTTCTGAAAGACTATCAGAAGTTCAACCCCCGCTGGTCATTCTGCGTCCACCCGCCGCAGATGGCGTAGTCTACGATGGAGCTACGGCCCCTCAAATACGCGTGCTCAGCGCGAGGCCGCCTGAGCGAACCTTCAATCAAGCTACTGTTTATAAGCAGCTAGAAGGTAAAAATAAATCGATAGATTTATGTCAGCTACCTGACATATACTGCCGATATGCCCCGACCAGAATCAGACGCCGATGTCCTCAATCATGTCGCCAGGCGGCTCTTCGCCGAGAGCCAAGAGGAGTTCAGGGCGGCGCACGAGAAGTGGGCGGAAAGCTTAGATGTCTTCACGACCGACGAATACTTGAGGTGCTTCGGAGAGGCGATTGAGCAGGAGCGCCACGCTTTAGAGAAGCAGTACGAGGCGATGGAATTGCGAAAGCTGGCACTCAACCTGCGGGCGAAGATTTGGGAGGATTTGAAAGCGAAGTCGGCGGGTAAGCCGTCCTGGTCGTAACCGCTTCTACTCGACCATTCGCATCCTCTGGCGCTCGGGTTCAACTCTTCTTCCGATCCTCTTTGCGGGCCAACTCCCGCCACGGCACGTCGAATATCCTGTCCATCTCGCGCTCCATCAACTCGTAGCATTCGCAGGAGCCTTCAACGAGCCCTTCCGCGTCGAGGATGGTCATGCGTCCGCGCGTGTAGGTGATGAGCCCGGCCTTCATCAGCATATTGGCTGTGGTCGAGACAGTGGGCCGCTGCACGCCAAGCATCTGCGCCAGAAACCCCTGCCGTATCGGGAACTCATCACGCCGTACGCGGTTGTGGACGAGCTTGAGCCAGCGGCACATCCTCTGGTCGAGCGTGTGGAGACGGTTGCAGGCCGCCACTGTCGAGGTCATGGTCAGGAAGCCATGCGTGTAGCGCGCGACCAACTCGTTGAGCGGCGATGGCCGGTCGCGCACCTCGCGGATGAAGTCATTCGCAGACATACGGTGGCCGTAGCCCTGCACCTGCACGAGTGTGCGGCTCGGCGTCGAGGGCATCTGTAGCCAGAGCTGGATGCCAATCATCCCCTCGATGCCCATCAGCCCCGTCTCGATAACCCCGCCGTCCTCTAGCTCCTGAAGAGTAGAGGTGACACAGTCGAAGGGGAAGAAGACCTGCGTGATCGGCTCGTTAGGCTCAATCAATATCTCCTCGAACTCTAAGGCCGTCCACTCCAAGAACGGGTCTAAACGCGCTCTCTCCTCGCGCGGCAGCGACGCCAGCAGCAGGTTCTCTTTTCTCTCGGCCATAACCCCTCCCATACCATCTCTCCTGACCCGAGGGGTACCGCCGCAAACGGGCCGGTAAGGTCTGTACCGAACGGCGCACAATGTCAGGAAGATAACATAGTTAATCTATCAGAGCAGTGTCCGTGCGTCGGTACGCTATGGCGCAAAGCGTGGGGCATGCTATGGGCCTAATCTTTCGATAGCAACCCCTGACAGAAGATGAGTGCGCCCTGCTCGTCTGATGAGGCCATAGCAGGCGCAGGAGCGCCGTTCGAGTCCGCGGCGGTCGGCCACGGTCAAGCTGCCGCGTGTGTAGCAGACCAGTCCGCCCTCCTTCAGCCTGTCCGCTATTCCACAAAAAGGTTCTTTTGTGGAACTACCGGAAACTTACTTCTCAATACTTTGTTCCTCATATAGTCAGAATATAACTACACTGAGATAAATACTTAATTCACTTCATTGAAATTTGGCACACAACTGGCACACTAACTAGAAAGGGCATCCGTCGTGGATGCCCTAACTTGTTGATTCTGTTGGAGCCGGTGGAGGGATTTGAACCCCCGACCCGCAGTTTACAAAACTGCCGCTCTACCCCTGAGCTACACCGGCTTTGGAGGAAAGTTTCGTCACGGAGAATTGCCGCTCCGCGAGAGGTTTTGGATACTATCAATAGAGCTGCCTTAAACGCAAGTTGCAGAGAATACTCGGCATTTTCCCTTCCCGTGCGTTTAACATGGTAAAAAATTTATGTTGACGCGGTTGTCTCCGGCGCAGTAGGATTGAAGTTGCCCGTGGGCGGAGTTTCTGCCGTTTTGTAAGCGGCGGCCTGCCTGAACTTTCATTCTCACGCGGATTGTCGCCGGATTTAAGGGCGGCCTCCAAGGAATCAGACCACCAAACATCTATGCCGTTCCCTGAACGCCAAAGGAGATTTCTCGTGCGGATCAATCATCTTTTTTATCGCAGCTTTGCCGCCACGGCGTTGCTGCTCGTCTGCGGCCTTATCTATTCGGCTGGCGCGCAGACCAGTCCCGGCCAGATGTCGCGGCCTCAGCCGACGCCTACGCCGACAGTCGTGCTGCCTGTGAAGAAAGGCGCGCAGCCTGTGACGGGCAAGGCCAACTTGTACTGCGCAGGGTTTATACAGTATGCGCCTGCCCCTAACAACTTGCAGATTGTCGGCGGCGAAGAGGAGCAGGAACAGCGCATCTACGGCTTTGGCGACTATGTCTATATCAACGCCGGCGCGCAGCAGGGCGTGCGCGAAGGTCAGGAATACATTGTGATTCGCCCGCGCGGGCAGTTCAAGAGCAGGCATTCAAAGAAGAAGGGCTGGCTCGGCGTCTATACGCAGGAGATTGGCGGGCTGCGCGTCGTGAGAGTGAAAGACCAAGTCTCAGTCGCGCAGGTCATTTCGTCATGTGACGACCTTCTTTTGGGCGACCTCCTGCGCGCAGCGCCGCAGAGAGTTGCGCCGCTTCAGCGCGAAGAAGTCAAACTGGATCGCTTCTCCGAACCGACGGGCAAACAGAAAGGGCGCATCATCCTCGCGCGCGACCTGCGCGAGATGGTGAGCAGAGACCAGGTGGTCTTCATAGACCTCGGCTCGGAAGACAACGTGCGGCCCGGAGATTTTCTGACAATCTATCGCCCCTTGGGCAAAGGCAACGTGACGCGCTTTCGTGATGAAGAAGTCACGCCGACGGCCAATAGCGGTTTCGGGAGCGACATCTACAAGGGCGGCAAATTTTCCAACAAGGCTCAGCGCGTCAAAGACCCGAACAACACAGGCATCTTTGGGCCAATGGTCACGACGCCGCAGATTTTAGACAAACGCCCGCGCATGCCGCGCAAAGTGGTCGGAGAGATGGTCATCCTCAGCGTGCAGCAGCGCACGGCAGCCGCAATCATCACGCGTGTCGCACAGGAAGTTCACACAGGCGATTACGTAGAGTTACAGTAACAGAAAGAGATTCAATCAAAAGATGAGCCGCAAGGGTTAGCCCTTGCGGCTCATCTCCACATCACGCCAGCCTGAATAGCTCCGCTCACATCCCCCTTTAAGGAGTTCCCCGATTTATGAAAAGCATCAGATGCCCGCACTGCGGCCTGCTCAACTGGGCCACGGAAGAAGCCTGTAAGCGTTGCCGCCTCTCACTGCACGGCAGCGAGCCTGCGACGGACAAACAGCCGCAAGAGAGCCAGCCGTATGAGCAGCCGTACGAAAATCAGCAGTATCAAAACCAGCCGTACGAAAACTCGCAGTACGAGAATCAGCAGTACCAGAGTCAGCCTTACGAGAATCAGCATGGCTCTTATGGAGAGCAGGCGCACGGGTGGCAATACAACACTGGCGGCTATCAGGGCGGGCCGTCGTCCTATGCGTATCCGGGTTATGCAGAGGCGCAGAAGAAGACAGGGCTGGCCCTCGCTTCGATGGTCGTCGGCATCATCAGTTTCATGGCTTGCGGGCTGCTCGGCTTAGGGACGATTACAGGACTCACGCTCGGCATCGTCGCTTTGGTCAAAGCTAAAAAGCAGCCGATGGAATACGGCGGTCAGGGCTTTGCCATCGCGGGCATAGTCCTCTCGGTCTTCTCTTTCCTGTACGTCGGCATCATCGCTGCGATTGCGATTCCGAATCTGCTGGCTTCGCGCCGCGCTGCCAATGAAGCGGCTGCTATCAGAAACTTGCGCATGCTCTCCTCTGCCGAAGAGGTTTATCAATCCACTACGGGCAACGGGCATTACGGGACGATGCAGGATTTGCTCAAGGCCGGACTAGTTGACGCATCGGTTGCGCGCGGCGTGAAGCAACGCTATCGCTTTGAAGTCAAAACAGACGGCACGACCTTTGAAGTTCTGGCGACGCCGACGAAGGAGAGCGACACCGGCAGCCGCTCTTTCTATCTCTCTTCCGAGGAACAATTCGTACGCGGCGCAAAGAAAGGCGGGATGGCCGCGACAGTTTACGACCCGCCGCTCGACCGCGAGCGTAATCCTTACGAGAGGCAATCAGGCATAGAGGACACGCCCCCGCCTATGTATGCTCCCGCTTATCGCTAAAAAATCGGAGAGGCGGAAATGCAAACAGCATCACTTTCAAAGATCAGATGCATCGGCAGAGCCGTGCTCTGCTTATGCATTCTCATCGCATTGACCACCGCGTCTGCGCGGATGCCTGCGGCCAAAGCCGTGCTCGATTTTGACGGCGACGGCAAATGCGATTTCGCAGTCTACGGAGTCTGGTACTGGATTGAAAGTTCGACAGGAGCTTTGCACTCGCTTCACTACGGCATTGGAGGCAGAGATTTTCCAGCGCCCGGTGATTACGATGGCGACGGTAAAACCGACCAGGCTGTCACACGCCATGAGCTCGCGCCGGAATTTCCGGCGGCAAGATATATCTTCTATGTCAATCAAAGCACAGGAGGCATGACGGCCACGCACTGGGGAAACGGATATGATTATTCCGCAGGCGGCCTCTTCGCTCGATAGCTCCGAAGCCCGCCCGCCTCTTTAACCGAGAGACGCCTTATTGCTTGGCTGCGCGACAGGCGATTTGGAATCCAACTTGACCGCACGTTCGGCCTCGCGCCGTCCAATCACAGCCTGATAGAAGGTGCGGAAATATCCGTACATAGAGAAGCAGGCCGAGAGCACCACGACCCAGAGCATCGCGCGCCCTAAGGTGTAGAGCAAGACGCGCCAATCGTTGATGTTCGTGTCGCCTGCTCTGAACAGATGATTGAGCGCGTCGCGCAACTCCGGGACAGTCCAGAACTGTATCGCCGGGAAAGGCTGGCCGAAGTTTGTCACGGGCGGCTGCCCCGACGCGCTCGACACAATCAGGAGCGCGACCGTCACCACCTGCGCGAGCATCTTAAACTTGCCCATCTTAGAGGCCGAGATAACCACGCCGTCCGCCGCAGCAATCGAGCGCAAACCTGAGACAGCAAACTCTCTGCCGACAATTATCACCACAGCCCACGCCGGAGCCAGACGATTCTCGACGAGCGAGATAAGCGCGGCTGAGATAAGCAGCTTGTCCGCTATCGGGTCTAAGAGTTTGCCCAGGCGCGAGACTTGGTCGCGGCTGCGCGCGATGCGCCCGTCCAGGTAATCCGTCAGCGCGGCGGCCAGAAAAATCATGACTCCGAGGATGTGACGCGGGACACCGAATCTCTCGGAAAAAGGCGTCAGCAGAACCACGACGAGAAGCGGCACGATAAAGATGCGCGACAGCGTTAATGTATTTGGAAGATTCACTTCCCTCTTACACTCCTCTTACCTTCGGGCCGCCGGTTTGAGCAAAGAATTTTTGTGCTGCACGAAAGTGTAGAGCCCGCCCGCGAAGAGTGTCAAGATAAGCTGTTGTCAGGTTAAAAGAGGGGAAGAAAAACGAGTCTCCCGCACAGGCGCTGGCGGCGCAAAGAAAAACAGCTTGTCTTCTTTGCGCCGCCAGCGCCTGTGCGGGAGATTCGTTCGTAAATGCAATTTGCTAAGAGCCTGTTCCCTGTATGGATTCATTTTTGGTGACAAGGCGATTGAGCGTGTCCGGCACGAGACGCTCTGCGAATCCTGCTATGAAAGACCAGACGACTAACAAAGCGTAGCTGACTCCGCTGTCTGGATAAGTTCCCTGCAAGAAACCCTTGAAAGAGATGTCCGGCGAGGCTGATGCCTGCGCTGACGGCGAAGCCGTTGCTGACGGCGTTGGCGAGGCAGCCGCGACAGCCTGCGCGGGTGCGGGCGCGGGTGCGGGCGATGTGTTCTGATTGGGACTATTACTATTGCTCGCGGCCTGATTCGCTATATTCTCGGAGATGAGATTGGCATTGCTGTTTGTCTGCGCTCCTTCATTACTCTTTCTTGAATCGGTCGGGAGAGGTCTGAAGGTCGTCGTTATCACCGGAAAGATTGTTCCCTTGAGAATGCCCGCCGAGAAGAGGATAAACAAGAGGGTCGCAAAAATTCCTCCATACAAAGGCGAGAGCGAGATGCCTTTCCAGCCGTGCGACAAGGCAGCCAAGTTGTAGAGCGCATCGCCCTCGCCCGGCGCGCTCTGGATGCGTTGCAGCATACTGACGCAACCGCCTATCACTCCCGCGAAGATGACGACCACGACCACCGAGCCGTAGTTCAATTCGATATTATACTTATGCGAAATCTGACTGATGAGATACTCGAAGGCGGTTAAGAGGACTGTGATGCCGAGAATGATGAAGGTCGTATTTCGCGCGCGTCGTGTGAGTTCGTCGCGGAAGCCTTCGCGGTATGGCAGGAAGGCGTAGTGCAGATAAAACTGCTTCAATAAATATCTGGTGTCGGCGCGCAGAGCTTCGACCGTGACGACGGGAGATTCCGGCGCGGGCTCTTGAGCATGGCTGTCAACCGTCGTCAGGTCTGGCGGCTTGGAGGCGATATAAGCGTCGTAATCCTTCGGGCCTGCGATGCTTCTGTACTTGGCCCGCATGTCATAAGCTTTCCGCACAAGGTCTTTGGCGGGCATCATCGCCAGCAGCGCGAGGTCAAATTCGTAAACGTCATTCCATGTCAGATTGCCTTGCAGTCTCTTCTGCCGTATCTCCTCCAACCTCGGAGCCAGCGCCGCCAGATTTCTCTTTGCCTCCTCCTCCACATGCTCTGCGGCCAGCGCGCGATATTCGCTATACAAGCCGTCGAAAAAGATGTTCGCGTACTCAGGCACTTTCCACCGCCCGACCTTCTTGAAGAAGAGTTCGTGTTCCTGGCTCGACTCGGATGGAATCTCCTGCCTGCTCTCGGAATTGATATTCGACAGCGGGGCTTCGTTAATCTCTTCGCTCATGTGGCCTCCGATTGACAGCTTGTTGTCAGTCTTGGGGTGTAATCAGTAGAGTTCTTGAGATGATTGCTGGTTCGAGGTTTAGCTGTGAGCGCACTGCTTTATTAAGGACACGCGGATTATACACGCGGGGTAACTGAAAGCAAGATTAATTTCCACTCAACTTGCCGGACGTTCGCCGCTCGGCTACAATCAGAGGTTCCGCATCTCCCGAAATTCTTCTCTATCGCGGACGTGGAATATTTTCAAGCTCATGGCAATCAATCGCATTACAGTGCGCGGCGCGCGCCAGCATAATCTCAAGAACATCAACGTCGAGATTCCGCGCGACCGCCTGACGGTCATCACAGGGCTCTCAGGCTCCGGCAAATCTTCTCTCGCTTTTGACACGATTTACGCCGAAGGGCAGCGTCGTTACGTCGAATCGCTCTCGGCCTACGCGCGCCAGTTTCTCGACCAACTGGAAAAGCCGGACGTGGATTCGGTTGACGGTCTTTCGCCCGCCATCTCTATCGAACAGAAGACAGTCTCGCGCAGCCCGCGCTCGACCGTCGGCACGGTGACGGAAGTTTACGATTACCTGCGCCTGCTCTTCTCTTCCATAGGCCAGCCGCACTGCCATATCTGCGGCGCGCAGATAACGCGGCAGAGCGTCGAGCAGATTGTCTCAGGCGTGCTCTCTTTGCCGGAAGGCGAGCGCGTGATGATTCTTGCGCCGATTGTGCGCGGTCGCAAAGGAGAGTTTAAGAAGGAGCTTGAGAAGCTTGCCAAAGACGGATTCTTGCGCGCGCGTGTGGACAAAGAACTGCTCTCTCTAGATGAAGAGATACGGCTCGACAAGCGGCGCAATCACACCATCGAAGCCGTCGTTGACCGTCTCTTAATCAAGCCGGGCATCAACGAGAGGCTTTCGGAATCAGTGCGCACTGCTTTGAAGCTGACGGGCGGCGCGGTGCTCGTGGCCGTTGTGGACGGCGAAGAGAAGCTCTATTCAGAGCGCATGGCCTGCGTCAACTGCGGCATCAACGTGCCGCCGCTTGAGCCGCGCTCTTTCTCCTTCAACTCCGCCTACGGCGCATGCAAACGCTGTCACGGTCTGGGCACTGTGCTCGAAGTCGACCCCGCGAAGATAATTCCAGACGCGACTGAGCCCGCGGACAAAATCTCTTTCATGGGCGCGGACGACAAGCAGGGCACTCTGTACCTGAAGAACGCGCTCGTCGCCGTCGTCAAGCATTTCAACAGAGAGTCGGGCACGCCTTTCATAGAGTTGCCGAAGGAAGTGCGCGACGCATTCTTCTATGGCCTCGACGCGCCGCTCACTTTTCGGCAAGGGCTTTACACATACCAGAGCGATTGGAAGGGCGCAGTCCGACACTTGCGCGAGCGCATGAATGATGCGCCGTCGGAAAAAGTCCGTCTCGCTCTGGAAGAGATGGTTTCGCCCATCACCTGCCCGGATTGTCATGGCCGCCGCCTGCAACCGGAATCGCTCGCCGTCAAGCTCGGCGGGCGCGGCATAGCCGATTACACCTCGATGCCGATTGAAGACGCGATTGCAGCCTTTGATAAAGTCAAACTCAATGAGAGAGAAGAACAGATTGCCGGGCTCGTCCTGCGCGAGATAAAGAATCGGCTGCGCTTTCTGGAGACTGTCGGCTTAGGCTATATCACGCTTGACCGCACTTCCTCCACGCTCTCCGGCGGCGAGGGCCAGCGCATACGGCTCGCCACACAGATTGGCTCGCAACTGCGCGGCGTGCTCTACGTTTTAGACGAGCCTTCCATCGGCCTCCACCCGCGCGACAATCAAAGACTTCTGGGAACGCTCTGCGCCCTGCGCGATTTGGGAAACACTGTGCTCGTCGTAGAGCATGATGAAGAGACTATCAATCGCGCGGATTATGTGGTTGATTTGGGGCCGGGCGCGGGCGCGCACGGCGGCGAAGTCGTTGCGACAGGCACGCCCGAAGAAGTCTCATGTAATCCAGAATCCGTGACGGGACTCTATGTCTGCGGCAAGCTCAAGATTGCTGTGCCCGAACAAAGGCGCACGCCGAACGGCAAAGCCATCACCGTGCGCGGCGCGCAGGCAAACAACCTCAAAGACATAGATGTCACTTTTCCTCTGGGCCTCTTGACGGTCGTGACCGGCGTTTCCGGCTCAGGCAAATCCACCTTGGTTGACGACATACTCTATCGCGCGCTGGCCCAACATCTCTACGGCTCTCTGACGGAGCCCGGCGAGTTCCGCGAGATAGAAGGTCTGACGCACATAGACAAGGTAATTGAGATTGACCAGTCGCCCATCGGTCGCACGCCGCGCTCGAATCCGGCGACCTACACGGGACTTTTTACGCCGATACGCGAGCTTTACGCGATGCTGCCGGAATCCAGAGAGCGCGGCTACAAGCCCGGTCGCTTCTCCTTCAACGTCAAGGGCGGGCGCTGCGAAGCCTGCGAGGGCGACGGCATGAAGCGCATCGAGATGAATTTCTTGCCGGATGTCTATGTCCTCTGCGATGTCTGTCGCGGCGCGCGTTATAACCGCGAGACGCTCTCCGTGAAATACAAAGGCAAATCAATCGCGGAGCTTCTTGATACGACTGTCGAAGAGGCTCTGCCGCTGCTTGAAAACATTCCGCAGATAAAGCAGAAGCTGCAAACGCTCCTCGATGTCGGGCTCGGCTATATCAAGCTCGGCCAATCCGCGACCACGCTTTCGGGCGGCGAAGCACAGCGCATCAAGCTCGCCAAAGAATTATCGAAGCGCGCGACGGGCAGAACGATTTATATTCTTGACGAGCCGACGACCGGATTGCACTTCGCGGATGTGCATAAACTCTTGGACGTGCTGCAACGCTTAGTCTCTTTAGGCAACACTGTCATCGTCATCGAGCATAATTTGGATGTCATCAAATCTGCGGACTACATCATAGACCTCGGCCCGGAAGGCGGCTCGCACGGCGGACGCCTCGTCGCCGCAGGCACGCCCGAAGAGGTCGCGCGCACACGCAAGTCGCACACGGGCCACGCGCTCAAGCCGCTCCTCAACGGCCACGTCTCAACGCAGAACGGAAGAAAGAGAAGCGGCACAAAGAAGGTCGCCTAAAATTTAAGGAGGATGCCCCTCGTGAAGCTTTACCGACGCGCTTTCATTTTCTGTCTCCTGCTCTCTTCAATCTCTCTGGTCATCTGCGCTTCTTCTGCGACACAGGGCCGGAGGGACAAGTCTCCATACGCTTCCGCGCAGCCCCTCAGCGAGCCGCAGCTTTTCGCGGAAGGCATCATCAATATAGACGGCGAAGAGTATGGCCCGACCTTTATGCCCGACGGCAAGACAATCTTCTTTGCCAGAAGATTAGAGAAGCGCAAGATGGAGCACATCTTTGTCTCGCGCTTTGAGAACGGCAAGTGGACGACGGCTGAGGTCGCTCCCTTCTCCGGCAACTATTTCGACAAAGAGCCTTTCGTCTCGCCGGACGGCAAGAGAATCTTCTTTGCTTCCAGAAGACCTGTTGACGCCGCGTCGGAGAAGAAGGATTTTAATATCTGGATGGCCGAGAGAACGAAAGACGGTTGGAGCGCGCCGCAGAATCTTGGGCCAATGGTCAACTCCGATGGCTATGACAATTATCCGGCGGTCGCAAAAAACGGGACGATCTATTTCGGCTCAGTCCGCGCTGGCGGAGCAGGCGAAGGCGACCTCTATCGCGCGCGGCTGGTCAAAGGCAAATATACTGCGGCGGAAAATCTGGGCAACATAATCAACACGGCTGAGAACGAAGCAGACCCTTATATCGCCCCTGACGAAAGTTTTATCATCTATTCTGCCGAGCGCGCGAACGGAGCAGGCGAGGGCGACCTCTTTATCAGTTTCAACAAAGACGGAAAGTGGAGCGCGCCGCAGAGTCTTGGCCCAAAGATTAATACGAGCGATTATGAATACACTCCGCTCGTCTCGCCCGATAAGAAATATCTCTTCTTCAGCCGCGGCTGGGGCAAGATTTATCAGATAGACATGAGCGCGTTGAATCTCAAACCGTAAAGGAGCGATAAGAGCCAAGCCGTGTCCATCTATGATGATGTAAAACCGCTGAGCTTGCAGGAGGTGAAGACCTACCCGCTCGCCTCGCGTCCGAGCAAGGTGACGGTCACGGATTTCGCGCGGCCTGTCAGCGAAAATTCTTCGCTCCGCGATTTTCTGAAAAAGCTGCCGGACATTCTCGCCGTCCGCTCGCTGCGCGAAGTGGCCGCGCAGGTTCGCCGCGCAAAGAGATTACAGAAGCCAATCATCTGGGGCATCGGCGGGCATGTCGTCAAGACCGGCCTCGCGCCCGTTATCATTGACCTCATGGACAAGGGTTTCGTGACGGCTGTGGCCGCGAACGGCTCTGTACTGGTGCATGATGCGGAGATTGCCATGGCCGGTTCGACTTCCGAAGATGTTGATGCAACCCTTGGCGCGGGCGCGTTCGGCGCGGCGGAAGAAACCGGAAAACTCCTTAATGACGCGGCGTGGCTGGGCCAGAGATACGAGATTGGCTTGGGCGAAGCGATGGGCCGCGCGCTCCTCGCTTTAGACCCGCCGCACAAAGATTATTCGCTGCTCTGCTCTGCTTATAACTTAAAACTTCCCTTCACGGCGCACGTCGCCATCGGCGCGGACATAGCGCATTTTCACCCGACGGCGGACGGCGCGGCTCTGGGCCAGACGACGCACACGGACTTTCGCCTGCTCGCAGAGATGGTGCGGCGCATGAACGGCGGCGGCGTCTATCTGAACATAGGCTCGGCAGTCATGCTGCCGGAAATATTTTTGAAGGCCGTCACGCTCGTGCGAAACCTGGGCCACACGCTCGAAGATTTGACGACGGCCAACTTCGACTTCATCCAATCCTATCGCCCGCTCACAAACGTCGTGCGGCGTCCCGTCGCGGAAGGCGCGGGGCGCGGCTACTCCGTCACAGGACATCACGAGTTGATGATTCCGCTCTTGGCCGCAGAGATTCTCTGCGCGGATTAGCTCTCCGCGTAAATCCTTAAAGTTCGCCAAGCAGCTTGACAAGAAAGCTGTATTGAATTAGCTT
>Ga0268253_10000246_pt1 | contig 13178 bp, 11 predicted proteins | sample AgamicMgMarz_FD_200250 | JGI IMG/M metagenome (GOLD analysis project Ga0268253, IMG submission 200250) | Agave microbial communities from Guanajuato, Mexico - Mg.Ma.rz (v2) (version 3) | ecosystem: Host-associated > Plants > Phyllosphere > Phylloplane/Leaf | place: Guanajuato, Mexico... | reverse complement strand
CCCTCACGGATGCTGGCGCCCGAAACCTCCACGTAGCCATCCGCGAACATCCCCGCCTGGACCGGCGCGATGCGGCGGCCGCCGGCCAGCTCGACGCCGTAGCCGCCACCGCGCCTGGCCAGCAGCGCGTTGACCGGCACGGCCAGCACGTCGCGGCGCGTCTCCTGGGCCAGGCCGACGCTGACCGGCGCCTCGTCCAATCGACCGGCGCCCCGGGTCGAGCGCAGCTCGATCGTGACGTCGATGACCATTTGGGGCTCGGCGTTGGGGTCGGCCGAGCTGCTCTCGAGCTCGCGCGCCACGCGGCCCGCGGCGGTGATGCGGCCGCGACCCAGGGAGCCGTCGGGCATCGTGACCTCGACCCGGTCGCCCCTATGGGCCATGCCCTGCAGGCTCGCGTCCAGCTCGACGGTCACGACCCGCTTGGTCGAGCTGGTGTCGAGCACCTCCGCCCCCGAGCTGAGCACGCTGCCGACCGAGGTCTTGTGCTCGCCGACGCGTCGCGGGCCCGGCAGGAACACGACGCGTCCGAGCTCGACCGCCCCGGTTTGCTCGAGCCCGATGGACTCCTGCCAGTCGCTCACGGCGGTGGCCGTGGACGAGCTGAAGCCGTCGTCCACGGTGCCAGGGTCAAAGCCGAGCGCCAAGAGGTTCTGCTCCAGCTCGCGCACGTCGCGGCCGTCCGAGACGCCCGACTGCAGCGCCCGGTAGGCGGGCGTCCGGCCGTACATCAGCACGATCGGATCGCCGTCCAAGCGGTACAGCGCACCGCCGCGCTGCACGACCGAGCCGGCCCGAGGCAGGCTGGTGACGGTGCCCGAGCCGTCGTAGGAGGGCTCGGACGGCTGGTTCTGCTCGGGCTGGTCCTGCTCGGGCTTGTCCTCCTCCGGCTGGTTCTGCCTCGGCTGGTCCTCGTCGGGAGCGTCTTCGTTCGGAGCGTCCTCGTCGGGAGCCTCCTCGTCCGGGGTCTGCTCGTCGGGAGCGTCTTGGTCGGCGGGGTCGTCGTCCTCGTCCGGCGTGAACAGCGCTGCCGGCGTCGTGGAGCGGTTGGCGTCTCCGCCGCCGCCCGCGCCGCCGAGCCGGTTGATCACGGTGCGGCCGCCCGCGTAGCCGAGGGTGCCGTCCACGGTCTCCCGCGCCACCAGCGTCCGGCGCTCGACCGTGGCGGTCGCGCCCCCGCCCGAGGTTGCCCGCGCGTCGTGGTTGTCTCCGCCGCCCGACAGGGTCGTCACCGCTATCGCCGCCACCGCAAGCAGGCCCAGCCCGAGCGCGACGGGCGCGGCCCGGCGCCTCACGGCTTCTCGGGCCCGGGCCCGATCATCATGCCGGGTCCTCGGCGCCCCTTCGAGCACACCTCCATGGCGTCGCGGAATCGCTGGCTGTTCGGCTCGATCCCCTCTTCCATGCGCTGCGTCATGCGACCGCCGCCTCCGAAAACCGGGTCGGGCATGTCGATCCCGTGCTCGCGCATGCAGCGCGCGAACTTGAGCGCCCGCTGCTTGAACTTCTGTTCCTGCTCCTTTGACAGCTCGGGCGGGCGGACGCTCTGGAGGATCTTCTGGCAGGCCTTGTGGGCCTTGTCCATCCTCGCTTTCTCCTCGGGACCCATGGGGCCCGCGCCGAGCGAGATCGCTCCGCCCTCGCCCGGCCTGGGGTCGGGCATGTCCACGCCGTGCTCGCGCATGCACTTTGCGAACTCGAGCGCGGCCTCCCGGAACTCGGCGCGGCGGTCGCCGGTGCCGGCGGTGGCCTCCTCACCGCCGCCGCCGCACGCTCCCAGTGCGAGCGAAGCGACGGCGAGCGGCAGGGTCAGCAAGGTCAAGCGGTATGTGGCCATGGGCCCATCCAAGGGCCCGGGCCTGAACGACGCCTGAAAGGCGGTTAGGAGCTGGCTAAGAGCCGCGCACCTCCACCTTTCGCACCCTGTCGGTGCGCCGCAGCGCCGCCTTGCTGCGACGCGTTCCGCGGGCCAGGCGGTCGACCGTGGCGCGGTCGCGTCCCCTGCCGCCGTCCACGACGTCTCGCCTGCGGTCGCGTGCGCTGAGCCGATCCTTGCCGGCAGCCCCGCGGATGACGTCCTTCCCGGCGCCGCCGCCCAGGCGGTCGTTGCCGGCGTTGCCGTTCAGCTTGTCGTTGCCGCGCAGGCCGATCACCTTGTCGCCGCCCGAGCCGCCGGACAGGCGATCCTTGCCGTTGGCGCCGTCGATGATGTCGATGCCGCCGCCGCCGGCGATCACGTCGTTGCCGCCGAGGCCGCAGATCACGTCATTGCCGGTGCTGCCGACGATGCGGTCGGCACGAGCGGTCCCGATCACCGTGCATAGGTCCCGCGGGATCAGCGAGCCACCGGGGCCGTGGCCGACCAAGGTGCTCTCGTCGAAGCGCCGGAACAGAGCAGCGATGTCGGTGGCCGAGAGGAAGCTCCTCACCACGGTCACCCCGGGGGACACGACTGGGGTTGTCCCGCCTGGCACGGTGCCGCCACCGCCTGACCCGGACTGCTCCACCGCGAGGACGACGTTGTCGAAGCGCGTGTTCTCGTCACCGGTCGCGTTAAACGCGGCCGAGGCGGTGCTGCTCGTGGTGATCCGCAGGCGATAGGTGTGGCCGGCCACGACCTTGCTCGCCGCGACTCCCTCGGTCCGGATGGAGAACGCGCTGTTGGCGGAGGTGAGCGAATCGTCGTTGATGATGACCGCGGGGGTTCCGCCCGCCTCGTCCACCAGGTCCACGTCGACGACGCTCGTGGGGTTCACCGTGAGGCTGCCGCCGGAGATCTGGCGGTCGTACGCAAAGGTGGCCCCGGTCACGGCCTCGCCGCTCGGCACCGTGAACGCGGGCGACGTCCAGGTGGTCGTTCCGGTGAACGTCGCGCCGAGGTTGACCAGCACGGACATCCGCGCCGAGATCGAGCCGGCTGGGTTGCCGGCGGCCGGCTCCCAGGCGCCGGACGTGTTGCAGATCAGGGTGGGGACGAGATTGCATGCGCCGCCCACCGCGGCCCAGCTCTCTGAGTCCCCGACGAAGTGGCTCCCTCCGCTCGGGTACTCGCTAGTAGCGGCCTGTGCCGGCGCCGCCGCGATTGCCGCAACTGCCATCGCAAGCATCCCTGCCTTGTAACCCATTGCCATGCGCCTCCATGCGTTTGGGGTCAGGTGACTGCACAGGTGGAGTCGGCTTGCGCGTCGGAGACGTGAAGGGAAAGATCGCGTCGCTGGACGTTCGTTACGTTTGCGACAACTCGCGCCTGAGTGTCAACAGCAGGCGCGCCCCGCCGCCCGCGGCGTTGGCGGCGGTCACGCTGCCGCCGTGCGCCTCGGCCACCTGGCGCACGATCGCAAGGCCCAACCCGGAGCCGGGCAGACCGCGCGCCGAGCGGGCGCGGTAGAAGCGGTCGAACACGCGCGGCAGGTCCTCCCCGGAGAAGCCCGGGCCGTGGTCGCGCACGATCACGCCACCGTCGCGGACGGCGACCTCGATCGGCTGACCCGGCGGGCTCCACTTCTCGGCGTTGTCGAGCAGGTTCGACACGGCCCGGTCGAGCCGGCTGGGAGAGCCCTGTACGAGCGTCTCGGCGACATCCAGCCGGATCTCACGGCCCGGGTGCAGGCGGCGGGCCCGCTCGGCGGCGTCGCTGACGAGCAGGTCGAGGCGCACAGGCTCGAGCGGCTCCTCTGGCGCGCCGTCGCGCGCGAGGTCGACCAGGTCCCCCACCAGCCCGCTCAGCTCGTCCAGCTGCCCGGTCACGTCGCCGAGCATGCGCGCGCGCTCGGCCTCGGGCAGCGTCCCGTTCGCACGCGCCATCACCTCGAGGTTCGTGCGCACGCTTGTGAGCGGGGTGCGCAGCTCGTGCGAGGCGTCCGACACGAGCTGGCGCTGCGAGCGCATCGACCTGTCCAGCGCCTGCAGCATCGTGTTGAACGAGCCGGCCAGGCGGCTCAGCTCGTCGCCGCCATGCGCCTCGATGCGCCGGCTCAGGTCGCGCGTGCGGGCCACGTGCTCGGCGGTCTCGCTCAGGTCGCGCACGGGCCGCGTGGCGGTGCGCGTGACGACCAGCCCGAGCCCCCCGGCCAGGCCGACGCCGCCAAGGCCGAGGCCACCGAGGATCAGGGCGAGCCGGTTGATGGCGCGGTCCTGGTCCTCGACCGACTGGACCGCCTGGATCACGGTGTCAGGGCCGATCGCGCGCGTGAAGACGCGCGCGGGAGCGCCGTGGATGTCGACGTCCTCGAAGTACGAGCCCTCGCCGGCCTTGGCCAGCTCGCGAGCGCGCTCGTCCGGCTCCAGCTGTGGGGGTGCTCCAGCCGGCGCGATCACGTCGTCGCCCGTGAGGATCTGGACGTAGCGCCCGCGTGTCTTCAGCGGCTGGTCCGCCTGAGCCAAGCGCTCGCGCAGCAGCCCGACGGCCGCGCCCCCTTGCTCGATCTGCTCGGGGCCGACGACGCCCTGCGTGAACATCACGTCGGCCCCCCGGGTGCCGGCGACCCGCTCGAGCGAGTCGTCGACCTGACCGCGCAGCTCGGCGCGCATCACCAGGAATGCGGTGCCCAGCGCCAGCAGGATCGCCACCGCGACCGCGGCGGTGCCGGTCAGCGCCAGCCGGCGGCGGAACGACATCCCATCGACGAACGCGCGCATCACGCCTCCCTCAGCACGTAGCCCACCCCGCGCACCGTGTGCAGCAGACGGGGCTCGCCGTCCGCCTCGGTCTTGCGGCGCAGGTAGCCCATGTAGACCTCGAGCGAGTTCGAGCGCGGGCCGAAGTCGTAGCCCCAGACGTTCTCGAAGATCACCGAGCGGGTGAGCACCTGGCGCGGGTGGCGTAGGAACAGCTCGAGCAGCAGGAACTCGGTGCGCGTCAGCTCGATTGGCCGCTCACCGCGGCGGACCTCGTGCGCGAGCGGATCGAGCGTGACGTCCGCGAATCGGAGCGGGCGCCGGTCGTCCCCCGGTGCCCCTCGCCGCAGCAGGGCACGCACGCGCGCCAGCAGCTCCTCGAGCGCGAACGGCTTGATCAGGTAGTCGTCTGCCCCCGCGTCGAGCCCGGCCACCCGGTCCGACACCGCATCCCGCGCGGTCAGCATCAGCACCGGCGTGCGGTCCCCGCGCTGGCGCATCCGCCGGCACAGCTCGAGACCGTCCACGCGCGGCATCAGCACGTCGAGCACGACCGCGTCCGGCGCGCGCAAGTCGAGCGTGTCGAGCGCCTCGTGCCCGTCGGCAGCGAGCAGCACGTCGTGGCCGTCGAGGCGCAGGGCGCGCTCGACCGCCTCGCGCACGGCGGGCTCGTCGTCGACCACGAGGATGCGCATCGCGCCTCCACCCTGAGGCCTCAACCTAAGAGGAAGCTGAACGCCGCTGGAGGAATCCCTCCGGGTGACACGAGATGCCGTACACCTCCAGGTCGCGCCGCACCTGGAAGTCCTGCCCCGCCGGCGTCGCCAGCCAGTCGTGGAGCGCCGGCAGCACGCCGCGCGGCCAGTCCGGCGACAGGCGCATCTCCTCTACGTCCACGCAGCCGTCCTCGACGACGAAGAAGCCTCCGGGCGCCACGAAGCGGGCAAACCCGGCGAGCGACGCGTACGTGGTCGCATAGGTGTGCGCACTGTCCTCGACCACCAGGCAGCGCGCCCCGCTCGGCAGCAGCTCCTCGACGCGCGCGGGCAGCTTTGGGTCCGTGACGTCGGCCTCGAGCAGCGCGATGCCGTCAGCGTAGCCGGGGTCCGTCTCCGCGATGCCGCGCTGGGCATCCTCGATGTCGAGGTCGATCGAGACGACGAACGGGCGCGGCCCGGTGCGGTAGCGCGACAACGCGACCAGGCGGTCCCTGAACCACAGCGTGCTGCCGCCGCGGCAGGTGCCGATCTCGATCACGGCGGTGGCGCGACTCTCCCAGAGCAGGTGCTCGTAGACCCGCAGGTCCTCCGGGAACTTCGACATCCCCAGCCCGGCGTAGGAGTCACCCGTGTGCTGCTCCACTCGCTTGAGCCAGTAATCGCGAAGCGAGTCCCGGAGCTCGCTCTTGATCGGCTGAGGCGGCACGCCGCGCCCTATGCGAACGCCGAACCGGGGCGCTCGGACCCGAACACCCGCAGGTCCAGGAGCAGATCGTGCAGCAGGCGCGGGTACACGTGCGAGGCGCGGAAGCTCTCCGCCTTGCGCCGACCGCGGATGCGCACCCGGCGGTACAGGTCCGGGTGGTGATGGATCTGATCGATCACCTGGAGCAGCTCATCGGGGTGCCGGACCTCGAGGTAGTCGATGCCGGGCTCGAGGCCGTGCGTCGGGCTGAGCGGCTCGCTCACGACGAGGTTGCCGGCCGCGAGGTGCAGGCAGACCCGGTTCTCGAAGGAGGGGTACGGCTCGTTGTGGAGGTTGATCCCGACATCGGTCTTCAGGAGCAGCTCGCGGAGGTCCTCCCCCTGTGCGCCGTGGGCGATGTGGAGGATGTCGAAGACGTGCTTGACCGGCACCAGGAACCACTCACGGTGCTCGGTCGAGCGTCCGACGAACAGCACGCGCGGCGGAACCGCCGACGCCTCGACGCTCCCGAAATGCGAATCGTCGACGGGCAGTGGGACCGAGCGCCAGACCGAGACGATCCCGGCGGCCGCCTCAACGAACAGGGGGTCGAACGAGACGATCCGATCGAAATTCAGCGGGTCGATCGCACGGGTCTGGTCGAGCCGCCCGCTCAGGTCGGGGTGGGGTTTCTCTCCACCTCGCGGCAGCGGCTCGGTCAGAAACCCGAGCGTAGCCGCGGGCAGGTCGTGGAACAGCCCCGCGGGGAAGATCTCGGGCCTGAAGGCGATCACGACGTCGGGCGCGAAGGCCGTCACGGTCTCGAGTGCCTGCTCGGCCTCTCCACCTGCGCGGAACTCCACGAAGCGCGGCACGATCCCGGGCGCAGGGCTGGTCAAGGAGGTGGCCTTGAAGTAGGTCTCCTGGCCCACGAACGCCACGCGCAGCGGCGCGTGCGGCGACGCTCCGCCGCCGTGCGGGGCGATTGCCCGGGCCGGGGCGGCCGGGCGGATGGTCGCGTGGCCGCTCGCCATGGGTGCGCCGGTACCATAGCCCGCTCCTTGAGAGTCGCCTTTCTGTTGCAAGATCTCCAGCTGTCGGGCGGTGTGGGCGTGGTCGTGGAGCACGCCAGCCAGCTGGCCAGGCGCCACGGGTTCGACGTCACGCTGGCGATGACGCGCACGCAGGAGGAGGAGGACTGGAGCTTCCACGGCCTGGAGCACCTGCACGTGCTGCCGATCGAGCGCGCACGCGAGCAGCAGTACGACGTCGCGGTGGCAACCTGGTGGGAGACCACGTCACAGCTGTTCACGCTTTCGGCAGCACGCCACGCGTACTTCGTCCAGAGCCTCGAGGACCGCTTCTTCGAGGCCGGCGATCCGCGCCGGCTCGGCGCGGGACTGTCCCATGCGCTCCCCGTGCACCTGGTCACCGAGGCGCGCTGGATCGCCGAGCTGCTCGAGGAGCTCCAGCCCGGAGCGCGAGTCTTCTACGTGCGCAACGGGGTGGCGAAGGACGTCTTCCCGCCCGTCGAGGAGGTCGAGCCGAACCTCGAGGGGCCGCTCCGCGTGCTGATCGAGGGCTACCGCGGCACGCCCATGAAGGGGGTCGATCAGGCGGTGCGGGCCGTGCAGGGCATGTCGGAGCCAAGCCACCTCACGGCGGTCATCCCGGACCGCGAGGTGGCGGGAGACGTCCCCGCGGACGTCTGCCTCGGTGCGGTCTCCCAAGCCCAGCTGAGCGAGATCTACTCGAACACCGACGTGGTGCTGAAGCTGTCGCGCGTGGAGGGCATGTCGGGACCGCCGCTGGAGGGCTTTCATCGAGGCGCCACCTGCGTGGTCACGCCGGTCACCGGCCACGACGAGTACGTAGCGCACGGCTGGAACGGGCTCGTCACCGAGTGGGACGACCTGCGCGGCACGGCCCGGCTGCTGGACCTGCTCTCTCGCGATCGCGGCTACCTGCACCTCCTGCGCCGCAACGCGCTCGCCACCGCGCGCGCGTGGCCCTCATGGGAGCAGTCTTCGATGTTCATGGCGGGCGCTCTCCGGGAGATCGTCCACGGCCCTCCCGCGGACCCGAAGCCGAGCGGCGCCCTGCTCGCCGCCGAGGCCCAGGCCGCGGCGGGCGCCGCCGCGCTGGCGCTGGCCGCGCGCGACCGCGAGCTGGCCGAGTACCGCTGGCTCAAGCGACGCCGGAGCTACCGCGTGCTGCTGCGCCTGACGCGCCTCCGGCACCGCCGTCCGTTTCGCTGGCTGCTCGCTCTCCGACGCCGAGTCTGACGCTACCGCTAGCGTTTCGACGGATGTCGACCGGTGCGCCAGCGATCCGTGTCGATCGCGTGTCCAAGTGCTTTCGCGTGCCCCGCGAACGCGTGATGACGCTCAAGGAGCGCGCGCTCCACCCCTTGAGGAAGATCCCCACCGACGAGCTCAGCGCGGTGGACGACGTGAGCTTCGCGGTCCCGACGGGCGAGTTCTTCGCCGTCGTCGGCCGCAACGGCTCTGGCAAGAGCACGCTGCTCAAGTGCCTGGCCGGGATCTACGCGGTCGACGCGGGCGAGATCTGGGTGCGCGGGCGCATGTCGACCTTCATCGAGCTGGGAGTGGGCTTCAACATGGAGCTGCCGGCGCGCGAGAACGTGGTCATCAACGCGACGATGCTCGGGCTCTCGCCGCGCGAGGCGCGCCGCCGCCTCGACCAGGTGCTCGACTTCGCGGAGCTGCGGGAGTTCGCGGACCTGCGCCTCAAGAACTACTCGTCCGGCATGCTCGTGCGGCTCGCGTTCGCGGTGATGATCCAGGTCGACGCCGACGTGCTGCTCATCGACGAGGTGCTGGCCGTGGGCGACGCTGCCTTCCAACAGAAGTGCTACGACCAGTTCGCCCGGCTCCGCCGCGAGGGCCGCACCGTCGTGCTCGTGACGCACGACATGGGCGCGGTCGAGCGCTTTTGCGATCGGGCGCTGCTGCTCGAGCACGGTCGCGAGGCGTTCGTCGGCGCCCCCCACGAGGTGGGCCTGCGCTACATGGACCTGAACTTCCGCGGTCAGGGCGGCGTGGAGCGTGAGACGGGCCGGTTCGGCGACGGCCGTGCCGAGATCACCGAGGCCTGGTTCGAGGACGGCGGCGGCAACCACGCCACCGTTCTCCCAAGCGGCCGCCCGTGCGCGTTCGTGATGCGCGCCCGCTTCCTCGAGGCCGTGGACGACCCGATCTTCGGGGTGACTCTCAACACCGCCACCGAGGAGATGGTGCTGGGCGCGTCGACGCTGGCCGACGATCCTCAACTGGGACGCTTCCAGGCCGGTGAGGAGGTGACGCTCCGGGTCGCCTTCGACAACGTCTTCCGACCGGACCGCTACCACGCCAGCCCGGCCATCGCTCATGCCGGCACGGGCCTCTCCTGGATCGACCGGCGCGAGCACATGGTGGAGCTGGTGGTCACGGGAACGAGTCAGACCGGCGCTCTCGTGGACCTGCCCTGCACGCTGACGCTCGACCGGGCCGGTGCGCGCCCGGCCGAGAGCGAGGTGGCGCAGTGAGCGTCGAAGCGGCAGCGCCGGAGGCGCCCGCGCGCCAGGTCCGCGGTCCATCCGCGATCGGCGGCGACTGGCGGCGACTGGCCCATCTGACCCGTCTGCTGGCGGTGACCGACTTCCGACTGCGCTTCTTCGGATCGACGCTCGGCTACCTGTGGCAGGTCATGCACCCGCTGCTGCTGTTCGGCGTGCTCTACCTCGTCTTCACCCAGGTGGTCCGGCTCGGGGAGGACGTGCGCTTCTACCCGGTCGTGCTGCTGTCGGGGATCGTGCTGTTCGTGTTCCTGTCCGAATCGACGAGCCAGGCCGTGCAGAGCCTCGTCGACCGTGAGCCGATCGTCCGCAAGATCCAGTTCCCGCGCCTGGCCGTGCCGCTCTCGACAGTGCTCACCGCGCTGTTCCGGCTCGGGCTCAACCTCGTGGTCGTGCTCGTGTTCCTGCTGGTCGCGGGCGGCGAGGTGCGCCTGTCCTGGCTCGAAGCGCCGTTGCTGATCGCCCTGCTGGTGATCCTGGCGGCCGGTTTGGCCACGCTGCTGTCGGCGCTCTACGTCAACCTGCGCGACGTCAAGCCGATCTGGGACGTGATCCTGCAGGTGCTCTTCTACGGGACGCCGATCTTCTACACGATCGAGGTCGTGCCAAGCCAGTCGCTGCAGGAGCTGCTGATGCTGAACCCGTTCGCCGCGATCCTGCAGCAGTTCCGCCATGCGGTGATCGACCCCAGCAATCCGAGCGCCTTCGAAGCCGTGGGAGGCGACGCCCGAATCGTGATACCGCTTGCGCTGATAGCCCTGATCGCGGTGGTGGGACTGCGGTACTTCGACCGCAAGGCGCCCCGCATAGCCGAGGAGCTCTGATGTCGGGAACGGACTGGCAGGAGCGCATGACCCGTGAGAGCGCCCCCGCGATTCGCGTCGAGCACCGCGTGCGCTACCTCATGGCCGTCCCGCTGATCGAGGCCGCCCCCGTCTGGGGCGACTTCGGATGCGGCAACGGCATCGCCGCGGCGGAGGCTCTCGGTGGGGCGCTGCCGCGGCGCGCCGTGCTGGTCGACGCGGCGGCGGACGCCCTGGCGGTGGCCGAGCGCGAGCTCGGAGGCACCGGGGTCGAGACGATGCAGGCCGATCTCGCGTCGGCGGACGACCTCGCTCGCGTCCGCGAGGCCCTGCTGGCCGGCGGCGCCGGCGGCGGGTGCGTCACGTGCTTCGAGGTGGTGGAGCACCTGCCCACGTTCCTGCCCCTGCTGGAGCTGCTCAAGGAGCTGACCGCGGAGCGCGGCTTCACGGCCGTGCTGAGCGTCCCGAATGACGCGTTCTGGTCGATCGAGAACCCGTTCCACGCCACGACCTGGGGCGAGGGCGCCTTCGAGGAGCTGATCCGCCTGTTGCCTGAGGACCACGTCGTGGCCCACCAGGTGGCGCTGCAGGGATCGATGGCGGTCGTCCCAGGGGGCGACGGGCAGCCCCAGCGGGTCGAGGTGCCGGCGCCCCAGGCGGCGGTTCCGACGCATTTCCTGGTGGCATTCGGTGAGCGCGCCCAGGACCTCGGCCGCGGGGCGGACGTGGCCGAGGCGGACCTGATGGAGCAGCGCCGCTGGGAGCGCCAGCGCGAGAGCGACCTGGCCCACCTGCTCGCGATCCAGGAGCGCCTGGCCGACTACCGCGCGTACATCCACGAGCTCGAGGGCAAGCTCGGCCTGCGGCCGTCGGGCACGGACTCGACCGGGTGAGGAGGCGCCTGGCACGCAAGGCCGCGCACAGGCTCGGGTTGATGCGGGCACCGGACCGCTTCGAGGTGATGACCCGGCTGGCGCGCGAGGGACCGGCTCCGCTCGCGGCCGGAGCGGAGCGGCGGCCGGACGAGCGGCTGCGCGTGGCGATCCTGATCCCGGACTTCCATCGCGGCAGCGGCGGGCTCGCCACGATCCTGGCGCTCGCGCGCGCGCTGAGTGCGGCCGGACACGACTGCTCGCTCTGGTTCGAGGACCCTCGCCGTCGGGCCGGGAGGTCCGCCGACGCGGGCAAGCGGCTGAGGGAGTACTTCGGCGCCGCGGACGTGGCCGTCAACGAGGACTTCGAAGCATGGGACGGGACGGACGTGGCGGTCGCGACCGGTTGGGAGACCGTCGCTCGCGCGCTGCTGCTTCCCGGCTGTGGCACGCGTGCCTATCTGGTCCAGGACTACGAGCCGGACTTCTTCCCGACCTCGGCCGAGAGCCGGTGGGCGGAGGAGAGCTACACGCGCGGCCTCCATCACATCACGGCCGGCCCCTGGCTGGCCGGCCTGCTGCGCGAGCGCTTCGGCGCCGTCGCGAGCCACTTCGAGCTGGGTGTCGACGGCGACGTGTACAGACCCCAGCCCGTGGAGCGTCGGGACGACACCGTCATCTTCTACGCGCGCCGCTCGACCCCCCGGCGGGCGGTGCCGCTGGGTCTGCTGGCACTCGCCGAGCTACACCGGCGCAAGCCCGAGTTGCGGATCGTGCTGTTCGGCGAGGAGAACGCGTTCCGCACGTCGTTTCCCTGCCGGCACGCGGGTGTCCTGCCGGAGCGGGAACTGGCGCGGCTCTACACCGAGGCGACGGTCGGCGTCTCCCTGTCGCTGACCAACTACTCGCGCGTGAGTCAGGAGATGATGGCCTGCGGGCTGCCCTGCGTGGAGCTCGACGGGCCCAGCGTCCGGGCGGCGCTGGGCGGCGACGAAGCCCTGACCTGCTCGTCGTTCGATCCGCTGGCGCTCGCCGACGCCATCCAGCGGCTGCTCGACGATCCCGAGCTGCGCGAGCGTCAGAGCGAGGCCGGGCGGCGACTCGTGGCGGGCCGGACCTGGGCCGACGCGGGCGAGCAGGTCGAGCGAGGGCTGCGCGAGGCCTTGGCTGCGGCGGTCGCAACGCGGTCCGGCTAGTCGCAGGCCGCGACTTCCAGGTTCGCGAAGGTCGGCCCCAGCCGGCGCCCGTCCGGCAGCCGGACGGGGCTCCCGCGCAGGACCAGCGTCGTGGGCCGTCCGCCTGGCAGGCGCGTGTCCAGCGCTCCCGGCGCACCGTACGCCGCCTTGCCGCGCAAGGGTCGCCCGGCGCCGGTCACGCGGTAGCGGCTGGGACGGTCGGCCTGCGCGTGGACGGCCACGGCACCCGTCACGCACGCCGCGCCGCCGGTACGCGGAAACACGCGCAGCCGCAGCGGCCGGCCTGCTTCCGGGAAGCCCTCGAGCGAGTCGCCGCGCACGATCCAGAGCGCCTCGAGCGGGCGCCGCAGCCGCCGCAGCGCAAGGAACGGGAACAGCTTCGATGGCGGCAGCGCCTCGCCCGCGAACCGCACCGCCTCGAAGCCCGGCGCCTCGAGGGCGAAATCGGGCGTCGCGCCCGTTACGTCGGTCTCGCCGGTGCGCCAGCTCACGCCTGCGACGGTCGCGTGCACGAGTGGCCCGGAGGGCGGCCGGCGCAGCACCGCCATCCCGCGGCCGAGCGTCTGGTTGTAGGCCCGCAGGCGCACGAGCTGTCCGCTCACCTCCGGGCGCAGGGCGTCGTCGACGGCCAGCGGCTCCACGCTGCCCCCGGCGGCGGCGCGGTCGATGAACTCCAGATCCTCGTCGGCGACGTCGCGCAACCCGGCCG
>Ga0268253_10000245_pt1 | contig 13180 bp, 14 predicted proteins | sample AgamicMgMarz_FD_200250 | JGI IMG/M metagenome (GOLD analysis project Ga0268253, IMG submission 200250) | Agave microbial communities from Guanajuato, Mexico - Mg.Ma.rz (v2) (version 3) | ecosystem: Host-associated > Plants > Phyllosphere > Phylloplane/Leaf | place: Guanajuato, Mexico... | reverse complement strand
AGGCGCTCCATCCGCGCCTGGTCCTCGGAATGCCACGAGATGGTGTTCCAGTCGACGTCCCAGATCAGGACGCGCCCGCCCGGCCGCAGCACGCGAAGGAGCTCGGCCAAAGCGGCCGGGACGTCGGCCACGTACTCGAGCACCTGGACCGACAGGGCGCGATCGAAGTCGGCGTCGGCAAATGGGAGCGCCGTGACGTCGCCCTCCTCGAAGCGAACGTTGTCGTGGCCCTCGCAGCGCTTCGCGGCGAGCGCCAGCATCGGCGTGCTGGCGTCCACACCGACCACCGAGCCCTCGGGCCCAACTCGCTCCAGCGTCTCCGCCACGTAGAAGCCCGGCCCGCAACCGGCGTCGAGGACGCGATCTGCGGGCAGAGCCCCGAGCGCCGCGTGTACGAGCGCCCGGCGGCGCAGGATGTCCCGCCGGCTGTAGATGACCTCCATCTGCGCGGCGAGCGCCTCGTTGAACTCGAGCTGTGCCATGTCCGGGTCCAGCGTAGCTCCGCACCGGTACCGTGAGGGCCCGTGCGAGTCGCGACCTGGAACGTCAACTCCGTCAAGCAGCGCGTGCCCCGGCTGCTGCCCTGGTTGGACGAGCGCCTGCCCGACGTGGTCTGCCTCCAGGAGACCAAGCTCGCCGACGAGGCCTTCATCGATCTGCTCGACGAGGAGCTCTCACGGCGCGGCTACGAGATCGCGGTCCATGGGGAGGCGAGCTGGAACGGCGTCGCGATCCTGTCGCGCGTCGGGCTGGAGGACGTGGTGGCCGGGATCGACGGTGCGCCGGGCTTCCCGGAGCCGGAGTCGCGGGCGATCTCGGCGACGTGCGCCGGGGTCCGGGTGGTCTCGGTGTACGTGCCGAACGGGCGTGTCCCCGGCTCCGAGCACTACGAGTACAAGCTCGGCTGGCTGGCGGCGCTCCGTGCGATGGTTGCGGAAGGGCCCGAGTCGACGATCGTGTGCGGCGACATAAACATCGCCCCCACCGACGACGACGTGTTCGACCCCGACGCCTACGTCGGCGAGACGCACGTCACGCCGCCCGAGCGGGCGGCGCTGTCCGAGTTGCAGAGCCTCGGCCTGCGGGACGTCGTGCGCGACCGCTGGCCCGGCGAGCGGATCTTCACCTACTGGGACTACCGGGCCGGGATGTTCCACCAGGACCTCGGGATGCGGATCGACCTGGTGCTGGCTGGCGAACCCGTCGCGGACCGTGTCCGCGCGGCCTGGGTCGATCGACAGGCTCGCAAGGGGAGCGGGCCGAGCGATCACGCGCCAGTCATCGTCGACCTGGACGAGGCGCCCGACGGGAACATCGGGCCGGTGGTGCCGCCGCCGTCGCGCCCGGTCGTCAAGCGTGGGGCGAAGAAGCTGCCCCAGGCGCGCTAGGTGTCCTTCTTGCGGTCGCGATCGCGTGACGGCTGAACCCGCTTCGGCTCGCCCGGCATCTTCGGATAGTCGGGCGGGTAGGGCATGTCGCCTCGGCCCTCGGCCGCGTCGCGCTCGTACATCTCGAGCAGCGGCTCCAGCGAATGGACGACGTCGTCGATCGCGGCGTGACGGTCGCCCACCTCGGCGAAGCGAGCGGGCATGGTCCCCACCGTGAAGTCCTCGGGCGCCGCCTCCGGGAGCTCCTCCCAGGTCAGCGGCGCGGACACCGGCGCCCCGGGCTTCGCCCGGATGCTGTACGCCGATGCGATCGTGCGATCGCGCGCGTTCTGGTTGTAGTCGACGAAGATGCGCTCGCCGCGCTCCTCCTTCCACCAGCTGGTGGTCACCTGGTCGGGCAGGCGCCGCTCCAACTCGCGCCCGAAGGCGATCGCGGCGTGGCGGACGTCCGTGAACGTCCAGCGCGGCTCGATGCGGACGTAGATGTGCACGCCCCGGCCGCCCGAGGTCTTGGGGAAGCCGACGTGGCCGAGCTCATCCAGGAGCGCGCGCGCCTCCGCTGCGACACGCACGGCGTCCGGGAAGTCGGTGCCCGGCTGGGGGTCGAGGTCGATGCGCAGCTCGTCGGGATGGTCGACGTCCTCGCGGCGTACCGGCCAGGGATGGAACGTGATCGTCCCCATCTGCGCGCACCACCCCACGACCGCCACTTCGGTGGGGGAGATCTCGTCGGCGTGGCGGCCGGAGGGGAACTCGATCCGGGCGGTCTCGACGTAGTCGGGGGCTCCCCGCGGGATGCGCTTCTGGTAGAAGGCGTCGCCGCCGCCCTTCTCCCGCGTGGACAGCACGATGCCGGGGTGGACGCCCTTGGGCCAGCGCTCCAGGGTCGTTGGCCGGTGCCGCAGAGCCCTCATGATCCCGTCCTCGACGGCCAGGTAGTACTCGACGATGTCGAGCTTGGTCAGCTCCCCCGAGCGCTCGGTCTTGGGGAAGATCACGCGGTCCGGGCTGGAGACGCGCAGCTCGCGTCCGCCCGCGTCCAGGATGGTTGCGTCGCTCTTCGCCATGCGGGGAGTTCTACCGCCAAGCATCGAGCTGAGCCGGCGAGCAGCCGCTGATCAAGGAAGCAGGCGCGAAGGCGTGCTCAGCACGCCGAGCGCCGATGACGCCGGCTGGCGATGCTCCGCAGCCGGCTCAGCCGATGCTGTCGACCATTTCGAGCTGAATCAGGCGGTTCAGCTCGACCGCGTACTCCATCGGCAGCTCCTTCGTGACCGGCTCGATGAAGCCGTTCACGATCATGGCTGCCGCTTCCTCCTCGGAGAGGCCGCGGGACTGCAGGTAGAACAGCTGCTCGTCGGAGATCTTGCCGACCACGGCCTCGTGGGCCACGGTGACGTGCGGGTTCTGGATCTGGATGTCGGGCCAGGTGTCCGAGCGAGAGCGGTCGTCCATCATCAGGCCGTCGCACTGCACCCGGGCCTTGGAGCCTTGCGAGTTGTGGCCCATCCGGACCAGCCCGCGGTAGCCCATGATCCCGCCGTCCTTGGAGATCGACTTGGCGAGGATGTTGGAGTTGGTGTTGGGCGCGAGGTGGACGACCTTGGCGCCGGTGTCCTTCCACACGTCGCCGGAGGCGACGCCGACGTTGAGGTGGTCGGCGCGCGCGCCCTCCCCGATCAGGAACGAGCCGGGGTAGAGCATGACCTTCTTGGCGCCCATCGAGCCACCGACCCACTCGACGGTGCCGTGCGCCTCGACGATGGCCCGCTTGGTGTTGAGGTTGAAGACGTCCTTCGACCAGTTCTGCACGGTCGTGTAGCGCGCCTTCGCGCCTTCCTTGACGAAGATCTCGACGACGGCGGAGTGCATCGAGTTGACCGAGTAGGTCTGGGCGGTGCAGCCCTCGATGTAGTTCACCTCGGAGCCCTCGTCGGCGATGATCAGCGTGTGCTCGAAGGTGCCCTCGTTGGCTCCTTCCATACGGAAGTAGGCCTGCAGCGGGAGGTCGACCTTCACGTCCTTGGGGACGTACAGGAACGAGCCGCCCGACCAGACCGCGCCGTGCAGCGCCGAAAACTTGTTGTCCTGCGGCGGCACGCACTTGTTCATGAAGTACTCGCGCACGAGGTCTTCGTGCTCGGTGACCGCGGTGTCCATGGCGCAGAAGATGATTCCCTGGTCCGCGTACTCCTGCTTGAGGCCCTCGTAGAAGGGCTCCTGGCGCCAGACGCCGACGACGCCGGCGAGGTGCTCGCGCTCCGCCTGCGGGATGCCGAGCTTCTCGAAGGTGTCCTTCTGCTCGTCCGGGACGTCGTCCCAGGAGTCGTAGCGCCCCGCCTCGGGCGGCGAGTAGAGCACCAGCTCGGAGAGGTCGAGGTCGGACAGGTCGACGCCCCAGGTGGGGATCGGCTTGCGCTCGAAGATCTCGTAGGACTTGATCCGCTTGTCGCGCATCCAGTCCGGCTCGCCCTTGATCTTGGAGAGCTCCGCGATCACCTCGCGTGAGACGCCCTTCTTGGCGACGAGCTGTCCCTGCTCGTTCTCCTTGATCGGGCTGGGCTTGGCTACGCGGGTCTTGTCTGTGGCTGCCATCGCCCCTCCAGTCTAGCGCCCGCGGCGACTTGCCAGACCCACGAGGTCGGAGTTAAGTGCGGCTTGCAACGACCCGGCTGGACGGCCACGTTCGCGCTCGACGGTGCGCAGGGTGGAATAGGGTCCGCCGATGAAGCTCTACGTGTGCTGGGGCACCTTCCAGACGCCGCGCCCGGGCGGCCATCCGTGCCACAACGCCTACGAGGCGCTCATTCAGGCCGGCTGGGATCCGGAGGTGCGGAAGACCTACGGCTGGGGGGTGCTCGGCAACGCGCTCAACCCGACCCGCAAGCCGGTGCGCGACCTGACCGGCCAGAACTGGGTGCCCGTGCTCGTGACCGACGAGGACGAGCTGATCCAGGGGTCGAAGACGATCGTCGACTGGGCGAAGGCGAACCCGGCCGCGGGCGCAGAGCGCGCGAGCTAGCTCGCGAGGCCAATCTTCACGGGGGTCCGGGGGCGCGAGCCCCCGGCTGGCCTGGCGAGGCCAATCTTCACGGGGGTCCGGGGGCGCGAGCCCCCGGGTGCCATCACTCGGGCCAGCTGGCGTCGCCCGTCGTGGCGCCGCGCATCACCTTGAGGCTCAGCAGCGCGCACTTGCGGCGCGTGGGGGAGATCTCGATCCCGAGCTGGTCGATCACCCAGTCGGCGTCGAGCTTGCCCACGTCCTCGACGGGCATGCCGATCAGCTCGTCCGAGCTGATCGAGGCGGCGGCCTGGGAGATCGCGCACCCGTGGCCGTGGAAGCGCAGCTCGGCGACCTTGCCGTCGCCGACGACGATGTGCACGCCCAGCTCGTCTCCGCAGAGCGGGTTGTGGTCGTGGAACTCGAGATCGTGCGGCTGGAGCTCGCCGAAGTTGCGCGGGTTCTTGTAGTGATCGAGGATGTAGTCGCGATAGAGCGCGTCCATCAGAGCTCGAACACCTCTCGCGCGCTCCCGAGCGCGTGCACCAGCCGGTCGACGTCCTCGCGCACGTTGTAGACGTGGAACGACGCGCGGGCCGTGGCGCCCACCCCGAGGCAGCGCATCAGCGGCTGCGCGCAGTGGTGGCCCGCGCGCACGCAGACGGCCTCGCGGTCGCACAGCTCGGCGATGTCGTGCGGGTGCATCCCCTCGATCGTGAACGGCACGACGCCGCCGCGCCGGTCGAGGTCGGCCGGGCCGTAGAGCGTGATCCCGTCGATTCCCGGGAGCCGCTCGAGCGCGTACGCGGTCAGCTCGCGCTCGTGCTCGCGCACCTGCTCCATGCCGATCTGGGTCAGGTAGTCGATCGCCGCGCCCAGCCCGATCGCCTCGGCGATCGCATTGGTGCCGGCCTCGAACTTCCAGGGCAGCTCGTTCCAGCTCGAGCGCTCGCGCTCCACGCGCGAGATCATGTGGCCGCCCGAGAGGAACGGCCGCATCTCCGCCAATAGCTCGCGCCGCCCGTGCAGCAAGCCGGTCGCCGGGCCGAGCGCCTTGTGCCCGGTCCAGGCGTAGAAGTCGGCGTCGATCGCGCTCAGGTCGACCGGCATCTGCGGCACCGCCTGGGCTCCGTCGACCAGCGTGACCGCCCCGGCAGCGCGGGCGCGTCGCGCGATCTCCCCGACCGGGTTGATCGTGCCGAGCACGTTCGAGACGTGGGCGACCGCGACCAGCTTCACGTGTCCCTCGGCGAGCACCGCGTCGAGCTCGTCGAGCGACAGCTCGCCCGAGGCGCCGACGGAGAGGTATCGCAGCGTCGCGCCGGTGTCCTCGCAGACCAGCTGCCAGGGCACGATGTTCGAGTGGTGCTCCATCTCGGTGATGAGCACCTCGTCCCCCGGGCCGAGGTTGTGGCGCCCCCAGGCGAAGGCCACCAGGTTGATCGCCTCCGTGGCGTTGCGCGTGAAGATCGAGCAGGCCGGCTCCCAGCCGACGAACGCCGCGATCCGCTCGCGCGCGCCCTCGAACTGCTCGGTGGCCTCGCGTCCGAGCTCGTATACCCCGCGGTGCACCGTGCCGTACGAGTGCGAGTAGAAGCGCTCCATCGTCTCGATCACCTGGCGCGGCTTCTGCGCGGTGGCGGCCGAGTCGAGGTAGACCAGCGGGTGCCCGTTGATCTCGCGCTCGAGCACCGGGAAGTCGGCGCGCACGCCGGCGAGAGGCTTGGTGGCGAGCGCCATCAGACGGCCTCCGCGCGCTCCCCGATGAACTCGCGCACCTGGTCCTCGGCGCCCTTCAGCTTCTCGGCGATGCGCCGCCGCACCAGGTCCTCGAGGCCCGGGTCCTCGAGCCGCTGCACGACCTCCTCGAAGTAACCCTCCACCAGCACGCGAACGGCCTCGGCGCGCGGCACGCCGCGGGTCATCATGTAGAAGATCTGGTCCTCGTCGAGCTCGCCGACGGTCCCGCCGTGCGACGCCTTGACGTTGTCCACCTCGACGATCAGCGACGGGATGGCGTCGCCGCGCGCCTTCGGCGAGAGCAGCATCTGGTGGGTCTGTAGGTAGGTGTCCACCTCGGGCGCCTTCGGGAGGATGTGGATCAGGCCCTCGTAGGACGCGCGCGAATCGCCGGTCAGCACGCCCTTCCAGACCGTGTCGCCGGTGGTGTGCCCGGCCTCGTGCCTGTCCGAGGTGAACAGGTCGAGGTGCTCGTCGCGCTCGGTGAAGTACATGCCGGTGTGGCGCATGTCCGAGCCCTCCTCGGCGGTGATGATGTCGAGCGTCTGCTTGGTCAGCCGCCCGCCCAGGTGGATCGGCACCCATTTCACGCGCGCGTCGCGCCGGATCTCGACGCGGCGCGTGGACAGGTCGTAGACCTCTCCGCGGCCCCAGTCCTGGTAGTGGGCCAGGTCGACCTGGGCGCCCGGCAGCGCGTACAGCTCGAAGGCGCCGGAGTGGAGCGCCTGGCCCTCGAAGTCCGGTGCCTCGAAGAACTCGCGGATCTTCACCTCGGCGTGCTCGCCGACGACGATCAGGGTGTGCGCCCACTGGGCCGTCCCGGGTTCGTCGATGGTCCAGGCGATCTGGATCGGGTGCTCGATCCGCGCGTTCGCCGGCACGTGCACGAACACGCCGCCGGTCCAGAACGCGGCGGTGCCGGCGGCGAACTTGTCCTCGTCGTGGGGGAGCCGCTTGCCGAAGTACTCGCGCACCAGCTCCTCGTGCTCCACGACGGCCTGCTCCAGCGGCATGACGATCAGCCGGTCGTCAGCGACGTCGGTGTGCACGACGTTCGCGCCGCGCTGCACGATCAGCGCGGAGTGCTGATCGTCGCCGAGGTCGAGCTGCGGCAGCCCTTCCTCGTAGCGCTTGGGCTCGAGCGCCTCGAGGTCGAGGCCACGCAGGCTCGTGGTCCAGAAGCCGGAGCGGCGCCAGGTCGGCACCGACTCGACCTCGTAGGTCTGGAGGGCAGCCTTGCGGCGCTCCTCGACAAGGCCGGAAGCGCCCGGCTCGGCCGGGTGCGCACGGGTCGGATTAGCCGGCACTTCCGGCCACCTCCTCGCGCACGAACTCGTAGCCCTTCTGCTCGAGCTCGTCGGCCAGCTCGGAGCCGCCCTCGCGAACGATCCGGCCGTCGAGCATGATGTGCACGAAGTCCGGGCGGACGTACCCGAGGATGCGGGTGTAGTGGGTGATGATGAGGAAGCCGCGCTCGTCGGTGCGCATGGCGTTGACGCCCTCCGAGACGATCCGCAGGGCGTCGATGTCGAGTCCCGAGTCGGTCTCGTCGAGCACCGCGAACGCCGGCTTCAGCATCGCCAGCTGGAGGATCTCGGCACGCTTCTTCTCGCCGCCCGAGAAGCCCTCGTTGAGGTAGCGCTTGGTGAAGTCGCCGGTGATCTTGAGGAGGTCGACGTTCTCGCGCAGCAGCGCGCCGAACTCCTTGACCTTGATCGGCTCCTCACGCCCGGCGTTGACGGCCATGCGCAGGAAGTTCGCCACCGACACGCCCGGGATCGTGGCCGGGTACTGGAACGCGAGGAACAGGCCGGCGCGCGCGCGCTCGTCCGGGTCGGCCTCGGTGAGGTCCTCGCCGTCGAGCACGATGCGCCCCTCGGTCACCTCGTAGTTGGGGTTGCCCATCAGCGTGTTGGCGAGCGTGGACTTGCCCGAGCCGTTGGGACCCATGAGGGCGTGCGTCTCGCCCCGCTTCACGGTCAGGTCGACGCCGTGGAGGATCTCGCGATCCTCGGTGCGAACGTGCAGGTTCTGGATCTCCAGGGTCATGCGATTGCTTTCTCTGCCTTCCTCAATGGCTGGACCAGATCGTCCAGCGTCATGTCGTTCAGGGTTCGGACGATGGACCCCTGTACCCGGGTCCACAGAAGCTTGGTGGGACACGGCGCCGCACCCTCGCGGGCGCAGGTGAGCACGCCGTCGGCGTCGGCTGTGATGCACTCGATCGGGGCGATGTCGCCCTCGAGCGCGGACACGACCTCGGCCATCGTGATCTCGGCGGGCGGCCGGGCAAGCGTGTACCCGCCGTGCGCGCCGCGGCGTGACTCGACCAACTCGGCCTTGCGCAGCCGCTGCACCAGATGCTCGAGGTAGGCGAGTGGAAGCCCCTCGGCGTCGGCGATCGAGCCCAAGCTGATCGGGTGCGCGTCGCCAGGCGCGCCGTTGATCTGACGCGCCAGGTGGGCCATCACGCGGATGCCGTACTCCGCTTTTGTCGAGAACATCACGTCCCTAAATCCTACTCACGTGGTCGGAGAAGGACGCCGGGCTGCTCGCCTACTCCGCCGCGAGGCGCCGCACGTCGTGCGCGAGCGTCTCCGGGGTTGCCTGGTCGCCTGGGAACCCGATCCGCTGGAAGCCGTTCTTGTCGACCAGCGTGAAGCGCGCCTGGTGCTCCTGGGTGATCGACTGCGGGCGGATGAAGAACGCCTTCCAGAGCGGCTTCAGCTCGGCTCGTGTGCCGAGCACGAAGTCGATTCGCCCGAGCGCGCGAGCTTTTGCCAGGAAGGTCCGGGCGCGCTCGGGCGTGTCGCGCGGCGGGTCGACCGCGATCGCCAGCGCCGGCACGTCCTCGCCGAGGTCGTCGAGCGCGCCGCGCACGGTCTGGGCCTGGGCCGGGCAGGTGTCTTCGCAGGTCGTATAGAGGAACGTGACGATCACCGGCTGGCCGCGCAGGGCGCGCATCGAGACGAGCTCGCCGTCCTGATCGCGCAGCTTGAAGTCGGGCGCGCGCACGCCGGCGGGCATCCGCGCGCCCTCGAGGCCGGGGGCGCCCGCATCGGGTTCGTCCTTCGAGTCGGCCGCGAGCACGACCGCTCCGAGGGCGAAGACCGCCATCAGGAACGCCGCGATCAGGATGCGCGCGTGCACGTGGGTCAGGTTAGGGTGCCGCGACGATGGCCGAGCGCACGCTCACGGTGAGCTGGCAGGACCCCCGCGGGCTTGCCGCGCGCGCCACGGAGGGCAGCGGGCTCGAGTTCCTGCGCGCGATCATCGCCGGCGAGCTGCCCAAGGCGCCCATTCAAGAGCTGCTCGGCTTCGAGCTCGACGAGGCCGACGAGGGGCGCGTCGTCTTCTCGATCGAGCCGGGCGAGCAGCACTACAACCCGATCGGCAGCGTCCACGGCGGCGTGGCCGCCACGCTGCTCGACAGCGCCATGGGCGCGGCCGTCCATTCGACGCTCCCGGAGGGCACCGGCTACGCCACCCTCGAGGTCAAGTTCAACCTGGTCAGGGCGATCACCGCCGAGACCGGGCGGGTTCTGGCCGAGGACAAGGTGATCCACCGCGGCAAGTCGGTCGCCACCGTGGAGGCCAGCCTGCGCGCCGCCGCGGGCGACAGGCTGCTCGCCCACGGCACCTCCACCTGCCTGATCCGCTAGGCCGCCGCGAACCGCCCGACCGGTCTACGGCTCGACCAGGCCTCGCCGAATCGCGTAGCGCACCAGCTCCACGCGGTCGCGCATCTCGAGCTTCGAGAGGAGGTTGGCGCGGTGCGATTCGACGGTCTTCTCGGACACCTTCAGGGTCTCCGCGATCTGCCGGTTCGTGTAGGCCTCGGCGATCAGCTTGACGACCTCGAGCTCGCGCGGGGTGAGCGGGTCGTCGGGCTCGGACCGGCCGCCCTCGACCCACTCGTCCATGAGCTCGCGCTGAGTGTCGCTCGACAGGAAGGTGCGGCCGCGTGCGACGGTGCGGACGGCGCCGATCAGGTCGGTGTCGGCGGCCCGCTTGAGCACGTAGCCGGAGGCGCCCGAGGCCAGGCCCTCGAGGAAGTAGCGCTCGTCGTCGTGCATGGACAGCAGCAGCACGCGCGTTTCGGGGACGTGGGCGCGGATCTCGCGGGCTGCCTGGAGTCCTGTCATGCGCGGCATCGAGACGTCGAGCACCGCCACGTCCGGTCGGTGCGACTGGGTCGATTCGAGCGCGGCGACCCCGTCGTCGGCCTCGGCCACCACCTCCATGTCGAGCTGGCGGTCGATCAGCATGCGCAGGCCGGAGCGCACGATGCCGTGGTCGTCGGCGATCAGGACGCGGATCACGACGGCACCCTCAGCGTGATCGTCGTGCCGCCGCCGGGGGCGGAGCGCACGTCCAGCTCGCCGCCGACCAGGCGGGCCCGCTCGGCCATACCCACCAGGCCCAGCCCGCCGCTCGGGCCCTCGGAGCCGGTGTGCGTGATCACGCTCGGGTCGAAGCCACCGCCGTCGTCGCGCACGCACAGCTCCGCGCCGCCGTCGTGCTCGGCGAGGTCGAGCTCGACCACGGTCGCGCCCGAGTGGCGCGTCACATTCGTCAGCGCCTCCTGAGCGACTCGGTAGATGGCCGTCTGTACGACCTCCGGGAGCGTGTCGGGCTCGCCGCGGGTGTCGAGCCGCACCTCGATTCCCGTGCGCGCCCCGAAGCGTTTGAGCTGCGTCTCGACGGCAGGCACCAGCCCGTGGTCGTCGAGCGCCGACGGGCGCAGCTGTCGGGCGAGGTTGAGCAGCTCGTCCATCGCCTGGTTCACCAGCCGCTTCAGCTCGGCCACCTCGGGCGCGCGTTCGGCCGGCGTCTCGTGGGCCAGCGCCTCCAGGCGCAGCAGGATCGCGGTGAGCGCCTGGTTGACCTCGTCGTGGAGGTCGCGGGCCAGGCGGCGGCGCTCCTCCTCCTGGGCGCGCATGGCCAGCTGGCCCGAGCGGCGCCGCTCCTCCTCGATGCGCTGCAGCAGGCCGTGGAAGGAGCTGGCCAGCCGGTCGATCTCCTCGACCGGGTTGGCGCGGCGCAGCTCGAGCGGCGAAGGCTCAGAGGGGTCGATCGACTCGATCTCGTCGATCAGGCGCTCGAGCGGCCGGAAGCGGCGCTGGAGCATCCACAGGTTCGTGCACAGCGTCAGGACGATCGCGAGCGCGATGATCATGAACTCCCAGCGCTCGTTGGTGGAGCCGAGGTCGAGTCCGGCCGCGACGCTGGCGGCCACCAGCGTGAGCGCGAACAGCACCACGTTGGCCGCAACGATCTGGCCTATGAGGGAGTCGTCGCGGCGGGTCATGCGTGGTCTGTCCATTGATCGGAATGCGCCCATCCGGCAGAAATGGGGTCTCCACCCCATATCGGCAGGGGGACGCAGGGTCGAAACTGTTGGTGAGGCCTCGATCAGGGCAGGAGTGCTGCCCCGGGGCTTCCGCAGAGAAAATCTAGGTCTGGGTCTTGGCCGGGGCGCTCATCGAGCGCCCCGGCTATATTTTGTGAAGTAATGGCTTCAGGCGCAGAGGTACTCCGCAAGATCAAGGACCAGATCCGCGAGGTGGACCCCAAGGAGGTCCACGATCGCGACTCGAACGGGAACGGCGCCAGGCCGCCCGTGATCGTCGACGTGCGCGAGCAGCACGAGTTCGAGGAGTCGCACCTGCCGGGTGCGATCCATGTGCCGCGCGGGCACCTCGAGTCGCGCATCGAGGGCGCGGTCAGCGATCGCTCGCAGCCGGTCGTCCTCTACTGCGCCTCCGGCAACCGCTCCGCCTTCGCCGCCCAGACGATGACGGACCTGCTCGGCTACGAGGACGTGGCGTCGATGCGCGGCGGCATCACGCTCTGGAAGGACCGCGGCTACGAGGTGGAGGTCCCGCGCGCCCTCACCGGCGAGCAGCGCGAGCGCTACTCGCGCCACCTGCTCGTGCCGGAGATCGGCCTGGAGGGCCAGCTGAAGCTGCTCGACGCGCGCGTCCTGCTGCTCGGCGCCGGCGGCCTCGGATCGCCCGCGGCGCTCTACCTCGCCGCTGCCGGGGTGGGGACGCTCGGGATCGTCGACAACGACGTCGTCGACCTCTCCAACCTGCAGCGCCAGGTGGCCCACTCGAACGACCGCATCGGCGTGCCGAAGGTCGACTCGGCGGAGATCTCGATCCACGAGATCAACCCCGACGTGAACGTCGAGAAGCACCCCGTCCGCCTCGGCGCCGACAACATCATGGAGATCATCGAGGGCTACGACGTGATCGTCGACGGCCTCGACAACTTCCCCACGCGCTACCTGCTCAACGACGCGAGCGTGCGGTTCCAGATCCCGGTGGTGTCGGCCTCGATCCTCGGCTTCGAGGGGCAGCTGTCGGTCTTCCACCCCTACGAGGGTCCGTGCTACCGCTGCCTCTACCCGACGCCCCCGCCGGCCGAGCTGGCGCCCTCCTGCGGGGCCGCCGGCGTGCTCGGCGTCCTGCCCGGGGTGATGGGGCTGCTGCAGTCGGTCGAGGTGATCAAGCTGATCACGGGCGCCGGCGAGACGATGGCGGGCCGCCTGCTGCTTTACGACGCGCTCGGTACCACGTTCACGGAGCTCAAGGTGCGCCGCGACCCGGACTGCCCGATCTGCTCGCGCGACCCGGACTCGATCTCCGACGACGAGATGGGCGTCTTCCCGGACTACGAACTCTTCTGCGCCGGGGCAGGTTGAGCGCCCTGCAAACGTTCGCATCCCCGCGTCCTCGGCTCTCGGCTTGTCCAGCAAGCCTTCGACGCTGCGTCCCTGGGCCGCTCGGTTTTCGGGCGCTCAGCTTGCCCCTCGGCGCGGCCTGATCCGGCTGCGTTAGTCTGCCCGCCGCATGAGCACGGTCAAGATCCCCCCGGTCCTGCGCGCCTCCGTGGGCGGCGCCAAGGAGGTCGAGGCGTCCGGCGCGAGCGTCGGCGACGTGCTGCGCGCGCTCGCCGAGCAGCACCCGGCGACGGCGTCGCAGCTGTTCTCCGAGGAGGGCGAGCTCAACCGCTACGTCAACGTCTACCTCAACGACGAGGACGT
>Ga0268253_10000242_pt1 | contig 13305 bp, 12 predicted proteins | sample AgamicMgMarz_FD_200250 | JGI IMG/M metagenome (GOLD analysis project Ga0268253, IMG submission 200250) | Agave microbial communities from Guanajuato, Mexico - Mg.Ma.rz (v2) (version 3) | ecosystem: Host-associated > Plants > Phyllosphere > Phylloplane/Leaf | place: Guanajuato, Mexico... | reverse complement strand
GGCAGCGGTCTCGCGCCGGACGGCGTGACCGTGCTCGGCCCGGGCGAGGGCGAGCGGCTCGAGCTCGGCCAGTCGGCGGCGACGATCAAGCTCGGCGTCGACGAGATCGGCGTGTTCGAGGCCGAGATCGCCAGCGACTTCCCGCACCCGCCCGCGCACCGCCACCCGAACTCGATGGAGAGCTTCTACGTGCTCGAGGGCGACCTCGGGCTGATCCTCGACGGCACCGAGTGGACGGTCGGGGCCGGCGGCTTCGCCGCGGTCACGCCGGGCAGCGTCCATAGCTCCCCGCCGTCGGCGGCGCCGCTGCGCTACCTCAACCTGTTCACGCCCGGCGGCATGGTGGCCTACCTGCGCGAGGCCGTGCGGCTGGGCGAGCCGCCGGACGCCGCCGCCTATGACATCGAGTTCGTCTAAAAGACCCCGCTAACTCCGAACACAAGATGTTGTGTTCGGAGAGGAATCGAGCACTACGGGTAGTAGAATTGCCTGTGTGCTTTGTCCCTTCTGCTCGAGCGAGTCGACTCAGGTGATCGACACCCGGCCGATCCCGGATGGAGTCCGCCGCCGGCGCGAGTGCACCGGCTGCAGCGAGCGCTTCACGACCTACGAGCGCGCCGAGGAGCCGCGCCTCGACGTGGTCAAGCGCGACGGCCGGCGCGAGCGCTTCGACCGCCAGAAGCTGCTGCGCGGCCTCGCGCGCGCGGCCGGCGGGCGGCCGGTCAGCGCCGATCAGCTCGAGGCGGTCGCCGCCTGGATCGCCGAGGAGGCGCGCCGCGGCGGCGGCGAGGCACAGGCCGAGCGCATCGGCGACCTGGCCGAGCGCGGCCTCGCGCGCGTGGATCCCGTGAGCGCGATCCAGTTCGCTTCCGTCTATCGCAACCTCGCCGACCTCGACCAGCTCGAGGCCGTGGTCCGGCGCTTCAAGGACGACCCGCTACCGGGCGAGGACCAGCTCGCGATCGAGGCGCCCGTTCCGTCCGGTCCGAAGAGCAGCATCGGTCGTTCCCGCGAAATCGACGTTCCGCAAGCACCCGGCTCGGCCGTGGGCGCGCGGACACCCAGTTCCAATAGGAGGAGAGGTCATGTCTCACAGCCGTAGCGCCGCCGCCCCGAGCGTCACCGCAACAGGTGCCGGGGTCAGCGTTCCGCGGCGCTTCACGGAGGCGGGCAAGCACCCCTTCGACTGCGTCGAGTGGGAGATTCGCGACGCCCTGATCGGCGATCCCGCGAGCCCCGCGTTCGAGCAGCGCAACGTCGAGTTCCCCGTCACCTGGTCTCAGAACGCCACCAACATCGTGGCCCAGAAGTACTTCCGCGGCCGGCTCGACGCCGACAAGCGCGAGTCGTCGGTCAAGCAGATGATCAGCCGCGTGGCCGGCACCATCGCCGAGTGGGGCCGCGAGGGCGGCTACTTCGCCACCGACGAGGACGCCCAGATCTTCGAGGACGAGCTCACCCACATCCTGCTCCACCAGATGGCGGCCTTCAACTCGCCGGTCTGGTTCAACGTGGGCTTCGAGGAGCACCCGCAGTGCTCCGCCTGCTTCATCCTCTCGGTCGAGGACGAGCTCGAGTCGATCCTCGCGTGGAACACCAAGGAGGGCAAGATCTTCCGCGGCGGGTCCGGCTCCGGCATCAACCTGTCGCGCATCCGCGCGTCCAAGGAGCACCTCTCCAAGGGCGGGCTCGCCTCCGGGCCGGTCAGCTTCATGCGCGGCGCCGACGCCTGGGCCGGCACGATCAAGTCCGGCGGCAAGACGCGGCGCGCGGCCAAGATGGTCGTGCTCGACGTCGACCACCCCGACATCCTCGACTTCATCTGGTGCAAGGCGCGCGAGGAGGAGAAGGCCGCCGCGCTGCGCGACGCCGGCTTCGACATGCGGCTCGACTCCGAGGCGTTCGCGTCGATCCAGTACCAGAACGCCAACAACTCCGTGCGCGTGACCGACGAGTTCATGGAGCGCGCCGAGCGCGGCGAGGAGTGGGAGCTGACCGCGCGCAACGAGGAGGGCAAGGTGATCGAGCGCATCGACGCTCGCGACCTGCTCAATCAGCTGGCCGACGCCGCGTGGCGCTGCGCCGATCCGGGCGTGCAGTACGACACCACGATCAACGAGTGGCACACCTGCCCGAACTCGGGCCGGATCAACGCCTCCAACCCGTGCTCGGAGTACATGCACGTCGACGACTCGGCCTGCAACCTCGCGTCGCTCAACCTGATGAAGTTCCGCCGCCCCGACGGCACGTTCGACGTCGACTCGTTCGAGCACGCGGTCGACGTGCTGATCCTCGCTCAGGAGATCGTCGTCACGCCGTCGAGCTACCCGACCGAGGAGATCGGCAGGAACGCGCGCGCGTTCCGCCAGCTCGGACTCGGCTACGCCAACCTGGGCGCCCTGCTGATGGCCAACGGGCTGGCCTACGACTCGGACGAGGGCCGCACGATCGCCGGCGCCATCACCGCGGTGATGACCGGCCGCGCCTACCGCACCTCAGCCGAGGTGGCCGGCGCGCTGGGCCCGTACGAGCGCTACGAGGAGAACCGCGACCCGCACAACCACGTGATGCGCAAGCACCGCGACGCGGCCCACGCGATCGAGGGCGAGATGTGCGCGGACACCGAGCTGCTCGAGGCGGCCCGGCGCGTGTGGGACGAGGCCGTGGAGCTCGGCGAGCGCAACGGCTACCGCAACGCGCAGGCCACCGTGCTCGCGCCCACGGGGACGATCTCGTTCCTGATGGACTGCGACACCACAGGCATCGAGCCCGACTTCTCGTTGGTCAAGTTCAAGGAGCTGGTCGGCGGCGGTCAGATGACGATCGTCAACCGCACGGTCCCGCTGGCGCTGCAGACGCTCGGCTACTCGCGCGAGCAGATCGAAGCGATCGAGGCTCACCTCGCCGAGCACGCGACGATCGTGGGCGCTCCCGGCCTGAGCGACGAGCACCTCTCTGTGTTCGACGTGGCCGTGGGCCAGCGCGCGATCTCGCCGATGGGCCACATCAAGATGATGGCCGCGGCGCAGCCCTTCCTGTCGGGCGCGATCTCGAAGACGGTCAACCTGCCGGAGTCGGTCTCCGTCGAGGACATCGCGGGCGTGTACACCGAGGGTTGGAAGCTCGGGCTGAAGGCGCTGGCGATCTACCGCGACGGGTCGAAGACCGCCCAGGCACTCAAGACCGACGCCGGAGACAAGAAGGGCGTGGACGCGGAGGCCGAGGAGCCGGCCCGCCCGGTGCGCCGGCGCATGCCGCGCGAGCGCCAGTCGCTGACGCACAAGTTCTCGGTGGGCGGCCACGAGGGCTACATCACCGCGGGCGAGTACGAGGACGGCACGCTCGGCGAGGTCTTCCTCACCGACGTGGGCAAGGAGGGCTCGACGATCAAGGGCCTCATGAACGCGTTCGCCACGGCGATCTCAATCGGGCTCCAGTACGGGGTGCCGCTCGAGACGCTGGCGCGCAAGTTCGCCTACGTCCGCTTCGAGCCCGAGGGCTACACGGGCAACCCGGACATCCCGTTCGCCAAGTCGATGCCGGACTACATCATGCGCTGGCTGGCGTCGAAGTACGGCGACGTGGACCTGCACGAGGAGCTCGGCATCCTCACGCCCGAGGTGCGCGCCCGCAAGGCGTCCCAGGAGGCGCTGATGCGCGGGGACACGGCCGGACCGGCCGAGCCCGCCGCGGAGCCGGCCAACGGCACCAACGGCACCAACGGAGGCAACGGCTCCCCGGCGCGGCCGGCCAGGCCGGCCAGCTCGGAGCCGAAGCCCGCGGCCGCGGCTCTCACCGACGAGCCCCCGGCGATCCCGGCGAAGCTGGCCGGCCTCGACCTGGGGCCCGCCTGCGCCCAGTGCGGCGGAATGATGCAGCGCACCGGCTCGTGCTACACGTGCTCGAGCTGCGGGAACAACACGGGCTGCGGGTGAGCTGAGCGCAGCCGTGCTGAGCAGGCCGGCAGCGGTCTTCATGGTCACGGCGGCCGTCCTCGGGGCGGTCGCCGGGCCCGCTTCCGCGGCGCGCGTGATCAGGGCCAATCCGGCTCGCTCCTGGGGGGTGACCTATCTCGGCGGCTGGCACGTGACCGCCCATCCCGAGTACGGCAAGGCCGTCCACGCGCTCGGTCAACCCAGCCACGTGAACAACCCGGACATCCCCCACTGCCAGGTCACCTGGGCGCGGCTCGGCCTCAGGATCCAGTTCACGAGCTTCGGCGGCGCCAGCTCATGCGCCGACAGCCTCGCCCAGTCGGCCGTGGTCAAGGGCCCCAACGGGCGCTCGTCCTGGCGCACCCAGCGCGGCCTGCGCGTGGGCGACAGCCTCCGCAAGCTGCGCCGGCTCTATCCCGACGCCCGCCGCAAGCCGTCGGCGCGCGTGATCGTCTACCAAGAGGACCCGATGCTCGGGGACGGCGTGATCGTGACCGCGGTGATCCGCCACCGCAAGGTGGCGAGCTTCAGGCTCTGGCTGGGCGGCGCCGGCGACTAGGTGAGGTTGCCGCGGGGTGTCAACCGGAACCGAAAAGTGCGGCAAACCCAAAGACTCGGGAGCCACCCGGATGCCCAATCAGGCCTTCGGGGGAACGTCCCTGGGCACGTCAACTAGCCGCAGCGCAGCTTCAGCTCCTGGCGCACCGCCCGCGGCAGGCGCGGCTTCGAGCATCCGACTCCGGACGTGCCGAACTTGACCAGCTTCCAGCCGCCGGCGTTGTGCTTGAACAGGCCCTTGGGCGCGTTGAAGGGATCGGTGTAGCCGTCCGTGCGGACGAGGCCGGCCTTCGCCCAGCGCCCGCTGTCGGTGATGCGCGGCTTGACGAGCTTGAAGCGGCCCTTCTGGTAGGCCCGCCCGACGAGATCAGAGCTCTTGACGGCCTGGCGCAGCTGCGCCCGCTCGTCTTTGGAGGGCGCGCGGCTGGCGATGGCGACTGCCGGGAGCGCGGCAGCCATCAGGACGGCGGCGATGCTCAAGAGGGTTCGCATGCGCCGCAGGGTAGGGAAGGCCGCGTGCGCGTCGCGCCGGTCGGCCGTCGGCGCGCTGGGCGGTCAGGCGGGCTCGGAGGCCTGCGCCGAGTCGAGGGCGGCATTCCACCTGCTGGCGTTGCTGTCCTCAAGGCTCTCGAGGTCGCCGTCGTGCTTCAGCCACAGGTGCGTCACCCCGCTCCGGGGATCGCCGATCGCCCGCTCGAGATGGTCGAACGCCTTGCTCGGGTCCCTGGAGGATCCGGGCATCGCGAAGTAGCACGCGGCGTTGTAGTGCGCCTGCCAACCGGCTGACTCCCACCTACCGATGAACACGAGCCAGACCGCCAGCGAGTTCCAAGGCAGGCTTCGGCCGATGCTCTTGTGGATGCATCGCTTCGAGACCTTCACCGCTCGCAGAAACTGGCGACGCTCCCGCCCGCGGGGTTCGAACCGAGTCCGCAGTCGCCCCGACTTCAGCGGCACCCCCCACCAGCGAAGCAGGTTGCGGGTCATCCAGGACTCGCGGCGAGCCCGGCGCTTGGCCGCCTTCCAGATCTGGTCGGCGTCGGCATTCGATGCTAGCCCGAGACGGTCCCGGAGCCCCTCGGACAGGTCGTCGCAATAGGGAGCGGTGCTTGGATCGAGGCCAGCCAGCAGAACGCTCGCGCGGTAGCGGGCTTCGGCGAGCGTGTCGGCATCCTTCGCGATCTCGAGATAGGCGCTCAGCGCGCTCAGCTGGTTTCGCTGCTTCTCGGGCGCACTCTCGGCCACCGCGGCCGCGGTCTCGTCGAGGTTCGCCGCACGGATCGCCGGCAACCGGTTGGCCGGTTGCTTCGCTCTGGACTCGGCATAGGCGAGCCGCGCCGCGTTGATATGCGCGTCGACATCGTCACCGTCCGCAACTCCGATCTGGCCTTCGCTCTCCAGCCCTCGGAGGTAATCGTTGAACGCGTCGGCCCGCCACCACTTGGCCCAGCGCGGGAAAACGCCGTCGTCGGACCTGCTCACGTGCATGTAGATCGCCGCGGCGGCGAGCGGAACCGCCTCGCGATGCGTCCGGGCCCAAGCCGTCTCGACCGTGTAGAGGGCAGGACGCCCCGTCCCGCTGAGCGTGTACGTCAGACCGTTCCTGGTATTCGCGTCCTCGACCTCCGTGGCGGGACGGAGCGTGAGGATCCCGCTGACCTCGTACTCGCGTGCCGTGGGCATGAACGCCTTCCCGGCTTGCAGCAACTTCGCCACCCAGCTTGCATGCGCGATCGGGCTGGCTGAAACGGCGTCCACTATGCCCGCGTCGGGGGAGCCGGCCGGCACCGCCGGCCCCGCGGGCACCAGCCCCTTCGACGTCAGATCCTCGCGAAGCAGCGACGACAGCCGCCGTTGCTTGTCCTTGTCCTCCGTCGCTAGATCGACGACCTTCACGGGCCCGAGGACACCGGCCAGGCGAATCCGGCGCCAGACGTACCAGAGCAGCAGCGCGGCTAGAGCGAGCAGGACCCAATCGACAGCTTGGGCCGCTCCGAGCAAGTCCACGACCGCCTCGGCGGCGACGCGGGCGGCAACGACGAGGGCCGAAACCGCGTCTGCAATCGCGTTGCCCACCCATCTGATCCAAATCCAGAGACGGTTGGGGATGTCCCCGATCATGCGGCTAGGGGTTCTTCACGCAGGTCGAGCAGCAACAGCTGCAGCACGGTTGCGGCGCGGGCGTCTTCTTCTCTTTCTCCTTGTCGTCGTCGGGCTGCTCGACCTTCGTCGGAACGCAGTGCGGTCTCGGCTCGAAGCTGAGCAACGCCGTGTACGCCTTCTGCGCCTCCTCGTAGAGCTTCTCCGCCTCCAGGGCGGCGGCCTCGCGACATCGCTCCCGACCGATTGCGTTCACGCCGTCGACCGCGCAGCTCGCCCGCGGGTGAAGCTTGAGGAGGGCGCGGTAGCTGGTCTCCGCTTCCTTGAACCGCTCCGCGTTGAACTGGCGAGCGGCCATCCTGCACCGGGTGGCTCGTCTCCCCTTGACCGCACAGTCTGCGCCCGGATCACGCTTCAGGACGGCGTTGTAGCCCTCCTCAGCGGTGGCGAGCCGCCCGGCCTCCCGGTCGTGATCAGGTCCGCCGCAGGTCGCCGAGGAGGCCGTGTCGAGGAGCGCCCACGCCGCGACCAGGACGGCAAGCGCCACCAAGCCGGCGAGCCGGAGGGCCATGGGTGGCGACCCTAGACGGCCTGAATACTAAGGTCAAGCAGCGCAACTCATGCGCGCGGCTATTTCGCCGTGACGCGCTCGGCGAAGTCCGCCACCAGCCCGATCGTCGCTTCCTTGTCGAGCTCGTTGAGAGTCTCGTGCCTCGCCTCGGGCACGATCTGCTCCGCGAGGTCCTCGCCCGCCAGGCGGTGCACCGCGGGCTGGGCCACCACCAGCGGCACCAGCTGGTCGAGCTCCCCGTGGACGTAGAGCACCGGTAGCGCGCCGAAGCCCGGGCCGGCATCGACCGCCTCGTTGGCCGCCAGGAACGCTTCGAGCGTGACCCGCTTCCAGCCGCCGTGCCAGACCAGCGGGTCGTTCGCGTAGGCCTCGCCCACCGACGGGTCGCGCGAGAGCACGGTCGGGTCGATCGGCTCGTCCGGCAGCTCGGCTCCCGCGGGCAGCTGCGCCAGCACCGGCGCCAGCACGGGCGCCAGGCCGATCGACGGCGCCGACAGCACCAGGCCGGCCAGCTCGTCGCCGTGACGCTGCGCGTACCGCGCCCCGATCAGCCCGCCCATCGAGTGCGCCACCATCACCACCGGGAGCCCGGGGTGCTGGTGGCGCGCCAGCTCGACCACCGCGTGCAGGTCGGCCACGACGCGGTCGAAGTCGGCGATCAGCACCCGCTCGCCATCGGACTCTCCGTGGCCGAGGTGATCGGGCCCGTAGACGGCCGCGCCGCGCTCGACCAGCGCGGCGGCCACGTGCTCGTAGCGCCCGATGTGCTCGCCGTAGCCGTGCGCGAGCACGATCAGGCGAGCCGGCGACTCGTTGGGCCATACCCGCACGCTGATCTCTCCCTCGCGGCCCTGCAGCGAGACCCGACCCTCCATGCGCGGGATCCTACGCGTCGTCCTTCGCGCTCAGCCGCTCCGCGTAAGAAACGGCGGCGAGCGGTCGCTAACCGTGGATGGCTATCTCTACCGTCGTGGCGATGGACCAGGACTCGAGCGACTGGCTCGAGGCGCTGCGCGACAGCGGCCCGCGTCGCGAGCACGCGGTCGCACGACTGCACGAGCTGCTGCTGCGCGCGGCGCGCTTCGAAGTCTCGCGCCGCAGAGCGACTCTTCCGCACCTGCGCGGCGGGTCGTTGGAGGACCTCGCCATCCAGAGCGCCGACGACGCGCTGATGGCCGTGCTGGCGAAGCTGGACGACTTCCGGGGTGACAGTCGGTTCACCACCTGGGCATACAAGTTCGCGCTGCTCGAAGCGGCGGTGCGCCTGCGGCGGCTTGGCTGGCAGGGCCGCGAGGTGCCCCTCGAACCCGCCTCGTGGGATGCCTTCGCCGGCGGCGGAGCCTCCCCACACGACGACGCCGAGACCCGCGAGCTGCTGGGCGCGCTGCGGGTCGCGATCGACGACCAGCTGACCCCGCACCAGCGGGAGGTGCTGGTGGCGATCACGCTCGCCGGCGTTCCGATCGACGTGCTGGCCGAACGGCTCGCCACCACGCGCGGGGCGCTGTACAAGACACTGCACGACGCCCGGCAGAAGCTGCGCCGCCACCTCGCCGACCAGGGCCTGGACATCAAGGGAGTTGCGGGATGACCGAGGAACGAGACACGATCAGGGCCCTGCTCGGCCCGGCTGGACCGGAGCTGACCTGCGAGCGCTGCTTCGAGGAGCTGGATCGCTACGTGGACTCAGAGCTGGCCGGGCGCGATCCCGATCGAGAGATCCCGGGCATGGGCGCCCACCTCGAGGGCTGCCCCGCGTGCCGCGAGGAGCACGAGAGCCTGCTCGCGCTCGCGCGCGAGTCCTAGGCGCCTTTACCAACTCTTATCCCGGAGCTTGGCCGCCGCTTGCCGCGCCCGGGCAACCATGACCGCATGAAGCCAATGCGGTTCATCACAGTCATGGCGGCCGTGCTGACGGCGTTCTCCGCGACCGCGGCGACCGCGGCCCCGCTGCGCGAGTTCGAGGGCACTGTCGTATCCGTCAACCGCGACGCGGGCACGTTTCGCCTCAAGGACGTGGAGCGCGGCACCGTGCGCGTCAAGGTCACCCGCAAGACTCGCTTCGAGCGGATCGATGGCCTGTCCGGCCTGAAGGTCGGCGCCAAGAACATCGAGGCGACCGTCAAGCGCAAGAACAGCGTCTGGGTGGCGCTCGAGGTCGAGCGCTCCGGCGGGGGCGGAGAGCACGGCGGCGGCGACGACGACTAGCCCACGGGGTGGGACGCCACGAACAGCCCGTCCGGGTCGACCGTGGCCTTGATCTCCCGCAGCCGCCTGTACGTGTCCCCGTCGAACGCGCGGGACGCGTCGCTGGGCCGGTCGGCGAAGTTCAGGAAGTCGCCACCGGTGGCCCACGGCTCCATCGCCGCGACGACCGTGTCGAGCGCGGTGGTAACCGGAGGCGCCATGTCGGGCGTCATCACCGCGCCGACGCCGATGACCAAGTGCTCGCCCTCGACCGCCCCGAGCGCGCCCGCGCCGGCTGGCGCGCTCGCCAGCGCGCCGCCCAGGTGGCGCGTGCCCACCATCAGCAGCGGCGTGCCCGACTCGGGCCCGCTGACCTCGATGATCGCGTCGGCCGCCGCTGGGTCCAGGTCCCCGACGACCGTGTAGTGGGACAGCCCCGGCGTGGGCTGCTCGGGATCGCCGTTGATGCGCGACAGACCGGACGCGGGGATCTCGGCCCATCCGTCGATCAGCGGCGAGGCCAGCGAGCGCAGCGGGTCCAGCAAGGCCGCGCCCTCGGCGGCGGAGCCGATGAACGCCCCGGTCACGTCGATCACCGGCACGCCGCGCAACGGCTCCGGCACCTCCGGGATCGGCGGCAGGTACAGGAACCGGATCCCGGTGGTCACCTCGTCGGGGATCGTGCGCAGCCAGTCGAGGTAGGCGGGCAGAATCTCGGTTCCGTGCTCCGCCGGCCACATCAGGCTGCCGGCGTACACCTGTGCGATCGGGAACAGCTCGAGCTCCAGCGCCGTCACGATCCCGAAGTCGCCGCCGCCTCCCCGCAGCGCCCAGAACAGGTCCGTGTTCTGGTCGGCGTCGGCGCGTACCTGCTCGCCATCGCCCGTGACCAGCTCGGCCGCGGTGATCGTGTTGCAGGTGAGCCCGTGCCGGCGGCTCAGCCAGCCGACGCCGCCGCCGATCGCGAAGCCGACCACGCCGACGTCGGGCGACGAGCCCCCCAGCGCCGTGAGCCCGTGCTCGCCGGCCGCGGGCCCCAGGTCGCCCCCCAGCACACCCGCCTCCACACGCGCCCGGCGCTCGCCGGGATCGACCGCCACCCCGCGCATCCGCTCCGTCTTGAGCAGCACCACGTCCTCCAACGAGCCCAGGGCGGTCGCCCCGTGGCCGGTTCCCTGCGCTGCGACTCGCAAGCCCCGCTCCCGCGCGAAGCTCACGACCGCGGCTACGTCGGCGGCGCCCTCGGGGAACGCGACGGCGGCGGGCTGTAGGTCGGCGGTCAGGTTCCAGGCTTGGCGGGCGGCGTCCCAGCCGTCGTCGTCCGAGCCGACGATCGGGCCGGCGACGCTGGCGCGTAGCGCGGCCAGATCGAGGTTCTCCTGCGAGGCACTGCTCATCGACATCAAATCCCTTCGGTCTCAGTCAACGGCTTCCAGATGGTAAGACGACGGGCACCACTCACCCGTGACAGCCTAGGATCGCCGGCCATGGTCGCCTCACTTCAGGCCGAGGCGGTGGCGGTCCTCCAGGACCTGGTCCGCATCGACACCGTCAACCCGCCCGGCAACGAGCGGCCGGCGCAGGAGTACCTCGCCGGCCTGCTCGAGCGCGCCGGCCTGGAGGTCGCGCTGGTCGGCCCCGACCCGGAGCGCCCGAACCTGGTCGCGCGCCTGCGCGGCAAGGCGGACGGTCCGGTGCTCGGTCTGCTCTCGCACGTGGACACGGTGAGCGTGGACCCCGCCGGCTGGCGCCACGACCCCTGGTCCGGCGCGCTCGACGACGGCTGCGTGTGGGGCCGCGGGGCACTCGACATGAAGTCGCAGACCGCCGCCGAGGCCGTGGCCGCGTGCTCGCTCGCGCGCGAGGGCTGGCGTCCGGCTCGCGGCGACCTGCTCGTGATCTCGGTCTCCGACGAGGAGGTCGACGGCACGGGCGCCGAATGGCTCACCACCGAGCGCCCCGACCTCGCGCGCTGCGACTTCCTGCTCAACGAGGGCGCCGGCGAGTCCTTCAGCGTGGGTGACGGGCGCGTGTACGCGGTTTCGGTGGGCGAGAAGGGCGTGTTCCGCTTCACGCTCACCACCGACGGCGTCGCCGGCCACGCATCGATGCCGATGATCGCCGACAACGCGCTGCTCAAGCTCGCCCCGCTGCTGGACGCGATCGCCAGCCGGCGGCCCGGTTGGGACGTGACAGCGCCGGCACGCGACCTGCTGGCGGCGCTCGGCCTCGCCGGCGACCCCGCGACCGCGCTCACCGAGCTGGCCCGGCGAGCGCCCGAGTACGCGCCCGAGGTCGAGGCGATGATGCGCGTGACGCTCGCCCCGACGATGGTCGACGCGTCCGATGCCATGAACGTGATCCCCGAGCGAGCCCGCCTGCACGTGGACTGCCGCGTGCCGCCCGGGATGGAGGAGCCGGCCGTGCTCGAGCGGGTGCAGGAGGTGCTCGGCTCAACCGGCTACCGGCTCGAGTTCGGCGAGCGCGTCGTCGGCAATGCCTCCGCGCCGGCCTCGCCGCTGTTCGACGCGCTCCAGCGCTGGGTCGCCCGCACCGAGCCCGGCGCCCGCTGCCTGCCGACCGTCTCGGTCGGCTACTCGGACTCGCGCGCGTTTCGCGACGCCTTTCCGGAGTGCGTCGCCTACGGGTTCTTCCCGTATCGCCACATGACCACCGAGCTGCTCGGCGAGCTGGCCCACGGACGCGACGAGCGCGTGGACGTGCGCGACCTCGCGCTCGCCGTGGATTGCTACCGCGCGGTGGCGACCGAGCTGCTCGGCTGAGCGGGTTCCTCCGTGACCTCGAAGTGCCGGGCCAGACCCGCGGGCATCATCGAGAACGGCGGGCGCGCCCAGATGAAGCCGGCCCGGGTGAGCTGGCTGCTTGGATGAGGCTTAACCGGAGTGGGCGCTCGCAGGCAAGTGGTCGCTGCCCACCAACCCGAAGGCCTCCGCGATCAGCTCGTAGGAGCGCCGCCGGGCGGCGTGGTCGTGCGTGATCGTCAGGACCAGCAGCTCCTCGGCGCCGTAGTCCGCGGCCACCGCCTCGAGGCCGGCCCGCACCTGCTCCGGCGAGCCGATCACCGCGCGCCGGTCGCCCTTGCCGGGCGAGCGGGTCTCCAGGTAGCTGAGCGCCTTCTCCACCGGCGGGATCTCGATCAGGCGACCCTGACGCAGCAGCGAGAGCATCATCCGGCTCGAGGCGGCGAGCCGCTCGGCCTCCTCGTCGGTGTCCGCGCAGATCGCGATCACGCCCACGGACACGAGCGGCGCGGCGAGCCGCTCGGAGTCCACGAAGCGGCCGCGGTAGTCGGCCGCGATCGCCGCGCCCTGGGGGTTGATGAAGTCGGCGAACGAGTACGGCAGCCCCAGCTCGGCGGCCCAGAGCGCGCTCTGCGGCGACGAGCCGAGCAGCCACGGCTCGGGCCGCTCGGGCAGGCCGGGCAGCGTGCCGGCGTGGCGCGCGAACGGGTGGTTGGGCGGGAGCCGGTTCTCGAGCAGCCCGAGCAGCTCCACCAGCTGCTCGATGAAGTCGTCCCCGGGAGCGTGGCGGCGGTCGCGCTGCAGCGCGAGCATCGTCATCGGGTCCGTGCCGGGCGCGCGGCCCAGCCCCAGGTCGATCCGCTCCGGGTGCAGCCCGCTGAGGGAGCTGAACGTCTCGGCGACCTTGAGCGGGCTGTAGTGCGGCAGCATCACACCGCCGCTGCCCACGCGGATGCGCTGCGTGCGCGGCGCGATCGCGCCGATCAGTATCTCCGGCGCGGCGCAGGCCAGCGCCGGCGTGGCGTGGTGCTCGGCGACCCAGTAGCGGTGGTAGCCGAGCCGATCGGTCAGCTCGGCCAGGTCGAGCGAGCGGTGCAGCGCCTGGGCCGGGGTGCTGCCCTCCGCGATCGGCGACTGGTCGAGGACGCCGAGCAGCATCGTCAGCGGCGCAGCGCCTCGGGCTCGAGCGCGG
>Ga0268253_10000240_pt1 | contig 13369 bp, 10 predicted proteins | sample AgamicMgMarz_FD_200250 | JGI IMG/M metagenome (GOLD analysis project Ga0268253, IMG submission 200250) | Agave microbial communities from Guanajuato, Mexico - Mg.Ma.rz (v2) (version 3) | ecosystem: Host-associated > Plants > Phyllosphere > Phylloplane/Leaf | place: Guanajuato, Mexico... | reverse complement strand
GGTTGATTGTTGATTACACGAGAAACAGTTGTTACTGATACTCCAGCCATTTTTGCTATATCTCTAATATTTGTCATATAATCACCTTTTCTAAATAATCTACTATTTATCTAAAAATCCTCTCCCGTTATTGACTAATATTCCTCATAAGAAATACTTATAATAAAGTTGAGAGAGGCTTTATCTAAAAAATTCCTTTCATATTTTTTGTTCGAATTTTCACCTAATAGTGATTTATGATTTCTTAATTTAATCGTTTTCATTTCCCTCTACCTTGAATTTCCCACTCAAAATATTTCGAGTGGGAAACAAGTGATTTTATACAATTAAACAAGTTCAAATGATTGTTATAAAAATCATTTGAAGTGGCTGTCATATTTAATTTGTAAAATTAGTCTTTTTATAAGTAATTGTCTACGTATTATTTACTTAGAAGCATATATTATTTGGATCTTTATTAATTACCTTAATAATCAAAGTTTTTATTTTGATTAAGAGAAGAAGGATAAAAATCATCAAATGATTGAAATTGATTTACCTCTATTGATTGTTCGGACCATTTTAAAGATAATCTTGCTCCTAAGTAGATAACGCCACATAAAATAATAAGTGCTAACATCGATATCTCCTCGCTTTCTACTTATTTAAGCTCATTGTAATTTATGAAACGCATTCCATATCAAGGGGATTTTCAAAATTTATTTTACTTAGAAGGAAACATAAAAAATAACCTCTGTTCTTATTGAACAAAGGTTATCTTTCGAAAGGGAATAATAAACTTATTTAATAAGTGTTATAATATTTTCTTCTTTTAACTCTACGTGACCTTCTTTGTTAATAACCACTGATTCTCCCTCAAAAAGATTTGTAAACACAATAGGAGTTACAATAGAAGTAGCATTTTCTTTAATATATGCTAAGTCTACTTTTAACAATGGTTGTCCTTTTACGACACGAGTGTCCTGATCCACCAGCGTTTCAAAACCTTGACCTTTTAAATTAACTGTATCAATTCCTACATGTATTAAAATCTCTCTACCTGCATCAGATACAATGCCGAGTGCATGCTTCGTAGGAAATATATTTACGATCGTTCCATCCACTGGTGAAGCGACCATCCCTTCAGATGGAATAATAGCAAATCCATCCCCCATCATTTTACCAGAGAAAACTGCGTCAGGTACTTCTGTAATCGGTATAATCTCACCTTTAATTGGTGACACAAAGATATCTTGACCTTTATTTCCCTTATTTATATCGTTTGAGTTTACTTTCAGAGATTGTTGCTTAGGTTCTTTTAATTCAGTTGTTAATGCTTTGCGTGGCTGTTTTCCACTCATTACATCCTGTATTTGACCTTTAATTGCCTCAGAACGAGGACCAAAAATCGCTTGTATGTTGTTCCCTACTTCAAGAACTCCTGCTGCCCCAAGGCTCTTCAGTTCATCTTTATCAACTTCTTTAATATCGTTAACTGAAACGCGTAGTCTAGTGATACACGCATCTAAATGTGTAATATTTTCCTTACCACCCATAGCTTCAAGTATATTATAGGCAAGATCATTGTTTTCGCTTGAACCTTTTTTGCCTTTTACATCTTCTACTTCACGTCCAGGTGTCATTAGATTAAATTTACGAATCATAAAACGGAACAAGAAATAATAAACAATAGCAAATGCAATTCCTAATAGAATGGCAATCCACCATGGTTCTTTTCCAGGTAAAATACCGAAGAGAATAAAATCAATGGCCCCTCCTGAGAAAGTATAACCGATATTAACATTTAATAAGGCCATTAAAACAAATGATAAACCATCTAATAAAGCATGGATGAAGAAAAGAATAGGTGATACAAACATAAATGAAAACTCAAGTGGCTCCGTAATACCCGTTAAAAAAGATGTTAAAGCTGCTGAACCTAATAATCCAGCTACTAATTTTTTCTTTTCTGGTCTTGCCGAATGGTACATAGCTAATGCAGCAGCAGGTAAACCAAACATCATAATTGGGTATTCTCCAGCCATAAAATTACCTGCTGTAATGTTTACTCCATCTTTTAATTGTGCAAAGAAAATAGTCATATCTCCACGAACGATTGAACCTGATGCCGTTTTATAAGAACCAAATTCATACCAGAAAGGAGCATGAAATATATGATGTAGACCAAACGGAATTAATAATCGTTTTACGAAACCAAAGAAGAATACAGCAAAATATTTACCACTACTCATTAACCAAATGGACATACTATTCATACCATCTTGAATAGGTGGCCAAATAACTAATAGCAATAGACCGACTATAAAGGAAACAGCTGCGGTGACAATTGGGACAAAGCGTTTTCCTGCAAAAAAGCCTAAAAATGCAGGCATCTCTATATTATAAAAACGCTTATAACAAAGTGCAGCAATTAAACCAGAGATAATTCCACCAAATACTCCTGTTTGTAATGTAGGGATCCCTAAAACACTAGCATATCCAGGATTATCAGCGAGTTTCTCGAGCGTGATGCCACTCCATGAACTCATTACTTGGTTCAAAACCAGATAACCAACTAGTGCAGCAAGTGCAGCAGCACCGTCCCCAGCTAGTCCTATTGCCACTCCAATTGCAAAAATGAGGGCCAAGTTACTGAATATAATATTACCTGCATCCTCCATTACCCCCGCAATTAACTGGATTTTATGTGCCTCTAAAAAAGGTAAATACTGAAGCATCGTATCTTGTTGCATGGCATTTCCGAAACCAAGCAACAATCCTGCAGCAGGTAATAAAGCTACTGGTAACATTAAAGCCTTACCAACTTGTTGCAACACCCCAAAGATTTTCTTGAACATTTTAAAGCCTCCTAAAGAAGTAATTCAGAACTATAAGAGTTTTTAGAGCGAGAAAAAGAGCAAGAAAAAAGGCATGAGAAAACAATTGAAATGATTGTTAAGGAAATCCTTAAATTTCAAATCAATTATCTACAACTCATGCCTGATCGAATCAGTAACACGTAAAAGATAATATTAGATCTTTTATTAGTTATCGTAACTTAAAATCAAGTTACATTTTCATTATCCATCCCGTTGTATATAGCCGAATTTTTTTACCTTGCTGTGGTTTAAATGAAAGAGACGGTGTAAAGATATCTTTCATCATCTCATCTTTCATTTAGCTCTTATACTCTGTGATTTGATTGTAAAATATGAAATGCATTTCATATCAAGAAAAAAATTTATATATGTTCCTTGGTTATAAATTTCTCTCAGAGGTATTAGTTATAAAAGAAAGCATAAATGTTTTATTGTACAATGATGGTCTTAATTATAAAATTCCCCTTTCCCTTAGCTAAGGAAAGGGAGTTCATTTTCAAAATTTTTTTACTAAATCTCAAACTTACAGGGAATGTATTATCTCAACAAATCTTTAGCTAGCGATCACTTTTTGAATTTGTTCTTTTAGCTGATCAGATTTTGGACCAAAGATTGCTTGGATATTGTTTCCTACCTCTAATACTCCTGCAGCACCTAGGTTTTTCAACTTTTCTTTATCAACTTTTTTCACATCATTTACTGATACACGGAGACGTGTAATACAGGCGTCTAAATGGGTGATGTTTGTCTGTCCACCTAATGCCTCCAATACGCTGTGTGGCAACTTAACAGACTCTTCACTGTTAGCCTGTGTTACATTGAGGCTATTTGTATCTTCACGCCCCGGTGTTTTTAAGTCAAACTTACGAATAGCAAAGCGAAAACCTACGTAATAAATAACTGAAAAGGCTAAACCAACAGGAAGAACTAACCACCACTCGGTACGATGTTGCATTACCCCAAATAAAATGTAATCAATAATTCCTCCTGAAAAGGTCATTCCAATTTTAACATTCAATAATTGCATAACCATAAATGACAGACCAGCAAAAATGGCGTGGATTGCAAATAATACCGGTGCTACGAATAGGAAAGCAAATTCAAGTGGTTCTGTAATACCCGTTAAAAAAGAAGTTAAAGCTGCTGATCCCATAATACCTGCAACTACTTTTTTATTCTCTGGACGTGCTTCATGGTATATTGCTAGTGCAGCTGCTGGTAGGCCAAACATCATGAAAGGGAATTTACCTGTCATGAATGTTCCTGCAGTTAAGGGTACTCCATCCTTTAATTGAGCAAAAAAGATCTGTTGATCACCACGAACAACCTCCCCTGCTTTACTTGTATACTCTCCAAACTCAAACCAAAAGGGTGAATAGAAAATGTGATGTAGTCCAAATGGAATTAGAGATCGCTCAATTAATCCAAATATAAAAGCTGATATGGTAGGATTAGCGTTAATCATATTTTTTGAAAACGTATTCAAAAATTCTTGGACCGGTGGCCAGACAAAGATCATTAAGATTCCAATTGCTATAGAAAAGACAGCTGTAATAATTGGAACGAAGCGTTTTCCTGCAAAGAACCCTAAATATGCAGGTAACTGAATATTGTAATAGCGTTTATACATAAAAGCTGCTAATACTCCAATAATAATACCGCCAAAGACTCCAGTTGCTAATGTAGGAATGCCTAATATATTTGCATATGCGGGGTTAGCATGGACCTTTTCTGGATTTAATTGTCCTGTATCTATTAAGATGACACTTATCGTCTTGTTCATCATTAAATAACCAACAATGGCAGCAACACCAGCAACACCATCTCCCTTTGCCAACCCAACTGCAACTCCAACTGCAAATAGTAATGATAAGTTAGCGAATACAATATTACCAGCTTGTGCTAGCACACTAGCTATTAATTGGAACCAATGCACTTGAAATACCGGAGCATGTTCTAATAACGTAGGGTTCTGGAGAGCAGTCCCTATACCTAGTAGAATCCCTGCTGCCGGTAAAAGAGCCACAGGTAACATTAGTGCTTTTCCAATCAGTTGTAAGCTCCCAAATGTATTTTTTAACAAAGTATTATGCCTCCTCAGCTAAAAAAGTAAATGTAAGGTAATGTTTTGACTGCAATGTATTTAAAATACATTAAAAGAGCTACGTGAATTTTAAAACACAGGTAGCTCTTCTTATTTATGAAAAAACTTACTCAGCTGAATATTTTTTTGTTTTCTAACTTTGTTTTACCATTTTTTTAATCCTAACAATTTTTCACCTAAATTAGTTAAGGTAGCACGTTCGTATTTCTCTTGTTCCCAATTTCGGGGATCACCAGGGAATGCATCACCTTTAGGTGGAATTCTCTCTTTCCAAGATTCAATTCTGAGCTGTCTTAATTGTTCATCTTGTTCTTGGGCTGGAAACATGGATATATACTGTGCAAGACGAGGTTTAGTAGAACGGTTAGCACGTATACCATGTGCTAACATACTGTTAAATATCAGTAAATCGCCTGCCTTAGTTACTACCTTGGTAGGAGTAAAACCAGTAGTATCAGGTTTGTATGGATCTCTATCTTCTGGTTGCGTTTTTACCCACTCATCAAAGTTTCTATACAATTCAGGAATACATTGAAAACCTCCCATCTCAATATCTGTATCTACTAATGATAAAACCCCTTGAACATTAACAGGAATAGGATTTAAAGAAGTATTTACATCCCAGTGTATAAATCCTTTATACTCGTGACCAGGCTTCACAGGAAGATTAAGGTTACATCTATCAATGCTTGCCCATAGGTGTTCTGTTCCCCATATATCAACGAAAGCATTATATACTTTTTCATATGTTCGATTGTCCCATAAGTATTGGTGGTTATATAGTTCCACCATTCCAGTATTTGTTAGTTCCTTCATTTTAATTTCTCGACGAGAAGCCGTGTACCAAGTTGACGAATCGTTAGGGCTCTTTTCTTCAAATTCCCAAATTAAATCCACAGTTCGATCAATATATTCTTTTGGAATGGCATTGTGGATAATAACGTAACCATTTTGCCTCCAAAAATTCCAGTCTTTTTCACTTAGCACTTTTAATGGTTCATCATTTACACGTTGATTTAATTCATTTGTAATCTCAAGAATGTTATTTTTTTTGTTCATTTTTTATTCCTCCTTAAAAAATTGTTTTATTAGAAATCCTCATAAAATGTTATCGTTTACAAATTTATGAGGATAGCTTTCTACTAGTGATTTATTTACATGTTGAGCATTAAAATATTTCAACTAATTATAATTTGCTTTTTGCTTTAGCCTTACAAGCTTGACAATTCATTTTGCACTTTCTTTCTTTACCTTTGTTGTCTTGAAGCTGAAATTCTTCACGAGAAAATTTTACGTTACTTACTTTTCTAGAATTCCTTTTTTGGTTCAAGGAAGCGTTTACAAAGCGATTTATAGTTCTTCTATTTAACAAGATGGTTTTCTTATGGCTTCTCTTTTTCATTTCATCAGACAATATAATTTTTTTCTTCATACAATAAGCCTCCTATAAAGACCTTTTAATTCAATAAGTATATCTTGTAAAAAAAGAATATTTTATGGAATGCATTTCAGGTCAACACTTTTTTGAAAATTCTATAAAATATATTTAGAAGGCTTGAATTTACAATTATTAACTTACTTATTGAAAATAGTTAAAGAAAGGTTGATCTAATTTAAAATTAAAATTATTTCTTGATATGGAATGCGTACCATATTCTACAATCAATTCAAAAGTAGGTAAGGGAGGAAGATAATTTTGAGAAAAATTGCAGTTCTAACAAGTGGCGGGGATGCACCGGGAATGAATGCTGTTCTTCGTGCTGTCGTACGCAGAGGGATCTTTAAAGAATTAGATGTATATGGTGTACGAAATGGATATGATGGTCTAATGTCAGGAGACTTTATACATATGAATCTTGGAAGTGTAGGAGACATCATCCACCGTGGAGGAACCATATTACGGAGTGCTCGTAGTAAGAAATTTAAAACTATTGAGGGGCAAGAACTGGCTTTACTTAATTTAAGAAAATATGCCATTGATGGTCTAATTGTAATAGGTGGAGATGGATCATTCAGAGGGGCAAAAGATTTGACCTTGCAGGGATTCCCTACTATTGGTATTCCAGGAACAATTGACAATGACATTTCTGGAACAGACTATACAATTGGTTTTGATACAGCAGTTAATACAGTGATAGAGGCAATAGATAAAATACGTGATACAGCCTCTTCACATGAACGTACCTATGTTATCGAAGTGATGGGGCGTGATGCGGGAGATATTGCCCTATGGTCAGGTATGTGTGCAGGGGCAGAATCTATTATCATCCCAGAGGATGGATATGATATTGATGATGTAATTGAACGGATTCAGCAAGGATATAAGCGCGGAAAAACTCACAGTATCATTGTAGTAGCTGAGGGAGTATGTAGAGGCATAGATATTGGTAAATTAATTGAAGGAAAAACAGGATTTGAGACACGAGTAACTGTACTAGGGCACTTACAAAGAGGTGGTTCCCCTACTGCTTATGATCGGATGGTAGGAAGTCAAATGGGAGCAAAAGCAGTTGATTTATTATTAGAGGGCCAAAAAGGAGTAATGATTGGTTGGAAAAAAGGTCAACTAAACTATATGCCCTTTGAAGACGCTGCAAGAGATAAGCATACCATTGACTTATCGGTGTATCACTTAGCGAGGAGTTTATCTAACTAATAACTATACCTATGGTTTAAAGAGATAACTCAGGAAAAGCTGTAGCTAAATAGGAGTAATATTTCCATCTAAGTTAATCTTCCATACTATTTGCTGCTGTTACTTAAACTTTATAGATTATTCATAAATCGAACAAAATAAAGACTTTTATTGTAAAACCAACAAAATGATGAAAACATAGTTAACTTTTATCTAAATTTGAATTTGGTTTATTTAATTTTGTATATCGAAGAATAGAATAAGGCAGCCAAGATTATGAGGACAACAATACCTACTAAAATAAAAGGATGGAATATTATGGATCATAAAGTTATTCCTGTACAAAAAGGACAATTTAACTTAGCAAATTACTCAAAAATGTATAAATCATTTGAATGGTCTCAAGTAGAAAAGGATTTTTCTTGGAGTGATACAGGTCTTATTAATATGGCATATGAAGCTATTGACCGTCATGCCAATTCTGAGAAAAGAAATAAAATAGCCCTCTACTATTCTGACAAACAACGAAATGAAGAATACACATATCAGGATATAAAAGTTAACTCAAATAAATCTGGAAATGTTCTTAAGAATCAAGCAGGTGTAAAGAAAGGTGACCGGGTGTTTATATTTATGCCACGTTCCCCTGAATTTTATTTTGTTCTGTTAGGGGCTATTAAATTAGGAGCTATTGTTGGGCCTTTATTTGAAGCTTTTATGATGGAGGCTATTCGTGATCGTCTGCTAGATAGTAAGGCAAAAGTACTTGTTACAACCCCTGATCTTTTGGACCGTGTTCCCGTCGATGAATTGCCCCATTTAAATCGTGTAATAATAGTTGGCAACAATGTTGAAGAAGATGAATGTCACATAGATTTCTATAAAAATATGAAAATTGCAAGTAAAGAGTTAGAAATTGAATGGTTAGATCGAGAGGATGGTCTTGTTCTTCATTACACGTCGGGTTCCACAGGGAAACCAAAAGGAGTTCTCCATGTTCATAATGCAATGATTCAGCATTATCAAACAGCTAAATGGGTTCTAGACCTACGTGATGATGATATTTATTGGTGTACAGCAGATCCAGGCTGGATTACGGGTACCTCATATGGTGTATTTGCTCCATGGCTAGCCGGAGCAACCAACGTAATCGTCGGCGGGCGATTTAGTCCGGAGGGATGGTATCAAACAATAGAAAGGTACGGTGTAACCGTTTGGTATAGTGCACCAACTGCTTTTCGTATGTTGATGGGAGCTGGAGATAACCTTGTAAAGAAGTTTAACTTAACTTCACTAAGACACATTCTGAGTGTAGGCGAACCTCTAAATCCAGAAGTCATTTACTGGGGGTTAAAAGTTTTTAACCTACGTATTCATGATACATGGTGGATGACAGAAACAGGAGCACAACTTATATGTAATTACCCATCAATAATAATTAAGCCTGGATCAATGGGGAAACCAATACCTGGTGTTCAAGCAGCAATTGTTGATGATGAAGGAAATGAACTACCAGCATATCAAATGGGAAACCTGGCAGTAAGAAAAGGCTGGCCTTCAATGATGAGGAGCATTTGGAATAATACAGAAAAATATAACTCTTATTTCTTAAAGGAAAAATGGTATGTCTCAGGCGATTCGGCTTATATGGACGAAGACGGTTATTTTTGGTTTCAAGGCCGTGTAGATGATGTAATTATGACTGCAGGGGAACGTGTTGGTCCTTTTGAAGTGGAAAGCAAGTTGGTTGAATTTCCTGCGGTTGCCGAAGCTGGGGTCATTGGAAAGCCTGATCCCGTTCGTGGTGAAATTATAAAAGCTTTTATCTCATTAAGAGAGGGATATGAAGAATCAGATGAATTAAAGGAAGAAATTCGCACTTTTGTTAAAGAAGGGCTTGCGGCCCATGCAGCACCAAGGGAAATTGAATTTCGTGACAACCTACCAAAGACAAGAAGTGGAAAAATTATGAGACGTGTTTTAAAGGCATGGGAGCTAAAATTACCTACTGGTGACTTATCGACAATGGAGTAATAGAAATTTATTGTTTACTAGATGATCCACAAGTTTAGAAAGCTAGTAAACAAGCTGCGCTTTTTTATCCAATTATGCACTTTTTTAATAATCAAAGAAAATAAGAATAAATAATCGCTTCATTTTAGAAAACATCAGTAAATTGAAGAGAGTCATATAAGGGGAATTAAAGTAATTGGCTTAGTTTAAAAAGGATTAAGGGTATTATCAGACATTGATTTAATTTCATAATGAACCATTAGAATACCCTTAGTAGGTTCATTCAATTGTACATCGTTGTTAAAATATCAAACCTCCCAGTTTTAAAATAGTAATAATTTTAAATCTACAGTGAAAAAGGAATGAATCAAAATGTATGAAAAGTGGTTAGTAGGAGTTGATTTGGGCGGCACTACAATTAAGATAGCTTTTATAAGTCATAATGGGGAAATCATTCATAAGTGGCAGGTACCAACAAATAAAAGTGAAAAGGGCCGATATATTCCTATTGAAATAGCAAAATCAATTGATCAAACTTTGGCTGAATTAGGGGAACCTAAGAATAGATTAATGGGAATAGGAATCGGGGCACCAGGTCCAGTAAATTTAGTAAATGGTTCGGTTGATATAGCAGTTAATCTTGGGTGGGAAAACTTCCACCTAAAAGATATTCTTGAAATGGAGTCTTTTTTACCGGTCGTTGTTGATAATGATGCAAATGTGGCTGCAATAGGAGAAATGTGGAAAGGTGCTGGAAACGGAGCAAAGGATTTAATATGTGTCACCATAGGTACAGGGGTTGGAGGCGGAATTATTTCTAACGGGAAAGTTGTTCACGGTATAAATGGAGCTGCTGGTGAAATAGGGCATCTCACCTCTGTAACAGAATGCGGGACACTGTGTAATTGTGGGAAAACTGGATGTCTGGAAACAGTAGCTTCTGCTACAGGTATTGTACGTTTAACTATAGAAGAATTAATTTCTACACACACACCTAGTAAATTACGAGATTTATATCTTGATCAAGAAACCATATCAGCTAAGCTAGTATTTGATGCAGCAAACGAGGGTGATGAGTTAGCTAAAAGGGTAATTAATCGTGTTACCTTTTATTTGGGATTATCATTAGCAAACCTTGCAAATGCCCTAAATCCTGAAAAGCTTATTATTGGTGGAGGGGTTTCAAAAGCAGGTGATGCATTATTAGTTCCACTAAAGCAACAATTTAGTCGTTTTGCTTTTCCTAGGGTGAATAAGGGTGTAGATATAACAATTGCAACATTGGGTAATGATGCAGGTGTTATCGGAAGTGCTTGGCTAATAAAAGAAATGCTGAGAAATCAAATTTAGTAGAGAGGAGGTTAATCTAACCTCCTCTTCTAAAAATTTAAAAATGAGAACTGGCTATTTAAAAGAACTTACTATAAATCTTAAAGTACATAAGCACGGTATATAAAGAAACTGTTCATCAATTAATTAATTTCCAAGTATAGATATTGTATTTTCACTTTCTTATTTTCTAAGTTCCATTATTTAAAACTTTATAATTTCTTCAAGGGAGGAAACTGTATGGAAATATGGGAAGGAAAAATTAAGGGGTATAATGAGCAGGACTGCTATGTCGGGACATATCAAGCAACTATAGAAAGGTACCATAATTCATTGTATAAAATGAAATTATCCTTTTATAGCTTGAATTGTGCACATAAGGAACGAGATACAAAACAATATTTAAAGGATAATCTGATATATAGTTCAAGTATAGGAGTACTTAAAATTAAATTTAGAAGGGTTCTCTTACTTCAAGTAAAATCAAAAGTAAAATGGCAAAAACGAGACAAAAATGTCTGAATAGTTAGTTTTATAAAATAGTTTAGAGTAATATTATTTATTAACAAAAAGCAACCTTACCTGTAGGTAAGGTTGCTTTTTGTTACATGACTTCTATTAGGTTTTTGATTTTCTCTTTGATTATGCTTGTAGTCTCTCAGATTCTTCTCTACCTTTCTTATCAAAAGAAGTTGATTTCTTTTCTTTGATTTTGTCTTTAAACAAGAGAATGAAAACTATAGCGACTAATGTAGCAATGCCAGCTGGATATAGCCAGAAGGTTTTCCATTGGAAAAGAGATGCGGCTCCATGTGCTGTTACTGTATGGTTATAGATACTTCCTGCAATAGCCGAACCTACAAACATGCCAATTCCTTGAGTGAACATTATTAATAACCCTTGAGCTTGGCTTTTTACTTTTGCCTCTGCAATTTTATCCGTATATATATATCCTGTTACAAAGAAAAAGTCCCAACATAAACCATGTAATGCGATGGCTATACACATAAACGTTATAACAGACGCAGGGGCACCAAATGCAAATAGTGACATCCGAAGTATCCATGCTACCATTCCAGCTAAAAACATGTATTTAAAACCTAAGAAACGAAAACATATTGGGATTAATAGCATAAATACAATTTCAGACACTTGTCCAATTGTTAAGAAAGATGAAATGTTCTCAATTCCAACATCGCCAAGAAAGACCGATGAAAAAGATATATATGCCGCATGGTCTATAAAAAGTAAAACTGTACAGATTATGAACACCAAATAATAACGATTTTTTAATAAACTAAACGCATCTAGGAAAAGGAGATCACGAATTGCGAGTGATTTACCTTTTGCTGGAGCTGGAGTATTTGGCAAAGTAAAGCAATATAAGCCAAAGAAAACGGATACAAAAGCACCAATTTGGATAGATACAGGACTGCCTGAATAACCTAGGCCTCCAATTATAAGACCTGAAAATATAAACCCAATAGTTCCACATACACGGACTAATGGAAAAGTTTTTACTGTGTCTTTAATATTATAAAAACTTATATTATTTGTTAGAGAATAAGTTGGATTAAAACACAACATATATAGAAACATTAACCATAAGAAGGCTGTTGCATTACCTGAATAAATTTGTGCAGGTAGAAACCATAAAATGAAGCCTCCAATAATATTAACGATACCTAATACTTTTTGAGAAGAAAAGAATCGATCAGTTAACATCCCCAAAACAATAGGTGAAATAATAGCAGCAATCCCTCCTATAGAGTATGCAGTGCCAATTATTGAAGATAAACCATGCTGACTTAGAATGAAACCCAAAGTAGCAAACCATGTACCTAATACAAAGTATTGAAAAAACATCATTGCAGATAGACGTTGAACAACTAATGAATTACGTTTCAATTTACCCACCCCACTAATAAAAATGAATATTCCGATAATTTATGTACTCTTAATTTTCAAGAACACTAACCCTAACAATGTTTCTATAGAGTATTCTTGTTAAAAATACATGGAAGGTCTTTGGAGTATAAAAGTTTTATTGATCAATATAAGAGATCTAAATAAAAGTCGACATTAACCGTTACTTAGATTTCTTTAATGAGTTTTAATACATTCTTTAGAAAAGTAAAGCGTTTTCTTTTCATGATAAAATTTTTTAATATTAACCTTTATACTCCTATTTATTAATTAGCTTTCTTTTCAATAAATATATTTTTTAGTGTATGATTCCGCCTTTCTTGTTTGTAGTTAAATCAAGATTATCGATTTAAATCCTTTTATATAACTTAAGGAATTATAATGATAAACTTATAAGAGTATCGTATTTTATGAAATGCATTCCAAGTCAAGCTTTTTAAAGAAAATTCCTCCAACAATTTTAGTTATTAATTTATAGATTAATAGCTGCTTTATCACCCTAAC
>Ga0268253_10000239_pt1 | contig 13377 bp, 7 predicted proteins | sample AgamicMgMarz_FD_200250 | JGI IMG/M metagenome (GOLD analysis project Ga0268253, IMG submission 200250) | Agave microbial communities from Guanajuato, Mexico - Mg.Ma.rz (v2) (version 3) | ecosystem: Host-associated > Plants > Phyllosphere > Phylloplane/Leaf | place: Guanajuato, Mexico | collected... | reverse complement strand
TCTCTCCCAAACCACATACTTCTTCTAAGATTTCTTTTCGTTGATGGAGATCCGAGATGCATCCCGCTAAGTGTTCAGTCCCATGAGTTGGACCTCGTGACCGTGTTCAGTTCTTTAATGAGGGTGAAAGGGCTTAGCCCAACCAATGTCTTTTCTATAACGACTTGACTAATCAAATAAGTGAATCAATCAACCAGATAGGAATAACCAACATCAACAGAAAAAGCACTCCCCGCCCCAACATAAACTCCCGCGCACCCGGCCCGCTGACAAGAACGAACCTGAGGTCGAGGAAGTGAAAATAGATATTTATTCCCCGGGGAAGGTACTTTGGAATTAGTTAGTAGGGTTCCGGGCTTAAGAGCCGAATTAGCTACCTCGAAGTCCTTTTACCAGATGCCATAACTCGTTAATCGATCTCTTCCCTACCATACGAGCAAACCAGCCCTGGCCAACCATTGAATAGTTGGGGTTGCTTTCGCAGTAGGTATACCGATTTGGCTAGACAAACCAATCCTCATACTGATTGTGTCAGTTAAGGAAAGCTCAGGATGGTCCCATTGGTGAAGTATGTTGCTCATTTTGAGAATTGGCAAGACTTGTTCTTGTCATCAACCAGAATGAGTAGTATGCATCATTCAAGGGGCTTTCTTGGCCTCCTTTTCTGACTTGGACACTTCTCGCCTTACTGTTCTACCATCTGAAGTAGACGGTGAGGGTAAGGATGGTGATAGTTATCCTTTCCGGCTGTGTCCTTCAGAGGTTGAGATCCTCTTCGGGATCACGGTTGTTGGAACTCTTCCCCTCTTCAGCGTCTGGTTCGGCTTTAGCTTTTTCTGATACGGATGCTTGCGCTTAGCTTCTTTCTTTGTCTTGTTTGTGTTGTAAAATGGGCGCGCTAAAGCTACAGCTATGTGCTTTGGAATCGAATAAGGCTTACTCAAAAGTTCCTGATGGATCAGGACCAGTCACCTTCCCTTCTTTCATGTAAATAGGCTTCTTCCTCATGACAAGCCTTTTCGTTAGCAATCAATGAACTTCCCCCTCCACCGCGATAAGCTGACAGCGAACTAGCCCTCTTCGTGCACAAAGCCCTAGCACCCTCCACCCGAAAGGCCTTAAGCGCGAAAAGGGAAGCAGCGAAAGAATACAAGAAAGAAAGCATATCACCAGATAAATACGTTGATCAAAGAGCGGACCCCTAAGAACGAAGGGAGTGGTTCGATTCCCTTTAGCGGGGCTTGGTAAACCACATTTTGTGTAGTGAAATGATCCATGAACAGAGGATCGACAGAAGCGAAGCTAGAATCACACCATCAGGAGTAGGTCCAAGCATTCTTCTTTTGGGCAGGTGGGTGGGGAAGGTAGAACACTAAGAATTTACGATTTAGTCGTTCGATAAACAAGATCAAAGCTATGGCCATGCCTCTGAGATAGCCAAATTTCCCTGACATTCATCCATTTAGTGCAGTTACGATGTCATTGCCTATATCTTCCTACTCATTTATGGTTTGAGTACATAACTCAATAGCTCGGGAACGAAGCGAGCAATCTCGTACTAAAAGATCTATTGTGTCAAAAACTACTTCAAAAAAGGTCGGCAGAAGCCTTCTCATCATTGACTAATCGGGCACAAGAATCCTAAGCGGAACATTCCAGGTTTGATTTTTCAACTAAAGACGTCGTGACACACAATGGATCATAGGTTTATCCTTTGAAGGGGAATTCCCAACATCAGATGACCGAGAAAGAATTCCTTCAGGGGTCCTGTATGCTATTATTCCAATGCTGACATGTCAAATAGAAAAGAGATTCCTGGAAAAAAAAGCTTTCATCGTGTGACCACATCTCTGTATGGGCGGAGCGCGGGCATAGAACAGAGCTTCAAGCAGGCATTACATCGATCCAATCCCTACTTATCTTGGTCTCCTAATCACATAGATAGGGACAGAGTGACAGCAAACAGAGATGAGGAGAAGGTGTCAAGTGTAACCATTGACTGAGCTGGACCAGGAACATCAATTAGAGCTCTTGTTTCCCTCTCCAACCTAGCTACAAGAAGAAAGCTTCATCAAGCATCCCCCGCCATAGCGAGAGAGACCTTCCTTGCTGCTGCCTAGCCATACTTCAGCGAGATGTTTGTATTTCCCCGTGATTTTCGCTATCCGACCTCTTTGCCTAATAAGAGCACCCAACAATTGATAACTTCTGTCGTCGAGAGAGATCAAACTTTCTCCATTCGTGACCCCTATCATACTTAGAAAGAGGGTTTAGTGATATTTAGTATGAAAAAAATTGCATAGATAAAGTCGTGTATTGTATCTGACGATCGGAAGGCATAACGCCCGTACCATTCTATGGAATATTGAGGTTCGAATCCTGCCCCCGCCTAATCACTTGAGATGCTGGGGTGCCCCAAGTCAGTCCTTTGAGAAAGGAGTACATTAGTCTTTTACTGAAGGTTTTGAATCAAAAATGAACAGATATGGGATAGATGCGCGCTATCCGCTGTTTGCGCCTTATCCTGTTGACGAATAGGTTGTTTCGGAATAACCGGTTTTAGCAAGAAGGGGAAGGCAAAGCACTGACATAGTTGATGCAGAGGCCAGCCACAAGAGATAGCAAGTGATCAGAAAGGAATCACCTTCACCCCCCCGGCAAACGTGGTTCAAATGATGATGAGTCAAGCTCAGTTCAGAGGTAACCCAAAAAGTTTCAAACCATCAAAGCAAAAAGGCATTGAACGTGTAAGTCCAGTTGAGGGGGAACCTTACCGGGACGGTAACGGCTCTCTATAATGGTCATGTGCTATCTGTAGAGGGGGGCTCTTCCAGAAGTTGTCCTCTAGGAGTGGTTCACCTTTCCTTACGGAAGAGGTGTCTCTGATCAGAGATAGGGTCGGTGCAGTCCCATACCAATAGGATATTGGCTAGGACACTGATCGCCGCGGAATAATTAGCGGAAGTAGAAAGGTCCAGTCAATCATCTGATTTGGCTAGACGAATCCTCCCGCCCCCACCTTTTAGTGGCTTATGCGGAACCGATTAGTAGCTGAAGATTAAGCCCCAATTCTAGTTCTTTTCCTTGCTTCTGAAATGAGCTTTCTATACGTCCGAAGGTCAAAGCATGCTACATAAGTGACGCCCCTCGTGCCTATGATGAAGAGCCGTCACCCTTGGCCGCAGGAAGAGCATTTATCTTTGTCTGACCCCCGGTAAGGCTGACTTTTTTCCACTCTTCTTTATTGTGTTTAGTCGAGGGCTGTTCGTTATGGCGTTACAGTTTCCCGGTTAAACCAAAAGTGTCCTTTTAACCCTTTTTGTCGAGGGTATTTATAGACGGTGTGAAAGTATCTGCAAACCGGCAGATATGGTGAGTTTTTTGGCATCCGAGGGATAGGTGTTTTTCACCTCCCTTTTCCTTTTATTTAAGAGAGAGGGGAGTGAAGAAGAGTTCCATCCTGCATTCATGCATAAAGAAAGGTTCAGTCTAGTCGTCGGGGTTTATCTGGAGCAGACTTCCCCTCTTTTTGTCTTCTTATTATACCGGCTGGGACAAACCCTGTCTTTTTCATTCCCGTCTGATTCTACGTATGCCTATGCCCCTGATTCAGTAGTTTTCTTCAGGTTGGGTCGGCTACTCCTTTCCATTCCCTCAACGGTTTGGTAATCGGCTCATCTTCTTATGCAGAAGAATGAAGTTGATTATAGATCACTGCCATCTCACGAATTGGATTCGAACCAATCAATCTCCGATACCTGACGTAGATCGTGAGTGGGTCTGTCGTCCTCCTCATTATAGTCCTTCTAGAATCAATAGCATTTCGTCGGAATACATCCTGTCTTTTCACCTTAGTAGTCCTATGCATAGTCAGTACTATAGCCCCAATCATGGCTACTAATAAAATTAGACTAGAAACCAAAAACCAGACAAAATAGTAAGTATAAAGTAAATTGCCCAATGTTTCCAAATTAGTCCAACTTCGTACCTTGGAGGCATAAACCGTATATCTCAGAGAGGTCGTATTTCTTTGGGTTGGTAGTAATGGAATGGTTTCATTATCTAAAATGAAGAACATTTCCCACCAAAAGATCAGTCCAATAATACCACTCACTGGTAAATAGCGCAATACTTCTTCGTGAATCTCCGCTATTTGAATATGGAACATCATAACAACGAATAGGAATGAAACGGCTATAGCTCCTATATAAACTACTGGGAAGATCATAGCGGAAAAGTCGAGACCTAACAAAAGAAGTAAACCTGAAGTGTTGCAAAAGACTGGGATGGGAAACAAAACGGAATGTACCGGATTTTTAGCACGTACAACCATCAAACCAGAGACCAAAGCCGGGCTCGACAAAACAGAAAGTATCATGGTACGTCGTCCTTCACTGAAATGGAACTTTCATGCTAGTTCTTGCTCCAAACCAGCATGAAAGTCGATCTATTACGTACGACCAGCGCGGTTGTTCCTATTTCATTTTCTTCTTCCAAACCAAGCCCTTAGACGAGAGCATTCACTAAGTTACTTACGATCTCTCGATTTCTTATGTGCCCAGGTCGATCAGAGGTTCGGCTTGCTTCTTCCCCACCTTGACGCGTTCTGGGCAATAAAGAAACCCGAAATCAAAAAGAAAGAAGAGAAATTGGGCCATGTTTCCCGAGGGAGGCCACCTTCTCTCAAGCCAGCAGTCTTCTACTTCTAGTCGACTGCTCTATGAGGGCTTCCCTATTTTGATCTCTATCCATGGGGATACCTATCTATCACGAAAGAGATCTATCTATGAATCGATCTCGACTATTCTCTATCCGGATAGATATGTCCCTATGAGCGACTACGCCGATCTTTAGATGTTTTGGCCACGTCCGTTTCCGCTCCGAAGAGGAAGGTTTGGATCTTTCAATCTTATGTCGTGAGGGATGTGATCTATGTTAGGTCCATAAGATACCACAGCTTTTAGTGTTCTATGATTGACCTCCGAATAATGAGTAGGTAGTTCGATCCTTTTGATTCTTCTCTTCCTTCTCTTCATAGTAAACTGATGGGAGTATGCAGAGCAATAGATCTTTTTACTATATAAAGAAGAGTTGTAAACTATAGAACTTCTTGGATCTATAATAGGAAGATATCGGTTTTTCTCGTTCCTTCTCTTCTTCCATAAGAATAAGGATTTGAAATGATACTGATACAAATTCCTCTTCATTCTACTGTGCTCCGCGAAGGAACTGCCTAAGCATACTTTTTCGGATCCAAACTTCTTTGTCCTTTCTAAGTCTTCTTTAAGCATAGAAGAACGTAACTTTTGCAAAAACCGGGATTTGAGTAGTAGGCGGCATCCCTTCGACGTTTTGAGTAGTAGGTGGCATTCCTTCGACGTTTTGAGTAGTAGGGACCATTCTGTTTTGGCTCTTCCCCGCATTCTTACCCGGTGACCCAGGTATTTTCCTATTATTTTTTCAACTGAGATTTTGATATAGAAAGATCTCCTTATTTCTTCACCGCGGGTTCTCGCGTAATTTTCTTGAAAAGATATTATATCACCGTGGGAAACTTGAAAATGAGTAATGTTTAGTATGGAATTATTCACACACACTTTTCGATGACTTATCGGCTGCCTTGCTTGAGGAATAGTTTCACAAAAATGGAGACGAACCGGAATAACGTCCAATCTTGTTTCTGGATTGAGTAGAAAAGGGATATATGAAGTTCGTTTTGTTCCTCTGTGCATCTTTGTGATGGGTAAATTCCCATGAAAAAGGGGCAACTTTCGTGTAGTTTGTAATTGGATGTAACTGTTACGATTTTTTCTCGGAGAAATCTTTTTCTTAATATATCTTTTCTTCTTTCTCAATTTTCGGAGAATGCGGCGTTGTATAAAAGTAAGTTCTCTCTTCCGAACATTTCCTGAAAGTAGACGACAAGTTTGAAATCTTAATGCAGGCAAGGCATATCTCGTTGAATCAGTCTTTTTCGACACATCGGGGCTATGGGAATTGAACCCAAATTTTCCACGACCCTTTCCGTCTCGCCCACTCGTCTATCGGCCTTTCGATTAGACAACAAAGAAAGGTCGACAAAAGTTTACTCCACGTCGATTTTCCCCGAAAACAACGTTCGACTCGCATGTATTAAGCATGATGGGAGCTTCGACGCGCTTAGTCCACCTCCCGGAGATGGTAAACTTCACTTTCTATGCTACGATCTTTCTTTATATTCTGATTATATATTCAATTCACCGATCCATTCATGTAAAAAGAATAATAAAAGAGGGAAAATAAACAGAGAAGAGATCAAGATGACGAACAAATTCATACCCTAATTTTGGATTGTACAAGCTTAACCGAAGCGAAACCTAATCGAAAGAAAAACCCCAACAAACCAATCGAAGTTATGCCGTATGGAGTTTCTGTTCACGCATTCCCCGTTTCTTACTCTGAATGTGGAGAACACAGCCACACATGGATTGTACCCACCGGTCAAAAAAGTACATACAGGGAGCTCTCTACAGTATCTATGCTACCTGCTAGTTCCTGTGGCCCATAGCTCACCGATTTCATCATCCTCTTTACCGTTTGTTTTGGGAAGTAAGAAGTTAGTCTGCGGTAAAGTAGACTTTGTCAGAGCGATAGCCGCGCTTAATTTAATTCATCATGGAAAAAGAGCAAAAGAATAGCGTAAGGTGAACGTCAGTGGAATTGAAAGACTAGAAGAAGATGATTTAATCAGTTTATTTTCGAGTCTCATAAGAAAAAGAAATGTGAAACTGGCTCCTTCATAGTGCGTTGTTGCCACGGATCATAGTGCATTGGCCTTACCGTAATAAGGCCGGTAAGTATGAGCCTTCGATTAGAACGCCCCATATCTCGTGACACGCGGAGCGTGGCATTTCCTTTTATCCGTCTAACTTGACAGCAAAAGATTCAATTCATTCTTGATAAAGTACCATTCTTCGGTTGCATTATCTCTTTGAGTGAAGAAGAGAAGGGCTTTGTATAGACACAGAAGAGCCATGTTCGTTGCCCTAGGCTCACTACACTATTCTTTCATTTCATTCTATTGATAGATTGCCGCTCCAAAGAACGTATACATGGAGCTATGTCGACTTACGTACGTCAGTCTCGTTGACCAAACTTGTTAGTATACTAGGCCACATATCATCCCCTCTTTCCATACAAGAGAGAAAAAGAAAAGATAGTTTGATCGGTGCCTCTGGCCCCCTTGTTCCTTTCTCCTTGACGTTATTTTCCTCGGTTTTCTTACGCTTGCTTACTTAGCGCTTGCGCGGCTGATCTAATCAGAGTCAAACTTGGATTGAAAAAAAAACCTTTTCCTTATTAGCCAGAGTACAGGCGTACTCTTTGATCTTTAGTAAAGGTGGACCAATTTTTTCGAACAGTCTCAACGTCCTCGTTGAGAGTCGCTCTGCGAGACGTCCAGTAGTCTCTGACTTGGTCTTCGGAATCGTCAGTCTCAGCCCGTTCCCAGCTTGACTTGCTCTCAGGTTGGCCCTTCTACTTGACTAAGTAGTATTCCATTCGTGCAGTCGGTGTATGGGCTAGCCCATGGTGCGGTCAGCTATGATATACTCAACTTCTTGAAGTCGTCGTTAGGTTCATCTACAACATCTGGGGGTGCCCTCGTGGGCACGTTCCTCTCTGGGTCGGTCTGGTCTAATCGAAGTCAACTGACTTACATGGAATACAGGGTGAGTTTTCACTTTTCTGGTCGCTTGAGTCTATAGGCTCTATCTGCTTCTCTACAGGGTCTACTTCCTTCTTTCTTCAGACCGGGCTAAGCCTGACGGTTGTTTAAGTAGGTTGGGTAGCTTCTGCTATCCTCCTGCCACCTCTTGGCAAAGTAGGCTGATGGGCAAGCTCCCTCCTGTCGCAATGGTGTGGGGCGTCAGAGGCTGTTGCCCCGTGGCCAACTCGAAGGGGCTGAAGTTCGACGCAGAGCTTTTTGGTTGTTAAGTTCTAGTAGTACTGAGAAATATCCAACAGCTCCAGTCCTTCTGGTTTGTATTAAAGTTCCTTTTTTAGCCTTCGAGGAGTCCATTTATTCTCTCCGTCTGAGCTTTCAAAGATATACCGACCGTGTAGGTATCTGACCATCAGATACCGACAGTCGTCTTCTAACATTACCGACTTTGAAATATCGGGTTTGAAAAAATTTCACATAACTTCATCATCAGAAACAAAAAGATTTCCGGCCTCTTGCATTGCATTACTGCTTCGACAAGAAAAATTCATTCAAAATCTTTTCTTTCTCTTGTGACTTGGAATGACGGTGGAGGAAAGGAATAGCGATGGATTTTTATGGAGCATCCAGGAACTGAACGATTCAATCGGACGACGAATTCTTACGTGGTCCAAGGAAAGAAAAGGTCCGCTTCCACGATTTCATCTATATTGAATCTTAATATCAGAATAGCTTAGATAGTCATGATTCAATTCAGGTTGACTTTTTTTTGATTTCTTTCGCCTTTTTCGGATCTTATTGGAACAATGGAGAAGGAGGAAGACTGACGCGATTCATAATAGGATATCTTGAATATCTATGTCCCAGAACATAAAATATGAAAAATGAAAAAGAATTTTTAGGCTGCTATAGACCTAATTTTCCTGGGATTGTAGTTCAATCGGTCAGAGCACCGCCCTGTCAAGGCGGAAGCTGCGGGTTCGAGCCCCGTCAGTCCCGACCTAGGCGCTGCAAGCGATCAATTCATCTCTCCGTCTTCTGTGAAGAGGGGAGAAAAAGAGTAGGATATAATTCCCAAATCAAACTTTTCTTTCGCATTTTTCATCAAACAAAACAGAAAAAAATGAAAATACGATTGATCAGGAAGAAAGACATATGTAGGTTGGTACAATCGGAGGTCTCACCATATTCAGGATTCAAAGGGATACCGTTCGTTTCTGGCTTTTTTCGATTGTTCCTGATCAGCCGTTTAGTTTAGAATAGAGATTTCTTTTTTACGAAACGCAATTAACTTAACATGAAAGATAGTCAAATTCCAAATTCAATGAGTGGACTGGATTGAATCAGCGGTATATAGATCCAATACAATAGGTAAGAAGCACAACACCATGTTCCCTCTTTCCTGTCGAAACTAGTCCCCTTCTTCTGTGAGCTAGGTCTATGGTTGCTACTTTTCTCGTCTCTGAAAAAGGGAAAAAACGTCACTATATGGTCAGTCACTTCGGGCTACTTTTTTGGGATCGTGATACTCGGGCTTATGAATATCAGGCAACGAAAGTTCTTGTCCTTTCACATTGAATCTTTTAGAAGAAAAAAGTGGCGATGGCTTAGTCAGTCCGTTTGGAACTCTCACCTATGTACTAAAACAATCGTAGCTGGAGCAAGAAGACGAGTAGAAAGAATAATGGGAATGCCAACCAGGCTTATCGAGGAAGATCGGAACAGGCTAAACAGGAGCATTGGATAGGGTTCTTATATACTTTCTATATATAATGGAAAAACGTCAGTTTATGTTCAAAATGAAGCAGTTACGAGTGCTTATGCCGGTTGGGGTATAGGGACCAGTGAATAGGAAGTTTGACGCTTAACCACAGGAGAACTGCTTTCCGGTGGGGTGATTCATGTTCTTCCGGTTACGGATGTTGTGCCAAAAGATGTTTTGGGGAGAAGGCCGGACGGAAAACAACAACCGAATCCTGCCGACGCACTGTTCTCTTCAATAGTTCAACACTTTTTTGGAGCCGGATTAATCAGATTGAAGATGACAAGTGGTATAAAATTTAGACGCCAGAGAAAAAACAGGATCTCAGATACCTGCTGGCTTGCCGAGAGGCCGACCTAGTTCGCGAGAAACTCCCGCACGTGTCGACCACGGAACTCACCTACGGGGTGCTACGGAGTCTCTCGATCGAGAATCGATTCGGTTCAAGATAGAGAACTGAGACAGGGAAGGGGTAGTATTTGCTACCAGTATGGAATTTGACTATAACAAGCATTACCTCGACACGAAGGAAATCGAAAGCGCATCACGTGCTACATAGCAAATCGAGGCACAAGCACAGGAGTCATAGGTACCAACGAAAACGGAAACAAAGAAAATGAATGAACGCACACTAACTACTCCCTATAGTTATCTATCTATCCATATATAACAGAAATATCCTACCTATCAGTCACCGACTTGATACATACGGGAACAACCCAGCAACACAAAAAAGAGTTGTAATATATGCTCAAAACGCATGGCACCGGTAGCCAATGAATCCGAGAGGACCCATAGCTCCATTTCAAAGTCCTATCATCCATGCTTGATTTCCAACACACCGGACCGACGCTGTTCTCAGTTGGGAAAATAGCAAGCACCTGAAGAGTCATGCATGAAATCATGGAGTTGCCTTCTTCGTTACCTCGAGTTGAGATCTTTCCCCGGGGCTCCCTCTCACCAATTTCAGCCCAAAAAAAGAAATATCCTATAGATCTCCGAAAACTCCGCTTCCAAAGGGAGCCAATTTCGCTGTAGCCCTAGACGAGATCACTATTACTCAAATAAGCAGAAGATCTAACCAAGCGAATGAACGAAGGTTAGAAAACAAAAAGAAGCTAAGACAAGGTGGTACGGGGCTACAGTTATAGTCCTCGCACCTTTAGGTTAACATGAGAGAGATGAATGCTCATGCCCAAACTAAAAAAGTTAGAAAAGTTCCATGTGGATAAGGAACCAAAAAGGGTCAGATCCCCGACTTATAATCAGAGCGTCAATAAACACACCATGGGGAGCGTCACCTTCGCTTAGGAGAAGAATCCTGTCTGACTGACCCTATCATGATTGAATGACTGAGCTATGCCATGGAGGAAGTCTTTCTCTGAGCATGCCGTGGAAGAACTACAATGCAAAAGCCTTGGCGTCACTGCTTGCCCGAAGCTCTGTTCCTATCACGCAAGAAAGAGGCATCTTTAACTGACATGGATATCTTTCGGTCTCCATTCTCGTATTTCAATAATCACTCAAAGGTCGGAAATTCCATATCTTTTGACATGTCACTGAGCGACGTATGGAAATGCCAAAGCTTTCGAGTAGAGCAGCGTCTCACTCCAAAGAATTGACCAGATTTATTGAATTGCACGATGCCGAGTTCTCCCCTTGTCCACTACTTCTGATGAACGAAAGCGATCGGACAAAGGCTTCATATCCGAGTATATAAGGAGAAGACCGACCGACGCGAGGTAAGATCTCAGCCGAACAAAAAAGACCACGTACTCAAGCTTTGGATCGATACCCCGCCCACCCCCCTTCTCGTGTTAACACATGAACGAATGAAAGATCAAATCTGTATACTGACTCGTTACTACTACTTGAACCTTACCTACCCGAGGTCTAATACAACCAGATAGCCGCAGACCATCAATCGATCGGCTAATCCGCTCAAGCAAGAGAATAATAGGACTCAATTTTCACTACGTAATTAGACGTGCCTTATCATCCCTAAAGAAGACTCCTTCCCCTTGTGACGGAAGACATGGAAATTGATATCATTATACGTGGGCTTTCCGAGCTTGAAGCAGCAGGCATCACGAGAACTCTACTTGAAATGTTTGGCGTGGTATTTGACCCTTTTTTCACTTGTCTTTTTTCTTTATCTTCATACATCGACCATACAATTGATGATCGAAGAGATGCGACAAGAAGAAAAGATGCGGAATTCGGGCCGCATGCGTGAAAGAAATTTTTTTGCTTTTGAAGCGTTATCAGTAGTCTAATTACCCGACCCATACTCTGTCTACTTAATCTTTCCCAGCCTGGGTCCCCCTATGTAACCCCCTTTAGGAAGCCTCAAAAAGAGTTGTGAAGTAGTGCAATATAACGAATTAGGTAAAAATCATCACCTCAGCGGGGATCGCTATGCCACAACAATGTCTTTGTTTAAGAAGTTCAAAGTCAAAGCCCAAGAGCTTGCATCAGAAGATATGCTCGAGAAATCCGCTACAACGGAAAACAAGAGCTGACAGCCCGTCTCCCAAGGGGCGAAAACTCGTTCAAGAAGGACCATACGGCTATAGCTTCAAAGTTTTTCACGTTCATAACTATTAGCCCGTTTTGGAATTTTTTTGCGTGACGTTACGGGGAAACAAAGAAGAAATCTTCAGCCTGTGCTTGAGACAGAAAGTCCCGATTCTTCTGTTGAGAATTCTTCTTCCAAGTCGAGTGACTGGGACCCTACCTGCCCTTGAAATTGGATTTTGGAAAGGGCTTTGCCATATCAGATCTGACGTCTCAACCGAAAGCCCTCTTTGACCATGTCCAGGAGTGGAAAAATGAGAATCTATTATCCCTTGGAGTTCGCGAAGTGAACATGTGCACTACTGCTTGGAGCTCTTTGCAAGTGCAAGAAAGGGAGAATCAAATTCCTTCTTCGACGGTGCTAACGCCAATAAAATTAGCTTGAATCATCTTTCTTTTTTTAGTCTTCGTGCATTACTGGATTTCCTGTTGCTGCAAGGCCTTAAAGACATTTTTGCTTTGTTTCAATCATGCTATTGCCATTGCCCTTGACCCACATAAAAAGATCAGGTTTCAGTCCATTTTTTACTCGCTAGGGGAGCTATGACGAAGATTGTTTAAGAAAAACAAAAAGAAGGCAAGCGGAAATTCAAAAAGATATTCAAAGACATGACAGGCAATGAAATTGTTCTTCAAAGTCCATTACTGAGAGAAGTGGTGATCTCGTCTTGCTTGCTGGGGCTTCCGGACCACCTTTTTCAGCCAGATAGCGAGCAATCACTTAGCAATGAACACTAACTGAAAGCGGCCGAGAATAAGTACCTATCCCTTACGGGAATCGAACCCGTGTCTTCGACATGAAAAGACGATGTCCTAACCACTGAACGAAAGGGACCAAAAAGCCATTCTTCATATACTGATGCTCCGAGAATAGAAGTGGTTCGTTTTGTTTCTATACGCAATTCTTCATTTCGTTTGTGTTCTTTCAAGCTCTTTCTGATGTGAATTCGGCCTCACGTAGCTCGCCTTCCTACGGGTTCCCTTACCGACCTAGTGACACACCAACCACGCCCCTTCCCTTTCTCCGATCATCAAGCGATCTCTTTATTTGTATTTCATCTTCCCTGAATAAAAAAACAAGACCGGAGAATCAAAAAGATAGGTCTTAATCTTCTCGAAAGCACTCTGCATAGTCAGTGACGGGCATCGTTCTACTCCTTGTCTTCTTCCTCTTCTGAAAATGGGCTCGCGGAGTGAGCTGTGCGATGAACCTGCTGATATACTACCCTTCAATCCTCTTCTTTCTTTCCTTTCTCGGGGAATGAGCACACCTTCAACTAGTCACCAGTGCCCAGATTTTCTGTCTCTGCCAGCTCGACTGAAAGGAGAGGAGCGA
>Ga0268253_10000237_pt1 | contig 13440 bp, 12 predicted proteins | sample AgamicMgMarz_FD_200250 | JGI IMG/M metagenome (GOLD analysis project Ga0268253, IMG submission 200250) | Agave microbial communities from Guanajuato, Mexico - Mg.Ma.rz (v2) (version 3) | ecosystem: Host-associated > Plants > Phyllosphere > Phylloplane/Leaf | place: Guanajuato, Mexico... | reverse complement strand
CCTCGTCCTGCCGTACACGCAGGTCTACAACGACACGCGCTACTTCCTGGCGCCGACCTACGCCGTCCCGCGCCACTTCGTGGAGAACCTCAGGGCCGCCCTGGACACGCTGCTGGCCGAGTCGCGTGAACCGGGTACGGGCAAGATGATGTCGATCGGGCTCCACTCGCGCTGGAGCGGCCAGCCCAGCCGGACGTGGGCGGTGCGCGAGTTCCTCACGGAGGCGAAGCGCCTTCCCAACGTGTCCTTCATGCGGCGGGCGGACATCGCCCGGCACTGGCTGGCGGTCCATCCGCCGCCCGACCCGGCGAGCGCGTGAAGCTCGAAGGTCGCACCGCGATCGTGACCGGGGCAACCGAGGGGATCGGAGCGGCGACCGTAAGGCGCCTGCTGGCGGAGGGCGCCCGCGTCGTCGGGGTCGCCCGCGGGGAGGACGCCGGACGCCGCCTGGCGGAGGAGAGCGCCGGGATGGTCAGGTTCATCGCCGGCGACATCCGCGCCGCGGACACGGCGGCCCGCGCCGTCGCCGCGGCCGACGAGTGGACCGGGCGGTTGGACATCCTCGTCAACAACGCGGGACGGGACTTCACCGGCGAGCTGCTCAGCGCGAGCCGGGCCGAGATCGCCGACGTCTTCGAGGTCAACGCGATCGGCACGCTGCTGATGCTCCAGGCCGCGGCGGCGCGCATGAAGGAGCTCGGTGGAGGCGCGATCGTGAACGTAACCTCTCGCCTGGCGAGCATCGGGTTGCCGTCGACGGCGGTCTACGGCGCCTCCAAGGGAGCGGTCCTCGCGCTCACCCGCGGCGCAGCCGTGGAGCTCGCGCCGTACAACATCCGCGTCAACGCCATTGCCCCGGGCTTGACGGAGACTCCGCTCGTGAAGGCCTGGCTCGCGGGCGCCCCCAACCCCGAGACAGCCCGCCGGCAGGCGAGCGAGACGATCCCGCAGCGACGCTTCGCGCAGCCCGACGAGGTGGCCGATGCGATCGCCTTCCTCGCGTCGGACGAGGCCAGCCATGTCACCGGGGCATCGCTGCCGGTGGACGGCGGCTACACCGCCGCCTGACCAGGGCGTCGCGGGCGGGCGAGCCGTCCGGACAAGAACCGATAATTGTTGAACACGCTGTTAGGGTTGTGGGCATGACGCAGGATCCATCGGAGCCAAGCGGGTCGACCGCCGAACGGGTTGCCGCCGCCCTGCGAGCGGAGATCCTTACCGGCCGCTTGCGCACCGGCGCGGCGCTGCGCGAGGTCGCGCTCGCCGAGCGGCTGGGGGTGTCGCGCAACACCCTGCGCGAGAGCGTCCGGATGCTCGTTTTCGACGGACTGATCGAGCACTCGCCCAACCGTGGCGCCCGGGTGGCGACGCTCGGCGTGGACGACGCACGCGACATACACACCGTCCGTCGCGTACTCGAGCCGGCGGCCCTGGAGCGCGCGGTGCAGTGCCGGCCGCGGGACCTGCGCGCCCTCGGCGCCGCGCTGGTGGACCTCGAGGTCGCCGCGGACCAACGCGACGCGTTCCGCATGGTGGAGACCGACCTGAGGTTCCATCGACGCCTGGTCGACCTGATCGGCAGCGACCGGCTGTCGGAATGGTTCGGCACGGTCGAGCGCCAGCTGCGCCTGGCGTTCGTGATCGTCGCCTCCACGGACCACGAGGCCGACGATCCCGGGCCGCTGGTCGAGGAGCACCGCGAGCTGTTCGACGCCATCGCCGGCGGCGACCTGGAGACGTCGAGGAGCCTGCTCGAGGCGCATCTCGACAAGTACGAGAACCGCTGCATCGCAGTGCTGGGCGCCAACGGCGATCGCACCTCGCTGGACGGCGCGACCCGCGCCAACGGCGCCGCCGTGAGCGGCGACAGCCTGCACGTCTCCTGACGAGCCAGCGCTCTGCCGATGGCGGAGCGCTCTGCCGATGGCCAGCCCTCCGCCGTCGGGCAGCGATCCACTTCTAGGTCTGCTGCTCAACATTAGTTTTGGCTCTAGTGCGGTTTACCCCGGGTGATTGACGGATTGTTCACCAACGGTCGCGTGGCGCAAATCGCCCCGAGGGCCTGCCGACGCGGCGCCAACCGAGGGAGCTCAGCTATGCCCTATCCCGACTTCGGACCACGCGTGTCGCGCGGACAGCTGCTGAAGGGCACCGCCGGGGGCATGGCCGCCGTCGCGGCGAGCGGCTCGCTTGCGGGCAGTCTGGGGGACTCGTCGCCGGAGACGTCGACCACCGAGGCCGGGGCGAAGCCGAAGCGCGGCGGGAGCCTGCTGGCGGGCCTGACGTGAGCCCGGTCGTTTACAACGCCAAGCAGCCGATCGGCACCGGCCCCTTCAGCTACCGGCTCCCGCTTGACTGCCGGCGGGTCCCCCGCATAGGGTCGCCGGCACCTTGAGCACGGTCGACGTGGTCGTCATGGGCGCGGGACTCGCGGGGCTGTCCGCCGCCCGCGACCTCGCCCGCGAAGGCGTGGACGTGGTAGTGCTCGAGGCGCGCCACCGTGCTGGTGGGCGCGTGGAGCAGACCCGGCTGGCGGACGGCCGCCTGGTGCAGCTCGGCGGCGAGGTCGTCGGCCCATTTCACGAGGCCTACCACGGGCTCGTCGACGAGCTGGGGCTGACGCTGGAGCCGAGCTTCCCGCAGCTGCCCGGCGAGGACACGTCCGTGATGACGGACGGTCGCCACATCGGCGACGACTTCCCCTGGATGAGCGACGCCGACCGCGCCAGCTACGAGGCTGCCGGCGAGGCCTTTGGCCGACTCGCCGCGACGGTGGATCCGGACGACCCGTGGTCGCACGCCGAGGCGGACCGGCTCGACCGGCTGTCGGTCGGCGAGTGGCTGCGGGAGGCGGGTGCCACGCCGAACGCGATCCGTGCGCGCGAGGTGGCGATGCTGGCGCTCTCGGCCGAGTCGGTCGAGCGCACCTCCCTGCTGTCCGACCTGCGCAAGGAGGCCGCGGCGGGCGCCAAGGGCTTCTACGACTATGAGGTGTGGGAGTGCGAGCGCGTGGCCGAGGGCTCGGCTACGGTGGCGCTGCGCATGGCCGACGAGCTCGGCCACCGCGTGCGCTACGGCACGCCGGTCGCACGCGCGCACGTGTCGACGCAGGGCTGCCGCGTCACCAGCGCGACCGGCGAGCACTTCGACTGCTCGGCGGTCGTCTCCGCCGTCCCGGTCGGCCCGCTCCGCCGGATCAGGATCGACGGAGTGTCGCGCGAGCGGCTGGCCTCGCTCGACCGGCAACGTCACGCGCTCGCGGCGAAGGTCGTGTTCGCCTACGAGAGCTCCTGGTGGGAGGGGCAGGGCCAGAACGGCACGATGTACCTCGAGACAGGCGTCATGGGCGGCACCTGGCTCCAGCGCGAGGGCATCCTCTCGGCGCTCGTGCCGCCGGAGCGACTCGGCGCGTTCCTGGCCACCTCGCCGGACCTGATCGAGCGGGACATGATCGCCGAGATGGTCGAGGCGATGGGCGAGCGCGCCGCGCACCCGCAGGCTGTCTACTTCCGCCGCTGGGGCGTCGACCCGTGGACCGAGGGCTACATAACGAGCTGGCGCCCCGGTGACGTGATGGCGGTCGGGCCGCTGCACGGCACCCACGAGCCGCCCTTCTACGTGTGCGGCTCGGACCAGTGGGTCTGCGGGTACATGGAGGGCGCGGTCCGCACGGGCCGCGGCGCGGCCCGGGCCCTGCTTGCCAACGGCTGATGTTCGTGGTGTGAGCGCCCGGCGGGTGCTGCGCCGTACACCCTAGGCTCCGCGGCGATGAGGCCGTCGCGTCCAATGCCCGTCGTTGGGATGCCGGTGCGGATCCAGCACTTCGGATCCTCGGAGCCGGGCGTGATCGAGGCCGTGCTCGACGAGGGACGCGTGATCGTGGTCGCCGGCCGGCGCTACCGGCTGCATCCGTCCACGGCCAAGTTCGTCGCCGAGGGCGAGCCGTATTACGGCACCCGGGTGCAGCTGGCCCCCTAGGCACGCAGCGCAAGCTTTGGCTTGCGGGCGGGCTAGGCGGCGTTGAACGCGGGCACGGGCACCGCCGCGGGCCGCTCTTCCGGCTGCACGGCGCGCTGATGCGCCGCCGCGCGGGCCAGCGCCTGCTCGCGCGCGCGGCAGAGCTCGCCGTGCAGCTGACCGGCGGGCAGCCGGCCGGCGATGAACGAGGCGAGCGCGCGCTGCTCCCCCTGCGTGAGGATGCTCGCGGGTGTGGCCAAGGTCGCCATCGCCGCTGAGCTTCGTCCTCTCCCGCCTGGCTCCTGCCAGTGCAATGGGTCTGTACAGCTTGGATCTCTGAGCCCCCTCCGTAGACGGCGGCACGGGGCCGCGGTGACGCGGTGCTATACAAAGTAAAGTAGGTCGGCGTGCGCACGTTCTGGAGACTGCTCGGCTTCCTGCGCCCCTACCGGCGCGCCGTGCTGATCTCCTTCGCCCTGGCGGCCGTGGCGATGGGTACCGGCGTGCTGATCCCCTTCCTCGTCGGCCAGACGGTCGACGAGATCCGCGGCAGCGGCGCGGACCTCACGCCGCTCGCGCTGGCCGTGGTCGCGGCGGGTGTGCTGCGGCTGGCTTTCAGCGTCTCGCGCCGGATCGTCGCCGGCCAGGTCTCGCTCGGCGTGGAGTACGACCTCCGCAACCGCATGTACGAGCACCTGCACTCGCTGGAGCTGAGCTTCTTCGACACCGAGCAGACCGGCCAGCTGATGTCGCGCGCGACCGTCGACCTGCAGGCGGTGCGCTTCTTCCTAGGCTACGGCCTGATCTTCATCCTCCAGGCGGCGCTCACGATCGTCATCGCCGCCACCGTGATGATCGTGCTGGACCCGTGGCTGGCCCTGGTCTCGCTCGCGCCGATGCCGTTCGTGATCTGGATCTCATTCCGCTACGGACGCCTCAACCGCCCCGCCAGCCAGGAGGTCCAGCAGCGCATCGCCGAGCTGACCGCGGAAGCCGAGGAGAACATCGGCGGCGTGCGGGTGGTCAAGGCGTTCGCCCAGGAGGACCGCCAGCTGCGCCGCTTCGACGACCGCACGCGGCGCGTCTTCGAGCAGTCGATGGTGTCCACCCGCCTGCGCGCCTTCTACTCGCCGTTCATCGGCTTCCTGCCCCAGCTCGGCCTGGCGGCGTTGCTGTTCGTGGGCGGCAAGCAGGTGATCGACGGCCAGCTGTCTGAGGGCGACTTCGTCGCGTTCTACGGCTACGTGCTGCTGCTGACCGGGCCGATGCGCATGCTCGGCATGGCGCTCGGGATGGCCCAACGCGCGGTCGCGAGCGGCGAGCGCGTCTTCCAGCTGCTCGACCGCGCGCCCCGGCTGACGGCGCTGCCCGACGCGCCGCCGCTGCCGGCCGGAGGCGGGCGCGTGGAGCTGCGCGACGTGACGTTCGCCTACGACGGCCACGACCCCGTGCTGCGCGGCATCGACCTCGAGGTGGAGCCCGGCCAGACCGTCGCGATCGTGGGCCCGACGGGCTCCGGCAAGACGTCCCTGGTGATGCTGATCCCGCGCCTCTACGACGTGGACGAGGGCGCCGTCCTGGTCGACGGCGCCGACGTGCGCAGTGTGGACCCGGCCTCGCTGCGCCGCGAGGTGGCGGTGGTGTCAGACGACGCCTTCCTGTTCTCGGCGTCGCTGCGCGACAACATCGCGTACGCCCGCCCCGAGGCAAGCGACGACGAGGTCGTGGCGGCGGCCGTGCGGGCCGGGCTCGAGGGCCTGCTCGACGACCTACCCGACGGGCTCGACACGCTGGTCGGCGAGCGTGGCCTCACTCTGTCCGGCGGGCAGCGCCAGCGCGTGGCGATCGCCCGCGCACTGCTCGCCGAGCCACGCATCTTGATCCTCGACGACGCCACCTCGAGCGTGGACGCAACGACCGAGAGCCTGATCAAATCGGCGCTCACCGAGGTGATGGAGGGTCGCACGACGTTCGTGATCGCCCACCGGCTGTCGACGATCGCGCTGGCCGACGAGGTCGTCGTGCTCGAGGACGGTCGTGTGGCCGCCCGCGGAACCCACCAGGAGCTGCTCGAGGACTCGCCGCTCTACCGCGAGATCGCCGAGAAGGGGCTGCCGGACCAGGTGTTCCTCACGCGCGAGGACCCGGAGCGCGAGGTGGCGGGGCTATGAAGAGCCGCCGACTGAGCCACCTCGCGGGTCTGCTGCGCCCCTATCGCGGCCGGGTCGTCGTGATGCTGGTCGCCCTGCTGCTGGCCACCGGCGCCGCGCTCGTGCCGCCCTACCTCGCGGGCCGCGCGATCGACGAGGGCATCCACGGCAAGGACACCGGCGTCCTGACCATCATCCTGCTCGCGTTCATCGGCGCGGCGGTGGTCAACTGGGCGGCCACCTACCTCCAGACCTACCTGATCAACTGGGTCGGCCAGCGCGCCCTGCAGGATCTGCGCATCCAGCTGTTCCGGCACCTCCAGCGCCTCTCGATCGGCTTCTACTCGCGCAACAAGACCGGCGTGCTGATCTCGCGGATCACCAACGACGTGCAGGCGCTCGACCAGCTCGTGACCGAGGGCATCCAGACGCTGTTTGCGTCCAGCCTCACCCTGATCGGCACGGCCGCGATCCTGGTGCTGCTCGACCCCGGGCTCGCCCTGGTCACGTTCCTCACCTTCCCGGTCCTGTTCGCCGGGAGCATCCTGTTCCGGCTCGCGTCGAGCGGGGCCTACCGCCTCACGCGCGAGAAGATCGCCGCGGTCACCGCCTATCTGCAGGAGACGCTGTCGGGCGTGCGCGTGGTGCGCGCCTTCGGCCAGGAGCGCCGTCACCGCACCCGCTTCGCGGAGCTCAACGACGAGCACCGCAAGGTCAACATGCGGACGGTCTACCTGAACGCCGCCTACTTCCCGTCGGTCGAGCTGCTCTCGGCCGTGGCGACCGCGGCGATCCTGATCTACGGCGGCAACCAGGTACTCGACGGCGACAGCGCCGTGACGATCGGCGTGCTCGTCTCCTTCGTCTTCTACCTGCAGAGCTTCTTCGACCCGATCCAGTCGCTCTCGCAGCTCTACACCACCTACCAGGCCGGTATGGCGGCGCTCGACAAGATCTTCGAGCTGCTCGACGAGGAGCCCGACCTGGGCGACAAGCCGGACGCGCTCGAGCTGCCGCGCCTGCGCGGCGAGATCGAGTTCGACGAGGTCAGCTTCTCCTACGACGGCGAGACCCCGGCGCTGTGTGAGGTCGACCTGCGCGTACCGGCCGGGCAGACGGTCGCGCTGGTCGGCGCGACCGGCGCCGGCAAGTCCACGCTGGCGAAGCTGGTGGCGCGCTTCTACGACCCCGACCACGGGCGCGTGCTGGTCGACGGCCACGACCTGCGCGACGTGAGCGAGGCCTCGCTGCGCTCGCAGCTGGGCATCGTGCCGCAGGAGAGCTTCCTGTTCTCGGGCTCGATCTGGGACAACATCGCCTTCGGGCGCCCGGACGCGACCGACGAGGACGTGCGAGCGGCCGCCGCGGCGGTCGGCGCCCACGAGTTCATCGAGCGGCTGCCGGACGGCTACGACTCCGAGGTCGGCGAGCGCGGCGGGCAGCTGTCCGCCGGGCAGCGCCAGCTGGTGGCCTTCGCCCGCGCGGCGGCGGCCGACCCGCGCATCCTGATCCTCGACGAGGCCACCTCGAACGTGGACGTGCGCACGGAGGCCCAGATCGAGCGCGGCCTGAGGCGCCTGCTGGCCGGCCGCACCGCGCTCGTGATCGCGCACCGCCTATCGACCATTCGTGGAGCTGGACGGATAGTTGTGTTGGATCGCGCGCGGATTGTCGAGCAGGGCACGCATGAGGAGCTGCTCGAGGCGGGGGGCGCCTACGCGCGCCTGTACAGGGACTGGGCGGGCCAATCGGTGGCTTGAGCTAACGCTCCTGGCGGTCCTGTTGTGCCTGCTGGCGCCCGCATCGGCGCCGGCGGCCGTGACGCTGGACCAGTTCACCGTCACGCCCGCGAGCACTCGGACCGGCTCGCACCCGGACGTGACGATCTTCCAGCACGTGGCGCTGTCGTCCGCCGACGACGACATCCGGGACACCTTCGTCCGGCTGGCGCCGGGGCTGCTGGGCAACCCTCAGAACGCCGCGGTGTGCACCAGCGCGACGCTGCGCTCCGACGCGGGCTGTCCGGCCGCCGCGAAGGTCGGGACCGTGCGGGTGACCGCCACGATCCACCTGGCCCCGCCGCTGATCTCGCTGCCGGACCAGGTGATCGACGGCACCGTCTACAACCTGAAGCCGACCGGCGTCGAGCCGGCGCGCCTCGGCCTGAAGCTGGAGCCGCGGGTGCTCCCGGCACCGCTGCCCGGGCTGCCCGCGGTCTACCTCGAATCGCCCGTCTACCTGCGTCCGGGCCCCGACGGTATCGGGCTCGAGTCCGTGTTCGCCGACCAGCCGCGCGAGCAGTCCGGCCTCAACGTCCAGATCACCAGCGTGCGGCTGACCTTCCTCGGCCAGGCGAGCAAGGGCAGCTTCATCCGGATGCCGACCTCCTGCGGGCCGCTGACGTCGGTCGGGCGGGTGAACTCGTACCAGATGCCCGCGTTCTCGCAGAGGACGTCCGTGTTCACGCCCACCGGCTGCGACGCGCTCGGATTCGCGCCGACCGCGGAGGGCGCGCTCGGTTCGGCGAGCACGACGCGCAAGCGGAGCCTGCCGCCGCTGACCACGACCCTGAAGTTCGATCCCGAGGAGGCGGCGCTCGAGACCGCCGAGGTGACGCTGCCGCCGTCGGTGAGCCCGAACCTGAAGGTTCTCCCGGCGGCGTGCCCGCGGGCGGAGGCGGACGCGAACACCTGTGCCGAGAGCTCGCGGGTGGGGACGGCGATCATCGACTCGCCGCTCCAGGCTCGACCGGTCGAGGGCCCGGTCTACCTCGCCTACAACAGCGATGCCGCGCTGCCGGGGCTGATCGTGAAGCTGCCACCGCCGGTGGACCTGCGCGTGGACGGCCTGATCACCCTGACCCCGAGCGGGATGCGCAACACGTTCGCCGGCAACCCGGACCTGCCGCTGCGGAGCTTCACGCTGCGCTTCGATGGCGGGGCGAGCGGGCCGGTCACGCTGTCGAAGGACCTCTGCGCGCCCAGCACCGACACGCGGATCGCGGTGAAGCTCACCGCCCACTCGGGCAAGGTGTCCGAGTTCAAGCAGGAGCTGGCCACGCCCGGGTGCGATCCGATCGCGGCGGTGTCATTGAAGAAGCGCAAGCGCGGCTTCACTCTCGCGGCGGTGCTGACGGCGGCGCGGCGCGGCCCGGACCTGACCAGCATCCGCGTGGGGCTGCCGAAGGCGCTCAAGCGGGGCCGCCCGCGCGCCCGCCTGCTGATCGACGGGAAGAAGTCGAAGGCCACCCGCGCCCGCCGCGCGATCAGCCCGCGGCTAGGCGGCGGCGCCCGGCGCGTGAAGATCGTCTGGAAGGGCCTGAAGCGCGTGAAGGGCCAGAAGCTGGCCCGCACGGTCGCCGTGCCGATCGCGATGACCGACAAGCGCGGCAAGGTGACCACCCTGCGCCTGCGGGTCCGCCGCGGCTAGGGGTGCGGGCTCTATGCTTGGGCCCCGTTTGGGGAGTCGTCTAATGGCAAGACGCCAGCCTCTGGAGCTGGTTATCGGGGTTCGAGTCCCTGCTCCCCAGTAGCCCGCTAGAGCTCGGCTAGGTCGGTGCCCTCGTCGGCGAGGGCACGCGGATCCGGCTTCGTTCGCTCGGTGATGAAGCGGCGCGCGTGCTCCAGGTCGTCGGAGCGCCCGACGGTCAGGGCGGAGACCACGTGCCCGTGCTGCTCGTGCACGAAGAACGCGCTGAACTCGCCCTGCTCGAGCGAGCCGCGCACCACCAGGTCGCCGGAGCCCGGGCCCACGTACTCGAACGACGCCCAGTCGGCCAGGTCGGAGAAGAAGTACGGCAGCACGTCGTGCTCGACCCCGCGGCCGAGCATGTTGAGCGCCGCGGTCTTGCCGTGGTTGAAGGCCACGTCCCAATGCTCCAGGCGCAGGCGCGCGTCGTGGATCGTGCTCTCGTACTCGCAGATGTCGCCGGCCGCGTAGATGCCGGGCACCGACGTCTCGAGCCCGGCGCTGCACCTGACTCCCCCGGTCTCGCCCAGCTCGAGACCCGCGGATTTCGCCAGCATCACGTCCGGCATCACGCCGACCCCCACCACGACCATGTCGCAGTCCAGCTCGAGCCCGCCCTTGGTCACGACCTTGCCGACGCGGCCGTCGGCGCCCTCGAAGCGCTCGAGCTCGTCGCCGCCGTGCACCTCCACCCCGTGCTGCTCGAGCGTGTCCTGGAAGAACCGCCCGACGTCGCGCCCGAACTGGCGCTCGAGCGTCACGTCCTCCAGCATCACGATCGAGCACTTCACTCCATGCGCCGCGGTCAGCGAGGCGGCCACCTCACAGCCGATGTAGCTGCCGCCGATCAGCACCGCCCGCTCGGCCCGCTCGGCGTCCGCGCGGATCGCATCCGAGTTGCCAAGAGCGCGCAGGTAGTGGATGCCCTCGAGCTCGCACCCGTCGACTCGGACGCGGCGCACGTTGGCTCCCGTCGCGATCAAGGCCTTGTCGAACTCGACCTCGTCCTTGGTCGACAGCGTCGCCACCCGCTCGCCCGTGTCGAGCTTCATCACGCTCGTGCGGGTCATCAGCTCGATGTCCTGCTCGGCCCACCATTGGTCGGGGCGGAACAGGGCGTCCTCGCGCGATTCCTTGCCCTGCAGGTAGCCCTTCGACAGCGGCGGGCGGTTGTAGGGCGGGTCGAACTCGCGGCCGACCAGCAGCACCGATCCCTCGCCGCCCTCCTCGCGCAGCCAGCGGGCACAGTTGGCGGCGGCGAGTCCGCCGCCGACCAGCAGGTGGTCGACCTTGCGGCGAGCCACGCTAGGCCGCTGGTGCGCTCGAGCGGTCGGCGAACTGCGCGGTCACGCTCGTCTCGAGCTCGGCGTCGAGCACGAGCAGGACCTCGTCGCCAGCCTGCACGACCGAATCGCCGTTGGGTACGAAGCCGCCGCCGTCGCGCAGGATCGAGATCACGAGCGAGCCGTCGGGCAGGCCCAGGTCCTTGACCTTGCGCCCAGCCGCGTCGCAGCCAGGAGCCACCTCCAGCTCGATGATCTCCAGCCGCTCCTCGGGCAGGTCGAGCAGGTGCACCAAGCCGTACTTGGGCACCTCGTGCTCGATCAGGCGGAGGATCAGGTCGGTCGCCGAGATCGCCGGCTTCACGCCGAGCAGCTCGAAGTGCTGAAGGTTGCGCGGGTTGTTGCAGCGAGCCACCACCCGGGTCACGCCGTACTTCTCGCGCGCGACCTGCGAGATCAGGATGTTGTCCTCGTCGTCGCCCGTCACCGCCACGACCAGGTCGGCCCGCTCGATGCCTGCGCGCTCGAGCACCCACAGCTCGGACCCGTCCCCGTACTGGGCGCTGTGCTCGAGCTCCTGCTCGACCACGCTGAAGCGCCGCGGATCCGACTCGATCACGGTGATCTCATGCCGCTTGGCGATCAGCTCACGGGCCAGGTTCCAGCCCACCTTGCCGGCCCCCACGATCACGACGTACATCAGGCCTGCACCTAGCCCGACACCCCTTCGAAGCGGATCTGGCCGCGCACGGCCGCCTCGAGCAGCTCGATGGCGGTTTGGGTCGGGCAGACGGTCTGTAGACCCTGCTCCGCGTACCAGCGCGCGCGGGCCGGGTCGAGCACTCGCACGACCACGCGATCGACGTTGAAGCGGCGCTTCGCGATCTGGGCGATCACGAGGTTGGTGTTGTCGCCGTCGGTGGAGGCGACGAACGCGTCCGCCTGCTCGATGCCCGCAGCCAGCAGCGCCTCGATCTCGAGCGCTGTGCCCTCCGTGAAGCGGCCGCCGCGCTCCTCCCAGCCCTCCGCCTGGCCGCGCTCGAGCAGCGCGATCGCCTCGGCGTCCTCGTCCAGGACGGAGACCTGATGACCTTCGGCGAGCATCGAGTTCGCGATCGCGGAGCCCACCCGCCCGCATCCGACTATCAGTACGAACATTGCGCTTCCACTCTAGGGGAGAACGCCCTCGCGAGTACCTTCCTCGCCCGCCGGCGGCGCGGTGAGAAAGACCTTGCAGGGCGCCTTCTCGATCACGTAGCGCGTGGTCTCCCCCACGAAGCGGTCGCGCGAGCGCCCGCGTCCCCCGAGAATGGGCCCGCCCCGCACGCCGGTGGGCTCCTCCGCGGCGAGCACGATCGCCTCCACCCCGCGCCGGCGAGCCTCGGCGACGATCGCCTGGCCGATCGTGCGACCGCGCACCATCGCAGTGGCCACCTCCACGCCCTCGTACTCCTCGCCGACCTCCTTCGCGCGCGCGAGCACCTGCTTGGCCTTCTTCACGCGCTCGTCCGGCACGCGAGCGTCGATCGGGAGCGACATCGGGATCTCGAACACGTAGAGCGCCTCCACCACGGCTCCACCCTCGGCCTCGTCTGGATGCTCGGACGCCAGCCGCCCCGCGGTCCCGATGATCTCGTCGTCGAGCGCCTCGCCGAACACCGGCACCAGGATGCTGCCGTACTCGACTGGAGCGCCTTCCTGGAGCGCCTCGGGCGGGATCGTAAAACGCTTCGTCAGCGGCTTGCCCTGGGCGGACCGGTAGATCACGTACATGGCGATCCCCGCGAGCATCCACGCGCCGCCGATCACCCGCGCGCCCTCGTGCAGGATGATCACGCTGATCCAGGCAAGCGTCGAGAACACCACCCCCACCGCCGCCGGGAGGGGGATCGTGCCGCGCCCCGCCTTAACCGAGAACGGCACGCGGAAGGCGCTCGGGCGGCTCCCCTCGCGGTAGCGCAGCACGATCACCGACGCGTGGGCAATGGCGAAGGTGACCATCGCGCCAAAAGCGAAGATGCCCGCCAGGAAGTCGATGTCGTGCGGGACCGCGAGCGCGAAGGCGATCACCGCGGCCACCGTGATCGCTACGTAGGGCGTCCCGCGCCGATCGTGGAGCTTGCCCGCGGCGCTCGGAATCTGGCGATTGGTGACGAGCGAGTAGGCGAGTCTGGAGATTCCGAGCATCTGGCTGTTCATCGCCACGATCAGGATCGCCGCGCCGAGTGCGCCGACAGCGACCCGGGCGGCGTCGTTGAGCCAGCCGGGGTGGAACTGCGAGACCACGCCCAGCACGGGGGCCTCGGCGTACCGACCGCCGAGCGCCGTGTCGCCGCCCACCACGGGGACGGCCATCAGTGCGGCGGTGGACACGCAGACGAACAGCACCAGCGCGGTGATGGAGGTCAGGCCGACCACCCGACGCAACCCTCTGCGCCCGACGCGCACCTCGCCGGCGAGCCCGGAGGCCGCCTCGACCCCCACCAGCGCCACGCCCGCCACCACGGTCGCGAACAGCAGGTCCTCCCACTCCGGGGCCGCGCCGAGCTCCACCGAGTCGGTGATCGCCGAGGGGTCCCAGT
>Ga0268253_10000234_pt1 | contig 13481 bp, 9 predicted proteins | sample AgamicMgMarz_FD_200250 | JGI IMG/M metagenome (GOLD analysis project Ga0268253, IMG submission 200250) | Agave microbial communities from Guanajuato, Mexico - Mg.Ma.rz (v2) (version 3) | ecosystem: Host-associated > Plants > Phyllosphere > Phylloplane/Leaf | place: Guanajuato, Mexico | collected... | reverse complement strand
ATTCGTGCCCGCTTCTTCCATCACTGCGCGGGCCTGTCTGACCGTGCCCGTCTGTTCGGGATTGACGCTGTCATCCCTGCCATCGGGCGAGAGGCCGACACGCGCGCGCGCCTGTGCGAGAGCGGCTTCGGACTGCTGCACGCGCAGTTGATAATCGGTCGGCTCGATGCGCGCGATTAACTGCCCGCGCCTCACCTGACTGCCAAGGTCAACCGTGATGGATTGCAGGCGGCCAGCCACTTTTGTGCCGACTGTCGCCTGGTCTTGAGCCGCCAACGTGCCGTTTGCGACAACGGCTTTGCCCATTGGCATCTCAACGACGCGCGCCAGTCGCACCTGTCTGGCCTCGCGCTTGCCGCCGTCCGCAGATTGCCGCGCCGCAGCAGGATAATCGCTCTTGCAGGCTGTAGAAAAAATTGCGGCGATGATGAGTAGAACGAAGAGCGAAAATGAAGCGGCGTGCAAGCGCAGGCGTAGCCTTTGGACGAGCATCTTAAAGAAATTGCCGGGAGGAGAGATAAACATGATAACGAATCTGACCCTGTCTGTACTTGTAAAAATTTTTGCGTTTTCTTAGATGCTCATCAACCCCCTCACAGATGCTGTCGGAGGCACAGATACTTTCAGAGCAATATCACGCTGCTGTTTTCCTGAGATGGAGAAAATGTGACTGCCTTATCTTCCGTCCCGGTCGTGTTTGGCGCGGGCGGCATCCTTGCGCGCAATCATCTGGTCAAACTTCTGTTGCTGCTCAGGATTGAGAATCGCGCGAATGCGCTCGCGCTCTTTCTGGCGAATCGCTTCATAGCGCGGGCGCGCTTCTGCGCGCAGAGCGCGAAATTCGTTGCGCGTCTCGCTGACGATGCTGTTAACCTGCGCGGCCTGTTGGTCACTAAGAGCAAGCTCGCTGCGCAGCATGTTCATAAAGGCTTCGCCTTTGCCGCGTTCCTTATTTTGGCTGGCGGAACTGCGCAGGCGATAGACGCTGTCGAGCGCTGCGCCCGTCACGCTGCCGAGCAGGAAGACTCCGAGCAGCACCAGCCAAACTTTCAGTCTCGTTCCGCCCTGCATAGTCATCTGCGCACATCCATTTCGTCTTGATTCAGAATCGTTGCCAACACTTCATCATTCGAGAGCGGCTCGCCGTCCGTGATGATGCGTTCAAATCCAGTCTCGCCCGTTGCCTCATCGCCCGTCACAGGGCCGCCCGTTCCATTTGTGCCCGCGACCGCTGAAAAGAGAAAGAGCGTCGCGGCGATAATTGCCATCACGGCCATGCCCGCGAGAGGCCGCCAAGCTGTCAGCAAGCCCGCCCACCAGTTATTGTTTTCGACCGCGCCGGAGCGTCCCTGCTCAGAGATGCGTGCGCGTATGCGTGCATAGAGAAACGGCTGCGAGACTGTCTCCAGAATCTCCTGCTCGCTCAAAAGAGAGGCGCGCGTCAGTTCCTGTCCGATGTGGTCAAGCCGTTCCAGCCTGTCGTTTTCATTCTTCGAGTTCATAAAAAATGCTCCGCTTCTCTTCAGGCAGCCTGCATAGGTTTAAGACGTTGCAGCTTAAGCTTTCGGTTACAACAATTTTCGCAAGACCTTGCGTAAGGCAAGGCGCGCGCGGTGCGCTCTGACTTTCACTTTCGCGGCAGACCATCCGGTCACTTGCGCAGTCTCTGCGACGGACAACTCTTCGCCGTTGAGCAGCGTCAAGACAAGCCTGTCATCCGGCTCAAGCCGCGCGAGGAGTTTGTTTGCCAAATCGCGCGTGATGCTGGCCGATTCTATGTCCGGCGCGGAATCCGTCGCTTTCAATCTTGATTCGAGCCATGCTGTTTCCGCTTCGCTGAGGCTGCTGCGTGTGATTTCCGGTTGCCGCCGCGCGCGCCTGAGTTCGTCGTAACAGGTGTTGACGGTGATGCGCATGAGCCATGCGGCAAAAGATTTTTCGTTGCGGCCAGTATAATCCTTGAGGGCGAAATAAGCTTTGGTGAAACTCTCCTGCACAATCTCTTCGACCTCTTCGCGGTTGCGGAAGAAGCGGCCCGCGACGCGCCCGACGTTGACGCGATGGCGTTTGAAAAGCTCCTCAAAAGCCGTCTCCTCTCCGGCCAGCACAGACGCCACAAGTTCGTTATCGCTCGCCTCGCGCGCCTCTTGCGCCTCTTGCAGGGCAAGGCTTCCGGCCTCTCGATTGTTCCCCGTGTAATCCATTCAGGGTTACTTATACACACGTTAGACAAGCCCGTGTCAAACAACAGCGAGCGCGGGGCAGGACATCGGGCATCCCGCTCCGCGCTCACCGTTAACAGCAGCTTAGGAGCTTAGAAGGTCTTTATAAAAGATATGCGACCTTCAAAGGCTTACTGCTGAGTTGTCGTGTTTCCTTCGGCACGTCTGTTCAAACGCTGTTGACGACGTTGCTGTCTCTCCTGTTTCTGCTGCGCGAGTTGCGCCTTCTGCTCCGGCGTCAGAATGGCATACATCTCGGACTTCATGCGCGCGCGTGCCACTTCAAGCTCGACCTCTATGTTGGCGCGAGCCTGCGCGGCCTGACGCACTGCCGATTCATTAAAAGCTCCGTCCGCCTGTCCTGCCGAATTCCGATGCAGGCTGCGCAACTGGTCGCGCAGAGACTTCGTGCTCTCTCTGTAGCGGTCAGAGATTTGCTGCATCTGCGCCTGCTGAGCCTCGGTCAGGTTCAGGTCGCGTCCGAAGCGACCCGCGCCGTCGTGGCCTCTGCCGTGCATCTTGCGACCGTCGAATCCGCCTTTGCCCCGGCCTTCCTGCGCGAATCCGACCATCACCGTGACCATCAACAGCATCGCCAGTAGGACGAACCCGCCGATGATGACTCTCCTATTACTTGTTTGCATTCTTACTTTCCCCTTCAGTTTTGAGAATATTTTCGGGCGCGAGAGATGCCGAGGAGAAAAACATTCCCGAACCGCCTTACATGAGACAGACGCCGAATCCGCGCCAATGGTTACAACTTCCAGAATGATACGGAGAAATAGTCGAAGCCTGATTGATTATCGAACGTTAAATCAGCCCGGACATCGCGTAACGCCATTATTTCCTGTCTGCTGCGTGGCTGGTATAATGCTTGCTAAAGCAGCCTCGAAACCTATTTCACTATTTCGCGTGTGACGGCTTTGACAGCCGTTCGCGCCGGTTCGTTCTCGAATGGAGGAGAGACAAAGATGGGACTTTTTGACAAGATGTTCGGCAGGGGCGCATCCGAAGCGCAGCAACAACCGAACGCAGACCAACGCTTCAACGAATTGAAGGGCAAGTATCAATCCGTCCTCAACACGGCAGACCAGCAACAGATACGTTTCCAGAACCTGCACGTGCAGGACAACAAGCTGTTCATACGCGGCACTGCTCCCACCGAAGATGCCAAGAACAAATTCTGGGATCAGGTCAAGCTGGTTAATCCGAATGCCGACGACATCACGGCAGACATCTCCGTTGACCAATCGCTGGCGCAGGCCGCGGCGGCTGGCGGAGGCGGTCAGAGCGGTCAGACCTACGAGGTCAAATCGGGCGACACGCTCTCCAAAATCAGCAAGCAGCATTACGGAGACTCGAACGAGTACATGCGTATCTTTTACGCCAACCGCGACAAGTTAAGCGACCCGGACAAGATTCAAGTGGGTCAGCAACTCGTCATCCCGCCCGACGACAACGCCTAAGACAAGGCAGAACTAAAAAGCTCAAAGGCGAAAGCGAAGACAGCATTTCTCACATCTTCGCTTTCGCCTTTTTACTTTTACCTTTTCCCTTCTTTAGAATGCCCGCATGAGTTCACCACACAAAGATGCAAGCAGTCATTCCGAAGAGTTGTACGCGCGCGCGGTCGAGTTGATGCCCGGCGGAGTCAATTCCCCAGTGCGAGCCTTTCGCGGCGTCGGCGGCACGCCGCGCTTCATCAAGAGCGCGCAAGGCGCACACCTGACTGACGTTGACGGGCGCACATACATTGATTACGTGGGCTCTTGGGGGCCTATGATTTTGGGCCACGCTGACGAAGAAGTGCTTGCGGCTTTGCGTGAAGCTCTCGCGCGCGGGACAAGTTACGGCGCGCCGACAGAGCTTGAGGTCTTGATGGCGGAAGAGATTATTGACGCAGTCCCTTCCGTCGAGATGGTACGCATGGTCAACAGCGGCACGGAAGCCACCATGTCTGCCATCAGGCTTGCGCGCGGCGTCACAGGCCGCACCAAGCTCGTTAAGTTCGAGGGCTGCTATCACGGACACGGAGACAGCTTGCTTGTCAAAGCGGGCTCAGGCGTCGCAACCCTCGGACTGCCGGACAGTCCCGGCGTCCCTGCGTCTCTGGCCCAGAACACGCTCACGGTTCCCTTCAATGATTCGGAAGCTTTGCAAAAAGTCTTCGATGAACATCAAGACATCGCGGCTGTAATCATAGAGCCTGTGGTCGGCAACATGGGCTGCGTCGCGCCGCATGAAAATTATCTGCAAGAGGTGCGCGACATCACGCGAGGCGGCGGCGCGCTGCTCATCTTCGATGAGGTGATGACTGGCTTTCGCCTCGCGCGCGGCGGCGCGCAGGAGCTTTACAATGTCATGCCGGACATCACGACTCTGGGCAAGATTATCGGCGGGGGCCTGCCCGTCGGGGCATACGGCGCGAGCCGCGACATCATGAATCACATCGCGCCCGCCGGGCCGATTTATCAGGCAGGCACACTCTCCGGCAACCCGCTCGCCATGACCGCAGGGCTCACGACTCTCAAAAGACTGCGCGACCAGGAGGTTTACAAACGACTCGAGAGCGTGGGCCAACTTCTCACAGAAGGCATCGGAGCAGCCGCACGCGAGGCGGGCTTTGCGACACACACGAACCGCGTCGGCTCAATGTTCACGATGTTCTTCACGGACGAGCCTGTCAGTGATTGGGCCACGGCCTCCGCGAGCGACCGCGAGCTTTACGGAAAATTTTTCCACGCCATGCTCGACGAAGGCATCTATCTCGCGCCCTCGCAATTCGAGGCAGCCTTCATCAGCATCGCACACACGGATGAACTTCTGGCCCAGACAATCGAAGCTGCGCGCAAGGCTTTTGTGAGAATCAATAAGGGGACTTAGTTGCCATCCCAAAGCGACTTTTCAGGCGGCGAATTGGGCCAGGAGTCGCTCAACTTCTTTTGGGAATAATGACGAAGCCGGTCCGAGGTGTTGAAGGAGGCGACGAAACCTCGACAGTGAAGGCGCGCGTAGTGCGCTCGTTTCGCCACTAAGAATCTGCTTTGTCTCGCGCATGGCTTCAAGCAAACCTTGAAAATCTTTCTCTTTCATCTGAAGTCTCGACATCAAGTCACCTGCTTCCGAACAATCCTCAAAGATTGCTGTTTGGCTTCAAGCAGAGAAGATGTTCATACGCATCTTCGCCGCTAAGTTGACTGCCGGCTCTCTGTATTAGAGGGCTTGAGCGGCAGGTCAACGATGAAGCTTGTGCCTTTGTCGGGCGTGCTGTGGACTGTGATGGAGCCGCCGTGTTTTTCGACTATCTGTTTGACGATGGCGAGGCCGAGGCCGGTGCCGCGTTTTTTGGTGGTGAAGAAGGGCTCGAAGATGTGCGCGAGGGTCGCGTCGTCCATGCCGCTGCCTTCGTCTCTGAAGGTGATGCGGGCGGCTGGCTGCTTGATGTGAGGGACGCTGTCTGCGCCGTTGTCCTGACCGTCGTTGCGGCTCTGTAGGTCTGCCAGCACGCGCTCTGTCGTGATGGTGACGGGAGAGTTTGCGGGCGCGGCGTCAATGGCGTTGGCCATCAGGTTGACGAAGACCTGCAAGAGTTGGTCTTCGTCCCACTTGCCTTGCAAAGGCTCGCGGCTGAGGAGCTTTTTAATCGGAGTGCGCTTGTCGCGTATGCGGTCTGTGACTAAATCCAGACTCGCGGCGACGGCTTCGTTCAAATCGAATTCGGTGAGTGTCAAATCCTTTTGCCGCGAGAACTGTGTCACGTCCACGACCAGTTTGTTCAAGTGGTCTATGCCGCGCTCGACGAGGTCAATGGTGGTGATGGCTTCGTGGTCATTGGTCATATCGCGCAGCATGGAGACGCCGAGGCGTATGCTGCCGAGCGGGTTTTTGATTTCATGCGCGACCTGTGCGGAGGCTTGCCCGACCGCGGCCAGGGCTTCCGTGCGCCGGAGGACTGACTCGGCCTCGACGGCTTCGCTGACATCAACGAGCGTCACAATCTGGCCCATCTCTCCGTTCATCTCAAGCGGAGAGGAATAGACATCGAAGGTCTTATCCGCGCCGTTGTTTTGATTGTTCAACTCCAGCACCCAGCGACCGCGATAGACAGCCGATTTGACCTCTTCGGCGACCACCGCCTCAAGCATCTTCGTGGCTTCGGGCGGGCCGAATTTGTCATAGACGGATGCGCCGACGGATGCCTGCGGAAAGATTTCAAAGAAGGCCATGTTGGCGCTGCGGATGCGTGCGCGCGCATCAATCGCGGCCACGGCACTGACCATGCCTTCGAGCATCTGCGTGCTAAATTGCCGCTCGCGCCGCGCCTCATCCACGCTCTGCTGTTCATGACGAAAGCGACGCTGGACTTCCCAGATAGTCGCGGCAATGACCAGAAGCGCAATCACTATCGCGCTCACCCACCAAATCTTCACTTTGCGCGTCGCGCGAAATTTCAACGCCTCGCTCTGACGCCCGACCTCTTCCCGCTCGCGGGACAAATCCGCGTCGAGAGTCTTAAACTGCTCTGTAATATCACGAAAGCGCACGAAGCCTTCGAGGGTATAGACATCCAAATCCTTTGTCGTCTCGACGAATTGCGCGAGTTGTGTGCGCAGCTTGCTCCAGTTGGCCTGCTGCGTGTATGGCACACGCTCAAGCTGCCCGAGCAGGTCTGCGACTTTGCCGCGGGCGTCGCGCAGGCGATTTTCAAAGGGTGCCATTATTTCGCCGCGCGCCTTGCCCGCCGCTCGCAGACGCGCCTCGGTGTCCAGTCTCTCTGTAGCCGCCTTGAAGTCCAGATAAAGCCTCAGACGGCTGATGTACTGCTGCTGTAAGTTATAAGTCCCGCTCTCGACCGCCTCCAACTCGCGCACGCTAATCGAACCGAAGACGAAGACGATAGTGAGCAGTAGAGCGAACCCGACGGCGAGCGGCCTCAAGGTCGGAGCAAAACGCTTGACGCCCGGCGCGACGGCAGCCGCACTCTTTCCAGCCGCTTCCGCAGCCCTCTCAGTCTCATGCAGACGACGATAGACGACCTCGCCTTCTTCATCCGTCCTGTTAGGAACTTCTGACATAAAATCAGTGACAAGAAGCGCCAAGCGATGAGCGATGAGTGATGAGCAAAATGCTCTTCAATTTTTTTTACTCGTCACTCATCACTTCTCGCTGTTACTACCCCTTCGTCTCCATCCAGTTAGAGCCGGTGCCGACTTCGACTTTGAGCGGGACATCGAGTTCGACAGCCGATTCCATTTCGCGGCGCAGGATTTCCGCAGCGCGCTCCGCTTCTGCTGCGGGAGCTTCAATCAACAACTCGTCATGCACCTGCATGACGAGCCGCGCCTGCATGCGCTCGCGGCGCAAAGCTTCGTCAACCTTGAGCATGGCGAGCTTGACGATGTCGCTCGCGGTTCCCTGAATCGGCATGTTGATGGCTTCGCGCTCGGCGCGGGCGCGGACGTTGCCGTTGCTATCGTTGATGCCGGGCAAGGGGCGTATGCGCCCGTAGATTGAGCGCACGTAGCCGTGCTCGCGCGCGTTGATTGGCACTTCCTCCATAAAGCGATGGACGCCTTTGTAGGTTTCGTAGTAATCGTCAATCACCTTCTTGGCCTCTTTGCGCGAGATGCCGACGCGCTGCGAGAGGCCGAAGGGTTCTATCGCATAAGCGATGGCGAAGTTGACTATCTTGGCAAAGCGGCGGGCCTCTTTGAGTTCTTCCGGCGTCTTTGCGTTAAAGACTAAGCGAGCCGTGCGCGCGTGTATGTCATCGTCCTTTTGAAAAGCGTCGAGCATCTCCGGGTCGTGCGTGACGTGCGCGAGCAGGCGCAGTTCCAGTTGCGAATAATCCGCGGAGATAAATTTGTGGCCCTCTTCTGGAATGAAGGCGCGGCGAATGCGGCGGCCAAGCTCCGTGCGAATCGGGATGTTTTGCAGGTTAGGCTCGCTGGAAGAGAGTCTTCCTGTAGCCGTCACAGTCTGATTGAGTTGCGAGTGTATGCGGCCATCTTCCGCTATCTGCGCGGGGAGCGCGTCCGTATAGACGGTCTTCAATTTATCAAGCTCGCGGTATTCGATAATCAGTCGCGGCAACTCAAACTTCTGGGCCAACTCTTCGAGCACGGCTTTGCTCGTCGAAACTCTTCCGGTCGAAGTCTTGCGGCCAGAACTGATATTGAGTTCTTCCAAAATTTCCCCGACCTGCTTTGGAGAATTTATCTTGAACTCGCGGCCCGCGACCTTGTAAATCTTTTCCGTCAGCTTCGCCAACTCCGCGCCGAGATACTGCGAAAGCTCTGAGAGCGCATCCGTGTCCACGCGCAGGCCCGCGCGCTCCATGCGATAGAGGAGCGGCGCGAGCGGCAATTCCATCTCCGTATAGATTGCTTCGAGTCCCTGTTCCAAGACTCTTCCGCGCAGGACGTGAGCCGTCTGCGCCGTGAGGTCTGCGGCTTCGGCTGCGCGCCACTGCGTCTCTGTCCAACCCTCCGGCGCATCGCCCGCGCCGAATGCTCCGACAGCATCCCTCGCAAGGTCTGTCAACTCATAGCGACTGCGAATCGGGTCGAGCAAATATGCCGCGAGCAAAGTGTCGTCCGCGACTCCCTCAGGCTCTATGCCGAGCGGGGCCAGGAGCGCGGTCGCGCGCTTCAAATCATGCACGGACTTTGAGAGCAAGCCGTTTGCCAGCACGTCCTGCAATGGGCCAATTGCAGAGTCCGCGCCGTCCTCAAAATTTTCTAAATCAATAAAGGCCGCGACTCCCGCGCCTGTTGAGATGGCGATGCCTGTCGCCTGTGCGCCGCTGTGCGCGCCGCCCTGCTGGCCCGAGCCAATCGGCGTTGAATCCGCGACGGAGAATCCCCAGTGCTCCGCGTCCCAGAGCCCGCGCACAAGTGTTTCCAACTCGTCGCGTTTGCGTATGATGCGATAGCGCAGCGGAGCCTGCGCGCCGCCCGTCTCTGCCGTCGCGGCGTCGGAAAATTCGCGCGTCAGCGATTGAAATTCCAGTTCGCGGAAGAGCTTGTAAGCGGCTGCGCGGTCAGGCGGGCGCGAGCGTAGCTGTTCGAGGTCAAGCTCTATGTTGACATCGGTGCGGATGGTCGCCAGTTCTCTGGATTGCCGTATCAGGTCTGCGTTATCACGCAAAGATTCGCGGTAGGTTTTGTGTGTGACCTTCTCCCAATTCTTGAGCGCGTTCTCGATGGAGCCGAACTCTTTGATGATTTTGAGCGCGCCTTTCTCACCGATGCCGGGCGCGCCGGGAATGTTATCCACTGCGTCTCCCATCAAGCCGAGCAGGTCAATAATCTGCGAGGGAGGCACGCCGAATTTATTTTCCACCCAAGCCTCGTCGCACCACTCGACGGGCGGCACAGGGACTTTGCGCTTCACGTTCTGCGAATTCTGACGCATGCATGTGACGAGCGGGTCGCGCACAAGCTGGCACATGTCTTTGTCGTTGGAGACGATGACGGCTTGCAGGCCGCGCTCCGCAGCCTTTAAGGCGAGCGTGCCGATAACGTCGTCGGCCTCGAATCCGGGCGCGTTCAAAATCGGAAGGTTGTAAGCCTCGCAGACGCGGATGATGTATGGCAGTTGCGATTGCAAATCATCCGGCATCACCGCGCGATGCGCTTTGTAGTCCGTAAAGGTTTCGTGGCGGAAAGTCTTTTCGCCAGACTCGAAGACGGCTGCGATGTAATGCGGCTTCTCGTCCGCGAGAAGTTTGCGAAGCATGCTGGTGAAGATGAAGACGGCCTGCGTTATCTGTCCCTGACTGTTTGCTAGAGGCTCTTGCCGCCCGCTCATCGGCGCGAAAAAGGCGCGGAAGATGTGCGACATAGAGTCTATCAGGAAGACGCGCTCCGGCGGCGCGTCCGCGGCGGTTGATGATTTACGTGGCATTGTCGTTCGATGATAGTGGCTTGCCTTTCCGAGTGTCAACAAACGAGCGCAGAAGTCTTTGCCTGCCACCGATTTACCCCTGTCAGAACTATTTCAGAGTTTTGTCTGAACTTGCGCAGGACTTTCGCCCCTCCGCCGGGCGATGATGCGCGGCATGTTGAGCAGGAGAACAAACACAGCAGGCGAGAGGTTGCGAGCAGTAGTCGTGAGCGGATGCTGCTTTAACTTTTCGCACTCGATGAGAACGGAAGTATCGGGGCTGTGCCTTGACGAGGGAAGCCTGATGGAGGTGTCTGCGCTCGCCCCGCGCACGCACACCGGAAGGCAGACCGGGGCGCGTTTCAGGACTTTGAAGCCGGCGGGATGTCCTGCGGTTGAGGCGCGCGGATGCTTTAAGGCGTCTCCTCTTAAAGCTCCGCCCTCATCCAATCCCGAAAGTCTTGGAACGCGCTCTTGCCGTAGCTTTCATGCGGCCCGATTTGCAACAGCGCGCAAACAGAATTGAGCGAGCAGGGACTTGCTTCCGCTTTGGGATGCCCCTCATCGGACAGTCCTTAAAATCCCCGTAGTCGCCCAGAAGCGAAGGAGGAATGAACGTGAAGAAGCTATTAACAATTATCGTCGGACTCGGCCTTGTGATAGCCGGATTGTCCCCTCTGGCCCAGACCACTCATGCAGTGCGCAATCAATCCGGCACAGAGCAAGCCTCACCTTTGTCAAAGACGCCACAGCCTGCAAGCGTCAATCAGGTCTTTCGCCAGCGCATGGGCCTGGGCCAGCAGGAAGCGCAGGAGCCTGTGGTCGTGCCGGTCATACGCGGCACAGCCGAAGGGCATCTGGTTCAACTGAAAGAGACGACGACTCCCCCGCCCGAACCCGCCAAAGACATCATCGCCAGAACCAAAAAGCCGAAGACGCCATACAATCCGCCGCCCGGCCCTGCCGCGCCGGAAGGCTTAAATATGTTTCAAGAGCCGATGCCACCTCCGGGCAAAGGCGTTAATCAGAGCAGCACTGATGCTCAAGAGGAGAGCCCTGAGCGGAATGCAAACGACATCAAGTTTCAGATAATTCATGATATGAGCGAGTCCGGCGACGGAGTGCCTTATAACCAACGCGCTTCGGGCGCGCACGAGCCGAGCGTCTCGAACGGCGACAATAAAGTCTTCTACACGGCCAACTGGTATGCCGCGCGTTCGACCGACGCGGGCCAGAATTTTACATACATCAATCCGTTCAACGCCTTTCCGAGTCCGGGCGGCGGTTTCTGCTGCGACCAGTTGACGGAGTACGCGCCCGCGCAGGACATGATGCTCTGGGCTTTGCAATACGTGGACACAGGGACGACAGGCACGCTGCGCATCGCGCGCTCAGTCGGCAACCAGTTTGCGACCAACACCTGGAAATATTATGACTTCACGCCGCAGATGCTCGGCTTCCCAAACCAACGCTGGTTCGACTTTCCGAACATGTCCGTCTCTTCAAATTTTCTCTACATCACCTCGAATGTTTTTACGAGCGGCGCGAGCGGCACATTCGCTGGCTCTGCCGTCTGGCGCATTCCTCTGTCGGAGCTTGCGGCTGGCGGCCCAACCGTTAGTTTCGCAGGACACATCGATGCCGCAGAGTTTACTCCGCGCCTGACCGAAGGCGCGTTGACGACCATGTACTGGGGCACTTGGATTAACTCTACGCAGATGCGTATCTATAGATGGACTGACGCGGCGGCCAGCGCGGATTTCGTGCTTGCCAGCCCGACGGCATTTCCATACCTGAACGGCGGGCAGGGGCTTGCTCCAATCGGTGATGGAACTAACATGGCTGGCAAAGCTGACAGCAGAATCCTCGCGGGCTATGTTGCCAAAGGCATCATCGGCTTTATGTTCCACGCCAAACAGAACGGAGCGGCGCGGCCTTATCCTTACACAGTCATCGCTCGCTTTACTGAATCCACGCGTGCCTTCAACGCGCAGCAGGATATTTTTTCGCCCAACTACGCTGTGATGTATCCGTCGGTCGGAGTCAATGCGAGCGGCGACCTTGGCGGGCTGCTCGCCGTCGGCGGCAACGGCACTTTCCCGACGGCGGTGGCATGGATTGTGGATACAGTCTCGCCCACATTCGTCCCGCTCAGTTCTGTCTTTGCGACTCCGCTTCTCCCTGCTGGCGTCGGCACAGGCCCGCCCGACAATCGTTGGGGAGACTATTTCTCCGTGCACCGCCAGAAGAGCAGGCGAAACTCTTGGGTCGGAAGCACTTTCTATAACGTCATGTCGGCGGCGACAGGATTGATTCTGACTTCGCCGAGATATATCTGGTTCGGGCGCGCGCGCGACCTTGAATTCGAGAACGTTGATTTTGACGGTCAAGGCACAAGCGACGTTGCGGTCTTCCGCCCTTCGCAGGGCACCTGGTATTACCTGACGCAGACGAGCGGCGGCCAGACCATCGCGCGGCAGTTCGGCACGAACGGCGACAAGCCTGTGGCTGCTGATTTCGACGGCGACCTCAAGACAGACATCACGGTCTTTCGTCCCTCAAACGGCAGTTGGTATTCGCTGCAAAGCTCGAACGGCGCGTTTGCGGGGCTACAGTTCGGCGCAAGCGGCGACCTGCCTGTGCCCGGAGATTTCGACGGCGACGGCATGTCCGATGTCTGCGTCTGGCGTCCATCGAACGGAGGCTGGTATGCCATTCTTAGTTCCAACGGCTCATTCACCGCGCGCGCTTTCGGCACGAACGGAGACGTTCCTCTGATTGCAGATTTTGAAGGCGACGGCAGGTCTGACCTGGCAGTCTTTCGTCCATCAAACGGGACTTGGTACTGGATTCTTAGCTCGAACGGAGCATTCAGTGGAAGACAGTTCGGGACGAACGGCGACAAACCCGTCACAGCAGATTTCGACGGCGATGGCAAGACGGACATCGCAGTCTTTCGTCCCTCGAACGGCACGTGGTATCTGCTGCAAAGCTCGAACGGCGCATTCGTCGCGCGGCAGTGGGGCACAAACGGCGACAGACCTGTGGCAGCCGATTATGAAGGCGACCTTAAAGCAGACTTTGGTGTGTGGCGTCCGAGCAACGGGACTTACTATGTGATTCAAAGCTCGAACGGCGCACTCGCTTCAAGACAATTCGGGACGAACGGCGACATTCCGATTCAAGCCGCATACGTTCCGTAGAACGTAAAAAACATTTCCCGCAAAAGCGCAGGTGGTGCAAAGGAAAGACAGGTTGCTTTTCTTTGCGCCACCTGCGCCTGTGCGGGAAACTTTTCTTTTTAAGGAACGAAAGCGGAAGCCACAGGCACATCCGTCTCGCTCCCAAACTGCTGCGCGGAGAATGCTCCGT
>Ga0268253_10000231_pt1 | contig 13552 bp, 14 predicted proteins | sample AgamicMgMarz_FD_200250 | JGI IMG/M metagenome (GOLD analysis project Ga0268253, IMG submission 200250) | Agave microbial communities from Guanajuato, Mexico - Mg.Ma.rz (v2) (version 3) | ecosystem: Host-associated > Plants > Phyllosphere > Phylloplane/Leaf | place: Guanajuato, Mexico... | reverse complement strand
ACGGTCGGCAAGATGGGCATCTCGGGCACGCCCACGCTGTTTCTCGACGGCAAATTGCTGTCGGGCTTCCAGCAGGCGGAGATCGAGGCATTCCTCGACAACCATGTGGCGCCTCCGAAATCGCCGCCGACAATCCCGCCGGGCGACCAAGGACAATGAGGCATCAACCTTTCAATCTGGCGGGCCTCGCGCGCGCCCTGCCCTGCCGCTCGCCCGAGCGCGCGTGCAGCAATGCGAGGACCGGGATGCCGGCGGTCGCGCTCCCCTGGAGCCGTCCAGCGCCACCGCCGGCCGGAAACGATCCAATCGGTGCCGGCAGGCAATTGTTCGGACGACTCCATCTTCCTGGAGACCATCAATGCTCAAATTAATCCGGCAAAACGGGCTTCGCACCGCCGATACGACGCTGCTGCTCGCACTGGCGCTCGTCGCCGGCGCCACCGCCGCGCACGCGTTCGCACAGCCCCAGGTCGGCGACCTCGGTTATGACATCTACAACATCGTCGTGAACCAGGGGGTCAAGGGACCGCTCGGTTTCGTCGGCGGCGTCGCCGCCTTCCTGTTCGGCGTCTCGCGCCTCTTCTCGAACATCATGATCGGCATCCCGACGATCGTCGCTGCGGTCTGTCTGATCAAGGCGGACTCAATCCTCCAGACCTTCGGGATGGTCATTTGAGGACAAGCGCCGCCGCCAGCTGAGCTGCGCGGCGGCGGCAAGAGCTGGGGGGCGATGGTCGCCTCCCGGAAATCACGCTCGCGCGTGATGAAGCAAGGGAGAAGGGCGTGGACGAGCGACTTCCACAATTCCTGCACAGACCGGTCCAGATCCTCTGGTTCGACAGCCAGGAATTCATCGTCGTGATGTCGACCATTTTCGTCGCGGTGATCGTCGGCGGGCTGGTCGGGTGGGCACTCATCGGCGCCCTTCTCCTCTTCGTACCCTGGAAGCGCACCAAGCCGCGCGGGTTCATCCCGCACGCGGCGTGGCGCTGGGGTCTGCTCAGGTTCCGCCACTATCCGGGTCCGACCCAGACCCGCTTCTTCGAGTGAAGGCCATGGCGCATCCGTTCAGAAGCAAGGCCCGGGCCGACATGATCGGCGACACGCGGCCGAGCTGGCATCTGCATCGCTATCTGCTTGGCTCGGCAAATCTGTTCGAGGAGAACAGGCTGCTCAAGTTCGCGATCGCCGGCATGTTCGGCATCACTGCGGTGCTGGGCACGGTTCTCTACACGTCGAACCAGAACCAGCGCACGGTGATCATACCTTTCGGCGCTGGCGGCGACCTCCATGTGACGGGCAACAAGCCCTCGGACGGCTATCTGCGCACGATCACGCGCAACATCGTTGCATTGTCAGGCACCTATTCCGCCTATTCGGCCAGCCCGCAATTCCAGGAGCTGCTGAGCCTGGTCCACCCGGCAGCCTATAACGGCCTCAGGGACAGCTTCAGTCAGCTGCTCGACGAACTCGACCGCAATCCGACTCTCTCGATCGCCAGCTATATCCGTGGTGATCAGCCGGTCACATACACGCCCGGCGAAATCGTCGTGCCGGTCGAGAAGGTCCGGGTGATCGGCGGTGTGATCCGCAAGTTCAATGGCAATCTGCGGATTCGATACGTCATCGACAACGGCCGATTCTGGCTGACCGCTCTTCAGGAGGAGAATTTCAATGCCGATCCTCGGTAGAGGGTCAAGGGCATCGCTGTGCGCATGCGCGCTCGGCATCGCCCTGCCCGCTTCAGCCCAATCGGTCTCGGCGCTGCCCGACCAGACCAGCCGTCTTCGCCTGTCCAATCGGGACGTGAATCACATCGTGTGCGTCGGCGGCGAGATTGAGGACGTCAAATTCTCGGCGGAGAAGGGCCTGGCCGTCGAGCGCGGCGGTGCCGACGCCTGGATCAAGTTCCTGGTGCGGGAGGTCGATGATGCCGGGACCAGGACCAGGACCTTCGTCACTGCGCCGTCCGAGTTCTTCGTCTCGTGCAACGGCGCCATCTATCCGCTCTACGCCGAGCCGGCGGACATTCCCGCCCAGACGGTGACGCTGATCCCGGGTGCGAGTCAGCGCGCCCGGACAAATGAAGCACTGCTGGGACCGCTGGTCGAGGAGGAGCGAGCAGTCTCGATCGCGCTGGCGCTGCTCCAGGATCGCGTTCCTGCCTCCTTCTCCGAAGTCGCCGCGAGCGCCGCGCCGCTCAAGGTCGCGGATCTTCCCCAGATGCTGATCCGCGAACGCCGCCGGCTGGCGATCGAAGGCGCGGGGCTGTCGGCGAGTGAGTATCTGGTGACGAGTCCGGCACCGGCGACGCTCGATGAGCGCGCCTTTCTCGATACGGCGCTCGGCGCCGATATCTTCGCGGTCACGCTCGACCGGCTCTCGTTGCGCCAGGGAGACGCTGCGCGGCTGATCGTCATACGCCGGAGTGGCGGACAATGAGCGGCCGCGACGAACCGGGCCAGGCGCCGACGACGCCCGGGCGCCCCGAAGGGGCCGAGGCTCCCGCCGATCGGGATTTCGCAATCTCGGCTGCGCGGCCTGCGCTGCTCGACGTCCGCGCGCAATGGGAGCGCCTGACCTCGGACCAGAAGCTGCGGGCCAGGCAGCTAGGCATCGCGGCAACCATCGCGCTGCTGGGCTATGGACTCTACACCGCCAGTTCGAGCGCCCCGAAGGAAGTGGCAGGCGCGCCGGAAGCTTCCAGGCTCGACATGGGCGCGGGACTTCGGGGCGACAGTCTCGAGGTGAAGCTCCGCGGCGATCTGAAGAAGATTCTCGATGGGCAGAATCTGCTCGGCGAGCGCGTCACCGCCATCGAGGAGGGCAAGGTCGTGCCGGGCGCGGCGCCCGCCGGCGCTGGCGGCGGCGACCTCGGCGGTCTGCCACCTGCCCTGCCCGGCGAGGCGCCTGCCTATCCGCCGGCGCCGCCCGAGGCGACCGCAGACGGATCGTCGGTGCCGCCGCCGCCGCCACCGCCCGCGGCACCCGAAGCGCCCCCGGCGCCGCCCGTCGAGCGCCAGACAGGTGCGATCGGCGCGGCCACGACCGCGGCGACGCCGGCGGGCGCGGCCGATACCTCAAAAAAAAAGATGCGGACGATCTATTTGCCGCCTGGTTTCATGAAGGCGCGGCTGCTGACCGGGATCGACGCGCTCGCGAGCAAGGATGCGACGAGCAACCCGGAGCCGATCATCGCGCGTGTGCAGGCCCCCGCCGTGCTCCCGAATGACGTCAAGGCCAACCTCGCGGGTTGCTTCGTGGTCGGCAACGCGACCGGCAGCCTCGCCAAGGAGCGGGTCGAGGTGCAGCTCGTCTCGATCAGCTGCGTCGACTTCGACGAGCATGCGGTGGTCGACCAGCCGATCAAGGGCTTTTTCGTCGATGCCGACGGCAAGAAGGGCCTCTCGGGCAAGGTGGTGACACGGTTCGGCGCGACGCTCGCGCGAACCTTCATCGCCGGCACCATCTCGGGGATTGCCCGGACCGTCGAGCAAAGCGTCGGCGACGTCTCGACCTCGGCGCTCGGCAGTGTGCGGACGCTCGATCCGGCGGACGCAGCCAAGGCGGGCGTCGCCGGCGGGTTCGCACGCTCCTCCGACAAGCTGACCGAATTCTACCTCGATCTCGCCCGTCAGGCCGGACCCATCGTCGAAGTCGGCGCCGCCAAGGACGTCGTCGTGGTCATCCAGGAGGGCCTGACCCTCGAAATCAAACCCAGCGTGGGGAGCAAGTTCTGATGTCGATGCCCTTCATCAAGATCCTCCGGACCGCGCCGCTTCCTTCCCGAGGCGCCCCGCGGACTCTTGCCGCAGCGGCCGGGGCGCTGCTGTTGTCGGGCTGCGCGACGCTTGGCTCGGTGATGTCGCCCTATTCGGGCAAGTTCAGCTGCAAGAATGACGATCACGGCCAGTGTATCCATCCCGAGAAGGCCTATGAAGATGCCGTGGCCGGCCTGGCCTCGAAGTCTGATCCCAGGGTCAGCAACGACCGTGCGCTGCTCGAGGATGGAAAGCGCGGGTCGTCCACGAAGCCGCGCCGCGCCGCGCCGCCGAGCGCCTATGGCAGCTATCGCGACAGCGTCTATCAGGAATTGAAGGGCCTGCTCGAGGCGCCGGTCACCCCGATGCTCAAACCCGCGCGGACGGTCCGGACGTTGATCCTGCCCTATGCCGATCGCCAGCGGCCCGACCGGCTCTACATGCCGCGCTATATCTATTCGATCGTCGACAAGCCCGTCTGGGTGGTCGGCAGCGCGCTGATCGCGCCGCCATCGCGCGCGGCGAGCACGCCGGTGCTCGGCCAGGTGCAGGAACCGGGCGCCGATGCCGTCGACGGCGCTACGTCCGGGGCACCACGTAAATGAGCGCGGTGGGAGCAAAGGCCGGCTCGGGCCTCAGCTATGCGAGGCTGCGCAACAGCGTGCGGCGGGACAGCTTCTCCGACTATCTGCCGCTGATCGCCTGGGACGAAGCGAGCGAGGCATTTCTCTGCGTCGACGACAGCTGGGGACATGCCTGGGAGATCGTGCCCAGCGCGTACATGTTCGCCCATGTCCAGGGCGCGCTGCAGGGACTGCTCAACATCCATTTTCCCGACGGGACGGTGCTGCAGCTGCACACCTTCGCCGATCCGCTGATCGACGACGCGCTCGACGCCTATCTCGATCTCAAGACCCGCGACGATCCGCTGATCCAGGCCTCGGCACGTCGCACGCGCGAATATCTGAGCGGCGGACGTCATGGTCTCAGGGCGCTGCACGACATTCCGATCCGCAACTTCCGGACCATCCTGTCGATCAAGACGCGCCGACCACTCGGCGAGGATCTTCGGCGCCAGGTCGAGGAGCAGCTGGCCAAGCTCGGCATTCGCCGGATGGCGCCGGAAGAGATGGTCTCCTTCTATCGCCGGATCTTCAACGGCGTCGCGTCCGCCGCGCCGGGCGTGTTCGCGGATGGTGCCACCATCGGCGCGCCGCCGATCGCCAGGCAAATCATCGACGCCGGACCCGATCTCGTGTTCGACGGCCCCGAGGTGTTTCTCGGCAACCAGGTCGCGCGCTGCCTGACGCCCAAGGCACCCGCGCGGCGGATCACGGCGGAGCGCGCCAACCGGCTGCTCGGCGGCATGCGCGGCTCGGCGGAGGACAGCGACCAGATCGGCGGTCCCTTCCTCTACACGCTCAACATTCTGTTCGATCACTCGCAGTTCGAGATCCACAAGCGCGCGCAAATCCTCTCGGCGCAGAAGGCGGCCGGGTCGTTCGCGGTCGAGGTCGGCAAGCAGATCGAGGAGATCGGCTGGATCCTCGACGAGGCGGGCAATTCAAAGTTCGTCCGCGTGATCCCGACGGTCTGGGTGTTCGGCCGCGACCGGCACCATGCCCGCGAGCTTGCCGCGCGCGCCAGGCGGCTCTGGGAAGGCGAGCCGCTTCCCTTCTCGATGCAGGAGGAGAGCTATCTCAATCCGACCTTGCTGGTGATGAGCCTGCCGTTCGGGCTCTATCCTGACCGCACGACGCTGCGCATGCTCGAGCGCGACTTCCGCATGCCGGTCAAGGCCGCGGTGCTGATGTCGCCGATCCAGACCGACTTTCGCGGCGGCGGACGCCCCGCCCTGCTCTACGCCGGCCGCAAGGGCCAGCTCATTTCGCTCGACCTGTTCGATCCGAGGATCAACAACTACAATTTCATCGTCTCGGCCGAGAGCGGCGCGGGCAAGAGCTTCCTGCTCAACAACCTCTGCCAGCAATATTATGCCTGCTCGGCGCTGATCCGGATCATCGATATCGGCGGCAGCTACCGCAAGCTCTGCACGCTCTGCTCGGGCCGCTACATCGACATCGGCGAGGAGCGGCTGGTCCTCAATCCGTTCGACATGGGGCTGGCGCTCGATGGCGACGACAAGCAATCGGCGATCGCCATGGCGGTGGCGATCGTCGCCGAGATGGCCAACGCCGCGACCCGCAAAGGCGTGACCACGTCGGAATGGAATCTTCTGAAGTCCGCGGTTCAGTGGACGATCGGCACCGGGCGCGCCGACAATGGAATCGACTCGGTCCGCGAATGGCTCGGCACCTACCCGGCGGATACCGGCAGCGACCTCGACCGTGTCGACCACCTTGTGCCCACCGCGCGCGAGCTCGCCTTCAATCTGCGCGATTTCGGCTCGGACGGCGCCTATGGCCATTATTTCAACGGCCCGTCGACCCTCGACATCCGCAACGACGAATTCGTCGTCCTCGAGCTCGAACGGCTCAAGGCAATGCCCGACCTGTTCAACGTCATCGTGATGGTGGTGGTGAACGCAGTCACCCAGGAGCTGTATCTTTCGGCGCGCGACCGCCCTCGCTTCGTGCTCTGCGACGAGGCCGCCCAATTCATGACGCGCACCGAGGGCCAGGACCTCTCGCGGCTCGCCGAGGCGTTCGGCCAGGGCTATCGGCGCGCGCGCAAATATCGCGGTTCGTTCGGAATCGTGCTCCAGTCGATGAACGATCTGCAGCTGTTCGGCGGCACCGGCCAGGTCATCCTCGAGAACGCCGCGACACGCTTCCTGCTGCAGGGCTCGACATACGACAAGGCAGTCGACAACAAGATCCTCGACTATTCGGGCTTCGTCCTCGAGCTCCTGAAGTCGGTCCGCAACTCCAAGCCCAATTACAGCGAGGTGTTCATCGACTCCCCGCTGGGCCTGGGCATCGCGCGGCTCGTCGTCGATCCCTTCTCCTATTGGATCAACACCTCCGCCCCGGACGAGGTCGCGGCGTTCGAGGCGCTGATGCGCCAGGGCCTGTCGCCGCTCGAATCCGTCTGCCGGCTGGCCGGCGTCGATCCGGACGAAATCCTCGGCGTGCCTGGAGCGCGCCGGCTGGCTGCAACGGAGTGAGGAGGATGCGACGCGCACCCGCTCCCCACCCCGACCAGCTCCCGCTGCAGTTCGACAGCCAGGATGCGCTTGAGCAGATCATCGAGGCGCGCGTGGCCGCGCGCTGCGAGGCGGAAGCCTTCCGCTGGCGCTTCCGCCTGGTGGCGATCGAGACCGTGCTCTTCTCCGCGCTTGTCGCCGGCGCAGGGTTCACGCTCGGCCAGCCCACCGGAATCGTCGTGCGGGCGACCGTGCTGATCGGTCTGTCCTGCTTCGCCACCGGGGTCCTGCTCGTCGGGCTCTCCGCTTTCAGTGCGAGACTATGGTCCCGGGTGCAGCGCCGGAGGGCGGCATGAACGGGCTTCTCTCCGAGCAGCCCTCACCCAGCGCACTGCGGATGGCGGTCGGCGGCTATGTGCTGCTGTTCGTCCAGACCTTTTTGCTGCTCCTGCGGCCCGAACTCGCCGGGGACCTGCGCAGGATCATCTGGCTGGTCACCTTCGTGTCGGGCGCGTCGCTGATCTGAGCGCTGTGCGGCTTGCCGCGCCCGGATGACTTTCGAGGCCGCCATGACCGTTGAGCACGACTTCCAGAGCCGCGCCCGGTGGATCGTGATTGGTCAGGGCGCCACCGTGGTCGGGCTGCTGCTCGGCGCGGTCGCGCTTGCGGTGAGCGGCGCCAGCGCCGCTCGAGGTTCGGCCGCCGCCCAGGCGAAGTCCGCATCGACCGTCACGATCGGCCGCACCTGGCCGATCACCGAACCCGATGCGCTCGCCGAGATCGAGGCCCGGGTGGCGACGCTCCCCAGGGACATGAGCAAGCGCTTCGGCCCGCGTTCGAACTGGTCGGCACTCAGGGCCGCCAGCCTCGAGGCCGCGACCGCCGACAGGGTGCGCACCGTCGTGCCCTTCTACGTGCTCGAGTTCGACATCAAACTGCCCGACGGCCGGACCCTCTATCCGAGGGGCTATACCTTCAATCCGCTGCGCTTCGTGCAGATGCCGCAGCGGCTGGTGGTCGTCCATCCGCGCGATCTCGCCTGGGCGCTGCGCACTGCCCGCCAGTCGGATTTCGTGCTCGTGACCGCGGGTGACGCGATCGATCTGAGCGAGCGGACCGGGCGCGCAATCTATATCCTCGAAGAGCGCGTGAAGGCGCGACTGGGCCTCTCCGTCGCGCCGGTGATCGTCGCCCAGGTTGGGCAGAAGCTCGTCCTGACCGAGATCGGGCCGCGCTCGCGCGCAATACCGGCCGCGTCCGCAGCCAAGGGAGTCCGGCAATGATGCGCCCTTGGCAGATGCTTCTCCTCGCGCTCCTGACCGGCGTGACCTCCAGCGTCGCGCTGCCGGGCCAGGCCGAGGCCTCGGAGTGCAAGGCGGGCACGATCTTCAATCCGATCACCAAGGTCCGCTGGACCTGCATCTTCCCGATCACGATCGGCGGCGTGCGGATCGGCAGCTACGACAAGCTCGACAAGGCGCTCGATGCGCAATCCTCGTCGGGCCCTGTCTGCGCCTGCCGCAAGGGCATCCAGTTCTGGTTCGGCGTCAAGGTTTCCTTCTGGTCGCCCAACCGGATGGTCGATGTGGTGACCGAGCCCGGGTGCATGATGGCGCTCGGCGCCGACCTCATGAAGACCGGCGGCAAGTTGCAAGGGAGCCAGTCCTCGATCTCGGACGGCACCAATACGCGCAAGATGTTCGCGCAGATGCATTATTACATCTCGCCGGTCTGGGCCATGCTCGACATGTTCACCGACCTGCCGTGCATCGAGGACGACGGGTTCGACGTCGCGCTGATCACCGAGGTACTGCCGACCTGGCAGTCGGCGACGCTCGGCGCGATCATCCAGCCTGAAGGCATACTCTTCGGCAATCCTGCCGCCGGTCTCGCCTGCATGGGCGACAGCGCGGCCGCAGCCGCCGGCAAGGTCATTGATCCGCTCTTCTGGTGCATGGGGAGCTGGGGCGCGACCTATCCGATCGCGGGCGACATCCATTTCGACGACAGCGTCGAGGCTTGGGCGGGGCTCGCGGCACGCGGCACCTTCATGATGGGGCGGTTGGGCGCGCTGACCATCAGCTCGTCGGATGGCTGCGCCTTCAAGCCGAGTCCGATCTGGACCAAGTCGCGCTACAAGCTCCAGCTGATGGAGCCCGTCAAGGGCGGCAAGTGCGTCAACATCGGCCGCCCGGGCTCGCTGTGGACCAGCGGCAAGCACGCCCCTGGTGAAGACAATGCCCAGTTCATGTTGTTCGAAAAGGTGATCTGCTGCGCCGGGATCCCGGTGCCATGAACGGATCACTTCCCGGACGTCCCGTGTGCTCGACCGGCATCCTACGGTCTGCCCGCCAAGGCCTGGACGGCCGTCGGCGAGCGCATGGGGCGGGAGCGGCGCCGACGTGCCCCCGCGGCGCCGCTCCACCCACGGCCAGCGCGGCCGTCAACCTCCCCCTGCGATCCGGGTTCACCCCCCTGTCCTGGATCGTGACGGCGACCGCGCTGGCCACCCTGTCGGTCGGGAGCCCTGCGTTCGCGCAGAGCGTCGAGGATCGAGCCCGTGCCGCGGCCGGGGCGGCGCGCTCCAGGTCCGCCGACAGCGAACTGTTGCGGCGCAATTATGTGACGCCGGGGCTGTCGGGCCAGCCGATCACGACGGTCGACAACAAGCGCAGCTTCATCCCCAGGCTCATGTGCCAGAAGACAGCGACGCTGATGGAAGTGCTCGTCCAGCCGTCGGGCACCGGCGACCTTGCAAGCGTTCAGATCGCACGCGACACAGATCTCGACGGGACGCTCGACAGCCGCTCGACCCTGCCTGTCCCTGTCTCGGGGATCTGCGCCAACGGCGTGATCTCCTGCCAGCCCGGCAGCTGGTCCGGGTGCGGCTATTTCCGATGGGATGTCGACGGGGACCGCAGGCTCAAGCTGTCGCCGGTCCAGATGAGCGAGCTCGCCGGCTGCTATTGCATCAACAATAGCTGCGGTGCGAACCTAGCCTGGGGCAATTTGCCTTCGGTGCTCGGTGACCTGGGCGGCGGGATGGTAGGCGCGCTGACCACCGCCGATCCGAGGATCGGCGTGGCGCAGGCCGTGATCGACGGCCCGCTGATCCGCTATGTCGGCGCCCAGGCGACCGCCTGCGCGACCGACCCCGCGCTGCCGCAGACCGTCTATCGTGCGAGCCCGGCGCTGCTCGCCGGCGACGCCCAGGCGGAGTCCAGCGGCAACCGCGTGTTCCAGGCGCTGGCAGCGTCTCCGGCGGGGCTCGGCAAGGCGCAGCAGCGCCGGCAATGCACGATCGAGCGGCAGGTCACGGTGCTGAGCGCCGGCATCAACGACATCATCCAGCGTGTCGCGGGCGGCTATGCGACCAACCGCCAGGGCAACCAGGTCGATTTCCTGATGGGTTCGCCCGCAGACAATTCATTGAAGGGCGGACGCTGCAGCCTGTTCGACTTCCGGATGACCCTCCACATCGGCCACGCAGACCGGATCACCCGGGCAAGCCTTGCGCATCTCTATGCCGATGACTGGGCGCAGCTGCGGGTCGACGGCGTGCTCGTCGCATCCGGTCCCGGTTCCTGGACCTCGACCGGCGTGCCGCCCGGAAAATGCGAGCGGAACGGCGTCTTCCACGCCTATCCGGATATCGACCTGAGGCCGTACCTGACGCCCGGGGACCATGAGATCTGGCTGCGCGTCGGCGTCTCTGACGGGGGTGAGGCAATGGCCCAGATCCATGTCGAGGTCGACGACAGTTGCCGGACGACCGAGCAGCTCGTCGATCGCTGCACTATGCTCGCCAGCGATCCCGAATGCCGGATGGACAGCGAGACGGTCGACGGCGTCCAGACCTTCCGCAACGGCGTCAATACCGGGCTCAGACCGCTTCCGCAGTCGCGGCAGATGGGCACCGCGAGCTGCCCGGTCATGCTGACGCGCGACTTCTTCCTCAAGGATCGCACCTATCGCTGCGACGTCGACAGCGCCGCCCTGCCCCGGCCCGATCTGCGCCGTGGCGCCTATATTCTCGATCGCTCGACCGACACGATGCTCGCGGATCGCGTAGCGGTGCCGGGCGGTGGCCATGCGGAGTCGACGCGGCCCTTCCACCTCCCCGATCGCGGTTCGGTGTCGCGCTGCGAGCCGGTCTGCAAGACGCGCGCGCCCAAGGTCAATAATGCCGCGGCGCCACAGGGCGTGATCGGCGCGCAGCAAAACAATCCGGTGTCCTACGACACCTTCTACCATAGCTGCGGGAGCGACAATGCGTGTCCGCTCGGGCCGGGCGAGGAAATCGTCTCGGCCTGCGGCTGCCTCGACGATTTTCCGGAGGCCGTTGTGATGATGCAGACAGTCCGTCTGGCGGGCGCCGACCTGGTTTGCACGGCGGCACCGCGATGAGCGCCTGGTTTCTTCCGCGCCGCGTCGCGCTGATGATTGCCATCATGACGTGCGTTCTGGTCGCAGGTCATGCGTTCGCGCAGACCGCGTCGGTCGAACCAGCCCCGCGGTTGGCACGATCCGCGTCAGGAAGCGCGGCTGATCGAGCCATTCCCGTCCAGCCCGGGATGCCGGTCGGACCCGACCTGCTCCTGGACCCGGCGCCGAAGCCTGGTCCTGGCCCCTATCCCGCTGCCGGCCCCGGCGGGGCCGGCCAGATCTGCGCCGCGGACCTGAACGGCAATGGCGATGCGGCCGATCCGGGCGAGGTGGCGAATTGCCTGCCGATAAGCGCCGGCGCATGGCAGTGCCCGCTGCAGCGGACTGCCTGCGCGCCGCGGCCGGGCGGTCAATATGCCTGCCCGGCGGGAGACCAATATGCGTGTGTTACGCCAGCTGGCGGCGGCGTCCCGACCTGCTCGCCCAATCACTGCGTCAATCCGGCGCTAACGCCGATCGTCGAGGAGCCGCCGATCAGCGATCCCGGGACCGCGCCCGACGGTCCGGTCGACGCCGGGGGCAATTGCATGGGCCAGATCGAGATCTTCAGCGGACGCGCGATGCGCTGCCGACCGCCGGGGCTGAGCGTCACCTTTGCCAGTTGCTGCAAGGACAAAGGCAAGATCATCAAGGACGGCATGGGGTCGTCGATCTCGTCACTCGGCACCAAAATCGCCGTCGCCAGGGGCGTATTCAACGGGATGAGCGCGGCATTCGCGGCATTTCGGGCCGGCGCGACGGCCGGCCAGGCCGCGAGCGCCGGGGCCAACGCGCTGATCCTTGGCTTCGATCCGACATCGATCGCGATCAACCTCGCGGTCAATCTGATGGTCGAGTTCCTGTTCAATGGCTGCGATCAGCAGGACATGGAGACCGCGATGCTGCGCAGCTCCGGCATGTGCCACGAGGTCGGCAGCTATTGCACCGCAAGCCTCCTGGGACTTTGCCTGCAAAAGGCGCGCGGCCATTGCTGCTTCAACACCAGGCTCGGCCGCATCATCCAGGAGCAGGGCCGGCCGCAGCTCAAATCGTTCAACGGCAATCCCTGGGGCACTGCCAGGAAGCCGATGTGCCGCGGATTCACGCCCGAGGAATTCCAGGCGCTCGATTTCGGCAAGATGGATCTGGGCGAATATTACGCCGACATCGAAGCGCGGGCGCAGACGCAAATTCAAATCGACATGAAGGACCGGATCGATGCCTATCTCAAGGCCGTCGGCCAGTAGCGCGCTGGCCATTGCCATGGCGGTGAGTGCCGGCGCGGGGCTGGCGCAGGATTCCGCGCGGCAGAAGGTCGAGGTGGAGGGCGACGCAGCGATGCAACGCGTCGAGGATGCAGTCACCAGGATGAGGCAGCGCGGCGCCGATGCGAAGAGCCCGATCCTTCCCCAGCCGCCGCCCGAGACGCTGCGGCGGCGCGCCTTCAAGGACCTGCGCGATCGGGCAGCACCGCAGAATATCGATGCGCGCGCGCGCGCGGCACTTGCCGCCGGCGAGGCGCGGATGGCAGCGCAGCGCGAGGCGATGGCGAAGCGGCTCCGCCAGTCCCTCGGGCTCGGCCAGGCGGATATCGAAGGCGTGGCCAAGCCGGTCCCTTACGCTCCGACGAACTGGGTGCCGGTGCTGTTCGTGTCATCCTCGATGCCGGTGCCGGTTCTTCGCGCCTATGCACAGCAACTCGAGCGCGTTCGCGGCGTACTCGCGTTCCGGGGCATGCCTGGAGGCATGCGTAAGGCCGGTCCCATGGCCAGGCTCACCTCGGAAATCCTTCGCCTTGATCCGGGTTGCAACGGCCCTGCCTGTGCGATGCGCGATGTTCAGGTGATCATCGATCCGCTCGTGTTCCGCCAGCACGGCGTGGCGCGCGTGCCGGCGCTGGCGATGATCCCGGGCGACCCGACCGAGCCCTATTGCGAGCGCGAGGAATCGAGCCCCAGGGCCCGCTTCCTCGTCTATGGCGATTCCGCGCTGCCCGGCCTGGTTGATGCATATCGCCGCCTTGGCGGCACAGCGGAAGTTCGCGATGTTCAGGCTCGGCTGGGCGCTCGCTAGGCTCGCCCACGCGCTCCTCCGTCGGCTCGCGGGCTTGCCGCGACGGGCGGCAAGCGCGCTCGGCGCGCCGGCGGACGGACAACCGGCACAGCCGCAGCGGCTCTGGAAAGCGCTGGCGATCGCCCTGCCCATAGCGCTGCTCGCAGCATGGGCGATTCCCCGGATCCATCTGGTGATGAGCCCGTCG
>Ga0268253_10000226_pt1 | contig 13832 bp, 12 predicted proteins | sample AgamicMgMarz_FD_200250 | JGI IMG/M metagenome (GOLD analysis project Ga0268253, IMG submission 200250) | Agave microbial communities from Guanajuato, Mexico - Mg.Ma.rz (v2) (version 3) | ecosystem: Host-associated > Plants > Phyllosphere > Phylloplane/Leaf | place: Guanajuato, Mexico... | reverse complement strand
AAAAGCACAAACCCACTATATATGGTTTGTGCTTTTTTGGCTAAGGAATAGCAATAAAAGAAAGATTGTCTAATAACATGGTAACAATTTAACGCTTTAAAGTAAAGATCATTTTTTGTTGCAGGATAATCTAAATACGTTAAGTAAATGGTAAAGTATTTTATGTGAATTATTAATTTAACTATTTCCTCTTACGAACGATAAATACAGCGTTTTACTTCTTATAATATACCAACCTATCTTTTATTTCCATTTAAATAAATTGTTATATTTACAGAAGCTCAACAGAAAATGTATAAATATTTAATCACAAAATATTTTCAAAAGATAGACTTTAATAAAAATACAAAATAAACGTATTTTATATAAAGAAGTAAAACGATAAACTCTATTATAAAAAATATAGTTTTACTATTTACTCTTAGTGACGACAAATTGTGAGTTTTTCTACAACAAGTGTAATAGTTAACACTATTTTTAAATTAATAAGTTATTCATTATTTCTGTAAATTAGATTAATGTTATTTTACATAACTAAAATATAAGTTTTGGTATTCGGCTTATATTCAATCAAACAATATATCTTATATATACACATTGATAACTATATACTCGGTTTTATTTAAGGTGAATCATAATCGTTTGCTTTTCGCTATGTGTTAACATTGAATAAGAACACATTAAAGCACTCTTTTTTATAATTTATAAAGCGTTTGAACAAACTATTTGCGATGTTTCCAATAAATATTGTTCATAACAGTTTTTTCTTTATGTTACCTCATAGAAAACCCTGCTGGAAATGAACAGCAGGGTTTTCTATGTTTGATAATTTCGGAAAATAATATGTTATTTATCATTTATTGTAAGATTTACTGATTACAGTACTTGCTAGAATAGGAGTATAAAAAGATTTTAACCGGGCCGAACTAGAAAAGACGCTTTAAAGCGTCAATTTGCTAATTCTCCCACATGCAAATTGAAAACCGTGAATCAGAAAAACTACTTAAAAATCTAACTGTATTTAACATAAACCTTTTTATTTAGCGGAAACTAGATATGCTTCCAGTATAAGCATCGTGCCCGAATCTATAAAAATTAACCAGTACTTTAAAGGATAAATGTATGAAACTGTCATAACCCAAGTAACTTTATTTAATGCTTTAACGATAAACGGAGTCTACATCATTTTAATAGTTAAGTACGTCAATAAAGTTTGAGCAATAAGAAAGGGAAAAAATATAGTACTGTAAACCGTTAATTTTTCTGGACGTTTAAAAAGGATTGAAATTTAACCTTAAGGCTAACTCTATATTTAGTATAAGCTAGTAGCATGATTGCTAATATAGATAATAAAGGATATATACCTATAAAGGTTAACGATATAGCATACATAATTGCAGTAAAAGTACTCTTTTTTTTCATATTCCCCTTTTTAAAGATTTGAGATAACACATTGGTTTTAATAACGTTCTTTAAATATGTCATACTTAGTAAGTATTCGCTTACTAGAACCAGCCCTATACTTAGAAGAGAGTATTCGCTTATATTCGTTAATAAAAAGATTCCCTGGGGAACAAATAAAATAAATATAAACCATCGAGTCAATTTGTATATACTCTCAACATAGTCGTTTAAACTCCAAGGGATGATTTTAAAATTTAATTGATTGAGTTTTTCTGTTAAAAAGTTACTAATTAGATATGTAACTATTAGAGAAGCTAGGGTAAAGCCTAAAGTTAAAGAGAATGTAGCTTTAAAAGTTAGAAATGCTGTTATAGCTAGGCCATTACTTAAAAGATGAAAAGAAATACCTTTATTATTAACTAAGCTCTGCTTCCAATATTTTAATAATATCTTTTCAAGCTGATATGGAAGTGGCTTTGATTTTTTTTGATTATTTGTAGGTAACGACATTCTAGTTCTTGTAGAAATAGAATTAAACCCTACTCCTGTTATTAGCTTAACTAGAAAAGGATTCCATGTTTTATCGTCACTTATTAAAACAACTAGGCGCCAATTTACTTGCTTAAGTATATCAATCTTTAAAATTATGATAATTACAAGTATAGAAATCGAATGAAAAATCCAAAACAAAAAGGAGGAGTATTCCATATTCATCAAGAGGGTTAAGAATAAAATTGTTATTAATAAAACACCTGTAAGAAGTGTAGCCTTTACTAATGCTGTTTTTTGAAAAATTAACCATTGTAATAGTCCCGATGTCAAATCTGATATTAAGAACGATATTAAAAGTAGCACTAGAGAATTTAAATTAAAAACACCTAAAATATAAACAATTGTCAGAATACAAATAAATATAGATAATCTTTTTAATTGTTCACGAAAAATTATAATATGCATTATATGGTTGATTCTATAAGGCAATACAGTTAGGTTGTATTCTGAACTAGTTAACCTGTAACGTGGATCAATAAAGGCTTTAAAACTATAACAGACTATTAAATAAGCTCCTAAAACAGTAGAAACTAAAAAATTATTGAGATTTAAATATATTATCCATTCGGAATTATAGTTAATACTGTTTTTGAGGAATAGAATTCCTATTATTAAAAGAGGTATAAGATAAAATAATGTTACTTTATCAAAAATTATTGAAAACGCTAATCTGTACTTGGCTGCCACCTTTTTACGTCTTCTTTTATTAATAAAATTATATAACTCTAATTCGTTGTGATTAATCATTTAAATCCTTCTTTCTATTCCTTCCAAATTATTAATTTTACCTTGTTGTATTATTTGTCCGTTCTTTAACATTATAAAAGAGTTACAGAATTTCTTAATACGCTCTATAACATGGGAGGTTAATAAAATGGAGGTGCCTTTTCTTGCTTTATTAATCAATTGATTTTCTAAAAATAAAGAAGCATTCTCATCTAATCCAATAAAAGGTTCATCTACAATAAGCAATGGTGCATCAGTAATTAGGCTACAAATAATATTAACTTTTTGGCGCATCCCCTTCGACAAATCGTCTGGATAGTTGTTCAACTTCCCATTTAATTCGAGTCCATTCACATAATATTCCACCCTTTCTTCAAACAGTTCAGGAGGAACGTTATAGCTTTTCCCATACAATTGAAAGTGTTCAAATACTGTTAATTCCATAAAGAGTAAGGGCTCTTCTGGTATATAGGAGAATTGAGATTTATAATTGTAATAGTCGCTATCTATACAATAGTTATTCAAAGTAATTATTCCTGAGTTTTTCTTTTGGATCCCCATAATAGTTTTCATTGTGACAGTTTTACCTGCACCATTGTGCCCTACTAAAGCACAAATTTCCCCACTTTTTAATTTGAAATTTAAATTATTAATAATCTTTTCCTGATTCATCTCTACATTTAGGTCTCTTATTTCTAATAAGGCATTTTTTTTCATTATGTTCTCCTTATAAAATTAAATAGTCAGAAAAGTATTTAAGAGTATAGTATATATTGTTTAACTATAACTTATTTGTTTAATTTTTACAATTGGGCGCATTTAATAACGAAGACTAGATCGCCTAATGATTTAGCGATCTAGTCATGTCGTTATAATTTTAAAGTATCTTCTTATAATTACTCATAAATTAGAGACATTATATTTTCACAATTTCTTCTAGCTGTTTTTTCCAATCTTTGTTTAATTTATCTTCAAACCATCTCGCTATTGAATAGCACATAGAAAATTTTTCTAAAGGTTTAACACCAATCTGTACTAAAGTAAGATACATAAAATTTAATACTAGGCGTTTCACATAAAAATCTGATGTATTTCTATACGTTTCTGAATGAGGCAAGGAGTTTCTATATTTATGGAAAGGGCTTAATTCTCCCTCAATTCCCTCAACCCACTTATTTTCTTCAATAATACTCAAATATGTTTCAGCTTTAGGTAAATTAATAATATTATCTTCTATTAACTGCTTATTTGTATCAATAAGATCTTTATAAATCTCCACCCATTCATTATGTACTGAATCCTTGGTTAAAATGTCCTGAAACAATATAGATAAATTTTTTTTATTACTTTGATATTGATGTTCAAATGCTTTTCTAATTTTATCTTCGGTATCGAATCTATTTAAAAATGCTTCTGCGTGGGAACGGAAACTGAGTTGTTGGGTAGACTCATCTCCAATAGCTTTTACAGATGCTAACATTATTGAAATAGCATTTTGGTATTTCTTTTCTTTTTCTATTTTAGTCATGGAATTTAAGACCAAGTTGTTGCTTTCACAATAGTAATTTCTAATTGCTTCAACTCCTGTATCTCCCCATATGTCATTTCTCAAAACGGAAGTTGATATCTCGATAAAACCATCCTCATGAAGGGGGAAGAATGGGTTAGTTTCCAGTTCATATATTTTTAAGAACTCATAGTTTTTTTCTAAATCTGATTCGCTAAACGCAACATCTGATAAATAAGAATGTATATTCTTTTCTAATTTTTCTTTTAAAGAAATAAGGTCTTTTTCTGAAAAATATTTATTTAATTCAATGTGTAATTGTAGATGAGGACCTTTTCTCCAATGTCTTAAAAGGAAACATTTAAATGTATGTAGTGTATTATATTTCTCAATAGCAGGCATGATTTGCTCTTCAACAAAAAGGTTGTGGTTGCTTGAATCATGTAGATAAATGTTAATTGCTTTAAAACTCATATTTTCACGTCCTTGTATTGGTTTAACGTATGACTTAATAAAAAGGAAAACTCTGCTTCTATTAAAGGGGATAACCCTAATCTATTGAAAAACATATGAATCCAAGACCAGTATAGTTGTCCAATAGCTAACTCTTGCTTATCCATAGGATCTAGAGTTTTTATTTGTATATTATTATAATCAAATTCTTCCATACCAACAGCACTTCTAATTTGCTTAGTCCACTCTGAATATTGTTTGAATATTAAATCCTCTTGGGTGTTTCTGTATTTTTGGACAAAGGCTAATAAATTTGTAGTTTTAAGCTTTTTCTCAAATAAAATTAAATATCTTTTTACATCATCTGGCTTATATGTGCTTAAGGTAGCGATACAATACGATCTAAGAAAATCAATCTCTTGTTGTAGAGAAAGTCCCATGCTTCTTAATAATTGAAACAATATAAAAAGTCCATAATTGTATTTCTGCTCATAATTAGGATTTTTAGTGTTAAGGAATTCTAATGTGTACCTTGAAGAAAAGCAAAATTGTAATTCACTTAACTGCATCATTTTTTTACCATTATACCTACTTATTTCAGGTTTATAGGGTACTTCGTAAATTTTTTTATTTTCAAACCAGGGGAGGTCCTCTGTATATTTTATTAAGTTTTCATATTGATTGTAATATTTCTTTTTATCTAATTGCAGGGTATTATCTAGAGATTTAAGCACTTCTGTCATAAGTTGTAAAAATGTTTCTTTTTGGTCTTTATTCATATTTTCGATTCTTAATCTAATGTGTGGCCCTCCTTCCCAATAACGAATAAAGAAGAAAGACGGAAGTTTATGTTTATAAACCTTTTTCAAACCGGTATATATGAGGACAAGTAATTCATCGTACTTATTTTGATCATGATAAAATATATGAAAGCTTTCCCAACTCACTGTCATTCCTCCACATTATATGTTTCTACCAGAAGTTCTACCATGTGTTTTTTCTCAAAGAATTGGTTATCTAAAGTTTCTATATCAGGTAAAGCTTCTTCAACTATAAAACCTTCCTTCATAACAGCAATTTGATTAAAGAAAACCTGACATAAGTGAAAACTATCTATATCAATGTATTGTGGTTTCCTCATTGCATCTTGATAAGGTGCAGGCTTCATCTCACTGGTTGACTGTAAAGATAGATTAGCTCGCAAGTAGAATTTTCTAGGTATAGAATGTTCTTTAAACCACCTTCTCATATTTAAAAACCGTTCTAAACCATTGTTGTCCTTATTATTTTCTTTTAAAAATGAATCTGTCTTAATCCACCACTGTCTTCTTTCGAAAATAGTATTTCCTACTTTTAATCTAGGAAAATAAACAATTTCTTTCTCTCTGACATTTTCGTTTAAAAATAAATTTTCATTTAGAGAAATGTGTGGATTTGACAGGTGAGAAAAATAAATCAAAAAACGAAATAAGGGAGGAACTAACTTTAAATTTAGAAATTGGATATAGAATAGTTCAATCTTTTTCTCAAGATCATTGCTATATAAAACGATATTTCCTTCTTGTGATATAGAAACAGAGACGTTTTCTGGATTTATTAGTTTTTCATCTCTTTTACGGCTGCCTACCCCTGGATATTGTAGCTCGTATGGTGCAATAGAGGGATGAATATTAGCATTGAATCCAAATACGCCATTTAATTCGGTTATTACACTCGGTTCATTTAAGGTTTTTTCTATATAATTAAGAGTGCTATTACTAAAATCCAATCCTGCTTTTTCTGATAGCCCTCTCATAAAGCGACTCATGAATTTTCCGTTTCCATCAGATAATTTGTTAACCACAAAATTTCCATCAGTTAATGGTTGTATGAAATAGGACCAAGATTTAGTAGACATTGCTCGTAGATTATCTGACATCTCTAACTTAAGTTCATCTAACAACTTTTTACTAATAGTGAACTCTTCATTTGTCATATCAATCATGTTAAAAATGTTGTTATAAAATTTACTTCTTAAGCTGTTCCATTCGTGATAAAGAGGTTGATCAGAAATATAATTTATAATATAAGACATAAAATCCGAATCAAATTTGCTTATGATAGTTTGAATATAATTTTGAAACGTTAACAAATTAATTTTATTTTCTCCCTGTTGTAATTCTAAAAATACTTTATGAATAAATATTTTTACCGGAACCTGAGTATCAAATAAAACATATAGAGGTTCTATAGAACTTACATCTTTAATAAAAGATGAGAATTTTTCCTCAGGCAGTTCGAACAAGGATTTAATATAACAGTCTTCGTAAATTATTGGATTAATCTCTTCTATCTTTCCATCTAGTTTTGTAACTAAGTTATCTAAATATCCATTAAGTAACTTCAGGGTTTCTTCTATTCGATTACTGTCCATACCCAAACCTTGGTGAATAATCGATTTGAATTTTTTCATAATAGAGCATATTTCTATAGATAAGGAATTTTCCTTTAACTCTTTATTCGTATTTTCTAAGTAATTAATTATCTTGTCTATATAATCTGTATCTTGCTCCGCAAAAGGGGTTTTGAATCTAATAAGGTCTATTTCCATTAATTTTTTAATTAGGATGTCAGTATTAGAATTCTTATTGGATTCCAAAATTTTTTCTTTTAGAAGAGAAAAATTTATAAAAGGGGTTTGTTCTATGAATTTACATAAAGAATCAATTCCATTATCATAAGGCATTTTTACTGATTTTTCTTTTTGTTCCAAGAACTTAGAATTAATCCGATGACGATCGACTTTCACGAACTCTATATATTTCTTATCTGAAGTTACTACTCGGTAACTACTGTTAATTTCTAAAGGGAAATAAGTCGACAAAGAACTCTTTATGAGTAGTTCCCAAATATATATCCCCACCATGTTATTGGAATGAACATCGCTTTCCCATGATAATGAACATGATTTTTCGGAAGAAAATTCTGTGAACTCTCCTCCCCCAATCAATGTTAAAGAACTAAATGGACTAGTCTTAGCAATAGTACGGGTTAAATATAATAATATAGATCGTTCAATCTTTCTTAATTTCTTATTCTGTTCATTTACAGGTACACTTAAGTATTTTTTCCATTTTTTATGTAATGTCTCAGTAGATAGTGGAATTGCTCGTTGTAAATCTCTTAAATTAGCTAATTCTTGTATAGATGTACGCTTTTCTAAAAGTTCTTCTTGAAATATGAATTCAATTTGCTCTTTTAAAGCAGCTGCTTCCTGTTTAAATAATTTCCATTTATCTATCTTTTCATTTAATTCTATATCCAGTAAATGCTCGTAACTATATGAAATATTTCGTTGGTTATATATATCTCGTTTTAAATTTAAAAGTATCTTCTTTTTATATTCATCAGTCTCTAATTTTATTAGAGCAAATAATTCATCACATATATTTGCTACACTGTTTTGGATGTTATTCTCTATACTTTCTAGTCTATTTACGAAAGATATAGTTTCGTTCATTTTTAAACATTCAAGTTTTTCCATTGGTACAGATGCAGCTCTAATTATGAAATTAGGGAATAGCTTAATCATATGTATCAACCTTTCGTGTTTCTACAGAAACGGGTGAGGATCTTTTTTTCTTCTATATTGTCCAAAGTTAAAATGAAAAGTATTAGTGATATATACTTTAACTGTGTACAAAGGAATTTTCATTTTTTTTAATACATTTGGTGTAATGTCAACCGCAAAAACTTGTCCATCCCAATTTTTGATTTCCCCGATAATTCCATTTAATAAATAGGAAAGGCCAAGCTGGTAATTACTTAATATCTCTTTACTTCTATTTATAAATTGCAATTCTGTTTGCAATTCTATCTCTTCAATAAAATTAAAATAATGTCTTTTGGAGGGATGTAAATAATAAAGTACATGATCTTCCATATTACTAATTTTCTTTGCATCGCTAAGCTCTTTCATGCGAATTTGTTGACTCGAGTCAGTATGCTTAAAATTCAAAAAACCTGTAAAAAGTTGTATTAGCGCACTTTCAACAGCTTCTTGAGGTAATATTCCTGAACCTAGTGAATTTAATTGTCCGTTTTCCCAAGACAAAAATATCCATACGGTAGAAAAGTATTTTGAATCATTAGTAGATATAATTTGGACATCACATTTTTGTGTGAAAAAAAATTCTAATAAATGCATTATTTTTTTATGAGATTTAAAGAATTCAAAAGGCCATTTTCTTAATGGTTGATTTTTCTCCCAGGAAGCTAATCCATTACTTCTTTCCAAATATTCCACTATAGAAAAAAATATAGCTTCTTGATAGCTGCCACCTATAGCTGTCCCATTGGAGGATGTAGAATGAAACTTCCTTTTTCCTCGTCGACTAAGATTTTCTGTATTCTCAAATAAAATTAATTGCTTAGGTATATTAACAACTTTACCCTCAGTTATAGATGTTCCTTTTACAAGGTCACAGTCTAAAAAACCCTTTAACCCTGCATATTCTATACCTAATAGTTTTAAAGGTGTAACCACTTCATATTGATTATCGTGTTTTAAATCTTGTTCATAAAAATTACCGTTAAGAGAAAGTCTTTCTAAAGCTTCTAGAATAGCTAAATTTATAGCATGTTCTTTAATAAAAGATCGACCAACAGCATATGTGTTTTCTGTAAACTTAAGTTTGATTCTACATATGTATACACTGTTTATATAATATAGTTCTACATCTTCGAAAACCCCATATTTACCTAAAGGAATTTTTGAACTTATCGAGGTCAACGCATTATTACTTAACGTCCTAATGCTTTTTTGATAAGTGTTATAGTTATTTAAATCTTCAAATTGATGTTGATAAAGCGTTCGACAATGCGAACATTTAAAATGAGGAAATATGTAATTGAGAGTTTGCTCTTTGTTATTTGAAAAGTGAATAAAATATTGAAAGGTAGATTTACTTTCAAATTTCAATATTTTTTTTATTATTTTGGTCAGTGTCTTTTCATCTTTTAATTTAGTTTCTAAGAAAAACTTTTCTTTCTCTTGAAACAAATTGAAGCAGGAGGGACACCCCACCTTATTTTTATAATAGGGCATAATATACAAACCCGAATCACTAAGCTGGATTGTAATTAGAATTGATGCCTTATCTCTAAACCTATTAATTCTAATATCCCATTCTACAGAATTCATTCCTTCTCTAAAAAGAACTATAACAGGGTATGTATTTTTAAATTCGTAAGCATCATTTAATACTATAAAATCTTTTTGGTTCTCAATATGTTTAGCTAAATTGTTGTTGTTAATAATGCATATTATCTTTGACAATTTAACACTTACCTTTCAATCAATAGATAGATATAGTCTTGGAATTATTGTTTCTAAACTATGTATTGAAAAATAAAATTATTTATGTTTAATTAATTTACTTCTTAATCAAGCTGAGCAAGTAAACCAGAAATAAGGAGGGAATGGTAGTGAAGAACCAGCAGAAGATGCTCCTTCTGTTGCGCCGATTGAACCTTCAATATCCAAAGCTTTTACTTCGTCAAAGCTAATATTTTCTTCTAAATTTTCTAGTACGTTGAAATCTAATTTTAGTTCCATTTCATACACTCTCCCAATTTTTTATTCATAGGTTTAGAGTCTAATAACCCAAGACTATAGTATTGGATGAAAAACCCAATGGAATTATATTACTTCTATTTTCTATTTTTTTCAAGTTTTTTGTAAGAAAAATGTAATTAAAAAGAAAAATTTGTATTTTTATAGCGTTAATCTTTCTACTTTTTTGATTTAAATAAATAATTTAGGTATTAAAAACTATTATATTAGAACGATATATAGCGATTAAAATTTTTATATACAAAATATAGAAACAGGAATAGGTATACAAACAATATTTTTTACTTATTAGATTTTAAATCAAACCTTCCGGTAAATATTGAACGTTTTTTTTATTTAGCCCGGCGTGCCATGAATGAAATGTTAAAGATGGTTCTTGGCACATAGTAAACTTTACAACTGGAAAATCTTTAAATAATTACTTTTCCACATAAAAAACAGTTGATTTTAGAAATTACTTCCTTTAAACTAAATACAAGTCACTCAAATGAGTGACTTGTATTTGAAGAGTGTGAGGGATTATATGACTAAAACACCGTCTGGATTTAAGCGTTTAAATGCTGATATTCCTGAAGAATTGTTTAAAGAATTTGCAAAGAGATGTATTGAAGAAGGCGTGAGCAAAAAAGAATTTCTCATTCAACTTTTGGAAAAAGAACTCTTTAAAAATTCAAAGAAGTAACGAAAATTAAACAAAATAAAAGGGCACTTCCTCTGCGAAAGGAAGCGCCCCCATGTTAAAACTTAGTACGTAACGGACTTCTATTATAACATGGGTTGCCCTCAAAAAACAGGAGGGTGTTATCATGGATCAAAGTGAAAAACTTTTAATGGGAATTGAAGATATTTTAAGTGTGGCATCTGATTTAGTGGATGAAGTAGCTAGATTAAAACGTGTAGAAGAGGAATGTAAAATCCTGAAAGAAAAAGTATTTCTTAATCAATTTACCGTTGCTGAACAACAAGTTTTTGAGCTTGCTTTAGATGGATATTCTGGACTTGAAATGCAGTTAATTCTGTCTAAAGAAGAAGCCACGATTAAATCACAAAGACAAACTATTATACGCAAATTAGGTGTATCCTCCATGAAAGAAGCTGTTAAGAAATTTCAACATTTAGAGTACGAATCATTAATAAAACTTCTTCAATCTCGATAAACTGGTGTGACCTGCAGAGGAACTTCACATCACCAGAATATACACCATAAGTTACCTGTAAAGTGGACTTTATATCCACACTATATACTCAGAAAGGAACCTTGAAGCATGCACCTAAGCAAATTTCGTGGTATCACGGTAAAGCTAGGCTCTGCCTAGCCCCACACACCCTGTGGGGGCAAAAACCCCTTATGCTCTTCAAGATGTTTTTTATGTTGATGCAATAAAAACACAGAAAAGGAGAACAAACATGGAGATTAAAGTGAGGAATGTATGTCCCGTTGCTGTGAGTAAAGTAGATCGTTTAGCCAAAGAAAAAGGTCTTTCTCGACAAGCTTTTTTGAAAGAACAAATTGAAACATTATCTATTATGAAAGAAGTAGAAAAGCAAGAACAAGCTATTGATGATTTGTATGATCGAACCATAGAGACAATGCAAAGATGCTCGGATGCGATGACAAATATGGATCGTACATTCAATAAACTCTTTGGGGAGGATGACGAATAATGACAGCAAGCAAATACAGAAGAATGATTTCTTTAAGTGAAGAGGCTGATGAATATCTTCATAAACATATGAAAGAAAGAGGCTATCGTTTTCCAGGGGACGCCATTGCAGATATCATTCGAAAGTATGAACGATTAAAAAATAATGAGCCTGATGAAACATTTTTAGATACTGCTACAATTGACGCAATAGGTCAGGCTTACCTGAAAAGAGCAAGTGGATTTTACCAGTACTTAGACGATGAGTTAAGTGAGATAAAAGAAACGACAAAGAACACACAAATAGACACTCGGGTATTAATGGAACTCGTTAATAATTTATACGACCATTTAAATATTCAAAAGTTTAAGTCCTCACAGTTCGGTGAAACAGAAGCTACTAAGAAGGCCAAAAGAGTTGCGCTACACAAAATTCAAGAAGAAAAAATGCAGTTCAGGGAAAAAAGAAAACGAGAAGCAGCAGAAGAAATGGACCATTTATTTGATGATTAATCTTAGAGTTCATAAAAGCAGGCTAAGGCCTGCTTTTATGAACTCTTCCTTTTTAGAATGAAGTTGAATAAAAAAGGTTTGTACTGAAAGGTTTTTGGCGAAAATCTACTTAAAAAAGGACCTTCGTGATTAGAATAACTTTAATATAGATAACTTATTAGTTTTAAATAAGGCAATCGAATGTAAGAGCGTTTAAAAGTCATTCAATCGCTTCAAAAGATTATGGTATAGAAACTATTCAACACCTCTTTAGCAGTCTTATACGAAACATATGAAGTTTGTGAATCTACCTTAACTTACATTTCCTCATTTTATTTTAAATAAAGCAATGGAAACTCAATCAACTATGTATCCCCTTTTTCTACAGTTCATTTGTCCCAAAAGAATGTTCTTTCCTATGTTAAAACTTTTCACTTATTTTTGTTTAGACTTTGTTTAATTGGAATAAACAGTAACAGAAAATAATTCACTATCTTCTTCCTTAGTTCAATATCATGAAGATTGACTAGTCAGATTCTAGACGTTGAACATCTCATTCTCTCTATAGATTAATTTGCTCATGAATAAGAATATACTGGATAACATCATATAATAAAACATTGCATACTTGTGAGTGTTTATCTATCCACTAAATGAAAGGCATAAATAAAGAAATTTCGGATTAAATACTTTATAGAATGTCATGTGAATAAGCTACCTCAATATATTAAATAAAAATTAAACACTAGAAAAGTTAAAAAAAATAAGCACTTAAAGGAATAAGTACTTGTTTTTCAGCAGCCATATATTTCATTAATTTATGTGGTTTCATGCTGTATCTCTCTCTGTGTTTGTACAGATAAAGGAATGGCATAAAAAGAACTTTGACAAAAAGAAAAGTGCGTTCGATCTTGTGCATCGTGTCTGTCTTGAAGGTATTGAAAAGCTGTTTGCAAGTTCCAATTTACTTCTTTCATGTTCTCTTTGTTCACTATATAAGATTGATCTCGAGTAAATGGTGATAACTTAAGAGGCTTCATTGTAGGTTTTATGCATATTCTAAACTCATATTCGTGTTTGAGGAAATTATCACTAATAGTAATAGATTTTGCGTTTTTAAAAATGATGACCATATGATTTTTCAGGAGAATTATACTATTTACACTGTTAGCAATCCGTTGAGCATGAAGAGGTGTTGCACAGAACTCCCCTAACTCTACTTTGACAAAAAGATCCTCGTATCTATATTCCACACCAACAACAAAGGAGTGTCTCTGATTCCCCACGTGCCTTTGATTGTACATGGCAGTCATCCTTCCTCCGAAACTATTTTAATGGCAAGAACTACCCTCTTTTATAGATTCTTAAGTACCTATTCTTGCTTCTTTCATTGTTCAGTCAACGACTTAATCTTGTTATCATTTTTTAAATTTTTTTGTTA
>Ga0268253_10000225_pt1 | contig 13864 bp, 14 predicted proteins | sample AgamicMgMarz_FD_200250 | JGI IMG/M metagenome (GOLD analysis project Ga0268253, IMG submission 200250) | Agave microbial communities from Guanajuato, Mexico - Mg.Ma.rz (v2) (version 3) | ecosystem: Host-associated > Plants > Phyllosphere > Phylloplane/Leaf | place: Guanajuato, Mexico... | reverse complement strand
GCTGTGCAAAGCACGCCCTGGTCACAGTGAATAAGAAATCCTCATCCAGGACCTCGACGATTGGCTTCACACGCCTAGTAAGGCGAATTACAGCTGAATCAACATTAGGCTGAGGCATGAATACCGTTTTTGGTACGATCATCACTGTTTCGGCTTCTGTATAATACTGAATGGCAATGGATAAAGAACCATATTCCTTTGTCCCAGGTTTTGCGGCAATTCGGTCAGCCACTTCTTTTTGCAGCATGCACACGATGCCTCTAATGGGCAAGTCCTCGGACAATAGCTTTAATATGATTGGTGTCGTAACATAGTATGGCAGGTTTGCAACAACCATCAAGTCCGAGAATCCAGCAAATTCATCCTCGATGACCTTCTTGACATCAGCCTTAAGAACATCCCCGTGAATGATGTTTACATTGTTATAGGGAGACAGTGTATCCGATAAAATGGGCAGTAGACGCTGATCAATCTCAAAGGCCGCAACCTTTTTGCTGCTTTTCGCCAGTTGTTCCGTCAATGCCCCGATTCCCGGCCCAATTTCGATGGCGCCGCTTTCCTCTGTCAAATTGGCGTGTTCGACAATACGTTTCAAGATATTCGTATCGATTAAAAAGTTTTGGCCTAAGCTTTTTTTAAAGGAGAATCCGTACTTCTTTAATATTTCTTTCGTTCTGACAGGGGTTGCAATATCCTTATTCATTTTTTTCCTCCTGAATTATCTGTACCATCGCTTTTTCAAAAGCCTCAGTTGATATTTGGAACATTTTTAGTCTCTTATATAACTGTTTACCATTGGTAAACCCGATTTTTAAAATAGATCCAAGTTTTTCCCTTCGTTCCTTGGCACCGGATCCCCCGATTAAACCTGCATCTATTAAATCCTGCTGTGAAATCTCTTCTGAAGCCTCTTCATCCATTAATTGGGCGTCCTTTAAAGCATTACGAATTGCCTCAGGAGAAGCATGTTCCACACCAATTCCTCTACCTGACTTAGGAAGGGCTTCCTTCTTCGTTAAAAAGGCGTGTTTACACCCTTTTACTTGTTCAGAAATGATATTCCTGATTTTTTGACCAGGAAAATCAGGGTCTGTGAAAATGATGGCTCCACGTGTCTTTTGTGCAAGCCTCACCTGCTCAATACAAGACTCATTCACCGCGGAACCGTTGGTTTCTATTGTATCAGCATTAACAGCCCTTTTTATCGCTACCGTATCGTCTTTTCCTTCTACAACAATAATTTCTTTAATCTTTTTCATGGTTTCCTCCATACAGAAAAGTGCAAGCGCTTTGATTAGCTCTTGGATAAACGTAACCGGTCCCCCGTAAAATTTTCTGGATAGAGAATCCAGTCAAGATCATTTATGAAGTTCACACGCAAATATTGAAATCTTATGGAATAGTGAGACGTCTATCTTATTAAAACAGTTTTACATAGGGTTTTTCAACAAACAGAAAATAAAACGCAAAAAACAGGAGACGAATTCATCTCCTGCGAGAGAAACCTTATTAGTCCAATACACGAATCTTTACTCTCTTTACACCCCAGCGATAGGCATCATTTTTTGAGGAAAAGAAGACGTCAATCCTATTTCCCTTTATTGCTCCGCCTTTGTCAGCAGCTACTGCATAGCCATATCCCTCTACATATACTTTCGACCCCAAAGGAATTACGCTTGGATCGACAGCAATGATTTTCGCACCCGGATTACTCTTTAGATCCACGCCTGTAGACGTGACTCCGGAACAGCCCTTACAACTGGCAGTATAAGCTGTTGAAGATACGTATATTTCTTTTCCACTTGAAGAACTAACGTTAGTTACTCCCCGTGATGCCTGCGCAACCGTCGTTCGAGTTCCGACCGTTACAACTTTATCCTGCTTTTTATTAACTACTTTTTCTGAAAGTAATTCTCTTTTGACCTCTTTGCCATTTTCTTTAACAACTTCGTATTTCTTGGAAATGAGTCCATCTTTTCCTTCTTTGACAATTTTCTCTTTCCCTTTTGATAAAGAGTCATCTTTTTTAGTTATGACAGCAAAGTCAACTGGTTCTTCCACTACATCGGTGACTTTTTCAATTCGAACTACGTTTACCGTATTCTCAGCTTTAACTTTTTCGGTTAATTCTGGCTCAACTCGATCCAAATCATTGAGTTTTACTCCTTGTTGCTTTAAAAAGTCAGCGACAGTAGTCGAAGTTGACCATACCTGCTTTTCGTCTCCACCCACCACTAATTTCAGTGAAAAGGCTTTGTCTATGGCAACTTCCATATTCGCTTTCAGCTTCGTACTTTTTGAAGGGGTGATCTTATCCTGTTCCTTCACACTTAGATTTTGGTCTTTTAAAAGTTCATCTACCGTATCTGCGGTGGACCAGACTTCCTCCCTCTTACCATCCTGTACCATGACGATTTTTTGTGCAGGCTTCCAAACCACCTCTAAATCATCATCAACCCTTGTGGTTCTTGATGGGTGGACATAGTCTGCGGCTTGAACGGTAATCTCTAAATCTTCCAACATATCATTTACAGTAGCCGCGTGTGTACGCACTACCTCTTTTTTTCCGTCTAGCATGATTGTTACTGTATCCTTTGTTCCTTGATATATTAGTATTCCCAATGCTGTAGAAACAAGAATAGCACTGCAAATGGCCATTGCCATTCTCTTCTTCCCAAAAGGTTTGGGAATAAGGTTTTTCATAGTTTTTAATAGAATGAAAAACTCCTCCTTCCTCCCGGTGATTATATAGACTTAGTTATCAAGCTGTCAACCCATTCACTTCTCATTCAGGAAATTACTACCTATTATGCATATTTCATATTGAAAAGGAAAGGGTGACTTCTCGACATATTCAGCCTATAGTTGGAGTGAAATTTGTAGAAACCTTAAAAAAATTCAATTTTAGCTAGTGAACCCCGGGGGATATTGTAATAAAAAATGTCAGTTAATGCCGAATAATTTCTTGGCATTTTCCGTTGTTGCCTGGGAAACTTCTTCAAATGTGAGTTGTTTGATTTCTGCAATTTGTTCAGCGACAAGTTTCACATATGAAGGTTCATTACGCTTCCCTCTATATGGATGTGGAGCCAAGTATGGACAATCGGTCTCAATCAGTAAACGGTCTAAAGGTACGGCTGCTGCCACTTCCTTAGGTTTTTTTGCATTCTTGAAGGTCACAGGGCCTCCCAATGAAATATAAAAATTCATATTGATGCACTCCAAAGCCGTTTCTGCACTTCCGCTAAAGCAATGCATGATGCCCCCAACCCTTGATGCCTCTTCTTCCTTCAGTATGTTCACGATATCCGCGGTCGCTTCACGATTATGGATGATAATGGGCAGCCCCACCTTTTTGGCCAATCGAATCTGCTTCCTGAACACCTCCATTTGAACATCTTTCGGAGATTTATCCCAATGATAATCCAGGCCCATCTCCCCAATGGCCACAACCTTTGGATGATTGGATAATTCCTCGATCCATTGTAAGTCGTCTTCTGTCATATCTATAGCGTCCACAGGATGCCATCCGACTGCGGCATAAATGAAATCATAAGCTTCTATTAATTCCATTGCCCTTATAATGGTAGGCCGGTCAAAACCAACGACTACCATATTATCGACCCCTGCTTCCTTAGCTCTATCTATTACGTCTTCGAGATCCTCGTTGAATTGTTCCGCATTAACATGTACATGTGTGTCAAATAACATTATTTTTCTTCCTTTCTAGCACTATTTTATAAAAAAATGAAAGTTTTATGTTTCACATTTATGTAACAAACAGATTACAAAAGAGGCTGTATGCCCAATTAATAAATGTAGAACCAAAAACTAAACCTATATTACGTTACTTTTTCCAAAAGCATAAAGAAAAAAACATAAAAATGTTTCATATGAAACACCTTTATGTTTTCATCCGTTTATTTCACCTTTGAACCATTTGGAATCGATGAATCTATTGTAGCGACTGAGAGCACATCATCCTGGCTTCCCGCCAAAATCATTCCTTGAGAGAGCTCGCCACGAAGTTTAACAGGTTTCAAATTCGTGACGCATATCACTTTTTTGCCTACTAAATCTTCTGGTTTATAGTGCTGTGCAATGCCTGATACGACTTGCCGTTTCTCATAACCCAAATCAAGCTGAAGTTTAAGAAGCTTATCCGCCTTCTTTACGGGCTCAACTGCCATTACCTCAGCAACACGCAGCTCCACTTTTGTAAAGTCATCAATAGTGATTTCATCAACCTCGGGAATCGTCTCTTCCACTTTTTCCTCGGCCTTAGGGGCATCCCCCTGCATTTGTTCTTTAATATATAAAACTTCCTCTTCCATATCCAAACGAGGGAAGATCGGGTCCCCCTTCAAGACTTTTGTTTCAGCAGGAATTTGACCGAACTCCGCTAAACTGTCCCAGGATTTCAACACATCATCTTTGATGCTAAGCTGAGCAAAGATCTTTTCCGGTGTTTGCGTCAAGAACGGTTTCAAAAGGATTGCCGTCCTGCGTAATGATTCCGCCAAATGAACCATGACACTGGCAAGGTCTTCTTTCTTTGATTCATCTTTAGCAAGAGTCCATGGCTGGGTCTCATCAATGAATTTATTAGTTCTGCTCACGAGTTGCCAAATGGAAGTCAGTGCAACTGAAAATTCCATGTTTTCCATTGCTTCCTCATACTTGCCAACCGTTTCTTGGTTCATTTCAAGCAAAGCTTTTTCGAATTCGCCATTGGATCCTTCGTAATTTGGAATCACACCATCAAAATATTTATTGACCATTGCAACTGTTCGATTTAATAAATTCCCTAAATCATTGGCCAGGTCAAAATTGATCCGTTCCACAAACCCTTCCGGTGTAAATACCCCATCGGAACCAAATGGTACTTCACGCAATAAATAGTAGCGTAAAGAATCCAAACCGTAACGATCGATCAATGTAACGGGATCCACTACATTTCCTTTTGATTTGGACATTTTACCATCTTTCATGAGAAGCCATCCGTGGGCGAAGACTTTCTTTGGAAGCGGCACGTCAAGAGCCATTAACATGATCGGCCAATAAATTGTATGGAAACGAACGATTTCCTTTCCGACCAGATGTACATCGGCCGGCCAATAATTCAAGTATTTAGAATCATTGTCCGTTCCATACCCTAATGCCGTTATATAATTGGTCAAAGCATCAATCCATACATAAATGACATGCTTTGGATCTCCCGGCACCTTGATGCCCCAATCGAAAGTAGTACGTGAAACGGCCAGATCTTCCAATCCAGGCTTGATGAAGTTATTGATCATTTCGTTTTTGCGGGATTCCGGCTGAATGAAATCCGGGTTTTCCTCATAAAACTTAAGTAACCGATCCGCATATTTACTCATCTTAAAGAAATAAGATTCCTCTTTCACCTTTTCAACAGGCCTGCCGCAATCAGGACAGTTTCCATTGCTCTCTTCGACTTGACGTTCCGTGAAGAAAGATTCGCAAGGTGTACAATATAATCCTTCATATTGGTCTAAATATATATCACCCTGGTCCAATAACCTTTTGAAAATCTTGGCTACGACCTCTTTATGGCGATCTTCCGTCGTCCTGATGAAATCATCATATGAAATATCAAGCTTTTCCCAGAGTTCTTTGATCCCTGATACGATATTATCTACATATTGCTGTGGAGTGATTCCTCCCTCAGCCGCTTTACGCTGGATTTTTTGACCATGTTCATCAGTTCCTGTTAAATACATGACATCGAAGCCACGCATCCTTTTATAACGAGCCATGGCATCCCCTGCCACTGTCGTATACGCGTGCCCTATATGTAAATTGCCACTCGGATAATATATGGGTGTCGTGATATAGAATGTTTTTAATTTATCTTGCACTTCGTTCCCTCCTCATCATTTGAAAAACCGGCTATGGGACTGGCCCAAGCCATAAGAATATATTTAAGCTATTATCTCTATTTTAACGCTATATACAATTCTGTGCGACAATAATCACTAATCTAATCATCATGTTAATAGAATAAAAAAATAATAAACAGAATAAGGGTACTTCCCTTCTGTCAGCATTACCTCTTACCTCAACAAAATATACCTAAATTTCTTTTTTTGTGCAACAACTCACATATTCGCAAACTTTTTCAGAAAATTATCCTTAATTCAGAACTTTTGTTTTGAAACTAAAATATATTTAATCATATAATAGGGAAGTATGTTTTCATATGCATACTTTGTCGAAATGTGGTGAAGTGAGCAGTTCTTTGTATCCTGCATTTCTTTACTTTAAAGGCTTAATCGATTTTTTCTCTTTAAAAGCCATTTTGTCACACGAATGGCCCCTGCTATTTCTTACAAAAAAATGAAAATAAATCATTGACGAATTTGGGAATGGCTGGTATTATAAATTTATAAAAAAATTTGTCGAATAATGGCGAAAAAAATAGAAATAGGGTACTAGATTGTAACTGAGAGGAGAATTTTTAAAATGAAATCTACAGGTATTGTTCGTAAAGTTGATGAGTTAGGCCGGGTGGTTATTCCAATCGAACTTCGTCGTACATTGGGTATCGCTGAGAAAGACGCTCTTGAAATCTATGTGGATGATGAGCGCATCATCTTGAAAAAATACAAACCAAACATGACTTGCCAAGTTACAGGTGAAGTTTCCGATAACAACCTTACACTTGCCAATGGTAAATTGATTCTTAGTCGTGAAGGTGCAGAATTACTTATTCAAGAAATTCAACAAAACTTCACTGCTTCTAAATAAATGATAAAAAAACTTCCGTTCTTCGGAAGTTTTTTTATGCTCATTATTATTGTATATCAATGTGAAACGCTTGATATACATCGCGTTTTTGCATATTGCGATCTTTTGCGACCTGCTTGATTGCATCCTTTGAAGTGAAATGCTTGGTTTCTATATAATGATTAACATGACCGACGATATCTAGGGCCATCCACCAAGCTTCTTCCGATTCATCCTCCGACCATTGCCCGCCTTCTATTATTAGACAGAACTCACCGCGAATTTCGGATTCCACCGCCCATGTCAAGGCCTCACTCACAGTCCCTCGAATGAACTCTTCAAATTTCTTGGTTAACTCCCGGCATAATACTATACGACGGTCACCTAAAATTTCATGCATATGTTTCAATGTTTCTTTCAATCGATGTGGCGATTCATAAACGATCCAAGTTGATTCCATTTTTTTTAACTTTTCCAGTTCCTGCTTTTTTTCTTTTGCTCCCCTTTGTAAAAAACCATAGAAGTAAAAAGGCTGGGGAACCAGTCCAGATGCGATCAATGCAGTTAATGCAGCATTTGCCCCCGGCAACGGGATGACTTTAAACTGTTCGGCAATGGCATCTTTGACCAGTTCATATCCCGGGTCGGATATCGTCGGCAAGCCAGCATCACTTACCAATGCGATGACCTCTCCAGATCGAAGCCTCTCAAGCATTTGCTTCCCGCTATATTCCTTATTATGTTCATGGTAGCTGACGATAGGTGTCGAAATTTCAAAGTAGTTGCATAATTTCTTCGTATTTCGCGTGTCCTCAGCAGCAATGACATCCGCTTCCTTTAAGATTCTTAAAGCCCGGAAACTCATATCCTCAAGGTTTCCTATCGGTGTAGGAACCAGATATAGAGCCGGCTCCAATCCTTCTTTTTCAAAACTCTTTTGCTGCCACATATCATGTATCCTCCTTTGCCATCCACTTTTCCTTTTGGCTTCTTGTTAATTGCTTAAATTTATATTCAGCCTGCATGGCCAATGTCCTTGTTTCGAATATTTCATGATAAATCAGTTCAACCGGTGTCCGGCCACGTGTATACTTAGCGCCCCTGCCTTGATTATGAACATCAATCCTGCGGTGCAAATCATTGGTATACCCAGCATAATAACTGCCGTCCCTGCACTTTAAAACATAAAAATAATGCTTATTCCTCTCCATATAGAATCCTTCTAATTTCGGGATTATACTCATTTTGATCATTATATACAACAAGCGGGGGAAGAATCTTCAAATCAGGGTTGCCGTCCTTTATCCCTTCTATAAGAATCGTATTCGCTTCTTTTGAACTCTTAGGATAAACGAATTGCAGTCGCTTCGGTTCAATTCTGTACATCCTCATGAAATGCAGGATATCCATCAGACGGCCCGGTCTATGAACGAATGCGGCTTTCCCACCTTGACGCAGCAATTGGCTTGAAACACGCATGACATCCTCAAGGTTACACATGATTTCATGTCGGGCAATTGCAAAGTGCTCATTTTTGTTAATTTCCTCGATGGATGGCGTCGGGAAATAGGGTGGATTGCAAGTAACGACATCATATTTGCTATACCCTATCTGCTTTGGAATTTCTTTTATATCTCCATGAATCATCTCGATTTGGGAGGTCACGCCATTATAGTCCATGCTCCTCTGGGCCATGTCATATAACCGCTCTTGAATTTCAACACCGGTAATTGTCCCTTTTGTTCTTGTACTCAGCAGCAAAGGTATGACCCCATTGCCTGAGCAAAGATCGACGATTTTCCCTTTTTGAATCGGTACATTCACGAACCTTGATAATAAAACGGCATCTAATGAAAAAGAGAACACCGATGGGCTCTGGATGATCCTTAAATTCTCAGCCAAAAGATAATCCAGGCGCTCATCTCCATTAAGTTCTACCATTGCTGTTACCCTCCTAATCATGTATGGAAAAAGCATGTTTAGGGACCATGCTTCTATGTTACTGTCGTACAAAAAGGGGCCTGACTCATAGTATGCGTCAGACCCCGAATCACTATATATTGTAAACGGTCTATCTATCACGTAAAAGAGATGGAACATCTTTTATATTATCCATTATCACTTCTTGTTTAAAAAAGATAAACAGAACAGGCAATCCCCTTCTTTTCGTAAACTGCCAAAATGCAGATTGCAAATATGAAAGCCTTCTTGATAGATACGGGCTAAGTTATCATAGCCTTCCCCGATATCCATAACCTTTTCCGCACTTGAAGTACGGTTTTTCACTTTTTGTTTGACCTTAACTGCAGCAGGCGCACTTTCGACTTCCACAAGGCCCAACCGATGGCGCAAATGCTCGTTTTCCAGCTTGATCGACTGATTTTCCTCAAGGATTTCAGCTAAGTTCTGCTTCAATTCTCCAAGCTGCTTATATAATTGGCCTATCTGGGTTTCCATATTGGTCACCGAATCAAAAATATTTTTCTTATCCACGCTCTCCCACCACCTTAATAATCTGTGGCTTGAATAGAAACGGCTCCCTCTTTTAGAATCTCATCTAGAGTATACTCTAATACTCTTTCTTGCTCGATTAGTTCAATCTGAAGTACGCGTTCTAGAATATTAAGCCCCACTACCTTGCCTTTGCCACCAGGCGTATTAATCATTTCACCTAAATCAGGAAGCATTTCCTTCGCACTTTCATACTCATCATTTTCATATTTCAGACAGCACATCAATCGACCGCATAAACCTGAGATTTTTGTAGGGTTTAATGATAAATTCTGATCCTTCGCCATTTTGATGGAAACCGGTTCAAAATCTCCAAGAAATGTGGAGCAACAAAGCATTCTGCCACAAGGTCCGATGCCACCAAGCATCTTGGCCTCATCCCTTACCCCGATTTGGCGCAGTTCTATGCGAGTTCTGAATATGGCAGCTAAATCTTTGACTAAATCACGGAAATCCACGCGACCATCCGCTGTAAAATAAAACACGACTTTATTTCTGTCGAAAGTATATGACACATCAACCAGCTTCATATCCAGCTTATGTTCCACAACCTTTTGACAACATATAGTGTAAGCCTCTTCTGCAGCCGCCTTATTCTCGTCTACAATCAGCTTATCTTTTGCATCAGCGACCCGAAGTACTTTTTTCAATGGCAGGACAACATCGTTTTCATCTACTTGTTTACGGGCTGTAACGACTTTACCGAATTCAACACCGCGGACAGTCTCCACTATTACAAAATCGTCCTTAGGAATTGCGAATTCACCCGGATCGAAGTAGTATATTTTGCCCGCCTTTTTAAAACGGACACCTACAACATCATACAAATCATGATCCCTCCTGCAAATTCAGCACAAGCTGTTCCATCAACAGCTGTGGATTCGTGTTGGACATCAGCTTCCTTTTTGCTTCCAAAATGCAACCCATATGTTCAGCAAGGCGTCTTGGGGAAAGATGAAGAGCGTGAGTTTCAAATTCCTTCAGTTTATTTTGGAACACAACGAAGTCCTTTTTGTCCAACTGAATGTATAATAAATCCTTATATATAAGAAGTAACAAATCAAGACCTCTGTCAACCTGTTCTCTTTCTTTAAAGTGTGTGAACCAATCCGTCTGAAGGTACAGCATTGCCTTCAAGGAATTAAGTTTTAACACTTCATATAATTTTACCACTATTTTTTGAGCTTGTACAAACCATTCATCATGGCTAAGCTCGATTCCAGCTTCCACATTCTGTGTGATGTGGGCAATAACTGAGGCCAGCTGTGGTTCTAACTCCTGTTCTATCAGCTTCCGTTTCACATTCTCCGGAGATAATGGCTTGAACGAAATCACTTGGCACCTTGATAATATAGTCGGTAGAATCCTCTGAAGCTGTTCGGTCATTAATATTGCTACAGTATCAGCCGAAGGTTCTTCTAAAAATTTCAATAGACTGTTGGCTGCCCCCACCGACATTTTGTCAGCATCGGCAATCATATAAACCTTCCGATCTGCCTCTACGCTCTTTTTCGAAAATTCTTCCTGAAGCCCCTTGATTTGCTCTTTCTTTATTGAGAGACCGTCTTTTTCTATCAAATGGACATCTGGATGATTCCCACTTGAAATCCGTTTGCAATTCCGACAAAGTTCGCATGGCTCATAACCTGCTGTCGGGGCTTCACATAGTAAGCTTTTGGCAAAGGCATAGCTTATCTCTTGCTTGCCTGTCCCTTTTTCCCCTTCAAATAAATATGCATGAGCCACCCTGTTCTTCGTTATGCTATTTTGCAGCATCGTCATTACCTGCGGCTGAATTTCACTCATGTCCTGCCATGTTTTATCCAAAACCATCAACTCACTTAAGTATATAAATTAATCAGAAGACCTTTAATCTCGCCAATCATTTCCAATATTTCAAGCGAACTTTTCTCTTTATTAAGAATTTCCTCGCTTAACTCTACTAATTTTGCATCTATCGTTTCCACGGTTTTCAATGGCCGGCTCTGTCCATATTCATTCCAGCTCGTTGATTGCTTCAGTTCCAGTCCATATTCAACCGCTTCTTTAACAAATCGTTTCACCAATGCTTTATATTTTGCCAATTCCCTAAAAGTACGTGACCTTACTAAACGCTGACCCGCCCCTTCGATATCGCCTATCAAACGGTTTAATGTTTGGATTTGCATCTTTTGATCCTGTGTCTGGACCATTTGTTGAAACCTTCCATTTCCGGTTTGAAATTGTTTGGCATCCTGACGCGATTTATCCAGCTTAATAGGGATATCATGGTTGATTTTCATAATGAACCTCCCTGAAACTAACCGCTAAAATTGTAAAAAGTTTTCAACCGGCAGAACAAAAATGGTCGCACCGCCCACTTGAATCTCCACTGGGTAAGGTACATATGACTCGGCATTCCCGCCCATCGGTGAAACCGGTGAAACTAATTGGGATCGTGACTGACAATTCTGTTTGATGATCTGGATGGCTTGGTCAACACGTTCATCCTCTGTTCCAATCATAAAAGTCGTATTACCTGATTTTAAAAACCCGCCAGTGCTGGCTAGCTTGGTCGTTCCGAAATTATTTTCCACTAATTGATTCAGCAGGCGATGACTATCCTTGTCTTGAACGACAGCAATGATCATTTTCATTCTCATCATCCTCCGGTTACTCTGAATTTTTACTAACTACATTATATCAAATAGTATTGGTTGAATAATATGGAAACCTATATAATCAGTTTCCCGCTTTCGCTAAAAAATCCAATAGGCCGGCTTTCGTTTCCTCAAAGACTTCATCTATTGTCCGGCCTGCATCCACGATAATGAAACGTTCTTTCCATCTATTTATAATGAACTGATACCCTTCACAAACTTTTTTATGAAAGTCGAGGGCTTCAAGATCCAGCCGGTTCACTTCCCGTTCCCCATTGGACTGGATGCGTCTCAATCCCTCTTCTGGGTCGATATCAAAAAAGAGCGTGGCATCTGGCATCATATCTCCAATTGCAAATTTATTGATATTGTAAACTTCTTCTATATCCAAACCCCTTGCATGACCCTGATAGGCTAACGAGCTATCTATAAACCGGTCACAGAGGACAATTCCCCCTCGTTCCAGCTCAGGCATGACCACTTCCACTAAATGCTGACGCCTTGCTGCTGCGTATAATAAAGCCTCTGTCCTCGAGTCCATGGCTGTATTATCTTTATTAAGGATCACTTCCCTAATTTGCTCCGAAATGGGAACTCCCCCTGGCTCACGTGTTAATAGAACTTGATAGCCTTCTTGTTGCAGAGCCTTGCCAAGCATTTGGGTAATGGTCGTTTTCCCGGCACCCTCAGGCCCTTCCATTGTTATAAAAATACCACGTTTCATCGATGTACCTCCAAGGTTCTTTGTATGTAGTATATCATTTTAACCAGTCTGCCCGCTTTCATAAACGATTAATTCTCCATTTGAAAGGGAGGAACCACCATGAAACCTTGATCCCATTTCCAGCAGTCTCCGCAAATTGGATATATGTTCAGGAGTAATCATTTCCCCGGACATAATTAAAGGGATGCCCGGCGGATAAGGAATGACCATCTCGGCGGATACCTCTCCGACTGCCTTCCGTAATGCGACAGGTCTTGCTTTGCTATGCTTCATGACGGAGTAGGGCATTTCAAGCCCTGTCATTGACCTTCCATCAGGCCAGAGAACCCGAAGATCTGCTTCCTTATTTCCAGCTCTGTTTTGAGTGGCACTTTTTATAGTTTGTATGATTTCATGAAAAGGAAAATCGGTACCCCTTTTTAATAAGGGTAAAATCATTAATAAATTATCAGGATCAGCCAACTCCGTAAAAATGCCTTCGGCTTCACATAGCTGCTGTAACTCAAATCCGCTTAAACCATTTGTTGATTGAATGACTACTTTTAACGGGTCTGCCAGGGTGCCTGGCGGCGCCTCCAGCACCCTTACTGTCTGCAGGGCACCCAATTTTCCTCTGAAGTCCGATATCTTTTCCATAAGGAATTTTTTATCTTCTGATGTAAAAGCGGCTAAGTAGGCCCTGGCCAAGTCGAGCGAACCCATAATTGGGTAAGATGGACTGCTGGACTGAAGCATTTGTAAATAGAATGATGCTTGATCGACATCAATTAAGGATGAATTCACATGAAGAAATGACCCCATCGTCATGGCTGGCAGTGTTTTATGCGCTGAATGGACAACGGCGTCTGCCCCTGCCAAAATAGCCGACTTGGGAAACGGGCTTCCTAACTGAAAATGAGCGCCATGTGCCTCGTCCACCAGCACAGGGATCCCCTTTTGATGTGCGATTCTTACCATTTCCGTCAAATCTTCACCAATTCCATAATAATTAGGATAGGTAACAATGATGGCTCTTGCATCTGGATGTACACTCAAGGCTTCTTCAATTAAATTTGATCCCACACCGCCGGCAATGCCCCATTTCTCATAATAATCCGGTTGCAAAAAAATCGGCTGTACATTCGCTAACATCAATCCATGTAAAATTGATTTATGGCAGTTTCTTTGGACAAGGACCTTATCACCTTCCCGGCAGGCAGCAAGAATCATGGCAATGTTGCCTACTGTTGACCCATTAACG
>Ga0268253_10000223_pt1 | contig 13949 bp, 7 predicted proteins | sample AgamicMgMarz_FD_200250 | JGI IMG/M metagenome (GOLD analysis project Ga0268253, IMG submission 200250) | Agave microbial communities from Guanajuato, Mexico - Mg.Ma.rz (v2) (version 3) | ecosystem: Host-associated > Plants > Phyllosphere > Phylloplane/Leaf | place: Guanajuato, Mexico | collected... | reverse complement strand
AGTTCGACAATCGTTAATCCCTTGCGCCTCCAACTCAAAAAAGCGAGTGAAAGCCGTAGAGAGACATTCAGACAGAAGTGAGCAATCAGTTTTTGTGTGGGTACTGTGGGCGAAAACGCGGCCAGCGCGCGAAGGCTGTAAACTGAGACTCGGATGCTAAAGGAAGGATTGGCGGTTTCTTCTCTAAGAGGTCAAGGCAGTATGCGCCAAGAGACAGCAGCGGAAGCGAGAGGGCGAAGCATAGGATTTCTACTTTATTCAAAACCGATGCGAACCGATTCGAGGTTAGAAAGTGTACGACTATCCAGAGCAGCGTTCCCATGATGATTGAGAGCAAGCCGCCCGCCAGACCGATGCGCGCGCTGATTGCCGCCCGCGTCCATCTGTTCTTCTTTACGAGCAGATAAATTCTTCTGAAAAGCTCGCCCCTTAACGCATCTTCCTGCAAAACAAATATCTTGTGCATACTTTGCCCTTCCATTAAGCCTACGAGTCAGGAGGTTACTCTCAGGCATATAAGAATGGCGTAAAGCGTTTATAAAAAGTTTGTAAATAGAAGAAGGAAAGCGTGGGTGAGTTTTTTATGAATCGGGGTTGAAGCGGTAGCCAATCCACGGCTCTGTCAAGATATAGCGGGGAGCGGAAGGCGTTGGCTCTATCTTTTTTCGCAGTTGCCCGACAAAGACGCGCAGGTACTCGCCCTGCTCCGTATAGTTGCCGCCCCAGACCGCGCCGAGCAGCGTGCGATGCGTCAGCACTTTGCCCGCATGACGCACGAAGTGGACGAGCAGGTCATACTCTTTCGGCGTGAGGTGAACTTCCTTATCGAGCACGAAGACGCTGCGCGCCTCAAGGTCAATGCGGAAATCTCCGACCTCTAAGACCGTCAAAGATGCATCAGTGTTGGGAGTCGTCAGCGCGCGGCGCAGTTGTGCGCGGACGCGCGCCAGGAGTTCGTCCATCCCGAAAGGCTTGGTCACATAATCGTCCGCGCCCGCGTCCAGAGCTTCGACCTTTGTTTTCTCTTCGCCGCGCACGGAGAGGACTATGATTGGAAGCTGCGAGATGGCGCGCAGGCGGCGGCATAGTTCGAGGCCGTCGAGATTCGGCATCGCGAGGTCTGTCACGACCAGGTCTGGATGCCAGTCTTGAAAAGTTTCCAGAGCGGAGACGCCGTCGGCTGCGACGCGCACATCATAGCCGTGTGTCTTGAGCCCTGTGCGCAGGACGCGCGCAATCTGCGGCTCGTCGTCAATCACCAGAATGCGCGGCTGCTGATTCATCTGATTTCTGTGATTTCTGTGACTTCTGTGATTCCTGTGATTTCTGTAAAAACTTAAATCTCAATCTGCGAGCCCAGTTCGACGACACGATTCGGCGGCAGGCAGAAGTAGGCTGTCGCGCTCGATGCATTGCGCGACATGAAGGCAAAAAGTTTCTCGCGCCAAATCATCATGCCCGGAAACTTGCTCGCCATCACAGTCTCGCGCCCGAGGAAGTATGTCGTGTTCATCACATCAAAAGCCGTCATCGTTGGCCCAAGACTCTCAAGGACTTTCGGGATGTCCGGGTCTTCCATAAATCCGTAGTTGATAATCATCCGGTAAAACTCATGACCGAGCGATTCGATGTGGACGCGCTCCTGCTGCTCGACATACGGAGCTTGTTTCGTCTTGACGGTCAGGAGCACTACGCGCTCGTGCAAGACTTTGTTGTGTTCCAGGTTGTGCATCAGCGCGGGCGGCGTGCCCGTCGCAGTGCCGTTCATAAAGATGGCCGTGCCGGGCACACGCACGGGCGGGTTCTGTGCCACATCTTGTAGAAAGTCTTCGAGCGGATGCGCGCGCGCCAAGAGACGCTCCGCGAGTATGCGGCGGCCCTTCTTCCATGTCGTCATCAAGATAAAAATCAAAGCTCCGACGACGAGCGGGAACCAGCCGCCCGCCGGAATCTTGATGATGTTCGCGCCGAAGAACGCCAGGTCAATGATGAGGAAGAATCCGGCGAGCGCAAGCGTGAGAGGCAATCCCCAATGCCATTTCTGCCGCGCGACGACGGCGAGCAGGATAGTCGTAATCACCATCGTCGCCGTCACGGCCACGCCGTAAGCCGCGGCCAAGTTGCTCGAAGAGCCGAAGCCTACGACAATCGCTATGCAGCCGAGCATCAAAGACCAGTTGAGCGCGGGAATATAAATCTGGCCCATCTCGGTCGAAGAAGTATGCTCTATCTTCAGGCGCGGCATAAAGCCAAGCTGTATGGCCTGCATCGTGAGCGAGTATGCGCCGGAGATTAAAGCCTGCGAAGCGATAATCGCGGCGCAGGTCGCCAGCACAATCAGCGGATACAAAGCCCAACCGGGCGCGAGACGATAAAAAGGATTTTCCGCCGCCGCGGGAGTCTCAAGCAACAATGCTCCCTGGCCCAGATAGTTGAGCAGCAGAGCGGGCAAGACAAGCGTGTACCAGACAAGACGAATCGGACGCTTGCCGAAGTGGCCCATGTCTGCATACAAGGCTTCGCCCCCCGTGACGACGAGAAAGACTGTGCCGAGCACAAGGAATCCGTGCCAGCCTTCGCGCACAAAAAAGCGCAACCCGTGAACCGGATTAAACGCCTCTATGACCGAAGGATGACGCGAAATCTGCATCACTCCCAACACGGCTATGATGACGAACCAGACGAGCATCACCGGGCCAAACAGACGCCCGACCTTCGCAGTCCCGCGGCTCTGTATGAGAAACAATCCGATGATGATAACAATCGTCACCGAGACGACGTAAGGCTTAAAGAGCGGCGTCGCTACATTCAAGCCTTCGATGGCTCCTAGGACAGAGATGGCGGGCGTAATAATTCCATCGCCATAGAGCAAGGCCGCGCCGAAGATGCCGAGCACGACGAGCAGCCAGCTTTCGCTCCGGCTCACAATCTTAATCGGAGTCGCCAAGGCAGTGAGAGCTAAGATGCCGCCTTCTCCATGATTGTCCGCGCGCAGGACGAAGATGCAGTACTTGATTGAGATGATAATGATGAGCGCCCAGAAGATAAGCGAGAGGACTCCGAAGATATTGTCGGGCGTGGCGGCGATGGCGTGCGGGCCGTGAAAGCATTCGCGCAAGGCGTAGAGCGGGCTCGTCCCTATGTCGCCGTAGACGATGCCGAGCGCGGTCAGCGAAAGAATCGCCAGATAAAGCCCGCGCGGCTTGGCCGTATGTGGATGTCCGCGCTCGTCCGTGAGCGTCGTGTGAATGTCAGTCGTAGCTGTGCCTGCCATAGTTGTCCTGCGAGAAAAGAATAAAGTCCGACTCTGACACGGTTATTTATCCGCCCCTCCTATAGATTGGCGCAAAGATATACAGCTATTGCTCTCTGGGCCATAAAGCGCGAATTGAACAGGCGAATTATTTTGTCCGGGGTAAAAAATCACTGCCGATAGGATGGCATAAAAGTTATAAAGATTCTGTAAAGATAACCCGCGTCCTCTGTCAATAACGAGAGAGAAGAGAAAGCATGTTTCCCGCAAAAGCGCAAAGCCGCGAAGAAAGCGCGCGAAGGAGTCAAGCTATGACTTATCTGGAATGCTTCTCTTTGCCCGCCCGCCCATTTGCGCGAGCTTCTTTCGTCGCCTTTATAATCATTGACACTCGGCGCGGCGCGGTAATATCCTCCGGCAGCGACGCTCACATTCCCGCTCACAAAAAACCGGAATTTAAATCAGGAAAGATTGCGCACACGGGATGAAAAAACGGGACAGGCTTATATCATCAGGCTTCATTGTCTTTCTTCTCTTGCTCTCCGGCGCGCAGGTCTGCGCCGACGAGTGGAACGGTTTTCGCGGGTTGGAGAAGCAGGGCAAAAGTGATTCTTTGCAGGTGCCGCTGCGATGGTCGCGGGAGCAGAACGTGCTCTGGAAAACAGAGATTCCGGGCGTCGGGCATTCGTCGCCGGTCATCGCGCAGAAGAGCGTCTATCTCACCACGGCCTACGCCACAGAGCAGGGCCAGCAGTTAATCTCTCTCGGTCTTTGGGCCAGATTTTCCCTCGCGCTCTTTGTCGTCCTCGCCAGCATCTTTCTGCTCGTCAAATCAAGCGCGAGACGGCTCTTGCCGTTCCGGCGGATAGCGGGCCTTTCGGTCTTTCTCTCGCTGAGCATATTGCTCATGGGCGCCATACTGTTTGACGCGAATCTGTTTGATTACGGTCGTTGCGAGATTCGCGCGTGGCTCGGCTCAAGCCTCATCGTCAACTTATGTTTGATGCACAGCGTCTTTCAGTTTCGCAAAGGGTCGCGGGAAAGATGGGTCATCGGTGCGATAGCTATTCTCTTCGCAGTCGTAGTCGCGCTCGGATTTCCTGCCAGAGAGCATGCCTTCCGCAATGGCGCGAATCAGATAATAGCCGTCGGCGCGGTCGTCTTTCCGCTCATCACTGCGATGCTGATATTGAGCGGCTACTTCTTTCTTCCGACCGACGCTGCCGGAGAAGATTTAGCTGTCAGGAAAAGCCAGACGGTAAAGACACTGCTGCTCGTGGCAGGCGTCTCGCTGACAATGCTTGGGCTTGCAACATTCGTCGCAGAGCGCGTTGTTCGTTCATCCGAATACCTCAGCTATCACATCACTAATCTCAACTTCAAACCAGTCCTCGGAGTAAAGAGCGTCTATGTCCTGACGGTGATGTGCCTCGCGGCCCTCGCCGGATTTCTCATCGCGGATAAAAGGCTTCACAGAATTCTCGACAAAGTTTTGTTGAAGACTTATCCATACATCCTTCTGTTCACAGCGCTGTTGACGTTTGTGAGTACAAACTATTTGACGACAAGCAATGTGCTGGTGCGTGCCATTGTCTCAGTAGATAGTGAGAGCGGGCGTGTGAACTGGGTTTGCGAGGGCCTCGACGGGCCGCCGGGACAGATGCACAGGTACAACTCTCCGGCGACGCCGACGCCTGTGACGGACGGCGAGCGCGTCTGCGCTTACTTCGGCACAGCCGGGGTGATGTGCGCAGATATAAAAGGGACTCTGCTCTGGACTAACAGCGAGCAGCCGTTTGAGAGTGTCTATGGAGTCGGCGTCTCGCCGGTGCTCGTTGACGGCGTACTCATCATTGCCAGCGGGACGCCAGCCGCTCCGTATGTCAGCGCGCTCGATGCCGCTACGGGGCGGCAACTGTGGCGCACAGAACAGCCCGGCAACATCGGTCACATAGGCGGCACAAGCCGCACTCCTTTGGTGCATGAAGTGGATGGAACGAAAGCGGTCTTGGTCTGGGGCTGGGACGCTTTTCGCGGATTCGATTTACAGAGCGGCAGGGAGTTGTGGGAGTATCCGACTCCGCAGGCGAACGGCGATATGGTCGCCAGCCTTGTCGTAGACAAAGACACAGTCTATCTGCCTTATCCCGGCTGGGTGGACGCGCTCAGTCTGTCGAAATTGATGAGAGGTGAAAACCCTTCGGTCTGGAACGGCGTTGACGGCGGGGCTAACTGCTCGTCGCCAGTGCTGGTTGATGGCCTGCTGTTTACGATGAGCGACGATGGAATCGCTGCCTGTCTAGATGCGCGGACGGGCAAGCTCTTATGGAGCGAGACGCTGGACGGAGATTATTACTCGTCTCTGATTGCCGTCGGAAAGAATATATTTTTCACCAGCCATCAAGGCCAGACGACAATCGTTGCCGCCGAGCCGCGCTTTAGAAAAGTCGCGGAGAATGACTTAGGCGAGCGCGTCACGGCCTCTCTTTCTCCGGTGGGCGATAAATTATTTGTCCGCTCTGAAAACCATCTCTATTGCATTCAGGGAAAGCGTTGAGTTCTGTCCGTGTCAGAACCGCCCGCTCCCGCAGGCGGTTCCGAGATGGGCGGCACGCTTTTGAAGTTTGACCGCCACTTCCGCGCGCAGTAATATCTTGCACACGCATTGCTGGTTTAGCGTCCCTTCCATTGTCAATCAAACTTGTGAGAACTGTAGGAGAATAGATGTTGATGAATGCCGGAATTTTTGCCGCCCGTTCGCGTCGCCTGCGCTTTGCGCTTGTGCTCGTCTCGCTCTGCCTGTCATGCGGAGCGGTCTTTGCTCAGGAGAGTTATAGAAAGCCTGTCAAGGAAGTGCTGGATGTCTTGGATGCTCCGGCTCCGCCACTGGCTACGATTAGCCCTGCGCGCGATTACATGCTGCTCGTGCAGGGCGTGCGCTATCCGCCAATCTCAGAGTTGGCCCAGCCGATGCTGCGGCTCGCGGGCCTGCGCATCAATCCGCAGACCAATGGACAACATCGCGCGCCCTACTACATCAAGCTCACAATCAAGAAGATTGCGGACGGCGCGGAGATTCCGGTCGCGCTGCCGGGCGGCGTGCAGTTGGGCTTTCCGCAGTGGAGCATGGACGGCAAGCAATTCGTTTTTACTAACACGACGCCGCAGGGCATAGAGTTGTGGGTCGGAGAGACTGCGACGGGCAAGGCGCGCGTCTTGAATGGATTCAAGGTCAACGGCGTGATGGATCGTCCCGTGCAGTGGCTGCCGGATAATCGCACGCTTCTGGTTCAGAGTGTGCCGGGCACGCGCGGCTCTGCTCCGGTCGCTTCAGCCGTCCCGCGCGAGCCGATTATACAGGAGAGCTACGGCAAGGCCGGGCCGGTCATGACTTTTCAGGATTTGTTGAAGAGTCCTTATGATGAAGACCTCTTCGATTATTACGCGACGGCGCAACTCAATCTGCTGGACACACAGACGGGCAAGCTCACGCCCTTGGGCCAGCCTGCGATTTACGAAGAGCTTGACCCCGCGCCGGACGGCCAGCACATCCTGGTGGAACGCATTCATCGCCCATATTCATACCTCCACACGCTCGACAGGTTTCCCAGAGAGGTCGAAGTCTGGGACAGGAGCGGAAAGGTTGTGCACAAGCTGACGAGCCAGCCGCTCGCAGACCAGATTCCGACTGACGGCGTGCGCACGGGCCCGCGCAGTTATCACTGGCGACCGACAGAGCCTGTCACGCTCGTCTGGGTCGAAGCTCTGGACGAAGGCGACCCGCGCAAAAAAGTCTCTCCGCGCGACAAAGTTCTGATGTTGAAAGCTCCTTTCGCAGGTCAACCCGCAGAGCTATTTAAGACCGAGCATCGCTTTTTAGGGATGGACTGGGGAGAGAAAGATGGGCTCGTCATCGTCAGCGATTATGACCGCGACAAGCGTTGGCGGCGCAGTTTTATTCTGAACGCGGATAACTTATCAGAGCAGCCGCGCATGGTCTGGAGCCGCAATATACGCGAGCAGTACAACAATCCGGGCGCGCCTTTGCAGCGCATGCTGCCCTCAGGACAGTACGCCATGCAGCAGCACGAGCAGTGGATTTATCTCGCGGGCACGGGCGCGACGCCGGAAGGCGACCGTCCTTTCCTTGACCGCTTCGACTTAAAGACACTGAAATCCGAACGCCTCTTCCGCAGCGACGCGATGAGTTATGAAACTGTCGTGGCCCTGCTCGGCAGCGATGCCAGACAGTTCATCACGCGGCGCGAAAGACCGATTGAGCCGCTCAACTATTATGTGCGCAACCTGAGCGATGCGGCGGAGGCCGCGCCGCGCGCCCTGACGCAGTTTCCAGACCCGACGCCGCAACTGCGCGGCATCAAGAAACAACTCGTGACTTATAAGCGTCAGGACGGCGTGCAACTCTCCTTCACGCTCTATCTCCCGCCCGGCTACAAAGAGGGCACGAGATTGCCAACAATCGTCTGGGCTTATCCACTCGAATACACAGACCCTACGACCGCAGGGCAAGTGACCGGTTCGACTCAAAGATTCACGACCATCACGGGCCCGTCTCATCTCTTCTTCCTGCTCGCTGGCTATGCCGTTTTAGATAACGCGACGATGCCTGTCGTCGGCGACCCGGAAACGATGAACAATACTTACATCGAGCAGATTGTGATGAGCGCGAAGGCCGCGATTGACAAGGCGACCGAGATGGGCGTCACAGACCCGGAGCGCGTGGGCGTCGGCGGCCATTCATACGGCGCATTTATGACCGCCAATCTTCTGGCCCACTCAGACCTTTTCCGCGCGGGCATCGCGCGCAGCGGGGCATACAATCGCACCTTGACGCCCTTCGGTTTTCAGAGCGAGCGACGCACGCTCTGGGAAGCCTCAGAGCTTTACATCAAAGTTTCGCCCTTCATGAACGCCGAAAAAATCAACGAGCCGCTGCTCCTCATTCACGGCGAAGCGGATAACAACACGGGCACTTTCCCAATCCAGTCCGAACGCATGTATCAAGCCATGCGCGGCACAGGCGGCAGCGTGCGCCTTGTCATCCTGCCGCTCGAATCGCACGGCTACGCGGCGCGCGAATCCACAGAGCACACGCTCTACGAGATGATGTCCTGGTTTGACAAGTACGTGAAAAACGCCGCCCCGCGCGCCAAGAAGGAACAGACCGCAGGCAAGTAGAGCACTGCTGGCCCGCAAGAAGAGATTCACGAAAGCGAATCTCTCAACCCTTTGCGAACTTATCTTCTCTCTGTGCGCCGCCAGCGCGGAAACCACTCGTTGTGGTTTCCGCGCTGGCGGCGCACAGAAAAGAGAGACAGAAAGCTCGCAAAGAGGAAGTTTTGCCACGCGCTTTTAAGTTTCGGACTGGTATTTTGCCTCTTTTAGTCATTTATCCCCATCACGGATTCGCTTTCGTCGGAAGGTTTCCGCGAATTGTTTAGCTTCAATAAAAGAATGCCCGCGAAAAGTTAGGAAGTAAAAATGGCCTCGAACTCTTGCCCTCGTTCAAGCTTTCGTCTGCACATGCAAACGGCAGATGCGAGCCATGCTGTATTGGCCCACGCCGCGGTCTGGGCCACGATGCTCACGTTGGCTCTTGGCCTCTTCGCCCTGTCCGCGCGTCAAACATCCGCGCAGACTTTTACGGATTCTGGATTCGTGGCCGAGACTGTCACCACTCTTCCGGTCTTCAAGCCTGTGGGCCTCACCTTTGCGCCGGACGGGCGCATCTTTATCTGGCAGGAGAACGGCATCGTCAGGATTTTCAAGAACGGAGTCTTGCTGCCGACGCCTTTCATCAATCTCGGAAACCGCGTCAACACTGTCAATGATAGGGGACTGCTGGGACTCGCGCTCGACCCGAACTTTGCGACGAATGGCTACGTCTATCTGCTTTACACTTACGAGGACGCGGGCAATCCTTTGAGCGCGGCTCCTAAAACTTCTCGCCTGACGCGCGTGCAGGCCGACCCGGCGAATACGGATGTCGCTTTGCCCAACAGCGAGACGGTCATTCTCGGCACAATCGGGACAGGGCCGTGCGGCAACTATCCTGCGGGCGCAGACTGCATCCCTGCCGATTCCGATTCACATACGATAGGCACTTTGCGCTTCGCGCCGGACGGAAAACTTTTCGTCGGCAACGGCGACGGCTCAAGCTATAGCTTCCCGGACGTGCGCGCTCTGCGCGCTCAGGACTTGAACAGCTATTCGGGAAAAATCCTGCGCATCAACCCGGACGGCACTGCGCCCGGCGACAATCCTTTTGATGACGGGACAAACTCTATCCGCTCAAAAGTCTATTCCTACGGCCTGCGCAATCCTTATCGTTTCAGCCTGCATCCCGTGAGCGGCGAAGTTTACATCGGAGATGTCGGCTGGAATGATTGGGAAGAGGTTAATCGCGGGCGCGGAGCAAACTTCGGCTGGCCCTGTTACGAAGGGCATGGCTGGCAGATGGATTATTACGAGCAGTTCGCGCCGTGTCGCTTACTCACGGCGGGCGAAGTCACGCCGCCGCTCTACACATACGACCACGGCGAAGGCAACTCCATCATCGGCGGCACGTTTTATAACGCGACGCACTATCCTGCGCAGTATCGCGGCAACTATTTCTTCGCGGACTACGGCGGAAAATTTATACGCCGCATGACGTTTGACGCGAGCGGCAATATGTTTGGCGTCCAGACCTTTGCGACGAACGTGACAGACCCTGTCTCTTTGGAACTCGGGCCGGACGGCGCGCTCTATTACATCTCGCTTTCGACGGGGCAGGTGCGGCGCATTAAATTTAGCGGGCCAGTCGCAAGAGCCTCCGCGACTCCTTTGTGGGGCTACTCTCCGCTCAATGTCTCTTTCTCCAGCGCGGGCTCGCTCGACCCGACCGGCGGGGCAATCACTTACCTTTGGGATTTCGGTGACGGCGCGACCTCGACTCTGCCCAACCCTTCGCACACCTATACTTCAAGTAGCGTCAGGAATTTCAACGCGACGCTGACCGTGACGGACTCGCAAACGCGCACGGCCATTGACAGAGTCAACATCACAGTCGGAAGCATGCCGCCGACCGCAAGCATCTTGAGCCCCGCGAACGGCACGAGCGTCCGTGCGGGCGATGTCGTGAATTATCAGGGCAGTGGCACAGACCCAGACCAGATGCTTCCGGCGAGCGCGTTGCAGTGGGCTGTCCTGCTGCATCACAACGACCACGTTCATCCGTACTCGACCGCGAGCGGCCCGACCGGAAGCTTTACGGTCGAAGAGCACGGACAGGGCAACTACTCTTACGAGATTGTCTTAACCGTGACGGACAGCAGCGGGTTGACCAACAGCCAGAGCATCACCTTGCCAGTCATCCCGAACACTCTGCCCGCGCCCTGGGCGAGCGGCGACATAGGCAGCACAGGGGCTATCGGCAGCGCAACTTATGCGAGCGGAACTTTTACCATCAAAGGCTCAGGCGCAGACATCTGGGAGCAGGCGGACGAGTTTCGATTCGTCTATCAACCTTTAAATGGCGACGGAGAAATCATCGCGCGCGTCGCAGGACTCGACAACACGCATCCGAACGCGAAAGCGGGCGTGATGATTCGTGAAGCACTCACGGCGGATGCGAGGCATGCGATTGTGAATGTGACTCCCGGCGCAGGCATGGAGTTCATGCGTCGCCGCAATCAGGGAGCGATTACGGAATACACTTCCGGCGGCAATGAGAACGCGCCGAAGTGGCTGCGACTCATGCGCGCCGGAAACACTTTCACAGCCTACAAATCGAACGACGGCACAAACTGGACGCTCATCGGGACAGACACCATTAATATGACCGCGCAGGTTTATATAGGCATGGTCGTCACGAGTCACAACAATTCTGCCCTGTGCACTGCGACGCTTGATAACGTCAGCGTAAGAATCGCTGGCGGGAACAATCCGCCGAGCGTGAACATCACAAGTCCCGCTAACGGCGCGAACTTTACCTCGCCAGCAAATATAAGTATCAACGCCAATGCCAGCGACACGGACGGCACAATCAGCCGTGTGGAATTTTATCAAGGGGCAACGCTGCTCGGCACGGACACGAGTGCGCCCTACAGCTTTGCTTGGAACAATGTCGCGGCGGGCAGTTATGCTCTGACTGCTCGTGCAACGGACGATGATGGCGCGAGTTCCATCTCAACGATTGTCAACATCACTGTCGGCTCAGTCGGCGCGACAGTTCTGACGGATGATTTTAACGACAATTCTCAAGACACCTCGAAATGGACTTTCGGGACGATTCAGGGAGCGATTTACTCTGGCCCGACGGCTTGGGATTCCAGCGTGCCCGTACTGGAGCGCAACCAGAGGCTTGAGATTTTGCCGCGCGCGGGCATCAGCCGCGACCACTACAATGGTTACGTGTCCGTCGCCGCATGGAATCTGACCAACTCGCGCGCCAGCGTCGAAGTCATGCAGGTAGCCGACGGCGGCTCGACCAACTCGCAGCTTGCGCTCTGCGTTGATAGTCGCAACTTTCTCATGATTTCCGTCGAGAGCGGGCTGCTGCGCTTCGAGCAGGTCGTGAGCGGCACGAGGTCAACAACGAGCATACAGTACAACGCCGCGCAGCACAGGTTCTGGCGCATACGGCACGAGCCTGCGGGTGATGTCATAGTCTTTGAGACAAGCGCGGACGGCTCGGCATGGACTGCTCAAAGAACTGTCACGCGCGGGCTTGCCATCACCGCGCTCAAAGCGGAGATTAGCGCGGGCACGTGGGAAGCTGTCACCGCTCCCGGCACAACCATCTTCGACAACTTTCGCCTGGAATCAAACGGCGGCCCGCCCGCCAACAATCCGCCGAGCGTGAACATCACAAGTCCCGCTAACGGCGCGAACTTTACCTCGCCAGCAAATATAAGTATCAACGCCAATGCCAGCGACACGGACGGCACAATCAGCCGTGTAGAATTTTATCAAGGGACAACGCTGCTCGGCACGGACACGAGTGCGCCCTACAGCTTTGCTTGGAACAATGTCGCGGCGGGCAGTTATCCTTTGACGGCCAGAGCGTTTGACAACGCGGGCGCGAGTTCCATCTCTGCGACAGTCAACATCACTGTCACGGGCGGCCAGACTCTGCCTGCCCCCTGGGCCAAGGCAGACATAGGCAGCGTCGGCTTCGTGGGCGACGCTGGATTTGCAAGCGGCGTTTTCACGCTGCGCGGCTCAGGCGCGGACATCTGGGACAACGCAGATGCTTTCCATTATGTCTATCAACCTCTGAACGGCAACGGGCAGATTGTCGCGCGCGTGACGGACGTGCAATTTACAAATGATTGGGCAAAAGCTGGCGTGATGATACGCGAGACTTTGACGCCCGGCTCGCGTCATGCCTCTATGTTCCTGACGCCGGGCAACGGCCTCGCCTTTCAGAGACGAACCGGCACGGGCGGCCTCAGCGACCACACGACTGGCGGAAGCGGCAGCGCGCCCTACTGGGTCAGGCTCGTGCGGAGCGGGAATCTCTTCACGGCCTACAGGTCAGCGGACGGCACAAACTGGGTGCAGGTCGGCACGTCAATCTCAATCAGCATGTCTGCCAACGTCTATATCGGCTTGGCCGTGACGAGCCATAACAACTCTGCTTCATGCACTTCCACTTTTGACAACGTGAGCGTCACGACAAGCTTCAGCTTATGGCCCGACGAGACGCGTAGATAAAGACACCAGCATCATTGAACCGCCATGAATGCTGCCGCAAGAGAGCTTTTATTCGTCCTCATTCTGATGGGCTTCCTGCTCATCATAGGCATCATTGCTGTCTTCATCTTCATACGGCAATGGCGCAGAGAGCATCGCGGGAAAGGTGAAAAATAGCTCGTCTCAAAGCCTCAGGCCCTGCCCGGCTGCGTCTCAGAACAAAGAAACTTTCCATTTTAGTCTGCAAAAGCCGGGATTCGCGGCCAGTGCGCCGCGAGCAGGCAAGGAGAGCTTGCCTGCACTTGCAAATGAACGTGAAGTTCGCTAAAGTGGCCGTTTTGTAGCTGGTAGGAGTTGTTGCCAGTAAGGGGCGGAAGAGACTCGTCCGACTCCATGTTTTGACAAGGCAGGCAGGGGTGGTCGAGTGGTTAATGGCACCGGGCTGTAAACCCGGCGGGCTAACGCCCTACGTAGGTTCGAATCCTACCCCCTGCACCAGCAAGCTAGATATTAGATGTCAGATGCTAGATGTCAGTGATGCAATGCTGCTAACATCTAGCATCTGACATCTAGTATCTAAATTTTGGGCGGGAGTAGCTCAGTTGGTAGAGCGTCAGCCTTCCAAGCTGAATGTCGCGAGTTCGAGCCTCGTCTCCCGCTCCAAAAACTTCCGGCTGGAAGTTATCGGGTCTCTCGGAAGCCAGTGCCCGAGTAGCTCAGGGGTAGAGCACTTCCTTGGTAAGGAAGGGGTCACGAGTTCAAATCTCGTCTCGGGCTCCATCTTAGGTTTTTAACATTTAATTCAAAGAGGCGTTTCGGAATGTCGAAAGAGAAATTTGACCGCAGCAAGCCGCACGTGAACATCGGCACCATCGGCCATGTCGACCACGGCAAAACCACACTGACCGCTGCCATCACCAAAGTCTTGGCCAAACATAACCCGAAGATTACTGTCCGGGCCTTCGATTCCATCGACAACGCGCCCGAAGAGAAAGCG
>Ga0268253_10000218_pt1 | contig 14176 bp, 11 predicted proteins | sample AgamicMgMarz_FD_200250 | JGI IMG/M metagenome (GOLD analysis project Ga0268253, IMG submission 200250) | Agave microbial communities from Guanajuato, Mexico - Mg.Ma.rz (v2) (version 3) | ecosystem: Host-associated > Plants > Phyllosphere > Phylloplane/Leaf | place: Guanajuato, Mexico... | reverse complement strand
ATCGCCTGCTGGTCGAACCTCTCGACGTCCTCCTGCTTGAGCACGTCCTCATCGATGAGGCGGTCGGCGAACGCCTTGATCGGGTCGCGCTGGCGCCACTCCTCGACCTCTTCCTTGGTGCGGTACTCCTCGGGGTCGGCCATCGAGTGGCCGCGGTAGCGGTAGGTGACCGCCTCGACCAGCTGTGGCCTGCGCTCCTCGCGGGCGCAGCGCAGGGCGTCGGTGACCACGCTGTGCACGTCGAGCACGTCCATGCCGTCGCAGCGCGTGCCGGGCACGCCGAAGCCCTCGGACTTGAGCGACAGGTCGGTGACCGCCGAGTGGCGGTGCAGCGCCGTGCCCATGCCGAACTGGTTGTTGATGATCACGAAGACGACCGGCAGCTTCCAGAGCGCGGCGAGGTTCATCGTCTCGCCGAACGTGCCTTGGTTGGTGGCGCCGTCGCCCATCATCGAGAGGATCACGTCCTCGTTGCCGAGGTAGTCGTTGGCGAGCGCAACTCCGGCGGACAGCGGGAGGCTGCCGCCGACGATGCCGTAGCCGCCGAGGAAGCGCTTATCCCAGTCGAACAGGTGCATCGAGCCGCCGCGGCCCTTGGAGCAGCCGGTCTGGCGGCCGAACAGCTCGGCCATGACCGCCTTCGGCTCGGTGCCGCGGGCGAGCGCCTGGCCGTGCTCGCGGTAGGTCGACATCAGGTAATCGGTGTCGCGCAGGGCCTGGGTGCCGCCGACGACGGTGGCCTCCTCGCCGATGCAGAGATGCAGGAAGCCGCCGATCTTGGCCTTCGCGTACATCTCGCCCGCGCGCTCCTCGAAGCGGCGGATCAGCAGCATCTTGGCGAGAACCGTCTCGCAGGTCTCCTTGTCGGGGAGGTCGTGCTTGACCTCACCCATGTGGACGGCGTCGGCTACCTCGGCCGGCGCAGCGCCGTCGCCGTTGTCCTCCTCGGCCTTGCTCTTCGACCGCGTCGCCATTGCGAGGCAGAGTACCCGGTGCTCCTTGGCTGCAAATCGCGCAACCCCCGAGTGGGGGAATGCTTGAGCGCTCGGCGAGATCGGGCGTATGTTGGAGGCGGACTCGACGCCATGCGCGCGCGCACCCGCTGGATATCGAGATGACCCGCCCAGACGGGGTGGTGGAGAACTACACGGTGCGGACGCGCCCGCGCCCGGCGTTCGTGGCCGGCGGCGAGTTCGGGCCGCTGTTCGTGCCGCGCGGCGGGGCGTTCGGCGCTTCCAGTCGAACCCGACCGACCCGCTCGGGCTGTACACGGTGTTCGTGAAGCAGCGCAGCGAACCGGCGCGGGCGCGTACGGCGCTGCTCGTGTTCCCGCCGGACTAGGCGCCTAGCGCCTTCGCCGCGTCCTCGAGGCGATCGTCGCCCCAGAAGACCTGGTCGTCGACCACCACGCTGGGCACTCCGCGGACGCCGCGGTCATAGGCCGCTTGCGTTGCCTCGCGTAGTCGGTCCTTGGTCGATTGGAGCGCGATGCCCTTGAGCACGGCATTCGGGTGGAGCTCGCAGGCGGCGGCGGCGATCAGCACGTTGTCTTCGTCCGACAGATCCCTGCCGGCGGCGAAGGCCTGCCTGAACGCGGCGAGCGAGAAGGCGACCGTGCGGCCGGTCTGCTGGGCGAAGATGGCGGCGCGCATGGCCTTGAGGGTGTTGTTGGGCCAGCCGTCGGGCCAGCGGACGGGGAGCAGGCCGTACTCCTTGGCTCGCTGCTCGACTTCGCGCATGCCGTCGTCGCGTGCGTCGGTGACGCCCCAGGACTGGCCCCCGGACTGCTGCCAGATGCCGCCGAGCAGGATCGGCTGCCAGACGGCCGTTTCGGGGAGTACTCCGTGGATCCGCTCGGCGGCGAGCCAGGAGTAGGGGGAGCCGAGGTCGTAGTAGAAGACAGGGCGGTCGGGCACTGCCGAAACAGTACGTGGCGACCTCGCCGGGTCAGCGCAAGCGCAACCTCACGCCGACGCGGAGGAGGTTGGGATCGCCGGTGCCGATGGTTGCCTCGTTGAGCCTCCAGAGGCGACGCACCTCGAGGGCCACCGCGGCAGGCGAGGCGTCGGCCTCGAGGAGAGCTGAGGCGATCGACCACAGCGACTCCCCCGCAAGCACGGTGTGGAAGCGTCCGCGTATCCGCCGCGGCGCCGGAGCGACTGCTGCGACGGTTGCCGTTTGTGTGTCGTTGGCGAGGTCGGCCGTGTCCGTCGACGGCGTGTACGGCGCGGGCGCATCGGTAGCCCGAGAATCGCGCCGCGGTCGTTCTCGGTTCTTGGCCGCGTGGCGCTTGCGGTGCTCGCGCCGCGCGCGCGAGCGTGGCTCCGGCTTCGCGGCTGGCGTCCGGTCGGCGGAGCCGGGCTGACCGCCCGGGTCGTCGGATGGGGAAGTCGGAGGGACGGGGGGTCCGGGTGAGCTGGGTTCGGGCGGTGGGACAGGGGTGTCGATCACGTCGACCTCACCAGGGTCAGCCGCCGCCTCGTCATCGTCCGCCAGCGTGTTCGGATCGCCCAGCGCGAGCCTCCCATCGGGGTCGTCGACAGGAGCAGCCTCGACAGGCGCGGGAGCGTCGGGCGGTGTGGCGGGCGGGTCGCTCTCCGGGGCGGTGAGCCCAGGCTCGACTTCGAGCGGCAGGGCGGTTTCGGCGCCAGAGCCCGGAGCGGGTTCGTCGCCGACCGGCGGAGAAGCACCCGGCGCGGGCAGGACCACCCCTTCCTGCTGATCGTCCGGCTCCGACGCGACCGACGTGGCGGTGGCGCCCGCCGACACCGCAAGGACTCCGGCTGCAAGCAGCACGCCGAGACGACGAGACCAAAGCGGGTCCGGAGAAAGCACGCCAAAGAGGCGATCCTGCCGGCAGACCGGGCAGTCGGGATGGAAGCCAAGCCGATCGTGGTCACAGAACTCCGACTGATGGACGTGCCGGATTACCACCACACCCTCCCTCTGTTCGTCGTTTTCGGTCGTGATGAGTCCTTGGCTAGTTGAGCGGGTCCGTGACACAGCGGAAGGCCTTGGCGCCGGCGGCTGTGTCAGGAGTTACGCCCACGCTGCCGCCCGGCTCCGTGATGTAGAGGACGTCGAGCCCTCCGGGATCGGCAGTCGACGGATACACATTGCGGGTGAGCTCTCCGCCAGTGGCCAGCGTGATACCGAAATCGCCAATCGCCGTCATGAGCTCGTCATGGCTGGGAAGCCGTCGGCCGGATGTGTGGCGTCTCTGCGCCATTTCACAGGCGACGGCGGCGATGCCGTACGGCGCTGGAGTACGCGATGTCCTCTCGACACAGACATCCGAGACCGGCACGGCGTCGTTGGGGCAGTGCAAGAGCAGGCGGGCGGCCGTCAACCCATTCAGCCGTCTCGCATCTTGCGCGCGCGGGACCGTTCCAAGCCGCGACTCCTTGATCGGCCTACCCCCCACAGAGTCGCGTAGAAGGTCTCTGCCCGTGAGCGAGCTGTCTCTGATGTCCCGCCCGGTGAGCTGCAGCGCCGCGTAGGACGTTCCGCACAGGGCGATGAAGAGGGCCAGCGTGGCCACGACATTGGCGTAGGTGAGTCTCCGACGTAGTAGCGCGATCAACTCGTCTCCTTCCTTGGTGAGTCCTCTCGCGTCGCCTGGCGCGTCGACGAGTAGGTCGTTCCTGTCACCTGCACGGCCGTCCCCGGACGCGGACACCAACCGCACGCGTGTATCCGGATTCGAAGGGATAGCCCGCTTCCGCGGGTAGCCGGGCGCGGAATCGGTAGGTGAGAAGGCCGCAGCTTCTCCGGAACCGGTATCGGACCCGCCAGCTGCCACTGGCGTCCGTCCGCACGGTGCGGAATGTCTGCCATCGATCCGACAGCACGACTTGGAGCTCGACGAGTTTTCCGCCGGCGGGGATCGGCAACGAACGCACGCGCCCGCTGAAGGTGACCGCCCTGCCGTTCAGCACGCGGCGGGGACGAGCGTGGACCGACGAGCTTCCAGGCACGAGCAGGGTGACCTCACGCTGAGAGGGCAGGGTGGTGCCCGATCCCGGGTAGGCCACTCTCAGGACGGTGGTGGCGTTCGCCCTGCTCACGTGGGTGAAGCGGCCGCGCGAGTCGGTTCGAAGCACGGCAAGCTCGTGCTCGGGGGAGTTGGCAGATCGAGACCGAACGTGGACCTGGGCATCCGGAAGAGGCCTCCCATCGCGAGTCTTCACTAGCCCCGCGAGCCTGACCTCGTGCCCCAACGAGATCCTTGCCCGTGGTTCGAGGGAGGTCCGCTTGCGTTGGCCGCGCCTCCTATGCGCGTCTCGATGTGCAACTAGGCCGGCCTGAACCAACGTCGGGGTCCGGAGCGGCAGGTTCACTCTCATCGGACGCCCATCGAGCCGGCTCTGGGTGCTGTTCTGGTTCGTGGCCCGGTCGCGCGCGCTGGCCCGCAGCAGGTAGGGACCGGGCGGCAGCGCGGCGTCGTCGACCCGGGCAATCAGGCGACTACCTTCCTGCCGCGTCGCCAGCGACGTCCAGGTCCCAGAGCCCTCCGCACTCAGTTCGATCTGGCCGCTCGCCAGGCCCGAGACCTTGTCTGTCACCAGCACGGACACCAGGGTCGGGTCTGATGCCGACGGCTCTTCGAACCCTAGATCAGGCGATTCCGGGTCGTATCGCAGAGTCACCGGCACCGATGCGTTCGTCGGTTCGTGGTTTCCAGCCGCGTCCTCACGCCACACGCGCAGGTCCCACTCGCCCGGGCCTGGCACCGTCATGTTGCTCAGGTGGTCGACCTCACCGGGCCGGCGGTCCGTGATGCAGTCGGCTCGACCAACCGGACACAGGCGGTACCGGGTGGCCGCGATGGGCGCCCGATCACCCTCATCCGGGTTGGTCCAGGTGACGCCGAAGTCGTTGCGGTTGTGCCAAGTGTCGCCGCCCTCGATGGAGACAGGCACGGCCCCTGGTGCCCTGTTGTCGATGCGGACGGTTATCGGAGCGGAGGCGCCGAGATTCGCGGCGGCGTCTTCCGCCTGCAACGTCAACGGTTGGGAACCCTCGCCAAGCCTGGTGGTGTTCACCACGATGGAGCCGGGCCCATTCGCGCATGGCACGCGGAGGGCGAAGTTGCAGGGTCGCGCCGTCTCCCCCGACGACACCCCTGCGGCTAGCGCCCGAACCAGCCTAACCCCCACGTTGTCCAACGCCCCGTAGTTCACCTGCTGCGTCCCGCCGACCCACTCCCCCCGCGTGAACGCGTTGTCCTGTGCGATCGCCACTCCGGGTGGGCTCGTGTCGACGACCGCCGCCGCGGCTGTGAAGGTGCGGATGTAGTTGAGGTTGCGGGCGGAGCAGTAGGGCGTTTGGTGCGAGCCGACGCAGAGGACTCGTTGCACGACTCTCGTCGCGCCTGCGATGTTGTATGTCTGCGCCCTCGGCCATCCGGCGACTTGGGTCTTGCCTCGGCTCGCGCACCCTCGGTTGGCTCGGACGTTCTTGATCGCAATCGAGGGTCCGTCCGGTCGGTCGGCCCACAGCTGCAGCGCGTACCGGCAGTCGTGACGACGGGCCTGGCCGGACCAGGTGAAGCGCGCGAATTGCGTCCCCTCCGGAGCCCTCATCACGAAGTACGAACGCGAGCCTTGTACGACCCGCCCCGCCCGGACGACATTCGCCGTGACGAGGCCTCGCAGCCCGGGCCCCTCCGGATTGCATGCCCTCCTCCACAACATCCCCCGGTTCGCGAAGTCCTCGAAGGCTCTCGTCGAGAACTCGCTCCGATCGGCCTGGCACGCGTTGATCGTGAACTCGCTCGCCCCGGCCGGGGCGGATCCAAGCAGCGCGAGCGCGAGCGCTGCGATCCCCACCGCCTGGCGAAGACCCCGTGCAGTACGAACGATGTGGCTGGTGTCCATGACCCCTGAAGCCCGGATGGGGTGGAGGCTCGCCCCCCAGGGATCCCATGCGGGCAGCGGAATCCAGCGTATTACTCCTCGGCCCATTCACCACTACACGGCACCCTCGCATTTGACCGCGGTTTCTCGCTAGGAGCGGGAAAAACCTCACTCAATGAGAGATCAGCGGACGAGCCCGCGGGCGAGCTCCATCAGTTCGCCGGTTGCGTCGCGCGCCTCGGCAACGCTGGCCTCGGCGGCAAACCCCGGCTGGTGCGACGCTTCATTGCGGCGCACGCGAGATGCGTCCAGCCGCTCGAGTAGCTCCTCGGTGTTCCCTTCGATCTGCTCGAGCGCCACTTCGATGCGCAGCACGTGGGAGCCGTCGCCGGACGTCACGCGAAGGCCAGCTGACTGCAGGATCGCATCGCATGCCGACACTGCCGCCTGGTGCAGGAGCACGGCGCGTGAGGGGGCGTTCAGGCCGGTGGCCTCGGCGTCCGCGAAGAACCCTTCCGCATGGCGGAGGAACTCGCGGGCGGTGACGCTGTCTTCAAAGACCCTCTCCACTCGAGCATCGCTCACCGTCCAGCGAGGCTAGTCAAATTCCCGACGAGGTGCGTCACCCGGCATTCCAACACCCGCCGCGCGAAGCTCGCGCGCTCGGCGACCAATCACGGCAGCCGCTACATCCGGCCGGTCGAGGGCGCTCCGCAGCTCCTCTTCCACGCCGACCGAGCGTTCCAGCAAGGTGGCGAGGGGCTCGTGGAAGGGCTCGTCCGTGGCGGCGCGGAACCGGTGAGGGCGCGCCTCTGCTTCCCGGGTGATGATGCCGGCGGCTGCCGCTCGACCGAGCTCATGGTGGACAGAGGACTGGGGCGCTCCGAGCGCGTCGGTCGGCTCCTGGAGGGTCCAGCTGCGCTCCGGTTGCAGGAGCAGCAGCGCGAGCGGGGGAAACCGCGCGGCGGCTCAGCCGTGGATCAGCCAGCCGTCGGTCGCCCGGGCGGCTTCCATCACCGTCTCGGCGAACGCGGGGTGCGGGTGGATCGTCCGGGCCACCTCTGGGTACCCGCCCTCGAGCTCGTGGGCGTTGACGAGCTCCTGGATCAGGTCGGCTGCCTTGACCGAGCAGATGTGTCCGCCGAGGATCTCGCCGGACACCTTGTCGCCGACGATCTTGACCACGCCGTTGCGGTCTCCGTAGACGGTCGGCGCTCCCACGGCTCCCATCGGCACCTTGCCCACCACCACGTCGTGGCCGGCTTCCTTCGCCGCCTTCTCCGTCAGTCCGAACGAAGCCACCTGCGGGTAGCAGAAGGTCACCGCCGGCACGTACCTGTAGTCGATCTCGTGGACCTCGTGCCCCGCCGCGTCCTCCACGGCGATGACCCCCTCGTCCGACGCCTTGTGGGCCAGCGCAGGTCCGGGGACCATGTCGCCGATCGCCCACACGCCCGGCCGTGACGTGCGCAGCCGGCCGTCCACCTTGATCAGCCCGCGCTCGTCGCGCTCGATCCCCGCCTCGTCCAGCCCCAGCCCCTCCACGTCCGGGGCGCGGCCGGCGGCGATCACGAGGTAGTCGACCTCGGCCTTCTCGCCGTTGAACGACACCTCCACTCCGGAGTCCGACGCGGAGGCGCCCTCGACCTTCGCCCCGGTCTCGATCCGCACGTTCTGCTTCTTGATCTCCCGCGCGCAGGCCCGCGCGATGTCCTCGTCCTCCAGCGGCAGGATCTGGTCGAGCGCCTCGAGCAGCAGCACCTCGGTGCCGAGCCGCCCGAGCGCCGAAGCGATCTCGGTGCCCGACGCTCCGGCCCCGATGACCGCCAACTTCGAAGGCTGCTCGTTCAGCAGCCACATCCCGGCCGTGTCCAGGATCCGCCCGCCGAACTGCAGGTCCAACAATGGCTTCGCCACCGACCCCGTGGCCAGGATCACCCGCTCCGTCTCGATCTCCGTCCCGTCGAACTGGCCGCCGATCTTCACGTTGCCGTCGTCGGTGACCGAGCCGAACCCTTCGATCAGGTCGATCTTGTTCTTCTTGAACAGACCCGCGACTCCGCCGGTCAGCGTCTTGATCACCTTGTCGCGGTGCTCGACGGCGCCGGCGTAGTCGACGGAGGCGCCCTCGACCTTGATCCCGAACTCGCCCGCGTGCTCGACCTCGGTGAACACCTCGGCCACCCGCAGGATCGCCTTGGCGGGGATGCACGCCTCGTTCAGGCAGCGCCCGCCGGTGTTGCCCTTCTCGACGACGGCGGTCTTCAAACCAAGCTGTGCGGCCCTGATCGCGCCGACGTAGCCGCCCGGCCCCGAACCGATCACGATGCAGTCGTACTTGCTCTCGGGCATGGCGGCCGAGACACTAGCGACAGGTAGTCTCGCCCGCCGAATGGCGACCGACTCACGCAGGCGCGACTGGCGCGACGGCGCGCTCGTGGGCCTCGCCGGCCTGCTGATCCTGTTGATCGCCGACGCGCTCGTCCAGGACGCCCGCATGCCGCGTGGCGACGACCAGATCTACGAGCTGATGGCGAACGACCCGTTCGAGACCCACAGCTTCCCGTTCGCCTATCGCTTCCTCGTGCCGACGGTCGTGCACGTCATGCCGCTCAGCAACGAGCTCTCGTTCAGCCTGCTCGCCTGGCTCGCGACTGCCGCCTGCGGCGCGATCGCCTACGTCCTGATGCGCCGCTTCGAGGTCAGGCCGTGGCTCGCGGCAAGCCTCGCGCTCTGCCTGGTCATGTGCCCGCCGCTGTTCGTCGTCTCGCTGCGCCAGGGCCACAACGTCGACCCCGAAACCGTGCTCGTCATGCTCGTCGGCGGCCTGGCGATCGCCGACCGCCGCCCGCTCGCGCTCGGGATCACGGTCGCGGTCGGCGCCACGATCCGCGAGGCGGCGCTGTTCCTGATCCCGTTCGCCTACGCGTACTGGGCGGCGCGCCCGGTCGACTGGGACGCGCTCAAGCGCACGCTCGCAGCCGGCCTCCCCGGCCTGGCGATCTACGCGGCGGTGCGGACCGGCATCCCGACCACCCCCAACCGCTACGGCAGCGTCAAGAGCATCGTCGACGAGGTCCTCGACGATCCCAAGGTCGAGGCGCGCCGCATCTTCAACTCGTTCGGCCCGCTCTGGTTGGTGGCGCCGTTCGCCCTGCCCACGCTGCGCTACGCGCGGGCCGGTCTGGCGCTGTTCGGCTGCTGCCTGCTCGGCTTCCTGTTCGCGCGCGACTGGGGCCGCGTGATCCTGGTGTCGGCCCCCGTCATGTACGTGGCCGGGGGGCACGTGCTGAACGACCGGCGCCGCCTCGCGATCGCCGTCGTCGCCGCCTTCGTCGCGCTCGACGTGGGCTACGCGATCTACATGCAGGTCCACGGGGTGGAGTCGAACATCGTCAACGGTCCGCTGCCGCGCTACCCGGTTCGCTAGGAGGAGCCGGGCCGCTCCGGCATCTGGATCCGCGCCATCGCCTTGACCAGGAACCAGAACAGCGTCCCGGACAGGACGATGAGCAGCGAGACGAGCAGGAACGCCCACCAGTTGAGGGCCTGGGTCAACCCCAGGGCGGCGCCGACGATCGTGAGCGCGAGCAGCGTCTGCATCCCGAGCACGGCCCAGTAGCGCGCCTGCCACATCCCGTAGGCCACGAGTGCGAGCAGCGCCGCGGCGATGATGCTTCCCGTGGCGTCGCTTCCGGGCGACACGGTGTCCTCGCCCGCGTTGTAGCCGAACGCCAGGGCGACCAGGTTGGCGACCGCGAGCACGGCGGCCGCGATGGCGCCGACGGTCACGGCGCGGGGGCGCTCGCCGGGACGAAGCGGCTCGAGGGCCGCGCGGGCGGCATCGTCCTTCGCGCGCGCGCGGGCGTAGGCGCCGGCGGCCGAAGCGGGAGCCGAGTCGGCTGAAGCCCGCGCGGGGGACGTAGCAGCGGGCGGCGGCCCAGCGTCCGGCCGCGCCGCTCCCCGGCGCCGCTTGCGGCTCTTGCGATTGTGCGCCACGCAGCGCACCTTAGCCCCGGCGGCGCATCGATCTCTAGGCTCCCGGGTTCCATGCCGCGTATGCAGCGCCCCCTGATCCTGCTCGCGGTGACTGTGGCGCTGCTGCTCGCGTGGTCGCCCCCGGCGATGGCCAAGCGGACGGTGCCGCGGGGTTTCTACGGCGTCATGTGGGACCGCGCCGCCACGGATGCGCCCGAGGCCGAGCAGGAGGCGCAGTGGTCGCTGATGGCGCGCAGCGGCGTGGAATCGGTCCGCACCGTCTTCAACTGGGCGCGCGCCCAGCCCGAGCCCGGCGTGACCGACTACTCCTACACGGACCGCGTGGTCGGCCTCGCCGCGAGCCACAACATCCAGCTGCTGCCGGTCGTCCGCGACGCGCCGGAGTGGGCCAAGCGCAACGTTTTCCAGGCGGGCTCCCCGCCTAAGAACACATCCGACTACACGGTCTTTCTGACGGCGCTGATCGCCCGCTACGGTCCCGCCGGCTCGTACTGGGCCGAGCACCCCGAGCTGCCCAAGACGCCGGTGCGCACGTGGCAGATCTGGAACGAGCCCCACCTGAACCTCTGGTGGAACACCGACGGGCGCTCTCCGAATGCCTGGGCGCGCGAGTACGCGCACCTGCTGAAGTCCTCCAAGGTCGCCATCGACGCCGCCGACCCCGGCGCCACGATCGTCCTCGCCGGCCTGGCCGACTACGCCTGGCAGCACCTAGCCCGCCTCGACAAGTTCAGCATCAACCGCTACTACGACGTGGTCGCGATCAACCTGTTCACTTCGCGCCCCGGCAACGTCATGCGGGGGGTGCGGCTGGTCCGGCGCGCCATGCGCCACGGCGGCGCGCAGCGCAAGCCGATCTGGCTGACGGAGTCCACCTGGCCGGCCGGCAAGGGGCGCGTCTCGCGCCCGGCGGTCGCGTGGCAGCGCCACTGGTACACGACCGACCAAGGCATGGCCGATCGGGTCCGTGGCGTCTATTCGCTCGCCGCGAAGGTGCGCCGCAGGCTCCGGATCGGGCGGGTGGTCTGGTACACGTGGTCGTCGGCCTACGCTGACAACGACCTGTTCGACTACTCGGGCTTGGTCCGCTTCTCCGGCGGCGAGTACGAGCCGCGCCCGGCGCTGGCCGCCTACACCGCGAGCGCGCGCCGCCACCAGGGCTGCGCGAAGAGCTCGCTGGGCGTTTGCCGCTAGCCGCCGGCGGCCGGCTGCGCGCGGGTGAGACTTACCGCACGCGCACGACCTGCGACGGCAGCTCCTCATGCAACAGGCGGGCCGCCCGTTCGGGGTCGTCCGCGTCGCGAATCGCGCGCACGACAACCACCCGGCGGGCGCCGGCCGCCACCACCTCGGCCATGTTGGCCGCGTCGATCCCGCCGATCGCGAACCACGGCACGTCGCCACCTCGCGAGGCGGCGTAGCGCACGTAGTCGAGCCCCGCCGCGGGGCGCCCGGGCTTGGTCGGGGTCTCCCAGACGGGCCCGACGCTGAGCTGGTCGGCGCCCGAGCTGAGCGCCGCGTCGAACTGCTCGGGCGAGTGTGTCGACAGCCCGATCAGCACATCCGGACCGAGCTGCTCGCGCGCCTGTGCGACGGGCGTGTCGTCCTGGCCCAGGTGCACGCCGTCAGCGCCCGCCTCACGCGCAAGGTCGGGGCGGTCGTTGAGCCAGAACAGCGCGCCGTGCTCGGCGCAGAGCGCGCGGAAGCGAGCCGCCGCGCTCAGGATCTCGTCGTCGCCCGCGTGCTTGTCGCGCAGCTGGACCATGTCCACCCCGCCGCGCAGGGCCGGGCCGAGCACCGGCTCGGCCGCGGCTTCCACGACGAGGTAGAGCCGAGCTCGCCGCAGGCGCTCGCGCGCGGCGACGAGCCCTTGGCTCACTGGGCTAGGGGGTTGGGTCGCGCCGCCGGCAGAGAGATCGATCCGCCGGGCCGCTTGACCTTGCCGCGGTTGGCGTTGAACCAGCGCTGCAGCGCGCCGAACTGCGGGTACTTCTTGCCACTCGACGAGAGCAACGCGAGGTTGAAGAACGCCGAGCTGGAGTTGCGCGGCGGCGAGACCAGCAGGTACTGCAGCTGGCTCTTCACCCGCGGGTTCTTCAGGGCGATCGTGTACGCCTGCTGGAGGTAGCGCGTGCGCTGCTTCGGCGGCAGCGCGCGGTGACCGTTGGCGAAGTAGCCGTACTCGGTCAGGTAGAGCGGCATGCGCGAGCCGTTGTTGGTGCGCAGCGCGCCGACCTTCCTCAGCTTGTCGAGCGCCTTGGTGAGCCGGCTGAGCGTCCCGATCGTGACGTTGTCAGCGCCCGGGTACTGGTAGTCGGGCGCGTGCCGGAAGTCGTACGGGTGGTGCGCGTAGCCGTCCGCCTTGAGCGGCGTGCAGCCGCCGACGCGCTTGTACTTCGCGTTGACGCAGGCGACCTTGCGCAGGAACGCCAGCGGCGAGGTGGACAGGCCCGGGCGCCCGTAGGGGCTCGTCTCGCCGATCAGCACCTTCGCCCGCCGGTCGGCCTTCTTGATCGCGGTGTAACCGCGGGTGTAGAGACTGCGGTAGAGCCCCGGACTGTTCTTGAGCGGGCCCAGCCAGGTGCGCCAGTTGGGCTCGTTCCAGATGCTGTAGCGGTCCACGCGGCCGGCGAAGTGCTCGGCCACGACCCCGGCGAACGTGCCGAACTCGCGCGTGTTCGGCTTGTACCAGGCCTGGGTCACCGAGGCCTTCGGGCGCGCCCAGCGCGGCGCCGGGCCGGTGAGCGAGAGGTGGATTCGGATGCCCTCGTCGGCCGCGCTGTCGACCAGCGAGTCGAACTGGTCGAACAGGTACTGGATCTGCGCCGGCTTGCGCCGCGCGTTGTAGACCTCGGGCGTCATCGTGTAAGCCCAGAGCAGGTTCACGCGCAGCCGGGTCACGCCGAGTTGGCGGGCCAGCTTGAAGCCCTTCTCGCGGTCGACTCGCTTGCCTCCCAGCAGGAACGTTGCGTCGTCCTGCAGGGCCAGCTCCATTCCGCGCGCGGCGCGTGTCTCACTGGGCGAGAACAGGCAGCCGGTCAGCAGCACGGATGCCGCAATCACGGCGGCCAGCAGGGCTCGTGTCGGACGTACGGCCACAACAGTCACGTGAACGGATTCTCCTTGGGGGAGTCGATGGAACGAACTAGCGGGCAACCGGCGACTTCACACGCGTGATGCCGTCGAGCGTGACCCTGTACTTTCGCCGCGCGGCGTCATTGACCTTGAAGACACGCCTGAAATATCCGGTCTGGCCCACAGCGGCGGTGCCCAGTGAACGGTAGCTGGCGCCGGGGGCCTTTGACTCGATCTGCGCGGTGCCGCCCGAAAGCGTGCGGCGCCCGCCAAAGATCTCGACCCGGTTGGCGCTCAGCGTGCGCACGAACACGGGCAGGCGGAAGGCGTCGTAGACGTAGGGCTTGCGCTTGCCGTTGAGGAAGTGCAAGCCGGCCTGCCAGGACGACCAGCGCAGCGGGCCCGAGCCGGGCCGGGGCGGATCGTCGAACAGCCTGTACTGCGAGTAGCTCGCCACCCGCGGGTTGCGGAACGCGATCCACTCGCTCTCGTCCATGAACGCCGCGGCGCGCTTGACCGGCGCGCCCTGGAGCGGGTCGGGCGGCCTTGTCTGGAAGCCGAACTCGGTGATCCAGATCGGCAGGCGGCTGGGCAGCTTGCCGCGGCGGGCGAGCGCGTCGATGGTCGCGCGCAGGCGTGCCAGCTGGCCGATCGCGGCATCGTCGGGACCCTCCGCCACGTGCGGGCCGGCCGGCGGCGTGTAGGGGTGGTAGGCGATCCCCGAGGTCGGGAAGCGCCCGACCCTGCGGCAGTCGCGCTTCTTCGCGGCGCGGCCGCGGTACTGGCGGTAGTTGCGGTCCAGGCACGCCATCTCGCGGAGGAACTCGAGCGGGCGCACCTTGGACGGCGAGGTGCCGCCACGTGGCATCAGCTCACCGAGCAGGAGGGTGTCGCCGAGGTGGCCACTGGCCTTGAGACCGCGATACCCGGCCAGGTACAGCCCGCGGTAGATCGACGGCGACAGCGGGGTGCCGCGGCGGCGCTGCGGGCCGAGCCAGGACTCGAGGTTGGGCTCGTTCCAGATCGACCAGACTCGCACGCTCGCGAAGTGCTGCCCCGCCGCTTGGGCGAACAGGCGGAACTCCTTGGCGTTCGGGCGCATCGTGCCGGCGCGCCCCCTGCCGTTGGTAGCCCACTTCGGCGCGTGGCCGCCGATGCTCAGGTACGGCTGCATCCCCTGCGCGAGGATCGCGGCGACCGCCGTGTCATAGCTGCCCCAGGCGTAGCTCGCCGGATCGGCGCCG
>Ga0268253_10000217_pt1 | contig 14194 bp, 10 predicted proteins | sample AgamicMgMarz_FD_200250 | JGI IMG/M metagenome (GOLD analysis project Ga0268253, IMG submission 200250) | Agave microbial communities from Guanajuato, Mexico - Mg.Ma.rz (v2) (version 3) | ecosystem: Host-associated > Plants > Phyllosphere > Phylloplane/Leaf | place: Guanajuato, Mexico... | reverse complement strand
GCTGGCTGGCGCGCGTCCCGGTGACAAAGGACTTCCCGCCGGACCTGGCAGACACGCTGCGCGGACAGGCACCCTTGTATGTTGTCGAGATGAGCACGGCGCCCGGCTGCGTGCCCTGCGCCGATCTCTGGGCGCGTCTCAACACGCTGCGTGCGCGCTATGGCTGGCAGGTCCGCACGATTTCTGGCCAGGAGGCGATGATCCGCTCGGGCCGGCTCGGGCTCCCCTGGGTGGGACACCCGGTCGCCTGGGCGAGGCCGGTCCCGGATCCGAACCGGGCGATCCCGATTGCGGTAGGCACCGATCACGCGCCCAATCTCGCGCGTAACCTTTATCTCGCGGCCAAGATGCTGACCGGGGTGCGGCCGGCCGTGGCGGTGCGTGCGATGTCCAAATTCACCGGCATTGTCGGTGCACGCCCTTCTCCGAGGCGCTGAGCATGGCGGGCCCGGCGCACTCTCCCCCTATTTCCAGGAGCCCGCCATGCCGAAACCGCTCGCCCGCATCCGCCTGATCCTGGCCGTCAGCGCCTCCGCCACCGGCCTCGCCCTCGCGGCGCCGGCAAGCGCGCAGAGCTGGGCGGAGAGCTGGTTCGACAATGTCACCTATTCGAGCCCGGGAAGCTTCGAGGACCAGACCCGCGGCTATCTGACCGCCGGCGGCATGTCGGGGCGGGTCGACGTCCATAACGACTACCTCATGTCGGTGACGCTACCCAAGGTGCGCGCCGGCTGCGGCGGCATCGACATGTTCCTCGGCGGCATGTCGTTTCTCGACCCCGACTATCTGGTCCAGAAGCTCGAGAGCATTCTCCAGGCCGCGCCTGCGGTCGCGTTCCAGTATCTGCTCGAGACGCTCGACGAGAAGATGGGCAACATCATCTCGAAGATGGAGGCCGCCACCAATTTCCTGAACTCGATCCAGGTCAATGACTGCCGGCTCGCCAACCGCATGGTCCAGATCGCCAGGGGCGACGACAATATGTCGGGGATCATCGAGGAGATGACCGGCTACCGCTCGGTCAAGCAGGGCTTCGCCAAGAGCTACCAGCAGAGCCGCGAGAAGATCGAGGCGAACAACAACAATCCGACCGAGGACCTGAAGGACGCGCTCGCCAACTGCCCGCCCGAGGTCACCGAGATCTTCCGGACGGGCTCGCTGCTCGCCAATGCCGCGACGCGGGTCGGCGCGGGCGACTGGGCAGCGGTGATGCGTGCACGGGTCGGCGACGTCTATATGCGCTGGAACCCGACCGACAAGGTGCCGCTCTTCTCGGCGATCCCGGCCTGTTCGGCGCAGGACACCGAGAGTGCGCAGGATTTCCTGACCGGGCGCGTCCAGAAGCGCCAGCTCAACCTGCCGCCGACCGGTACGGACTGCATGCGGGACGGCGCCGGGCGCGGCGCGCTGATTCTCGCGCGCGAACGCATGCAGGGAATTGCCACCAAGATCCGCACCCGCGCGGCGCTCAGTCCGGAGGAGCGCCAGTTCGTCGCCAATGTGCGCACCATGCCGATCTACCGCATGCTCGAATGGGGCGTGCGCGAGGGCGTGGTCGACTCTGTGATCGGCGACACCGACGAGCTGGTCGCGCTCACTCTCGCCTATCAGATGCTCAACGACCTCACCCGGACGATCGACTTCGCGGTGGGCAATGCCGAGCGCGGCACGAGCGCCGCGGGCGCGGCCGACGGCGCCAGCAAGAATGTCTGCCAGACCCGCATCCTCGCCAAGGGCGTGGAGCAGTTGCGGGATCTTCGCGACGAGGTGCTGCGCCAGCGAGCGCAGATGCGCCAGTCCTATATGGCCGCTCTGGGCGCCGCGAACCTGTCGGCTTCCTATGCAGGCCTGTTGCGCAACCGTGACCGCGACGCGCGCGACGCGGCGGGCGCCGCCGCTGCGCGCAACCAGTGATGCGCGGTGTCCGTGCAGGCGCGCGGCCTGCAACCCCTGCCCCGCCCTTCGGTAAAGGCCTCCCCGGTGGAAACCAGCTTCCATACCTATAACGGCTTCTTCGAGACGGTGGATGCGTTCCGCACCGTCGCGATGATCTTCGGCGACGCGCGCTACGAGACGCTGGTGCTGATCGTCGCGACCGTGGGAATCGGCTTGGGCGCGCTGATCGCCAGCGTGCGCGGCACCGGGATCGGGCTCGTCGCCTTCGGGTTCCAGATCCTGGTGGGAATAGGCCTGTTCGTCGGCATGGTAGCGAGCACCGGCACGGTCCATGTCTATGACCGGGTCAAGAATGCCTATCAGCCGGTCGGCGGCGTACCGGTGCTGATCGTGCTCGTCGCCGGCACCACCAACATGATCGAGCGCGCGATGGTCGAGACGATCGACGACAACACGCTGGATCCCAACAGCAAGTTCACCTTTGGCGGCGGCGGAGAGGCATTCGATCTGTTTCTCAATGCCACCTCCCCGCGCGGGCCGATGACGGACACCTTCCTCGATGCGACGATCAAGGACTATGTCCGGCAATGCTATCCGGTGGCGCGCGTCTCGAGCGCCTATGGCGTCGACGACGACAAATTGTTCCGCACCGCCGCCGACTTGCCGAGCGCATTCGCGGCGATGGCCGGGCCATCGACATTCTCGACCGTCTATACCCAGGCCGACAAGGGCGGGACGACGATGAGCTGCGAAGCGGCCTGGACGCACATCTCCAGCCGCCTGTCCGACCCGACCCTGTTCGACGCCTATAGCCGCCAGGTCTGTCTGCGGACCGGCTACAGGATCGCCGATGCCCAGCAGATGGCGCGGTGCCGGGAGAAGCTCGGGGCCTTGGGCCTGTCGATGCTCGGCAAGCCGCTGACGCTGCAGGGCCTGATGACCCATATCCTGCTCGGGCAGACGGTGGGCGACGTGCTGTTCGAGGACAGTCCGGCCAGCGCGGCGCGCGTGATGGCGAACCGGGCGGTGATCTCGAACGGGCTCGCGACCCTGTCCGTCGCGAACGAATGGATGCCGACGATCCGCGCCACGGTATTCGGGATCATGTTGTTCATGATCCCGGTGGCTTTGCTCTTCATCCTGACGCCGATCAATTTGCGCGTGGCCAGCTTCGCGCTCGGCCTGTTCGTGTTCGTGGCGCTGTGGGGCGTGATCGATGCCGGCATCTACCATCTGACGCTGGCGCGCGCGAGCGCGGTGATGGGCGAGCTCCAGTCGAATGCGCTTGCCGCCAACACCTGGTTGCTGGCACCATCCGCCGCGACGAAGGCGCTTGCCGTGTTCGGCAGCTTCCGGACTGCAGCGGCCGGTCTGGCAGGCGCCTTCGTCTTCACCGTGTTCCGGTTCAGCGGCAATGTCTTCACCTCCTTCACCAGCGGCGCGCTCGGCGTCGCCGGGCAGGCGAGCGCGGCGGCGGCGCCGCTCGGCACCAGCGAAGGCTATGCCTCGGCGCTCGAGGGCCAGGCATCCGCGCTGGGCACGCGCGCGCGGGCGGCCGGCGCGTCGAGCTTCGGGGATTTCGGCGAGCGCTCCAGCTTCGGCGCCAATCGCAGCTTCGGCGAAGCAGACCGGATCCTCGGCGATCGGCCGGGAGTGATCGGTGACACCGCATTTGCGCTGGGCGGCATCGAGGGCGCGCGCCAGCTCGGCAGCCTCGCGCCGGCGCTGAACGGTCGCGACCTCGCCGATCCGAGGGTTGCCCGCGACGTGCAGGCAAATGCCGCGACCGGTGCAATCCATCAATTTGCCGAGAAGGATGCGCTGCGAAAGCTCGGCACGAGCTATTTCGGCGGAGGCGAGAGCGGCGAAAAGGCATTTGCCGCGTTCGCGCAGAATCTGGTGCAGTGGCGCGCGTTCGGCGACCAGCGTGCCTATGGCATGATGATGCAGGGCGCGCAGCGGCATTTCGAGCGCAACGGCTATTCGTCGGAGGATGCCGCGCTCAAGGCTTCGGGCGTGATCGGCGAGGCGCAGGCCGACCCGACCTTCGCGAAGCTGATCGCCAATGCCTATGACCAGGAGCAGATGTTGCGGAACGACCTGACCGGCGCGCAGGTGCAGGTCGGGGCGATGGAAGGCCGCCGCGACTTCGCCGGCGACAATGTCGCGGGCCTCGAGCGGGCGAATGTCGCGACCGAACAGGCGCACCGTACCGGTACCAATGAAGGCCAGCGCAATGCGGCTGCCATGCTCGGCCTGCCCGTCGCGGAAACCAGCCGCCGCATCTCCTTCATCAACGCGCTCTCCGGCGAAGCCCGCAGCTCTGCGATCTCCCAACTCTCCCGCGCAACCGGCCGCAACGAGGCGCAAGTGATGCAGGCGCTGGAGACCTATACTGCCTCGGTGAGCCTCGGCACCGCCGACGGGGCGACCGCGGAAGCGGGCCGCGAGGGCACCAGCGTCTATGGCAGGACGCGCGAGGCCGCCGGCTACGACTTCGCCGAGCGGTCGGGCAAGCTCGACGCGCAGCGCGAGGTCGGCACGAGCGGAACGCGCGCGGCCGCGAGGATCGGCGAGCAGCGCCGCCAGTCGGACAATTTCGGGTTCGCCGAGGGAGCCGCCGCAGCGGGCGTCTCGACGCGCGAGGCAGCCCGGCTCGACAGCTTCATCCGCACGCTCAGCCAGACCGCCGGCAATCAGGTCGATATGGCGTCCGGAGGCGCCGCCGGTATCGCCGATCGCGCGCGCAACGAACGCACCACGCGCATCGTCGAGCATGAGCGGCTGAGCCGCATGCAGGGGCTGCTCAGGGCCAATGGCATCGTCCTGTCGAAACGCGACCTCGCCATGGCGCAGAATGGCGATCTCGCGCTCAATCTGAACCCCGATCAGGCCGCACAGCTGCACCGCGCCGGGCTGATCAACGACAGCCAGTTCGGCGCGATCGCCAATGGCGGGCAAGCGCGGTTCAGCTTCTCGAACAACGACCTGCTGGTATCGAGCACAACAGGCTTCCAGCAAAGCGCAAGGAACGACACCAGCACCCGCTTCGAGGCAGGCAAGCAGGCAGGACCGGACACGATCGAACATTTCCTCGGCGGCGGCGAACAGGGCCAGGCGGCGATGTCGAACTGGCTCAAGGGCGGCTTCGAGATGGACCGCAACGGCAATTGGCGGCTCAAGCCGCAGGTCGCCGACACGTTACAACGCGACGTCGGCGCGATCATTTCGCAGACTGGATGGTCGCGTTCGCTCACCCGCAGTGCAAATCACCAAATTACTCAGGCGATCGAGGTAGTGGGTGGCATCAGCAGCGGCACCTCTCGGGGAACGAAAGGGGCCAGTTCGGCCCGCGGCAGCGCAAACGCTAGCATGGGGGGATCCAGCCGAGACGCCGGGACCGGGACAACCGACGCGAGTGCCCGGATAGACATCGTGAACTATGATGTGCGTGAAGCGATAGCACAGGCAGAGCGAGCCGCGGCCCGGTCACCGAACCCGCAACAGGCGTTTACAAGCGAGCTCGGCCACCAGATCCTCGGTCCGGAAGGTCTTCGAAATCGATACCTCGGCCAAGCAGATTCAGGGCGTGGTGTGGGCGACGTTTTCGCACCCCTGACTACGTTGGAGCAGAATAAGATTCTCAGCACTGGGCGCTTTACCGGAGATCTCGACCAAAGCATGTTGGATGGAGATTCCGAGTTCAAGAAACGCTAGCGATCGGGACCATAGATATAGTGAGGGTGGGCCGGATTGAGCGGGCTCAGTGGAGATCTTGGATCGGACGGATCTGAGAGGTAAGACATGAGATCATGGCCGAATAGTCCGTGTGAAAATGGGTCGTGATCCTCCACACCCGCCTCGTCCTCCTCGGTTGTGTTACGAAGTTCCGTCTGATATTTGAAAAGTGCTCGCAAATAGCCAAAGCCCAGCACGGGCAATGCGGCTTGCGGATGAAGAATCATAGCGACATACATGAGCGCAGTGCTGCTCACTGGGAACCGGCGAATTTCAAGCAGTGGGTAAAGGGTTGCCACCGCCCAAAAGAGTGCGATCGCTCCCCACCAGAGCCTCGCATACCAAGGGCGCCAGATCCAATCGATAGCGCGCGGGGCGTCGACCTCGCTTGATGCTGACGGTTCCGCTTGAGAGGCGTCGGTGTGGACCACGGTTGAATCTGCCTTGGCATATCCTATCACACGTCTCCGCCTCCCTTTCCTCCTTTTCGCGCAATTCTTGCGGCGATTTCCGACCAATCAAACCAAGCTTCGCCTAGGAGCGATGGAAACATATCGATCCACAATACCATTTTTGGTATCAAGCGGCTGGTAGAACAAAATGATGGCTAGATGGATGACAAGAGCACAGTGTGAATGAGCGCAATCTACCGAGTGCGGCAAGAAAACGATCGAGGCGCGCCTCAAGGACATGAAGGCGAGCGAGGACTCGAAGCCGCAGGCGAAGAGCAAGAGATCCTGGACATGGACATCAGTCAAACGACCCCAGGCCGTACCATTGCCCTGGATGACCCTGGGCTAGACAGGAGCCTCGCGGTCAAGTCCCGGCTCGCAACCCGGATCGCGAAGACTGTGCAGGAGCTCGGCCTGAACCAGCGCGACGCAGCAGCCCGGATGGGGATCTCTCAAGCCAAGCTTTCACAGCTGACGCGCGGCAAGTTAGAAGGACTGAGCGAGGGCAAGCTCGAGGAATGCCTCGTCGCGCTTGGCCATGACATCACGATCAGCATCGGCGCACGGCACGAAGGCACCGGCACGCGGCATGTCCTTGAGACCGCCTGAGGCAACGGGGGTCAGGAAACCAATGCGCACCGATCTCGATCATCTTCCCGCAGCCAAGCAACGTGAGCTCGATCGCGTCCTTCAAATCCTTTTCGAGGAATTCGAGGACGCCAAAGGCGCGCCGACGGGCGAGAAGAAGCTGGGCCGGATCCTCAAGGTGATCCTTTACGGCTCCTATGCACGCGGTGATTGGGTCGACGAACCTTATACCGCCAAGGGATACCAATCGGATTTCGATCTTCTGGTAATCGTCAATCAGAAGGAGCTGACCGACCGCGTGGCCTATTGGCAGCGGGCAGAGGCTCGCCTCATCCAGGAGTTGTCGATCACGAAGACGCTCCGGACGCCTGTCAATTTCATCGTGCATAGCCTGCAGGATGTGAACGACGGCCTCGCGCACGGCCGATACTTCTTCATGGACATCGCGCGCGAAGGAATCGTGCTCTATCAGACCGATGATACCGAACTCCTGCAGCCGAAGCCGAAAACGCCAAGTCAAGCTCTTTCGCTGGCGAAAGAATACTTCGAGGAATGGTATCCTTCAGCCATGCGGGCGCATGTAAATTTCTTGGACGATCTCAAACGAGGTTGGAATAAGGATGCGGCATTCATGCTGCATCAAGCCACGGAGCGTCTTTATCACTGCGTCCTGCTGACGGTGACCTTCTACACTCCGCACGTCCACAATCTCGCATTCCTGCGGACGCAAGCGGAGCGCCTCGACCGCCGATTGCAAAACGTTTGGCCGACAGCGACGCGACGTGAACGCGCCATGTTCGAGAAGCTGAAAGATGCCTACGTCAAGGCACGCTTCTCCAAGCACTACAAGATCACGGAAGAAGAGCTGACCTGGCTTGGCGAGCAGGTGGAGCAACTAGGGCAATGCGTATATAGCATTTGTTCGGATCGCATCGCCTTGCTGGAGCAGAAAATGCTTAGCTCCGGGGATTCAAGGAAATAACATGATCGGCGAGCACAACGAGGCAGACCTTCGCGCTGGCCTCATGCAACAGGTATTGCATGATTTGTCGCTAAACGACGGACTTACACCATTCTATCGGTCCGATGTCACATCGACGACGGACTTCGAATCTCGCCTTGATGCGATGCCGCTCGTCACGATTTGGAACGAGCATATCGAGGATAACCGGATATACTTCTCGATTTCAATAAACGACCAAGACGTCCAGGAAGCATTTGAACTCTATATGAGTCCTCTTGATCCATGGCTGCCCGATCTTATCATCGAGGCGGTGGAATTGCTGAAAAAGGTCAGCGAAGCATCGATCAGGCAGTCGGTGCTAAAGACCGGCCTCAGTCCCAGCGCGCTGTGCGCTGCGATGCATCGCTCGGCGCAAGAATAGACTGCCTCGTTCGGCTGAGGTGGGCACAAGCGCTGCCATGCAGATGCTCCAGAGCGGCTCTCGGGAATCAATCCGCATGGAAATCTGGCTGCCGAACGGCGCACTTGTGATCCGCACCCGGGATGACGCGTTCCCTACCCCGCCGCGATTTGTGCCTGCTACCCGGGAACGGGCGGGCGCGAACGTCCGAAGCTACGACCAGGCATGGAGCCGCCGCCCGGCCAGGACCTCGGAGAACGAGATCTGACCATCGAAGAGTGCCCGTGCGATCAGGTTAGGCCGTTGCGCATTGCCGTAGATCCTGCGGACATTCTCGACATGCTCATGGGCGGTAGCGCGGGAAATTCCCATCAAGCTCGCGATCTCGCCGTCCGCCTTGCCGCGGCCAACCAGTACCAGCGTGTCGCGTTGCCGCTGCGTCAGCTTCGGCACGTCTCCGTGCCTGGAACCTTTGGTGCAACGGCGGAGGATACTTCGAGCCGCCTCGAAGGCATAGATGCCCACCAGGTTCGCAATGGGAAGCGACTCCGGACGAAGGCGATGCGTCTCGCTTCCACCGAATGAACATGTGCCGCGATACTCGCCAGGGACATGGACGGGGACCGTATAGCCTTCGCGAAGGCCATAGCCGCCTGCCGCCCGCAGGATCATCTTCTGGCGATCGGACAAGGTCACCAGCTTTTTCAAATCGGACCAGAGGAAGCCGATCGCAGTGCGTGTACTCGCATGGTGCACCGGATCGTCGATGAAAAACCGATTGTTGACTGCCCGCTCTATCCATTCGGGATGATAGTTCGTGATACGCATGGCCTCGTCTGGCGGGTTGATCAGGTCGACATGATGGCCCATCGCGAAATAGTCGAAGCCAAGATCGTGCGTGGATCGATGCATCAATTCAATCAGCCTGGATTCGGATTCGCACGTAAGAAACGCGGAGATGATTGACGATTCCGAAATATATGCTCTCATTACGCCCCCCTTAAACGCCCCTGCCTTCGAACGATGAAATCTCGACATTTGCCGAGGATCCCGCGTCATTCCTGCCGAAGAGGCTCACGGTTCTACCGAGAGATGGCGTGTGAAGAAGGTGGTCCGGCGCGCTTCGGGCCCGGCGCAAGATCAGCCATCCAGGAATCTTCAGTTGGAGATCGGCATGTAGGGAATCTCGCCGTTCATGGGCAAAGCATGCTCTATCGGCAGGAAGAATACCCTTCCACCCCGATCCATAGAACTTCCACGAAATCTCAACCTGCGCGCAATATTACTGGGCGCGTTCGCAAGTCATCTTCCGTACCGCGTCAGAATCTGAAGCTGACCCCGCTCAAAAGCCGGATGCGGCTGTGATGGTCGTTGAATTTGACCCGGTCGAACTCGGCGCGCAGCGATGCGTGCGGCGTGAGAGCATATTCCGTGCCGCCGCCCCAGAGGAAGCCGTGCCCGGCATCCGTGGCGACGACGAAGGTGTCGCCACTGGCTTCTGTCGTCGTCATCCGCTGCATCGCCCAGCCCGCCTTGGCGAACAGCAGCAACTGCTCGGCGGGCCTGATGCCGAAGCGTGCGCTCGCATCGAGGGTGAAGCCGGGATCGGTCCGGTAGTCCAGGGAGCCGCGCCGGGTGACGACGTCGCGCCCACCGGTGGCGGCTCCGAGCTCGATGCCGACGACCAGATTTTCGCCGATCGGCAGATCATAGCCTATCATGCCGCGCACGATCACGCCCGCCTTGTGCGATCCCGTCTCGCCGGGGCCGGCCAGCACATCCCTGTCGGTGCCCCGGCCCAGACCCAGGGAGACACCCACCCGCGGGCCCGTGAAGCTCGGCGCCACGCGAGCGCCCATCGAACAAGCCGGCTTCGATCCCGGCGCGGCAGAAGGCGGCGGTCCGTCGGGGCCGAGGGCGGGGTCCGCGCTCGCATCAGCGGGAGCAGCCGCGCCGTCCGCGGCTTCTCCCTTCAACCGGTCGACGCGCGCCTGACGTTTCTCAAGGTAAAGATCGCGGCGCGCCGCATAGGGATCGGGGCTCTCGCGGACCGCCTGGAGCTCGTCCTCCATCTCGGCGCGGCGATCGAGCACGCGATAAATGTTGCTGCCGACCAGGTAAGGCCGGCTCCTGAATGGTCCTCCCAGCGCGAGCGGTGAAGCGATGCGATCGACCGTGCCGCCGACCAGCTCGCGGATGGTGGTCGGACCGATGAGGGGCACGAAGAGATAGGGCCCCTCCTTGATACCATATACGCCGAGCGTGTCGGAAAAGCCGTTGGGGCGCCAGGGCAGGTTGAACGGGCAACGCTTCGCGACGTCGACGAGACCCCCGACGCCGAGCGTTGAATTGAGCGCGAACCTGCCCATGGTTTCGGCCGCCTTGCCCGGTTTGAGCTGGAGGAGATAGTTCACGAACACGACGGGCTCGCGCAGATTGTTGAGAAAATTCCGGAGGCCGCGACGCACCGGCTTCGGCATGACTTGCTTATAAGCCCGCGCCGCAGGCGCCAGGAGCGCGTCATCGACCGTTTGGGTCAATTCGAACGAGATCTTGTTAACGCCTTCCAACGGGTCGCTGCGTGGAGGCCCCGCGCGGCCGATCACGACGATTTCCTGTTCTCCCTCGGCAGGCGCCGGCGCGGGATCCGGAGGGAGAACCTGTTGGGTCTCCAGGGCAGAGGAAGGTCTGGCGGGTACCGGCGGCGGCGCCTCCTGCCCGTTTGAAGAAGCAGGCGGCGACGGCAGCGGAATGTCCTGCGCATCGGCCCGGACGAGAATATTCGGGGACACTCCGGATTCGGCGCCTGCGGTGCCGGCAAGCAGGAGCGCGCCGATCGTGGGCGCTATCATTGCTGCCCCACGAACGAGTGAGCCCGGGCACGGCGTGGAATAGAATTGCCGGCAATGCTGTCGCTGGCCATCCTGGTCTCGTCCTGTACAGGGCCCAGCAAGCACGCTGGACTTCGAATCTTCCGGGAGCGCGGTGGGTCGAGGTGACCCGCGCGCCGGCAACTCCTATTTCAGCGGCGTGGAGAACGGGTGGAGCGCTTGCGCCGACTGGGTGGACGGCTTTCGCCGCCTTCCCGACCAGGCTCGGCGTCGTTTTGCCGCGACGGGGCTGTCGCTGCGACGGTTCTGCACCAACCTTTCCGATCGCTTCAGCCCGTCAGTTCCTGGACTGGCCCCGCCGGTCGACAAGGGCGACACCCACAGCCGAGGATCCGGGCTTCGGCCGTTCAGGACGAGGCATCGGATCCCGCCAGCGCGGCATAGGCGCCGCCCGCCGCAAGCAGCTGATCGTGCGTGCCCTGTTCGACGATCCTGCCGCGCTGGAGGACGATGATCATGTCCGCGTCGCGGACGGTGGAGAGCCGATGGGCGATGGTGATGGTGCTCCGCCCCTTCGAAAGGGTCGCAAGCGCATCCGCCATCGCCCGCTCGGTCCGGGTGTCGAGCGCGCTCGTCGCCTCGTCGAGGAGCAGCACCGGCGGATCGCGCAGGATCGTGCGCGCCAGCGCGAGGCGCTGCTTCTCGCCGCCGGAGAAGCGGTAGCCCCGCTCGCCGACAATCGTGTCCCGGCCTTGGGGGAGCGCGCTGATCAGCCCTTCGAGCTGTGCGGCCCGGATCGCGGCGGCGATGTCCGCGTCGCTGGCGTCGGGCCTGGCGAACCGCAGATTGTCGGCTATGCTCGCGTGCAGCAGATAGGGCTCCTGGGTAACCACCCCGAGGATGTCGGTCAGCGACTTGAAGCTGAGATCGCGAATGTCGACACCGTCGAACCGGATCGAGCCCCGATCGACATCGTAGAGTCGCGCCAGCAGATAGCCGAGCGTGGTCTTGCCCGAGCCGGTGGTCCCGACAAGCGCGACATGCCCGCCGGGGGGCACTTCGAAGGAGATGTCGGACAGCGTCGGCGCACTGTCCTTGTCGTAGGAAAAGCCCACATTCTCCACGCGCACATGGCCGCGGATCTGCTCACGGCGCAACGTCACCGCCGCAGGTGATTCCCGTATCTCCACGGGCCGGTCCAGATAGTCGAAGATCCGCGCGAAGAGCGCGCGGGTGGTCCTCACCTCGACGCCGGTGCGAAGCAGCTCCTCGAGCGGCCAGAGCAACTGTTCCTGAAGCGCGATCATCGCCACGAGCGTGCCGATCGTGACCGGCACGTCGCGGCTGATGAGCCAGCCGCCGAGAAGCAGCGTGAGCGCCGGCAGGATGTCCAGCATCAGGTAGATGAGCTGCCACTGCCATTCGCCGGCGGTGTGCGAACGGACCTCGAGCTTGCCAAGCTCCTCGGAAGTCCGGGTGAATCGCCGCGTCAGGAACTCCGCCCGCCCCATCGTGCGGGCCAGGATGATACCCGAGATGGAGAGCGTTTCCTGCACCGTCGACGACAGGTCGGCCATACGCTTCTGCTGCTCGTGCGTGTACGCCTCGCGCATCGCGCCGACGCGCGCGCTCAGCAGGACGGCGGCCGGAAGGACGACGAGCGAGAACAAGGCGAGACGCCAGTCGAGCAGGGACATGGCCGCCGTCGTCATGACGACGATACTGAGATTGCGCGCCAACTCGTGCGCCGTGTTGGCGACCAGGCCCTCGAGGCCGCCGATGTCGTTGGCGATGCGCGACTGGATCTCGCCGGCACGCGCCTTGGTGAAGAAGCCGACCGAGAGCGACTGGAGATGCGCGTACACGCGCACGCGCAGGTCGTGCATGATCGCCTGGCCGATCCTGGCCGACATCACGGCGTGCACCACATTGATGGCGGCCGAGACCCCGCCGATCGCGACGAGCGCCCCCACCAACCGGGCGAGCAGCGTGACGTCGGCCGCGGGCAGCGCGGAGTCGATGATGGCCCGCAGCAGGAACGGGCTAACCATCCCGGCGGCGGCACCGAGCAGGATCAGACCGACGACGATCCCGATCTGACGGCGATAGGGCCTGAACAACGCGAGGACACGGCGTAGCGAGACGCGTTGCGCCAGCTTGGCATAGGCGAGCTCGTCCTCGAGGTCGTCGGCGCGCATCGGCATTCCGTTCATGTCGCAGGTGATCGGGCGGGCGCGCTCACGGCGCGGTCAAAAGGCCGCGTCATCGTGCGGAGCATTGTCGTCGGCTGTCGCCGCAATCCGTGGTGCCGGTTCGACCAGGCCGAGATCGCTCGCCCCTGCTCGGCCCATGGCGGCAAGGAGCGCGAGATCGGCAACGTAGGCCTCGCGCCTGGCAACGACCAGTTGCACCTCGGCGTTGAGCAATTCCTGCTCGGCGTTGAGAACGTCGAGCACGCTGCGATTTCCGACACCGTGCTCGGCGCGCACCCCTTCCAGGCTCAGCCGGTTCGCGTCGACCGCGGTCCGCGAGGCGTTGATCACTGCAAGCGCAGTATGGCGGTTTGCGAATGCGGTCCGGACCTGGGTGATCACCCGGCGCTCCACGGTGGTGGCGTTCTCGACCGCGGCGACCTGCCGGGCGGCCGCCTGGCGGACCTGCGCCGCGGGGCGCCCGCCCTGATAGATCGGAAACGACGCCTGGGAATTAGGCACGAAGGCGGGACCGCCCCCCCGCCCCAGACCCGGCGTTGATCGCGCAGCGGCGGCAGGCGCATTGCCATAGCTGGAATTGGCGCCGAGGCTGAACCTCGGAAGGCGGCCCGCCTTCGCCACACCGATATCGAACCGCGCCGCGTCCTCGTCGCTGCGGGCAGCCTGCAGCTCCGGGTTGCGCACGAGCGCGACCTGCTGCGCCGAGCCCACATCACCAGGGAGGCCCGGCAATTCCGGCGGCCAAACGAGAGTACCGGGCGGCATGCCGACGACCTGGGCATAGCCTTGCCTGCTGCCGGCGAGCCGGGCCTCGGCGGTGGCGAGCCGGCCGCGCGCCAGGGCGAGCCGCGCCTCGGACTGGGCGACATCGGTACGGGTGAGATCGCCGACCTCAAAGCGATCACGTGTCCCGCGCAGGTTGGTCTCCAGCGCCCTGGCGTTGTTCCGGTTGAGATCGACCACGGCCTCGTCGCGGAGCACGTCGACATAGGCAGTCGCCGCCCTGGCAAGAACCGCCGCTTCGATACGACGGAGATCGGCGTTCCCCGCCTCGGTCCGCTTTGCCGCTGCGCCGACGGCATTGCGCACCGCGCCGCCAGATCGGAAGAGCA
>Ga0268253_10000216_pt1 | contig 14263 bp, 11 predicted proteins | sample AgamicMgMarz_FD_200250 | JGI IMG/M metagenome (GOLD analysis project Ga0268253, IMG submission 200250) | Agave microbial communities from Guanajuato, Mexico - Mg.Ma.rz (v2) (version 3) | ecosystem: Host-associated > Plants > Phyllosphere > Phylloplane/Leaf | place: Guanajuato, Mexico... | reverse complement strand
ACAGTAAACGCAAAGTAAAAAGATAGCCCGTCCAAAATTCCAACTAAAGTTAAAAAGGCAAAAGCGAAGACCAAGCGATTGTCGCTCGTCTTCTTCACTTTTGCCTTTTAACTTTTTAGCTTTGCCTTTTTAGACCTGGCCGTGAATCATGCGGCGCAGGCGGTCTGCGAAGAGCACGTCTATCTTCTGCGGCTCGATAACAGCCGTCACCTCGCCAAGACCGAAGACCGGATGCATCAAGGTCTGGCCTGTGCGATAGAGCGTCTTCTGGTCATAAGGCGCACCGGCTTTGAGCGCGGCACGGCCAGATGTCTTGACGCCGCTCTTGAACGTGCCGCTCGTCCCGCAGGCCGTGCAACTGACGCGGGAGATGCGACCGAGCTTGCTCAGCGACGACACCACATGACCGCGCTCCTCGCCGCACACAGCGCAAAGCTTTTCGACGCGGTCGCCTAAGGCATATACATGTTTTTCCATAACACCTCTTTTTAAGTTCAGAGTTTGAAGAGGGAAAAGATTTTTCTTTTATTCCAAGCTCTGAAACTCTCTAAAACTATTATTTGTATCTGTAAGTGATACGGCCTCTGGTCAGGTCATAGGGAGACATCTCGACGCTGACGCGGTCGCCTTCCAGGATGCGTATGTAGTTCTTGCGCATCTTGCCGGAAATCTGGGCCAGAACCATGTGCTCCGAGCCGTCGAGGCGAACTTTGAAAAAGGCGTTGGGCAGCTTGTCAATGACAACGCCCTCAGCCGGAATCAAATCTTCTTTAGACAAACTTTGTTTCTCCTCTTGAGGTTGATGAAAGTCCGGCCCGTGAAGATTCTCTGGGCCAGACTGTTGATAGCTAAAAGCTTTTGCGCCGAGCTTTATCTGGAGCGGCGCGGGCGAAATGAGCGGCGGCCAACGCTGCTGCCGTGTCGTACGGTTGCGAAAGGCTTGGCCGCAACGGAAGTCGCCTGAGCCATGCCGCCGAAGCCGGGCAGTGTGACGCGCTCGACAGCTTGGCCCGTCAAACGCTCTATGGCACGCATGTTTAATTCTTCGACCGGAGTGACGAGCGTGATGGCGCGTCCAGTGTTTCCGGCGCGGCCCGTGCGGCCAATGCGATGCACGTAATCTTCCGGCACGTTCGGCACGTCGTAGTTGATGACGTGCGAGATGGAATCCACATCAATGCCGCGCGCGGCGATGTCCGTCGCCACGAGCACGCGCGTCTGCCCGCTCTTGAAGGCGCGCAGGGCCGCTTCGCGTTGCGGCTGCGAGCGGTCTGCGTGAATGCGATTCACGTTATGCTCGCGCGCTTGCAGAATGTGCGAGAGCCTTTCGGCCCCTCTGCGTGTGCGCGTAAAGACGAGCACGCGCTCGAATCGCTCGCGCTCCAAGAGGTCTAGCAGGAGCGCAGTCTTTGATTCCGTCGCCACAGGATAAGCCATCTGCTGGACTGTCCCTGCGGCTTGTCCGCGCGGGCTCACTTCAACCAGCTTCGGCTCGCGCATGTTCGAGCGCGCAATCTTTTCAATCGCGCCGGACATCGTGGCCGAGAAGAGAAGCGTCTGCCGCTCTTTGGGAAGAGCCGCCAGGATGCGCTGTATCGCGGGCCAGAAGCCCATGTCGAGCATCCTGTCCGCTTCGTCCAGGACAAGAGTTTCGAGATAAGAAAAATCGACCGCGCCGCGCTCCATGTGGTCGAGCAGGCGTCCGGGCGTCGCAATCAGGACGTTGACGCCGCGACGCAGCGCCTCCGTTTGTCTTGCCATTCCCGCGCCGCCGATGAGCGTGACGCAGCGCGCCTTCTTCTTCGGCACGAATGAGCGGTAGCTGGCTTCTATCTGCGATGCCAGTTCGCGCGTCGGAGCGAGAACGAGCAGGCGTATGCCGGGTCTTTCTCTCTCAGACATGCGTTGAATAATGGGCAGCAGAAAGGCTGCCGTCTTGCCTGTGCCTGTCTCCGCACAGCCGATAAGGTCTGAACCGGTCAGAACAATCGGGATAGCTTGCTTTTGAATCGGTGTTGGTTCGTTGTATCCAAGAGACTCACAGACGCCCGCAAGCGCAGGCCGGAGTCCCAGTTGAGAAAAGTTCATGAAGTTCCTTGTGGCCGCTCAAGCCTCACAGGGCGAGCGAGCCGCTTGCTATCTAACAAAAATCTGTAAAGCAAAACTTGAAAGAGAGAGATTAACTCGAACCCTCTTGCGCGCCTGTCTTTTCTCTTTGCGCCACCCGCGAGAACCGTTAGTTTTAGTCTCGCGCCGGTGGCGCAAAGAGAAGTGAAGACTCAAGAGCGCAAAGAAGTTTTGCTCTTTTAAGCTCATCGCAAGAAGTGCTTCTTGCGATGAGCTTGAGAGATTACCAGCGTGAGTCGCGGTTTCCACCGCCGCCGCCGTAACCGCCGCGTCCGCCACCGCCACCGCGATTGCCACCGCCGCCGAAGCCGCCGCGTCCGCCGCCACCGCCGCCACGACCACCGCGGTCTTCGCGCGGGCGTGCTTCGTTGACGTTCAGATTACGACCGTTTACTTCCTTGCCGTTGAACTGCTGAATGGCAGCCTGGCCTTCTTCGTTCGATGCCATCTCGACGAAGCCGAAGCCGCGTGAGCGTCCCGTCTCGCGGTCTTCGACCACAGATGCTGACTCGACCGTGCCCGCCTGCGCGAACAGTTCCTGCAAATCGTCGCTCGAAGTCTGGAACGAGAGATTGCCGACGTAAAGTTTCATAGACATAAATATGTACCTGCTCCTGAAAGGTTCAGGAGTATCAGAGAGAAGCTGCGAATCTGTAGTGGCTTCGATGTAACGGTAGGCAGCGAAGGCTTCGTGTTCGGGTGCTCTTCAAAGGAGCGGCTTCTAAAGTTGAAATCAGCCTACTCTCGAACTATCCAAAACGCCATCGCGAAAGACTTAACCAGCGTGTAGCGCATCACCGTTGATGCCAGAGAGAAGGAATTAACAGCAGCTATGATGCACTATTGTCATGCATAGTTGCAAGGCCGAAAGCTCTATCTGAGATTTCAGTTTGTATTTTGAGAGGACACTTCTATCGTCCGCCAGGCTCTCTGATGACCTTCCAGACAAGGCCCAAACGCGCCATTAAGCGAATCACATAGCCTGAGAAATCCACCTCGTACCAACGCCAGCCGTGGACAGCGGCAGCCGGGCGCGCGTGATGATTGTTATGCCAGCCTTCGCCCAAAGTGAGCAGCCCGAGCCACCAGACATTGCGGCTTTCGTCCTTTGTCGCGTTGGGCCGCTTGCCCCAGACATGGCACACGCTGTTGATGCACCATGTGAGATGCCACAAACACAGAGTCCTCAAGACTGTGCCCCAGAGCACGCCGCGCCAGCCTGCCACCGCATAACAAAAGATTGCCGTCAGCAACCAAGGAAGCGTGAATAACAGTCCTTTATCCAGCAGCCGTATCCACGCATCCTGCCCTGCAACATCCGGCACAAGCTGGCGGTAATCTTTTCCGTCCTCGGCATCCAGACACATCACCCAGCCGACGTGCGCATGCAGAAAACCCTTGAGCGGCGTATGCGGGTCGCCCTGCTTGTCCGTCATCTGGTGATGCCGCCTGTGAATCGCGGCCCAGCGTGCCGGGCCTCCCTGCAAAGCAGCCGCGCCAGTCCATGCCAGGATGCGTCGCATCCAGACCGGACACGCAAAGCCCCTGTGCGTGAGCAGCCTGTGATAGCCGATGCCGATGGCGAATGTCGTGGAGAGATAGAGAGCCAGAAAGAGCACCAGGTCAACCGTGCGCGGCCAGAACCAGAGGCCGAGCAGCCCGCAGGCGTGCAAGCTGATGACTAGAAAGCTATGCGACCAATTAAGATGAGGTAGAGTTTGCGACAACCGCTCGACGGCGAGGACGGGTCTGAATTTCTTTGACAACAATTTTTCCTTTAACTTTTTCCGGTAACTTGCGCTCCAAAGCGCGTCTCTCAGACTTTGGAACTCTTCAGCTATTGGCCGTCGTCGTTGCCATAGCAGCCCGCTTGTTTCGCGCCCCGCGCCACGTTATCACGCCTTCTTTCAAGAGCCTGAAAATCGTTCCGCGATTCTGCGCGATAAGTTTCAGCCACGCGCGCTTGTTCATCTGCGGGAAATAGATGCCGCGAAAGAAGAGCCGCGCAATGAGATGACTGATGCGATATTTGATGTGCGCGTGGCTGATAGCTTCCACCGCCTGCGCATTGCGCTCCGGGCTATAGGAGCTTGACCAAGCCTCGTCAACTTCCTTGCGCGCCTCTTTAATCGTCATCTTCAAAGGCGCGTGCGCCATCTCGAACGGAGCAAAGTCCAGCCAGTGCAGAGGTCGCGCGAGCCTTCCCGCTTTTTGCAGTCGTTCATAGAGCGGAGTGGACGGAAACGGCGTCAGTTGACCGAAGACAGGCAAGCCCGGCGGCCACGAATGAATCTCTTTCAAAGTGCGCTCGGCCACGCCGGGAGTGTCGTTGTCCATGCCAAATATAAATGACGTGATGGCATAGATGTTTCGCTGCGCCAGCCTCTCAAGCACATCCTTGTACTCGCCCGGCTTGCTGAAATTCTTATTCACATCCGCCATGTTGGCAGGGTCTATGGACTCCATGCCAATGAAGACCCACTGGCCGCCGGACTCCGCAATGAGGTCTATCAACTCCTCATCTTTCAGCAGATTCGCGCTAATCTGCGCGACCCACGGCAACTGCGCGTTGGCGTTGATGATGTCTTTCAAAAGCGACTTCAAGCGTTTAGTATTGATTGCCAGATTGTCATCAATAAAGAAGACCGCAATCTGCCCGCCCTCGCGCCGCGCGCGCGCCTTGAGTCTTAAGAGTTCGTCAACCACGCTCTCGTTCGTGCGAAAGCGTATCGAGTCACCGAAGAATCCTGTGACGGTGCAGAACTCGCAGCCGTACGGACAACCGCGCCCAGTCTCAATCGGCACGACATGAAAAGTTCCCCATCCGCCGCCCATCCGCCCCAACAATGGACGTATAAATCTCGGCACGAGGCTGAACTGGCTGAGTTCCAAAGTCTCCCAGGGGATTGAAGGATAAGGCTGCAAGCTAGGCTTCAGGTCATTGCCTTTCGCGTCGCGTGCGGGCTGATAGATTTCCTTCAACTCTCCGCGCGCTGCGTCAAGGACAATCTGCGGCCAAGTCTCGTCGGCCTCACCGAGCGCAACCGCGTCAGCATGACGCGCGCCGCCGTTGTGGCCCAAAGCTTCCTCCGGCACTTCCGTCACATGCGGCCCGCCCATCACGACCTTCACGCCCGCCGCGCGCAGAGCATCCGCCATCCTGTATGCTTTGGCAATCATGCGGGTCATCGCGCCGATGCCGACCAGGCCGATTCCCTCTTCACGCACAAAGCGCACAAGCTCTTCTTCGTCCATCGCGCGCGCGTTGCCGTCCACGAGCAGCACTTCGTGTCCTTCCGGCGTCAGAGCCTGAAGCAGGAACATCCACAGGTGCGGCATAAAGTTGCGCGTCACACCGTTGTCCGGGTTGTACAAGAGTATTTTCATTAGAGTCCCTGTCCTCAGCTTAAATGGAATGCCCCCATGCCTTTGATATAAAGGGGGAGCCGGAAAAATGACTTAAACGCAACAAAATTAACGTCAGCAGAAGGAGCAGGGAAACTCTGTCCTGATGGCGAGAAGAACTGTCAAAGCGAATGATACCAGACTTATCTGATACTGTCTGGTACGCAATCGTCCAAAAGACTCGCCTGCGCCTTTCAGCCGGAGGTGAAAGCGCAAAGTGGAAGAGAGGTGCGCTGAGTTTATGATGAAAGATTTTCAAGCCGCCGCCTTGCTTTGACAATCTGACGATTAATGCGCTCGGCCTGTGCTGCGAGCGGGTCAATCCCGCCCTTCGCCTCCTCTTCAACCCTGAGCTTGAGTTGATAGAGCCCGTTCTGCTTCAAACGCTTGACGCCAAACTCTATCGTGCGCAGTTCTTCTTTGAGTTCGACCAGACGACCGGCAAGGTCTGCCGCCTCTTCGTGCCCGTGCGTGCCTGTGCAGAAGAATTGTAGCTCCTCGTCGCCCAAGAGGGCGCGCAAACTTTCCGCATCGCCTTCGCGGTAAGCGCGGCTCGCCTCCGCCATCACAGCATGACGACGGCGCGACTCTTTTTCGTCGCTCGCATGGTCTGGATGAAACATCCTCGCGACCGACCAGAAGAGCTTGCGGAAACTTCCGCCGACGACAACCGGCGCAGATGTTTGAGCGACATCCTGTACAGCATCGCTCTCGTCTTCCGCCAACGCTTCCGCGCCAAACCTGTGCGCCTCCGCCTCACGAATCGCGGCTTCGACCTCGGCCAACTCCGAGAGACGGCCTCCGACCATCTGCGTATAGCGAGTCTTAAACTCGCGGAACTCTTCCTGCAAATCCGTCAACTCCGCGCGCCGCTCTGCGACGAGAGATTCAAGGCGCAGGATTTCGCCCGCCATGTCTGCGGGTTCAGGTCTGTTCGCGAGCGTTGATAGGCTTTGCATATAACTTTAAGACTAGTGCTAATCTTGCGCGGCCTCTTTGATGCGGCCCGAAAGATGCGAGAGAAACCTGTTGCGGTAGCCGTCAATCAGGTTTTGCACGTTGACTTCCAAATCGCTCTCGGACACGCCTGCGGCCAGGAGGCTCGATTTCTGCAAGTCAATCAAAGTCATCAGCATCGCTTTCAGTTCAATCAACTCCGTGCCGATGATGGAAAACGCCTCCGAGTTGGATTTGCTGTCGTCCATCATGGCATGCATCTCGTCTGAGATTTCAGGATTGGATTGTCGGCTGCTCATCTTCTCTCCCCTTGAAAAATCCCCGGTTAATAAAAAGGGCCGCACTTTCGGTCGGCCTCATGTGAAAGGCATCTTAATCGGTAGCTAACTTAATTACAAACATGCTAAAAAGTTGAGAGAGCGAAATCAGAGGAGTTGCGGGCAAAACTTCAACCTAAATTTTACACACGATTGGACATCTATGTTCGAGAGCGTCAAGCAAAATATCAGATTCCCCGAACTTGAAGAAGAGGTCATACGCTTCTGGGAAGAGCACAAAATCTTCCGCGCGGCTCTGGCGAAGCCTTCGCCAAAGGGCAGCTATATTTTCTACGAAGGGCCGCCCACCGCCAACGGCAGGCCCGGCATACATCACGTCAGCGCGCGCGCCTTCAAAGACCTCTATCCGCGCTACAAGACCATGCGCGGCTTCCATGTGCAGAGGCGCGGCGGCTGGGACACGCACGGCCTGCCCGTCGAAGTCGAGGTCGAAAAAGAGATTGGCTCGACCGGCAAACAGGACATCGAAAAATTCGGCATTGCGGAATTTAATAAGCTCTGCCGCGATTCTGTCTTCCGCTACATACAGGACTGGAATCGCATGACCGAGCGCATAGGCTTCTGGATAGATTTGGAAAATGCTTACATCACATATGAGAATAACTATATAGAGACGTGCTGGTGGATTCTGAACACCTTGTGGGAGCGCGGCCTGCTCTATGAAGATTACAAGACGACCATGCACTGCCCGCGCTGCAACACGAGCCTCGCTGACCACGAAGTCTCGCAGGGGATGCGCGAGGATGTGGAAGACCCTTCCGTCTGGCCCAAGTTTCCAGCGCACAGGGCAGAGTTAGTGACAGCAGGGATTTTATCCGCGGATGAAAATCGTGCCGTCTCTTATCTCGCGTGGACGACGACGCCTTGGACGCTGGGCGCGAACACCGCGCTCGCGGTTCGCGGCGATGAAGAGTACGGCCTCTTTGAATCCGCCACGGCATACGGGAAAGAGGATGAGCAAAGAGAGCTTTTCATTCTCGCCGTCGCGCTCGCGGAAAAAGTGTTCGGTGAAGATGCTCCGCGCCCGCGCAAAACCTTCAAGGGCGAATCGCTGGTCGGCTTTCGTTACGAGCAGATTTTGCAGGGCCGTCTGCGGGAGGGCGAAGACCTCTCAAAAGGCTTTCGCATCGTGGCGGACGATTTTGTGAGCATCGAGGACGGCACGGGCATCGTCCACATCGCTCCTGCATACGGCGATTTGGAAGTGGGCCGCAAACACGATTTGCCGACAGCTTTTTCCGTTGACCTCGCGGGCAAAGTTTACGCGGAAGTCAAAGCGCCTGACTCCGCTGAACCGTCCGGGCCGTACGCGGGCATGTTCTTCAAGGATGCGGACAAGCACATCACGCGCGACCTCTCCAGGCGCGGTTTGATGTATCGCTCCGAAAGAGTTCGCCATGCTTACCCTTTCTGCTGGCGCGACGATTCGCCGCTGCTCTTTTACGCCAAGACGAGTTGGTACATACGCACCACCGCCGTCAAGGAAAAACTTTTAGAGAACAACCGCCACCTCAACTGGACGCCTGAGCACGTCAGGACGGGCAGGTTTGGCCGCTGGCTTGAGAACAATATTGACTGGGCCATTTCGCGCGAACGCTTTTGGGGAACGCCGCTTCCCATTTGGACGAGCGCGGACGGCGAAGACAAAATCTGTGTCGGCAGCATCAGCGAGCTTGAAGAACTGAGTGGCCGCGAGCTTGGCAATCTTGATTTGCACAGACCCTTTGTTGATGAAATCACTTTCGAGAAGAATGGCCTGACTTACAAACGCCTGCCATACACCATCGATGTCTGGTTCGAGTCGGGCGCGATGCCTTACGCGCAGTGGCATTACCCTTTTGAGAATCAGGAAGATTTCCTGAAAAGCTTTCCGGCGGATTTTATCAGCGAGGCAATGGACCAGACGCGCGGGTGGTTCTATAGCCTGCACGCCTTAGCCACTCTGCTGACGGACAAAGGCGATGCCGCGAGCGGGAGAGCGCCGGGCGCGCTCGCCGCAAATTTTGCGGAAACCTCTGCCTTCAAGAACTGCGTCGTGCTCGGCTTTATCAACGACGAGAAGGGCCAGAAGATGTCCAAGTCCAGAGGCAACGCGGTTGACCCTTGGACGGTTTTGAATGAGCAGGGCGCGGATGCCTTGCGTTGGTACATGTACGTCTCAAGCCCGCCGGAGGCGAACAAGAATTTTCATCCGCGATTTGTCACAGAGGTGGTCAGAGATTTCCTGCTCACGCTCTGGAATGTCTATAGCTTCTTTATCCTCTATGCCAACTTGGATGAGCCGGACTTGCAGACGCCGCTCGAAGTGAAAGACCGACCGGAGATTGACCGCTGGATGATGGCCAAGCTCAATCGCTTGATTGAGCGCGTGACCGCTGATTTGGACGACTACAATGTGACGGATGCTTCGCGTGCGATAGGCGATTTTGTCGTCAGGGATTTGTCCAACTGGTATGTGCGCCGCAACCGCCGCCGCTTCTGGAAAAGCGAAGCCGACGAAGACAAACGCGCGGCCTATCTCACTTTGTATGAAACTCTAGTCGCGCTGGCGAAGCTCTGCGCGCCGATGATTCCGTTTGTGACGGAGGCTATGTACGGAAATCTGGTTCTTCATGTGAAGCCGTATGAACAGCCTTCCGTGCATTTGGCAGAGTGGCCCGAAGCTGATGCGTCGTTGATGGATGAAAAGCTTTTGGGCGAGATGGGCCTGCTGATTAAGCTGATAGAGCTTGGACGCTCTGCGCGCGCAGTTGCCGCGATACAGTTCCGCCAGCCGCTGCCGGAAATCCTCGTGCGCGTCGGAACGGAAACGGAAGTCGCTGCTTTGCGTCGTCTCGAACATCAACTCAAGGAAGAGTTGAATGTCAAAGCGGTCAGCTTTCTGGATTTCAATTCGGACTTTATCAACTACACCTTGCGGCCCAACCTGCCTGTCGTCGGCAAGCTTCTCGGCAAGCGTGTGCCGGAGTTTGTCAAAGCTCTCAAAGACATTGACGCGCGCGAGGTGGCGGACAACGTGAGGCGCGGCGTTCGGACTCGGGTTCGGGTCGGAGACGAGACAATGGAATTTGAGCCGGCAGCTTTTCTTGTGGATGTGAAAAGTCCAGAAGGCTATGCAGCCGTAGAGGAAGGCAGTTATCTGGTCGCGCTCAACACTACGCTTTCGCCCGAATTGGTGATGGAAGGACAGGCGCGAAGCGTCCTGCGGCATGTGCAGAACGCGCGCAAAAAGGCTGGCCTGGATGTCTCGGACTACATACATCTCGGATTGCGGACGACGGATGAACTGCGCGCGGCTCTTCTGGCACAGGAAGAATATGTGAAGACGGAAGGCTTGGTTTCCTCTCTGGCGTATGAAGCGATTGAGCCTGCCGATTATACGGAAGAGGTAAATCTGGAGGGCATGCCCGTCAAGATTACCCTCCGCAAGGCCGCTGGATGATGTCGGATTTATTGCATTCCTCTTTAAGGTGAATTTAACTCGCCGTTTAAGGCAAAACTCTTGACAGCGGGCAGTCTTCGGGCATAGAGTTGGCTCGCTTCAAAATAGGGTTTGCGACAATGTTGCTGAGGAGATGAAAAATCAGTTGGTTGAGCCATTCTGGGCCAACACTTTAGGAAAACTGTCCTTGCCCCTCTATCTCACACTCGCCTCGTTAGCTGCGTGTGATTGAAATCCAATGAACTTAACCTGACATAACATCTCTCTGTAAAAAATCGAACACGCGGGCTGGTTCCTTATACCACCTCTAAAGGAATCAAGAGTCATGAAGCCGTCCGATATTTTATTGCTTAACTGTAATCCAGACAGAGCTACTGGCGGGACATTAGAATCAATCCTCGTCGCCTCCGAACTCGGGGGCAGGCTGCGCCACGAAGTCATCATAGATTCCAGCCAGTTGAAATTTGACCGCCAATGGTTCGCAGAGCAAAACCACTTTGACCCGTCTCTCATCTTCCTGATACTGCTGCCAGACCAGTTGCGTTGGGGCGGCGTGCTGCTCGAATCCATCAGGCGGCGACAACCCGACATTCCAATCATCGTCGTGACAGAGGAATGCGGCGCGGTCGAGACGCTTGAGCTTTTGCAGAAAGGGGCTTCGGATTTTATCGCCCCGCCGCTCAAGACCGAAAACACCTTACCGCGCGTCTGGCGTTTGCTTGAGAAACTGAGCGAGCAGGAGAGACTCACGCAGAAGCTCAAAGAGAAAGTCGGTCTTAAGCTTCTGGTCGGCAAGGCCGAGAATTTTGTCGCGGAGATAAAAAAGATTCCCTTAATCGCCAGATGCGATAGCCGCGTGCTTATCTCCGGCGAGACTGGCACGGGCAAAGAGATGTGCGCGCGTTCGATTCATTACCTCAGCCCGCGCCTGCGCATGCCCTTTGTGCCTGTCAACTGCGGAGCCATCCCGGTGGAATTGGTCGAGAATGAACTGTTCGGCCACGAGCGCGGCGCGTTCACGGGAGCTAACGCTGCGCAGGCAGGCTTGATTGAGGAAGCGGAGGGCGGCACGCTTTTCTTAGACGAGATAGATTGCCTGCCGCTCATGGCCCAGACAAAGCTGCTCAGGTTTTTGCAGGAGAAAGAGTACAGGCGTTTGGGTTCTTCAAAGATGCGGCGGGCGGATGTGCGCGTCATCGCGGCCTCGAACGCTCCGCTGGAAGAGGCCGTCAAAGAGGGACGCCTGCGCCAAGACCTCTATTATCGTCTGAACGTCGTCTCGATTCTGCTCCCGCCTTTGCGCGAGCGTTTGCAAGACATACCATTCCTGACAAATCATTTTATGGAGAAGTACGCGGCAGAGTTTGATAAAGAACTGACCGCGCTCTCTCCCGAAGTTATACAAAAGCTCACAAGCTATGCGTGGCCCGGCAATGTCAGAGAGCTTGAGCACACAATCGAGCGCGCAGTGATGTTTTCCGAGACGGATGTTCTGACGGAGAAAGACATCTCTCTGCCTGTCCCGGAAAGCTCTCACGCAGAAGAATCTTTCCAGCAGGCGAAGGCCAAGATAGTCGAGCAGTTTGAGAAGGAATATATCCAAAAGCTGCTGCTCTCGCATCACGGCAACATCAGCAAATCCGCGCAGGCCGCGCGCAAGAACCGCCGCGCCTTCTGGGAACTGATTCGCAAGCACGAGATTGATGTCGGCAAGTTCAGGCCCGGCACTTCTTAATTCAATAAAGAAAAGTTTTCCCGCAAAGGCGCAAAGAAAGATAAGAGATAGAAAGCATGGCTCTTAACTTTCCTTCGCGCCTTCTTTGCATCTCTGCATCTTTGCGTGTTTGCGGGAGACTGTTTCTGCTCTAGGACAATTCATCACCGACGCTAGGACAATTTTATCCACACGTTTTTCCTGCCTCATCTTGCCCAACCATCTTTCGGAGTCTCTCTCCGCTAGGACAAAAAAGGCTTGGGCCGGTTGCCATTTGCCGTAAAAAACGGGCGCAACTTCTCTGGTCTTGAAATTGCACTGCTCTTGAGACGTGGATCGAAAACCTATGTGTGTCTCGGACAAAGCTCAAATCACGCAGGATGTATTGTCCTATCTGGCTAAGAACAGCGCCGCGCAAGACACATTGGAGGGCATCATCGAGTGGTGGCTGCTTGAGCAGAAAATCAAACGCCAGACCGCCGAAGTCAAAGAAGTCTTAGACGACCTCGCCGCCCGGAAATTAATTGTCGAATACAAGACACGTGACTCACGAACTCATTACCGCGTCAATCGGCGCAAAGAGAAAGCCATTCTTGCTTTGCTAAAGAGAGAAGATTGATGGCGCGCGCAAAAGCCTGCGCGCGCAAAGAGACCACCAAAAAGCTTCATGGCCGTTTCCGAGATGCGAGCGGCGCGTGACGGAGGAATAAATAATGCCAGTACAGGTCAGCTATCCGGGTGTCTATATACAGGAGGTTCCGAGCGGTGTGCATACCATCACCGGCGTCTCCACTTCCATCGCGGCATTCTTCGGCAGGACGGCAAAAGGCCCGATTGACAGGGCCGTGCGCTGCCTGAGCTTTGCCGACTTCCTGCGCGAATTCGGCGGCCCGCATCCCTTGAGCGACCTGGCCCAGAGCGTCAGGCAGTTTTTCGATAACGGCGGCACGGACTGCTATGTCGTGCGGCTTGCCAAAGGCGCAGCCGCGGCCACTGTCACGCTCAAAAACCTTGCGAGCGGCGGCGGGTCGAAGAATGTTTTGACGGCGAAGGCGAAAGGGGCCGGCGCGTGGGCGCACGACGTTAAGCTGGAAGTCAATTACAACACGTCGAACCCAGACGACACTTTCAACCTCGCGGTCATACATGAAGTGGAAGGCACTGTGATTTCGCGCGAAGACTTCAGCAATCTCTCTATGAATCCCTTCAGCGCGAGATTTGCGCCGACCTTCGTTACGCAGTCCTCGAAGATTATAGACCTCACGCTGCACCCGGACATGCTTGTCGGCGGCACGAGCGCGACAGACCCGCTCGCCTTCATCAATGTCGCGGCCAACACCTCTTCGGGCTTTAGCCAGAGCCGCCGCCCGTTCGTCGGGGCCGGAGCGCCGACCCTCTTTACCAATATTAAGACTGAGATTGACAAGCTCCTCAGGCCGGTCAACCCCGCAGACCGCAAAGGGAAGTTCTCCATCAGTCTAAACGGCGGGCGCTTCATAGACATAGACCTCGGCGGCGTTGACGTGACCGGCGCGGCAGACCGCGACAAGGTTGTCACGGACATCCTGGTGCCGGAAATCAATAACCAGCTTCACCTCACAGACCCCGCGCTTAACGTCTCCGGCAAGTGGGACGAGATTGATGCCAACAAGCTCGTCGTCCTGCGCCTGACCTCCAACTCCGGCGACAAGAGCAGCGTGCGCATACAGCGCGCGCCCTCTAACGATTTCGCCGTCCCGATGTTACTCGGGGTCGAACAGGGCGGAATAGAGGTGGCGCGCTACAGCAACCTGCGTCCCGCCTTTAACGGCACGGTCTTCTATGGCGGGCAGGCAAATGTCCCTGAAGACTTTATTACGGACATCGGAAGCTTTGCCAATCTGGCCCAAACAGCCGTCACGGGCATACAGATTGCCGGTTCTCCCAACGTCCCCGTCAACATCTCGACCGGCGGCGCGAAAAATTACGAAAGCGCTCCGAGCGGGTTTGACGGCGTGAGAGAGAAACTGCGCATCATCGCTCAGGCCGTTAATAACAACCCGAATGTCCCGTGGGCGGCGGAACTGTGGGGCTATCACTTGGCTTTCCGCAAAAAGACCGGGGCGATTAACGACAAGTCTACGGTCGCCACGACGGTGGATGCGACGTTCGGCGGCGACTTTATCGCCAACACCAAACAGTATGTCCTCGGCACTGCCGGAACCAGCGCCTTTAGCTCTGGCACAATCGGCAGCGACGGCACATTCCCGGATGTCCCAACCTACGTCGGCAACCCCGTCA
>Ga0268253_10000215_pt1 | contig 14293 bp, 14 predicted proteins | sample AgamicMgMarz_FD_200250 | JGI IMG/M metagenome (GOLD analysis project Ga0268253, IMG submission 200250) | Agave microbial communities from Guanajuato, Mexico - Mg.Ma.rz (v2) (version 3) | ecosystem: Host-associated > Plants > Phyllosphere > Phylloplane/Leaf | place: Guanajuato, Mexico... | reverse complement strand
TCCTCTCTTGTATGAGCGTAATAAATTCTTACATCGTCTCCCTTCACGTCATCGGGAAGGATAAATGAAAAACTGAACTTTTTTGACGTCTCTATATCAAAGATTTGTGCGGAGGATTTAGGAGGTTCCTCTTTTTTTATCCATTCCTTAATTGATTCTTCTAGGAACTTCTGATTCATGTTCTTATAGTCTTTGACTCTATTACGTTTAACATAAGTTATTTCTGCATTATTAGGAACATAGAAGATGATAAAATCAGTAGGAAATCTATAGGCATCCAAGGGCTTTTCCCAAACTCCCTTCACTGTATATACCTGGTTTTCTTTTTGAACTGAAAACTTTAATAAATTTGGATCTGTGTGATACCAAGAATTAAATACTACATACCCTATAGAGAGTAACATTAAAAATCCAGGAGTTAGTAAGACGAGTGATATTCCTCGTCTTGTATTCCACCATCTAATTCCTAGTACTAAAAAGCCAATAGATATAATGAATACAAGAATAATCGACATTTAATTGCTCCTTCTAAATCTTTAGCTATTTACATAGCTTTTTTTATCTCAACAAATAGCAGAAAGCCTTTAGTGTTATTCTTGTTTATCTTCATCACATTTGTATTCTAAAATATCTCCAGGCTGACATTCCAAAGCCTTACAAATTGCTTCTAAAGTCGAGAACCGAATGGCTTTTGCCTTTCCATTTTTCAATATAGAAAGGTTAGCCATTGTGATTCCTACTCTCTCCGAAAGTTCTGTTACGCTCATTTTTCTTTTAGCTAACATCACATCGATATTAATTATTATCGCCACATTACTCACCTCAGACCGTTAAGTCATTTTCTGATTTTATATCAATCGCCTCTTTTAACAGTTTTTGAAGAACAGCAGCAAAAACGGCGATAACCAATGAAGCAAAAATGATGATGAGTCCCACTAATCCAATAGGAGGGTCAATTTTTTTCGCTATAAAATGAAATAGTGGCGAACCTAGTACATACAGGCCACTAATTGTAATCGCACAGTACTTTATGTTCTTTAACGCCTTTACAGATAATTCTGAGAACGATTTGCTTCCGTCAATGTACCGTAAGAGATTGAAAGCCTGATAGAGGGCAAAGTAAAAAGGCAGAGCTGCTCCATACATCACGATAAAAACGAGAGATTTCATATAAGTCATATCTGGATACAATTCTCCAGCAAAATTCCCAATCTTAGGCACCAAGAAGATACACAAAGCAAGAACTGGAATTCCAATAAGAATAACAGCTATCTTTAAAAAGAGGGTTGTTCCTTGTTTCATAAAAAGCACCTCACCTATTTATTATCTGTTTGAATTTAACATAATATTTATTGTTTTACAATAAATATTTATTCTTTTTATTCGTATTTTTATCGTTGATTAATATTTTTTAAAAGAGCATTCCTCATTATAGAGAAATGCTCTTTAAAACTTAAAACTATCTAATTTACGACTGGCCCAATCAGATAAAAGTCCGTAAACGTATACTTTTATGAACTATGTATTAGAAATTATTGCAAAGTGTTAAAGGAATGAAATGTATATATATGCCTTCCGAAAGTGGTGATTATTTAAATAAAGAGCAAATAAAGAAAAGCCTCCTTTTAAATAAAGAAGGCTTTTAAGTTTAATCTTCTGGTTATAAAAATATCTATCGTCCTTTCATCCCCAGTTATATGTTTTGTGAGTTAATAGAGCCTATATATTGATCTTTAACTACACCAAGACCAAATATAAAAAGTAAGACTGATGCACCGACTAATATTAAAAGAGGAATAGTCCAACTATTAGTGGCATCATGTATAAATCCAAAAAGGGTTGGACCAATTGCTGCAAGCAAGTACCCAACTGAATGTGCCATGCCAGATAATTCTGCAGCCTGTTGCGCATTCCTTGTAGTAAGCCGAAAAACATCATGTGAAAAACAATACATAAAACCATCTACAGTTGTGCCATAAACAAACAATTAAATTCGCTGACATTTTACATAATCACTTAAAAATACTTAAATAAACACTTAAAAGTGTGTATAATAAACTTTACAAAGGAGGGTGTTTCTTATTTATCAAGAAGAACGTTTGTTAAAAATATTAGATTATCTCAAAATTCATAATCAAGTTTCAAACCAGGATATTAGTAATATGCTTAATATTTCAAGAGATACAGCAAGAAGAGATATCATAAAGTTGGTTGAGGAAGGCGCTGCAATAAGAACTCATGGTGGAATTGCTTTGCCTCACTTTAAAGAGGAGATAAAAGCATATAAAGAGCGTTTAACTACTGATTCTATGCAAAAGCTTCTTATAGGGAAATTTGGGGCAACATACATTGCGGATGGAGACCTGTGCTTTCTTGATGTCTCTACAACAATCAAGTTTCTATGTGAACATCTCAAGGGAAATTCGATTCTCTATACTCATTCACTTGATAATGCAGAAGTATTATCAACGAAAGAGAGTGTAGAACTACACATGTTTGGGGGAACTTTTAATCAAAAGAATCGATTTTTTTATGGTCCTGAAATGATTTCACAATTAAATGATATTTGTTTTGATAAAGCTTTCTTGGGATCTGCAGGAATTTCAAGTGATGGTATTTACTTCGCTGATCACGAAGATGCTTATATTAAAAAAATTGTATCTAAACGTGCTAAACACGTATTTCTATTAGCTGATTATGAAAAATTCAACTATTCAAGTCATTATAAGGCAATGTCAATTTCTGATATCGATACTTTAATTACAGATAAAGAACCACCAGAAAATTTTATGCAATTATTTAAGTGTTATGGAGTTAAAGTTGAGCTAGTAGCAGAGGGAGTTGAAAAATAAATGGTGCGAATCGCAGTAGATATGGATGGAGTTATTGCTAACTATGTAAAAAAACAATTTGCATTTTATCGACAGTTGACAGGATTTACACTTTCTCCTGAGGAATTAAATTGCCAAAAGTTGCGTCACTATGTTCCTGTAGATATTGGAAATAAAATTATTGACCATATGCAGGAAGAATCTTTTTTTTTAGACTTAGAGGTAATTTCTAATAGTCAACAAGTTCTTAAAGAACTACAGAAAGAGCACGAAATCTATATAGCTACAGCTGCTGTAGAATTTCCCTTATCATTTAATGCCAAATATCAATGGCTCAAAAAACACTTCTCTTTTATTCCGGATACTCACATCGTATTTTGTGGAGATAAGAGTGTGATTCATACTGATTATCTTATCGATGACCAACCTTATAATTTACAAGCATTCAAAGGGAAAGGAATTCTTTTTAGCGCTTATCATAATCTAGACAATAATGAATTTGAACGAGTAAATGATTGGGAAGAAGTCAGAACTCACTTTAAGCAAATTTATGTGGATTAAGTAAAGGAGGATAAAAATATGATACTTAAAGCAATTTTTAGCGATATCGATGGAACTTTATTGAATTCAAGTTATCAAATTACTCATGAAACGAAAAAAGCGATTTCAAAAGTTGTAAACGATGATATTCCCTTTATATTAGTATCCGCAAGAATGCCAAGTGGTATCTTACATCTTCAACAAACGTTATCCATTAATTCTCCTATTATATGTTATAGTGGTGCTCTAATTTTAGGTCTAGATAACGATAACAGCGAAAGAACAATTATCGATAGTATTAGCTTATTAAAAGCAGATGTACAAGAAATCTATAAAATAGTCAATGAACTTTATTCATCCGTTGATTTTAGCTTATATAGTTATAACCAATGGATAGTTAGTGACAATGAAAGTAAATGGGTTTTGCAAGAAAAAGAAATTGCAGGCGTTTCTCCTATTCTTTGCCCCCTCTCTTCATTTATTGAAGACAATCATGATATTCATAAATGTTTGTGCATGGGGGAACCACAAATAATTAATCTAATTGAAATAGAACTAAAAGCTAAGTTCCCTGATCTATCCATCTACAAGTCAAAAGACACTTATTTAGAAATAATGTCAGGAAACGCTTCTAAATCTAATGCCATTAAAAAGTTAGAAAGACTTTATGACATTACAAGCCAGGAGGTTCTGGCCTTTGGAGATAACTTTAATGATATAGATATGTTAAAATATGCGGGTCTAGGGGTTGCGATGGGAAATGCGCCAGATGAAGTTAAAATAATTGCAGACGAGGTTACTTTAAGCAATGACGAAGATGGACTAAAATATACTTTAAACAAGTATTTTAAATAAAAGTAACATTTAAATCATTGCTTTTAGTAAGTACAGCAACATTCTTTTTTAACTTAAAGGTGTTTTTTATTTGTCTCACTATAAGGGGTCAGTCCCGTAGTTTTTTTGTATGTTATTTATGCTACGAAAGGCTAACTAGATTCTATAAACTTTCGAAGAAAATTTTGCTAATAAATAAACAAATCTTCTGTTGCTAGGATAAGCAAGTACTGATTAAATCTCTTCGTCCTCGTCACCACCAAAGAAATCACCGATATCTTCTAGATCATCTTCGTCCATCCCAATTGCCTCAGCTGCACCTTCCATCATTCCATCCATATCAACTGAATCCATTAATTCACTAATTAACATTCCACCTAACACACCGGCTGCTAGTCCCCCAATCATACTACCCATGCCGCCTCCTCTATGCGAATGGTGGTCGTCATGATAATACGAAAATGGGTGCGTATATTGATAAGGATCTCTGAGCATTTCTGCAATATAATCATGTAATAATTCAGTTAGACGTTCTTCCTCCTGAAGAATATCCTGCTCAAGTAAAAACTCACGTTTCACTTCTATTTCTTGACGATAACCTGATCGTAAGTCCACTTCCATATAAACGCGCAGCCCTTGTTCTTCATATGCAAAGCGAAACTCCACTTCGTTTACTTCATCTGAAAAAGCTTGAGTTGGGAAGAAAGCAAATTCTTGACCATAACGATCTAGCTTACCAGAGGTAGCCTTTTCACGAAGTCCTAATCGGCCAAGTGCATTAAAGACGACTAACATTTCTTTAGAAGCTTCTAAAATCAATCCATCGATATCTGTGCGATCCACTCCACCTTGAATATCTAAATGCGTGTCAAAATGGTACGAAATAGAACCACGGGAAATCGGTAAATCCATAGGGAGTTGGTATGTAAATGGGAAGACCTTCTCTTCTTTTGATAAGATATAAATACTTCCTGCTAAAGGAATCGTATCTACTTCTCGTGTTATACGTTCTCCTTGTTTGGAGGATACACTCATCATAAATCGAGCTGCGAGATGGTTGATTGTTTGTTCTACTTCTCCACCTTTAATTAAAACTTCTCCCTGAACAGTTTCTCCAGCTTGATATGGGCGGTTTTCGAAACGTAAGTCAACAGTAGCAGCACCTTTCCCTAATTTTGCAAGGAACTTTTTAAACATAATTTACTTCTCCTCTTTTAATAATTAAATTTTGATGTAAAGGATACTACCTTATCTTATGTATGTTTAGAATAAAAAAGCGACTAAAGTAACTTATCCTTTTAATTTAAAATCATAGCATATAAGTTTAGTCAGTAAAAAATATGCTGTTTTATCATACGTTGTAGTCCTCGAAAAGTTTCATAAGTTTATCCCATTTCCTCTTAAAAAGGAAAATAACTTAATTTGATTAAAGTGTTAACAATGTATATGATATAACAAAATCAGTTTATATAATGAGCATTCTCGGAAATAAGACTGAAAAAGTCTTCAAGTAAGTATGCAGCCTAAAAACAGAAAAACTCCCAGGTTTGTTAAGGGAGTTTTTCTGTTATACATGCATCATTTAAGGAATGATGCCTTACAGCACCTTGAGTAGTTTGCTTAGGACGCTATTTATTATTCGTTTAAAATTAGCCCAAAGATATAAATTACTTTCGTCGAGTCATTCGAACTAAGCAGTCGGTAAGAAAGATGATAGCAAAGGGAACGATAGAAACAACGAAGTATGGAACAAATATTTTATATAACTTATGATTCATTTATTGTGAATCCACCTTTATATACTAGAGTGAATATTTTAAGGGTTCTTAAGTAGAATGACCATTTAAAGAAAAAACATACATTACTATCTTTTTAAGTTTTTGATAATCCTATTAAAAGGTTATCTCAGTGAAAGGAGAAGAGAGGAAATACTAGTAAATATTATGATGGGATTTATTATACCTTGGATTTTTGGTTTCATATTATACAGAAAAGAACCTATAATTGTTCTTCTAATTGCACCAATAGGAATGACAGTAGCCTTTATATTAAATGAGTGGGGAACTAATTACTTTTGGCAGTTCGAACCAACTTTTAGAAATCGTAGTTTATCTGCACTTCCTTTAAATATTGGTTTCTATCCCGTCCTATCTTCTTTTTTAATTTATTTTAAAATAAAAAAGAAGGTTAATACCATCATGCTTTTACTTTGTTTTACTCTGTTTACTACAGGTTTTGAAGGTGTGGGCTTAGTCTTAGGAAGAGTAGAGTATTTTAATGGATGGAATATTATTGGAACCTTTATCAGTTATTTAATAGCGTATCTTATTATTTATGGTTATTCTCGAAGTTTAGTAAAGCACCGAATTTTAAAGAATTAAGCTCTTCTTTATACAAATATAAAGGCTTCATCCTTCTTGGAAGCCTTTTTCTGTTTGGATTCTATAATTTTTTTTATATAAAGTTTCAGCAAATAATGTCCCAAAACAATAAGCAAAAAATCACAGAACATCCACCAGAAAATAGTCTAAAAAAGAATTATATGAAATATTAATTTTATTTGAAATCTCTCTTTACAAATGTAAAATTCAGGCGTATAGTACCTAACATACATATATAATCTTGCTATTATTATACCTTTTATCGCTTAATCCACCAAGGAGTGGGGGACCCATTTTTGTGTGCATTTGCACTTGGGGTGAATCCTTCTAAAAGAAGGTAGGGCTACTCTAAAGGCCCGAATCCGACAGCTAACCTCATCAGCGTTTGGAGAGAAGGTTTGCTTTTATTTGTCCTGGAAAGAACACTAAGCAGAGCCTTAGTGTTCTTTTTTGTGGTTTTTTTCTGTGATGGGGAATGATAAAAGTAAAATTATATAAGTAAATAGCAAAGATTGCAGGAGGACTTTAGATGAGTTATTCATCCATAAAACGTTTACTGATTGGGAGGCCACTTAAATCAAAAGAGTTAGGTGAACAAAAGTTAAATAAGATCAAGGCCCTAGCTATTCTTTCATCCGATGCCCTTTCATCCGTGGCGTACGGGCCAGAGCAAGTCCTTATTGTGCTTGCTACAATTGGAATGATTGCATTTTGGTATTCAATACCTATCGGTATTGGTGTACTTATTCTTTTAACAGCCCTTATCCTTTCTTATCGACAAATTATTTATGCCTATCCAGAAGGGGGTGGCGCTTATGTTGTATCTAAACATAACCTTGGAGAGAATGCAGGGCTTATTGCTGGAGGATCGCTATTAGTAGACTATATCTTAACCGTATCTGTAAGTATTTCGTCTGGAACAGATGCACTAACGTCGGCTTTTCCTGTTTTACATGATTATAAGGTCATTATTGCTTGTTTATTAGTTATCCTTATTATGATTTTAAACTTGAGAGGGGTAACAGAATCAGCTTCTGCTTTAGCATATCCTGTTTATTTATTTGTTCTTGCATTGGTTCTTTTAATAGGAGTAGGCATATGGAAAGTAGCTACTGGTCAGGTCTCTCCTGACGTTCATCCTGCCATTGGAACTGCAGTGCCAGGAATTAGTTTATTTTTACTACTACGTGCTTTTTCATCAGGATGTTCAGCCCTTACAGGTGTAGAAGCTATTTCAAATGCTGTAACAAACTTTAGACAACCGGCTGCAAGAAATGCTGTACGTACGCTTGTTGCAATGGGCATTATTTTGGCTATTTTGTTTTCAGGTGTCATGTTCTTGGCTTATTGGTTTGGAATTGTACCTAAAGCAGAGGAGACGGTTGTTTCACAGCTTGCTTCCCAAGTGTTTGGACGTAATGGTTTCTATTATTTTGTTCAGGGTACAACGGCTTTAATTTTAGTATTAGCTGCCAATACAGGCTTTTCAGCCTTTCCTTTACTGGCTGTTAATTTAGCTGTAGATAAGTATATTCCTCGTATGTTTACGATACGTGGTGATCGTTTGGGCTATTCAAATGGGATTGTGACCCTTGGAATTGCCTCTATCTTGCTTATCATAGCGTTTCAAGGCGATACAGAACGGTTAATTCCTCTATATGCGGTTGGCGTATTTATTCCATTTACGCTATCTCAAACGGGCATGATTGTAAAATGGCTAAGAGAAAAGCCAGCTGGCTGGCAGGGGAAATTAGTGACCAATTTTATAGGAGCTTTTATTAGCTTCACGGTACTGATTATTTTCTTTACCACAAAATTCTCGCAAGTATGGGCTGTTTTAATCTTCTTGCCTCTTATCGTTTATCTGTTCCACCGTATTAAGAACCATTACGTAGAGGTAGGAAAGCAACTTCGCATCAAGCCAGGAGATAAAGAAGCATTAGCACTAGAAGGAAATGTAGTCATTATACCGGTTGCAGGCTTAACAAGGGCTGTCGAGAATTCAATTAACTATGCAAAAATTATTGGAGATACAGTGATTGCGGTCCATGTGGCATTTGACCGTGAAAGTGAAAAGAGAATGGAAGAGATATGGAACGAACGATATCCTGATATACGCTTAGTTACATTCTACTCACAATATCGAAGCTTAGTTGGACCTCTTTTACGCTTTATTGATCGTGTAGAAGAACGAGCTGGCGATAGCCATATGGCTGTCACCGTGTTAATTCCGCAATTTATCACAAGAAAAAGCTGGCATAATGCATTGCATAACCAGTCAAGTTTATTACTAAGGGCACATCTTCTTTATCGAAAAAATGTCATTGTGACAACATTGCCTTATAAATTTAAGAAATAAAAAAGTAAACCCCTTTTCGTATGTATGAAAAGGGGTTTTAATTCGATCATTCACTTTGTGTTAAGAAAAACAGATGACATTTGACATTTAGAATAACCGACATTACATCAGCTTAATTAAGCATTTCTTTACTGAATAATTTATCGTGCATAAGATTACTGATTGGCAAGCTTCTGTAAATGATTTGATCAGCACCAGCATGCTTTGCATTGACCCTGTGTCTAGATGTTAGAATTTCAACAATACTGTAAATAGAAGGCTTTATTCCCTTACAAGCAATAAGAGACAAAATTGAATTTATATCAGCATGTTCCTCTGTTTGGTCTGGATCGGCTGTTATAAGTATTTTTTCGGCATGTTGAATATTCGCTTTTACTAATGTTTCGAGATCTTGGGGATCTCCCTTAATAAAATAAATATGGTCAGGTAACAAGTGAGTTTCTTCCAGTGTGCTATCAATCAAAACAATCTTAGTTAGAGATAAAGACTCGCCAAAACAAGAAAAAAGATTCTTGACTCGTTCATTCCAACCAATAATCACAAGATGGTTAATCCCTATATACATAAACACATACTCCTTTAAGACCATAAGGCAGGTAAAGTAAAAAAACTACCTATAGAACTTAGTCAAACAATTAGTTATACTCTCTTAATACTGCAAAAAGGCCCCACCCTACAGCACCATAATTAGAAATTCTTATCATCATTATCTCCCATTTTATAGAAAGCAGACTAGATAACCTAGTTGCTCAAGTTATACTTCCATCTCTTATCTTAATAATTTATCATCTATTTTTTCTATATAGAAATCTTCCTTGATATGAGTGAACAAATAGATAAAAAAGAATGCTCAACATACAGGACCGTCCCTTTTATCACTTTTGATTCTCTTTTATCCCTGAAAGAAACGATTTGTTTCGTAGGCCAGCTCGACGTACATAGGCTTCCACTTTAATATCTATATCTAACTTTGGAAAGTACACATCATTCCATTCCATTTTGAATTTCTTAAATTCATTTGGTCTAGTGCGGTGAACCACTTCGCCAAAACCCAAAATATCTGTTTTGTTTTTTTGCGCACGTTCAATAGCTGTCTTTAGCTCTTTTTTAATTTCTTTCCTCACGGATTGTTCGATCTCTGTAATGACCTTTGTGTTGGTAATATCAACCGGTACCTCCATTTCACTGATGTCTCCTTCAACACGCGTATGAACAGAAATATGAGGTTGCCCATTCTTCACTTGAGCAGATACACTTGTTTTTTGTCGTACAGTTTGATAAGCAATAGCTTCCTTCCTTCCTTCCCAATCAATATTAATATCGGTTCCTTGAATTTTATCGAGAATCCATACCGTTCCTCTTGCTGGTTTCCCATACAGCCAATCCACTAATTTTCCTTGCTTTAAAACAGCAATTCCCGAAGCTCGGAGCGTCGCTGCAGGTGCGCTTTCTTGAAGGTTATCCAGCTTTTGTGCTTGCTGGGGATTTCCATCTAGACGAAAACCTGATGCGACGGTTCCTCTTCCAGGAGACTCAAGACTTTGCATCACCTCTTGGAGCGATGTTTTTACGTTCTCTCCCCATCTTCTTTCCGTAAACTCTAAGTTTTTTAGTACCTTATTCGCTGGAATCTTATCAACTGGAGTTAACGTTTTAACAAGATCAGCTGCGGTCGAATGGTTCGCAATCACGAGAGAGGAAGTATTCCGAAATTCCGGATCTCGATCAAACGCATCAATTAAAGTATTAAGACCTTCTTCTCTTGCCATTTTCTCTCCAACTACGACCAAGTTTGTATGAGCATAATACAGTCGTCGAGAAATTCTGCCCGAGGCCCGTCTACTTGCTTCGACTATATTGTCTCCTGAAGCCGAATAGATGGTAACAGGAGGGCTTTGAGCGCCACCCCCTCCGCCTTGTAAGCCTCCTGCCACATTCCCTGGATTAATAATTTGGAGTGTTAGGTGATATCTTCCATCTTTCGTTTTATCGACACCCATAGCTGCCACGATGGCCAGGTCAGTTAACTCTTTTTTACTCCAACAACTACTGAGCAAGACGGTTATGGTCATCATCAATAGAAGAAAAACCCCTTTACGCTTCATTGTTATCACCTTCTTCAAAATCGCGATTAGTCATACCACGAGATGCAGGAGGATGTGGATGTTGATTTGTCCCTTCTCGGACCGTATTAGCAGTAATTAATCTCGGTCTTTGTCTCAGTGTCCACCATGGTAATCTCACAACGGTATCTCCATTATTTACGGGGATGAAGGGAGCAAATGGTGCCATATAAGGTATCCCAAATGAACGTAAGCTGCATAAATGAACAACCATCAATAAAAGGCACAAAATGATGCCATAAAAACCAAATGTGGCTGCACCAATCATAAACAAAAAACGAATTAAACGAGCTGAAATCGCCATGTCAAAGGAAGGTGTGGCAAAACTGGCAATAGCTGTGATGGATACAATGATAACCATTGCTGGTGACACAATACTGGCTTGAACGGCTGCTTGACCAATTACAAGGGCTCCAACAATGGATACGGCCGAACCAATAGCTTTAGGTAATCGTATCCCTGCTTCGCGTAAGATTTCAAAGGTTATTTCCATAAGCACGGCTTCCACAAATGCCGGAAAAGGAACAGCTTCCCTCTGTGCCGCAATCGCTACAATGAGCGTGGTTGGTACCATTTCCTGATGGAAGGTTGTTACCGCGACATAAGTAGCAGGCGCAATGAGCGAAATCATGAACATAAAAATACGTAAAAGACGAATTGAGGTGGCAATGTCAAAACGCGCATAATAATCTTCAGCCGATTGGAAGAATTGCATGAACAAAGCAGGCGCAATCAGTACAAAGGGGGTTCCATCCACAAATATAGCAATCCGCCCTTCTAACAGGTTTCCTGCTACCACGTCAGGTCTTTCCGTGTTGTACATAGTTGGAAAAGGAGTAAATGTTTGATCCTCTATTAGTTGTTCAATATAGCCTGATTCCAAAATGCTATCGATATCAATTCGCTTCAATCGCTGACGAATTTCTTTAACGACTTTATCATTGGCAATGCCATGTATGTACATAAATGTCACATCTGTCTTTGTTACACATCCCACTTTTAAAGATTCCATCCATAAATCGGGAGTCTTAATGATGCGGCGTACCATGGCTGTATTGGTCCCAAGAGACTCGGTAAACGCAGCTTTTGGCCCTCGCACCACCATTTGTGTATTGGATTCCGCAATGGAACGTTTTTCTCCACCTTTGGTGCTAGCACTCAGTGCTTGGTCTACTCCATCCACTAAAATAAGAGTATCGCCTGCCATTAAAGATGCAAATAAATCATCCAAGTTAGTGACAAAAGATATATTTCCAATTGTCATCATGTCTTCAGAAAGCAGGTCTATCGCATTTTGCTGATTTATTACTTCTTTATGATTATCCTTCATCATAGATTGTAGTAGATACTCTTGAATCGACTGGTTGTCTACAATTCCTTCTATATAGACAATCGCCGTTTTAATGTCAGAATCCCCCCCCATTTTTATCTCACGAATAACGACATCTGAACTATTTCCCGTTTTCTGTTTAATAGTATTGAGGTTTCCTGATAATGAAGGTTGTATCTGGTCTACTGAGTAATCAGTAGTTTGATTTTCAGAATCCTGTTGATGATTCTTTTTAGGTTTTCGATCTTTAAAAAACGAAGGCATAGATTCAGGCACCCTTCTTTCAGTTTTTATTACTTTGACCACATAAGGGGATTTTATGTAAAAATTAACAATAAATATTTATGTATCATCCTAGAAGAAAGGGAAGAACCTATTAAATGGAGCGTGATTGATATGAAAATCATAGGTATTAGCCTTTTAATGATGGGATGCTTAATGGGCTTTTCTTTAGGCATTGATATGCTACAAGGATTCGATGTTTCTCAGGCGTTGTACAACGCCGTGAGTCCTTTTCGAGTAATGGAAGTTGCCGAATTATTTGTGCTCTTTTTTCTTCTTTTTCTTTTTTTTGCTGAATCTTTATATCTTTTTATGAAGAAGAAAAATCAAAGCAAGTAACCATATACTCATCAATTGTTATTTTTAAGAATAGGTTATGGACTTAATGGTAATTTAGTTCAGACTATTTCGTTTCAATCGGTTTTTCTATTAATCAAGATTTACATAAAATAATTCTTCATTTCCATTATTCAGTTGGTTTTTTATCCATTTCCTCACATTATTCATTCTGGAATCAAAAGCCATTTGAAAGAGACCGGTTAACTGAAAATCGGTAAAATGATTTCTCTTTAATTGGAGAAAAGCCTCGTGATAAGAAGAGAAATGAAGCTGTTTGAATAAGAAATTATCCATTGCCTCTCGAATATATTCTTCATTTTTCCAACAATTCATGGGAACATGAGCAAATTGCCAAGGCCTAAAGACACCAGGATAAATAGCTTCAACTATTTGAAAAGGGGAATAGCCTAAAAGAGTAAAGGCGCCACCTAAACCATGTTGTCTAAAAAAATGAAAATTAACCTGAAAGGGTATTTCTTCCATAGGAATCTTCATTTTTTCCTCTATTACATATCTTACTGCCTCAATAGCTCTTCTCTTTCCTTCCTCACCGTACCAATATTTATCAGGAGTTTGTTGAAATTGCCAAGGTTTAAATTTTCCTGGATAGGCATTATCAATGACTTCATAATAATTCCATCCATATAGCATAGCAGGGGGTCTGAGACGATGAGACCACAATGTATTGGCGCCTACTTGAAAAGGGATTTCATCGATGGGGATCGATAAGTGTTGCTCAAGTAAATAGCATGTCATATAACGCATATATTTTTTTCCTTCATTACCTACAAAGAAATAATTAGGAAATCTTTTTCTTCTCTTGTCTAGAACATCTTGATAAACTTCAATGACCTGTTCTTTATTCACTATCGAAAGCCCCTTTTGAGAAAGTATATTTGTTTATTATTATGTATAATAATGGGATTTATATACAGATGGAGCTGAATCTGATAAGATACATAATAAAAAGAAAAGCTACTGATCCTTTATCAGTAGCTTTTCTTTTTATTATGTAAATAGGGATAGGGTAATTGATAAAGGAAAAATAATATACTCGTGCACATTGGTTCTTGAAACCAAACTCCAACGAGTCCGCCATTCTTTCTAAGCTAAGAATTTTTTGTGTTTAAAACAAAAATGTAATCGTTTTCCACTTTGATTTGTTGTAAAATAAAAAAGGCATGTTAATTGGAGATTTTTCGAAATGTCATCTTAACTCATTGAGCCTATTCCCACATCACAGCACCGGGGAATAGGCTTTTTTATGCAATTAT
>Ga0268253_10000213_pt1 | contig 14337 bp, 13 predicted proteins | sample AgamicMgMarz_FD_200250 | JGI IMG/M metagenome (GOLD analysis project Ga0268253, IMG submission 200250) | Agave microbial communities from Guanajuato, Mexico - Mg.Ma.rz (v2) (version 3) | ecosystem: Host-associated > Plants > Phyllosphere > Phylloplane/Leaf | place: Guanajuato, Mexico... | reverse complement strand
TTCTTCCGCGTGACGCTGCCGGCGATCCGGTGGGGTGTCGCGTACGGCGTCGTCCTCACCACCGCGCGGGCGCTCGGCGAGTTCGGCGCGGTGAGCGTCGTGTCGGGCAAGCTGTCGGGCCAGACCGAGACCGCCACGCTGTTCGTGGAACAGCGCTTTCAGCGCTTCGACGAGACCGGTGCGTATGCCGCGTCCGTGGTCTTGGCGTTGTTGGCCTTCGCCACGCTGCTCGCGCTGAACCTGATCAAGCCCAAGGAGTCCCAAGGATGAGCATCGTCGTTGAGAAGGTCTCGAAACGCTTCGGCGACTTCGTCGCGCTCGACGACGTGTCGCTGAACGTGCGCGACGGCTCGCTGACCGCCCTGCTCGGCCCGAGCGGCGGCGGCAAGTCGACGCTGCTGCGCGTGATCGCGGGCCTCGAGCAGCCCGACGCCGGGCGCGTCCTGATCGGGGGCGAGGACGCAACGGCCAAGCCGCCTCAGCGCCGTGACGTCGGCTTCGTCTTCCAGCACTACGCCGCGTTCAAGCACATGACGGTGGCGAAGAACGTCGCGTTCGGGCTGACGATCCGCAAACGGCCCAAGGACGAGATCGACACGCGCGTGAAGGAGCTGCTCGAGCTCGTTCACCTCGACGGGTTCGCCCACCGCTACCCGGCGCAGCTGTCCGGCGGGCAGCGGCAGCGCATGGCGCTAGCCCGCGCGCTCGCCGTCCAGCCGCGCGTGCTACTGCTCGACGAGCCCTTCGGGGCGCTCGACGCGACCGTGCGCAAGGAGCTGCGCGCCTGGCTGCGGCGCCTCCACGACGAGGTGCACGTGACAACGGTGTTCGTCACGCACGACCAGGAGGAGGCGATGGAGGTCGCCGAGCAGATCGTCGTGCTCAACCACGGCGACATCGAGCAGGTCGGCTCGCCGCGCGACCTCTACGAGAAGCCGGCCAACGAGTTCGTCATGCGCTTCGTGGGACCGGTCAGCGAGCTATCCGGGCGCTGGATCCGCCCGCATGACGTGGAGATCCTGACCGAGCCGAGCGAGGGCGCCTCGGAGGCCCAGATCGACCGGATCGTCCACCTCGGCTTCGAGGTGCGCGTGGAGCTGTCGCTCGGGGACGGCGACTCGACCTGGGCTCAGACGACCCGCACGCGGGTGGAGGAGCTCGAGCTGTCCGAGGGCCAGATCGTCTGGCTCCGCCTCGAGAGCCAGCCGGTCAGCGTCTAGACCAGGCGTCCGGTCGCTCGGTCAGCCGCATCACTCGCTGAGGAAGGCGGCCGTCCACGACCTCGGTCAGGGTGATGTCGTCGAGCACGCTGCGCAGACTGGCCCGGACCGCGACCCAGACGGTCTGGAGGTTCTCCGCGGCGCCGGCGTAGCTGACCGACTCGGGCGGCTCGCCGCGCACGCTGGCGAGCGGGCCCTCGACCGCGCGGATCACCTCGCCGAGCGTGACCTCGGCCGGGTCGCGCGCCAGCCGGTAGCCGCCCTCGGCGCCGCGCTGGGCGTGGACGATGCCGGCGTGGCGCAGGTCGATCAGGATGTTCTCTAGGAACTTGAGCGGGATGCCCTGTGCGTTCGCGATGCGCTCGCCCTTGAGCAGTCCCTCGTCGACGGTCGCGAGCTCGAGCACGGCTCGCACCGCGTAATCCGCCTTGGCAGTGACCTTCACGGCATGCATTGTGCTGGACTGTGGCGACGATGAGCGAAGTCGAGGATCTGAAGCAGCGTCAGGCACGGGTTTGGGGGCTCGGCGACTACGACGTGCTGGCGCGCAGGTTCGAGCCCTCGGCCACGGCGCTGTCGGACGCCTGCGCCGTCTCGGCCGGCCAGGAGGTGCTGGACGTCGGCGCCGGGACCGGCAACTTCGCGATCGCCTGCGCGCGCGAGGGCGCGAGCGTGGTTGCCTGTGACCTGGCCCCCGGCATGGTCGAGCGGGGCCGGGCGCGAACCGAGGCGGAGGGCTTCGACGTCGAGTGGCTGCAGGCAGACGTCGAGGACCTGCCGTTCGAGGACGCCCGCTTCGACTGCGTCGGCTCGGCGTTCGGCGCGTTCATCGCCCCGCGTCCCGATGTGGCGGCGGCCGAGATGTTCCGGGTCGTGCGCCCGGGCGGCACCGTCGGGCTGACGGTCTGGACCGCCGACGGCTTCTTCGGTGACCTGAGCGGGCTGGGCCAGCGCTTCAACCCCACTCCGGCGGGGCTCGGTCGGCCCACGGAGTGGGGCGACGAGGCGACCGCGCGCGCCCGCCTCGAGCCGCTGGCGTCGCACGTGGACATCGAGGGCGGCACGATCACGTTCACCGGTGACTCGCCGGAGGCGCTGGCCGCCGAAATGGCCGACAGCTCCCCGCCCTACGCAGCGGCTCGGGCGGGGCTCCCGCCCGAGCAGTACGAGGAGCTGATCCGCGACACGCTGGACCTGATGCGGAACTGGGGAACCCAGGACGACGACGGCGTGCGGGTCGACTCCGACTATCTGATCATCGTCGCGCGCAAGCGCGGCTAGGGCCGCTGACCGCCAGGCTGCTGCTCGAGTACGACGGCTCGGACTTCGCGGGCTGGGCGCGCCAGCCGGGGCGGCGCACCGTGCAGGGCGTGCTCGAGGAGGCGCTCGCCACGGCACTGCGGCGGCAGGTGGAGCTGACGGTCGCCGGCCGCACCGACCGCGGGGTGCACGCGCGCGGACAGGTGGCCAGCCACCCGGGCGAGCCGGCGCTGCGGCGCTCTCTCAACGGCCTGCTTCCCGACGATCTGGCGGTGATCGAGAGCGAGTCCGCCGCGGAAGGCTTCGACGCCCGCCGTGACGCCCGCAGCCGCACCTACCGCTACCGCCTGCTGCTGCGGTCGGCGCCGAGCCCGTTCGAGCACGGCCGGGCGCTCTGGTGGCCGCGGCCGCTCGACCGCGAGGCGCTCGCCGCGTTTGCCGCGGCGCTGCCCGGCGCGCACGATTTCACGGCCTTCACGCCGACCGAGACCGATCACGTGCGCTTCGTGCGGCACGTGCTGCGCGCCGAATGGATCGACGAGAGCGACGACGTGCTCGCCTTCGTGATCGAGGCCGACGCGTTCATGCGCAGCATGGTGCGAGTGCTCGTCGGAACCATGCTCGGGGGGACCGACCCGAGCGCCTTCAGGCGGCTACTCGAGGGGCGGCCGCGCAGCGAGGCGGGGGCCACGGCGCCTCCCCACGGGCTGTACCTGGAGTCCGTCTCCTACTGAGTAACCTCGCCCCCTGATGAAGGTTCTGCTGACCAACGACGACGGCATCACCGCCACCGGCCTGAACGCGCTCCGCCAGGCCCTGCTCCGCGTGGACGGCATCCAGCTCGCCGTCATCGCGCCCGACTCGAACCGCTCGGCCACGGCGCGCAGCATCACCTTCCAGCAGCCGCTGTGGGTCGAGGAGGTGGAGTTCGGCGACGGCAGCAGCGGCTTCGCGACCGACGGCACGCCGGTGGACTGCGTGCGGCTGGCCGCATTGGGGCTGCTCGACTTCGAGCCCGAGCTGATCGTTTCGGGCATCAACCACGGCGCCAACCTGGGCGACGACATCACCTACTCGGGGACCGTGGCGGCCGCGCTCGAGGGCATCATGCTGGGTCTGCCGGCGATCGCCGTCTCCCAGCAGGCCGACCACGGCGCGCTCGACTTCCGCGCCGGGCGCGCCTGGCAGCGCGAGCACTTCGAGCAGGCCGCGGCGTTCACCGCGAGGATGGTCGACGAGCTGGCCGACGTCCCGATGCCGGCCGGGACGCTGCTCAACGTCAACGTCCCGTTCGGCGACGTGCGCGGGGCCACCGCCTGCCGGCTCGGCAAGCGCGTGTACAACGACCGCCTGGAGCTGACCGAGGAGGACGGCGGGCGCCGCCGCTTCCGCATGTACGGCGACATGCCGAGCCACCAGACCGAGGACGGCACCGACTTCGCCGCGATCTCCGACGGCTGCATCGCCGTCACCCCGCTCCACTTCGACCTCACCGACCAGGCCGGCGTGGCTGAGCTCGCCGGCTTCGACCTCGACGCCCTGCTGAAGCCCGCGGCGCGGAAAGTGTGAGCGCCACCGCAGAAGAGAGAGCGGCCGAGCTGCGGCGGACACTCGACCGCCACAACCACCGCTACTACGTGCTCGACGACCCCGAGGTCTCGGACTCCGAGTACGACGCGCTGCTGAACGAGCTGCGCGACCTGGAGGCCGAGCACCCCGAGCTGCGCACCCCCGACTCCCCCACCCAGCGGGTGGGCGCCGAGCCGCTCGACAAGTTCGAGCAGGTGCCGCACCTGCAGCCGATGCTGTCGCTCGCCAACGCGCGCAACGAGGAGGAGATGACGGCGTGGGTGCTGCGCTCGGAGCGCTACCTGGCGCGCCAGGGCGTGGAGATGGGCGACGTGCGCTTCGTTACCGAGCCCAAGGTGGACGGGCTTGCGATCTCGCTGGTCTACGAGGACGGCGTGCTGGTGCGCGGCGCGACCCGCGGGAACGGCGAGATCGGCGAGGAGGTGACCCAGAACCTGCGCACGATCAAGGCGATCCCGCTGCGCATCGAGGACGCCCCGCCGCTGCTCGAGGTGCGCGGTGAGATCTACCTGCCGCTGGCGGCCTTCGCCCGGCTCAACGAGCAGCGCGCCGAGGCAGGGGAGCCGACCTACGCCAACCCGCGCAACACGGCGGCCGGGTCGATCAGGCAGCTCGACCCGCAGCTCGCCGCGTCGCGGCCGCTGTCGATCTGGTGCTACAGCGTGGGAGCACTCGAGGGCCTGTCGTTCGAGACCCATTGGGAGTCGCTCGAATGGCTGCGCGATCACGGGTTCAAGGTGCACCGCGACGTCGAGATCCACGACACCGTCGACCAGGTGGTGGGCGCCTGCCGCGCCTGGGAGGAGCGCCGCGACCGGCTCGACTTCGAGATCGACGGCGTGGTGGTGAAGGTCGACGACCTCGACCTGCAGCGCCAGCTCGGCGTGGTCGGCCGCGAGCCGCGCGGGGCGATCGCGTGGAAGTTCCCGCCCACCACGGCGACCACGCTCCTGAACGGCGTGGCCTGGAACGTGGGCCGGACCGGGCACATGGTGCCGTTCGCGATGCTCGAGCCGGTGCAGGTGTCCGGGGTCACGGTGAAGCTCGCCACGCTGCACAACGAGGAGGACCTGCGCCGCAAGGACGTGCGCGACGGCGACGAGGTGATCGTGATGCGGGCGGGCGACGTGATCCCGCAGGTCGTCTCGCCGACCGCCAAGGCACAGAAGCGCAGGGGCCGCAGCAAGCCGATGGAGCCCCCGTCGAAGTGCCCGGCCTGCGGCACGCCGACCGTCAAGCCGGAGGGCGGCGTCTGGACGATCTGCCCCAACCGCACCGGCTGTCCGGGCCAGGTCTTCCAGGCGGTCAAGCATTTCGTGGGCGCGATGGACATCGACGGCCTCGGCGAGGAGAACGTGCGCCGCTTCCTCACCGAGGGGCTGATCCAGAACATGGCCGACCTCTACGACCTCACCGTCGAGCGGCTGGCCGAGCTCGAGGGGTTCGCCGAGATCTCGGCCCGCAACCTCGTCGAGGCGATCGAGGGGTCGAAGCGGCAGCCCTTCCACCTCGTGCTGTACGCGCTCGGCATCCCCGGCATCGGCTACGTGAACGCCCGCAACCTGGCGCGCGGCTTGCGCTCGATGGACGCGCTGCTGGAGGCGTCGGCGGAGCAGCTCGCCGAGGTCGAGGGAGTGGGGCCGATCATGGCCCAGACGGTCACAGAGACGCTCGCCGAGGACCGCACGCGCGAGCTGGTCGAGCGCCTGCGCGGGTATGGGCTGCACATGGAGGAGGAGGGCGCCGCGCCGCCGGCCGAGGGCCCGCTGGTGGGCAAGACGCTGGTGCTGACGGGCACGCTGCCGAACCTGACCCGTCCCGACGCCACCGCCCGGATCGAGGCCGCCGGGGGCAAGGTGACCGGCTCGGTCTCGAAGAAGACCGACTACCTGGTGGCGGGCGCCGACCCCGGCACCAAGCTGACCAAGGCGCAGGACCTCGGGACCGAGGTGCTCGACGAGGACGGGCTGCTGGCGCTGCTGCCCGCCGACTCGCCGGAGCCGGCCGAGGCGCCGCCGCGCCGGCGTCGCTGACCGCCGGGGGCTCGCGCCCCCGGACCCCGCGGCACGCTGGCCGGCTAGCCGCCTTCCGCGGCGATCTTCTGCAGCATCCGGTCCTGCAGCAGCCGCGCGCCGGTGGGCGAGACGCGGTTCATCAGGATCGAGTAGGCGTAGGTGTTGCCGTTCGTGATCTCGCAGTAGCCCGACAGCGCGCTGACGTCGGAGAGCGTGCCGGTCTTGCCCACGCAGCGCCGGTGTGCGGGGCCGCGGCGCATGCGGTCCTTGAGCGTGCCCTCGCTGCCGGCGATCGCGAGCGAGTCGATGTAGGCGTCCGACTCCTGCCGCTCGCGCGTGTACATGGCGCGCAGCAGACGCACCACGCGGTACGGGGAGCTGCGATTGCCCCGCGACAGGCCGGATCCGTCGGCCAGCTGTGCGGCCGACCCGAGCCGGCGCGCGAACCCGGCGATCAGGGCCGCGCCCGCCGAGGTGGTGCCGCGCCCGTTCACCTGCATCGCCACGTCCTTGGCGAGCATCTCGGCGAAGAAGTTGTCCGACGGCTCGTTCATCAGCCGGATGAGCCGCGCCATCGGCGGCGAGTCGACGCTGGCGAGCACGTCCAGGCCGCCCGGCGTCGCGCCGGCCGCCGGCTTGCCCTTCACCTTGATACCGCGTGCCTCGAGCGCCCTGTCCAGCCGGGTTGCCGCGAACGCCGGCGGGTTGAGCTGGAACGCGCCACCGCTCTCGGTCGCGAAGCCGCGGTTGTAGGCCAGAGCGCTCAGGGGGCCGACCCAGATCGACACGCCATACCCCGAGTCCGGGCCGCCGCGCAGCGAGTCGAACCGCGACTCGTCTCCGTAGACCCGACCGGTGACCCGCTCGATACCGGCCTGGTCGATCAGATTGGCGAGCTGCTGCACGGTGGCGCCGCCGCCGTAGAACTTGCGCGTGTAGGTGCTCGAGCCGAAGGTGGGATCGCCACCGCCGCGCAGGTAGAGATTGCCGCGCCAGACGCCGTCGTCCTCGAGCTGGCCCTCACCCAGGACCTCCGTCCCGAGCGTGCCCTCGCTGCCGAAGCGCGTCAGCGCCGCCGCCGCCGTGAACAGCTTCGTGTTCGAGGCCAGGATGCGCGGCGTGCCGGCGCGCCAGGCGAAGATCCGCTTGCCGGCGCTGATGTCGTAGACATAGGCGCCGGAGGCGCTCCCCGACAGGCGCATGTAGCGGGTCAGCGAGCTCTTGAGGTCCGCCTGGGCCGCCTGGGCGGGCGCCAGCAGGGCGACCGCGAGCAGGGTGAGGACTGCGCGCCGCATCGAAGAAGCCAACACCGTAGCGGGGTTGCCGGAGCGGTTGGCCGGCGCATCCGCGATACTCGATGGTTCGATGGGCGAGGTCGTCAAGCTCCAGAAGCCCGCCGGAAAAACAGCCAAGGCCCAGTCCAAGCCGCGCAGACGCCGGCCGCGGCGGTCGCGCACCGCGCTCGTCCTGGGCGGCGGCGGCTTCACCGGCGGCGTGTACGAGATCGGGGCGCTGCGCGCGCTGGATCTGCTGGCCGTGAACCGCACGGTCAACGAGTTCGACGTCTACGTGGGCACCAGCGCGGGCTCGTTCCTGGCCGCCCTGACCGCCAACGGCGTGACCCCCGAGGAGATGATGCGGGTGGTCAACCAGCAGGTGCCCACGCCGTTCGCGGACGTGGACCGGGACACGCTGATGCGCCCCAACGCGCTCGAGTTCGCCCAGGCCGCGGCCCTGCTGCCGCTGCGCGTGCTCGGGCTGGGGCGCAACTTCCTCGGCCACCTGCGCTCGGCGTCGCTGATCGACCTGGCGGTCGGGCTGGCGGAGGCGCTCCCCTCCGGCCTCTACGACGGGCGCGGGGTCCAGGAGTACCTCGAGAAGGTGCTCTCCGACCCGGACCGCGTGAACGACTTCCGCCTGCTCGAGAACGAGCTCTACCTGACCGCCACCGACCTCGACACCTGCGAGCGGATCGTGCTCGGGGGGCCGGACTGGGACGACGTGCCGATCGCGCGATCGGTGGCCGCCTCGACGGCGCTGCCGATGGTCTACAAGCCGGTCGAGATCAAGGGCCGCCACCTGGTCGACGGCGGGCTGCGGTCCACGACCAACGTCGACGTCGCGGTCGAGGCGGGCGCCACGTTCGTGATCGTGGTCAACCCGCTCGTCCCCTACGTGAACGACTTCCAGAAGGTGATTCCGACGATGTGGGGCAGTCGCGTTCGGCGCGTGCGCGACATGGGCTTCCCGCAGATCGGCTACCAGGCGTTCAAGCTGCTGGCCCACCAGCGGCTGCACGAGGAGGTCAGCCACTGGAAGGACCGCTACCCGGGCGTGGACATCATCCTGATCGAGCCCGATCCCAACGACGAGCTGATGTTCGAGACGAACATCCTCAACTTCACCCGGCGGGTGGAGATCGCACGCCACGGCTTCGAGTCGGTCACGCTCAAGCTCGCCTCCGAGTACGACAGCCTGAAGGCGATCTGCGCCAAGCACGGCATCGAGATCTCGGCCAACCGCGTGCGCAAGGTCGTGCGCAAGTTCGCCGAGCAGCCCGAGGAGCGCGCGGCCGGCTGGCGGCGCATCCTCGAGCAGACGACGACCGGGCTGCTGCGGCAGTCCGAAGACGCCTAGCGCCGGAGGGCCACGGCCGGATCTCACAGATCGACCGCGCGCGGCGTTGGGTGGGCATGGATCTAAACCTCTCCAACCGCGTGGCCGTGGTCACCGGCGCATCCAAGGGAATCGGCCTCGCGGTCACCCGCACTCTGCTCGACGAAGGCGCCCGCGTGGTGGCCACCTCGCGCACTCGAACCCCGGAGCTGGACGAGCTGCGCGGCGATCTCCTCCACGTTCCGGCGGACCTGATCGATCCCCACGCTCCAGCCGAGGTGGTCGCGCGCGCGGTCGAGGCGTTCGGTGGGCTGGACATCCTCGTGAACAACGCCGGGGGTCCGCCGCCCGGCACCAAGCTCCCGCGGTTCGGGTTCCTCGGGCTGACCGACGAGGGCTGGCGGTCGATGATCGAGTTCAACCTGCTCTCCGCCGTGCGTGCCTGCCGCGCGGCACTGCCGCTGCTGGTGGAGCGCGGGGGCGCCATCGTGAACGTCTCCTCGGTCCACGGGCGGCAACCTTCGGGGATCAACGTCGACTACGGCGCTGCCAAGGCCGCGCTGATCAACCTCACCAAGGCGCTCGCCGAGGAGTTCGGCCCGCAGGGCGTGCGCGTGAACGGGGTCTGCCCCGGCCCGGTGAGGACTCCCTGGTGGACCGAGCCCGGCGGCGCGGCAGACATCCTCGCCGACCACACGGGCTCAGACCGCGAGAGCGTGATGACCAGCGTCGTGCCGGAGCTGATGCAGCTGAGCACCGGCCGGCTCGCCGACCCGCAGGAGATCGCCGACGCCGTCGTCCTGCTCGCCTCGCCGCGCTCGGGGAGCACGAACGGCACGGAGCTCGTCGTCGACTCCGGTCTGCTGAAGGTGATCTAGGTCCTCAGGCGACCGCGTGGCCGTACGCGCGCAGCAGCCTGTTCGTCGCACCCTCGTTGAGCACCGCGGCCCGTACGTGATCCTCGGCCCCGAGCGGACCGCCGGGTGCGACGATCACGCCCTGGCGCCGCAGCGCCTGTGCCAACCCGTCGCCGCTGCGCCCGGGTGCCCGTACCCACACGAAGTTCGCCTGCGAGCGGGTCACGTCGGCGCCGAGCTCGAGGAGGCCCTCGGTCAGCCGCACCCGCTCGCGGCCGACCACTCGCCGGCGGCGGTCGATCTCGGCATCGCTCGTGCGCAGCGTGTGCTCGACGGCGGCCTGCGTCAGGGCGTTCACGCCCAGAACCGGGGCGACCGCGGCGAGCAGGTCTGTGTCCGAGCCGACCGCGTACCCGGCGCGCAGCCCGGAGAGGCCGTAGATCTTCGAGAAGGTGCGCACGACCAGCAGGCGCGGGAAGGCGTCCACCAGTCGCAGGCAGGCGTCGAGGTCCTCTTCGTCCTGGAAGTGGATGAGCGCCTCGTCGAGCAGCACGTGCACGTGGGCCGGCAGCCCGGCGAGCACGGCGCCCAGCTCGTGCGAGCGCACGTAGTCCCCGGTCGGGTCGTTGGGATTGCAGACGACCAGCGCCCGGGTTCGGCCGGTGACCGCGTCGCTCAGCCGACCGTGCTCGGCGAACACCGGACGCGCCCCGGCGTGCGCGGCCAGCAGCGGATAGAGCGGGTACGACGGCCACGGCATGACCAGCTCGTCGCCCCGGCCGAGCAGCACGAGCGCGGCGCCCTGGAGCAGCTCCGCTGCGCCGTTGCCGACCACGATCTGCTCCGGGGCCACGCCGTGGCGGGCGGCCAGCTGGCGGCGCACCGCCGCGGCGTAGCGGTCGGGGTAGCGGTTGACCAGGCCGCGAGCGCGGGCGATGGCTGCGTTGACGACCTCGGAATGCGGCAGGTCGGGCCACTCGGTGCCGGACAGGTCGAGGTCGGGCAGGCGCTCCAGCGCCAGTCGCTTCTCGCGCTCGCGGCGGGCACGGCGCTCGCGGTTGAGCTCACGCTCGTCCAGGTCGTCGTACTGGCGGTAGTAGTCGCGGAAGCCCACGCTCAGTTGCTTGGCGAGAACGTCGGCCCCGGCCCCTCGATGATGAGGAACCAGAACGTGAACGCCACGGCGGCGACGGCGACGCTCATCGCGAAGATGCGCTCGAGCGCACCCTGCTCCTGGCGGTGGCCGGCCGCCCGGCGGACCAGTTTCCACGCGTGGTCGACCCGCTTGGCCGCGGCCATCGTGAGCATCAGCGAGGCGAGGCAGCCGAGCATGACCGTCGAGATGCCGGCCGTGACGTAGCCGGTCAGGTAGTCGACCTGCGAACCGATCCACAGCCAGGCCAGCGGTTGCGGTCCAAACAGCGACAGGCACAGCGCCAGCTCGAGCGCCAGCAGCGCGTGAGCCAGCCAGCGGTCATAGCGGCGCCGCTGCTCCGACGACGGCTCGACATCGCGGTAGCGCACCGGCCCCGTGCCGGGGCGCCTCCCGATGAACAGTCCGCCGGTGTCGGTGGGGTCGTTGCTGGCCACGCCGCCCTGGTGACGTTAGCGAGACCCGCTGTAGATCCGGTCGACCACGTCGGCGTACTTCTCGTGCACGACGTTGCGCTTGACCTTCAGCGTCGGGGTCAGCTCGCCGGTCTCCTGCGAGAGGTCGTGGTCGAGGATCTCGAAGCGCTTGACCTGCTCGACCGGCCCGACGTGCGAGTTGACCTCGTCGACCGCCTTCTGGATCTCGTCGCGCACTCGTTCGTCTTGGCACATCGCCGCCAGGTCGGCGTCGTCGATGCCCAGCTGCGCCGCCAGCGCGTGGGCCTCCTCCGGGTCGAGCGTGATCAGCGCGACGAGGTAGGGCCGGCGATCGCCGATCACCACGGCCTGCGAGATCCAGCGGTTCTGCTTGAGGCCGTTCTCGAGGTTGGCCGGCGTGATGTTCTTGCCGCCCGCGGTGATGATGATGTCCTTCTTGCGACCGGTGATGAACAGGAAGCCGTCCTCGTCGATCCGGCCGAGGTCGCCGGTGTGCAGCCAGCCGTCCGCGAGCGCCTGGGCGGTGGCCTCGTCGTTCTTGTAGTAGCCCTTGAAGATGTTGGGCCCCTTGATCAGGACCTCGCCGTCGTTGGCGATCCTCACCTCCACGCCGGCCTGTGGCTTGCCCACCGAGCCGAAGCGGAACCTCCCAGCGTGCGGCCGGTTCACGCTCGCGCTGGTGGAGGTCTCGGTCATCCCGTAGCCCTCCATCACCGGCACGCCGCAGGCGTAGAAGAACTCCAGGATCTCCGGCGCGATCGGGGCCGCGCCCGTGACGCACTCGCGGATGTTCCGGCCGAACAGACCGCGGACGTTCTTGAACAGCTGCTCCTCGGCGGCGTCGAAAGCCTGCTGCAGCTGCTCCGGCACCGGCTCGCCGGCGTCGCGCAGGATGCGCACCTTCACGCCCACCTCCACCGCCTTGCGCAGCCCTTCCTTGTCTTCGATGTTGGCCGTCGCGAGCGTGTAGATCTTCTCGAACATGCGCGGCACCGACGGGAAGTAGCTCGGACTGACCTGCGCGATGTCGGCGATGATCTGCTTGGGGTCGCGCGACCAGTAGGCGATCGCCGCGCCCAGCTCGAGCGTCGCGAACTGGATCAGGATCGCGAACGCGTGCGCCAGCGGCAGGAACAGGTAGGTGCTGTCCCCGCCCTCGATCACGCGGTCCTCGACGACGGCGTCCGTGATCGCCCGGTAGTTGGCGTGCGACAGCAGACAGCCCTTGGGCGGGCCGGTGGTGCCGGACGTGTAGATGTAGAGACAGATGTCGTCGGGGCTGACGGCCTCGTAGCGCCGGCGCCACTCGGACGCATCGCGGCCGCGGCCCCGCTCGCGCAGCGCGTCGAGCGTGATCGCGTCGCCGAGGTCGGCGTCGCCCGGGTCGAGCACGATCACGTGACGCAGCTCGGGGCAGTCGCCCTCGACCTCACGGATCTTGGCCAGCTGCTCGGCGTCCTCCACGAGCACGGCGCGCGAGTCGGAGTGGTGCAGCACGTACCGGCACTCCTCCGGCGAGTTGGTCTGGTAGATCGTGACGAGCGTGGCGCCCGCGGTCAGGATGCCGAAGCAGGCCTGCGTCCACTCGGGACGCGTGTGGGCCAGGATCGAGATCTTCTCGCCCGGCTCGATGCCGAGGTCGACGAGTCCGAGCGCCACCTCTCGGACGACCGCGCCCAGCTCGGCATAGGAGGAGTCACGCCAGTCGTCACCGACCTTGAAGCGCTGCGCCGGCGCGTCCCCGTACTGCTCGACCGCCAAGGGCAGCAGGTCGGCGATCGTCTTCGAGCCCGTGCCTGCGGCCTGACGTGCGTCAGCGCCCGCCGTCACTGCTTCCATCGATCAGCTCTCCCTCCGAGGGTTCCGCTTATCTGGCCGCGCAGCCAGACGCGGCTACGACGATTCTAGGGGGAGAGGGCGGCGCCGGGTATCAGGCGCGCGCCAGTTCCTTCTTCTGCGCCGCCTCCTTGAGGCTGCACATGAACAGGGTCTTGTCGATCCGTCCCTGGAAGATCGGCACCCCGAGCTCCATGCACTTCGCGATTACGTCGCGGCGGTGCATGCCTGCCTCCCGTCCGAGCTCGGTGGGCGTCAGGTGGATCGCCATATACCTACTCCTCTTCCTCGCTTCTATGGGACGTACTAGGAGGGTATCGGTTGGTCGGTCGGAATCAAGCGATCATGCGCAACGTGCGTAGAACGAACGGCCAGGGGTCGGTGCGGGGGCTCGCGGGCCGGCTCGACGGGGTCGAGACGAGGACGATGCCCTTGATCCTGGCTCTGCTGGCATGCCTCGTTCTGGCGGCTCCGGCCGCGGCCGACACGGTCGTGCGCGGCGAGATCAAGGGGGCGCGCGGCTACACGCTGAACGGCACCGCCGCCAACGGGCAGGTCGTCTCGCAGCGGCTGGGGGCGTCCGGCGCCTTCAAGCTGCGCTTCGAAGGACGGGCCGGGCGCGGCGCGACGCTGCACCTGATCCGCAAGGGCGGGGGCTACCTCGGGCCGGTCGTGCTCGCCGGCGCGCGCCGCAAGGCGTTCCTCGCCCTGAGCGGCAGGTCCGTCGACCTCGGGCGCATCAAGCTGCGCCGCGGCTACGCGACCCCGCTGAAGCGAGTCAAGGCGCGCGCCGTCGGCGGCAGCGCCACGCGCGCCGATCGCCACGGCCGGCCGCTCGGCGCCGGCAAGCTGGGCCTGGTGGCGCGCGCCAGCGCGCGCACCGCCCAGAACGGCTCGGGCGGCGGCGGGGCCCAGGGAGCCGATCCCGATCGCGACGGCGTGGCGAGCGCGTACGACGTCGATGACGACGGCGACCTGACGCTCGACAGCGTCGACCCCAACGCGAGCGCCAAAGGCGCGGGGCTGTTCTCGACCCTCTTCCTCGGCTTCAACGAGGCCGTGAACGCGAACGCCGGGGTTTCGCGGGGCCAGATCGACTCGATCCTCAGCGGTGAGAACCGCTTCAACATGATCTTCCACTTCGACACGGGGCAGTTCGGCAACCGCACGGTGTCGAGCGGGCACGTGGACTGCTTCGCGCTGGTCTACTGCCGGCGCGGCAACGGAACCGCGGTGCTGAGTGGCGTGAGCGAGTCGTCGCCCTCGCTGCCGCGCGGCGGGCTCTGGACCGACTACGACCCCGACGGCAGCGGCTACCCGAACCTCGAGCGGATCTCGCAGGGAGGTCGCTCC
>Ga0268253_10000212_pt1 | contig 14371 bp, 21 predicted proteins | sample AgamicMgMarz_FD_200250 | JGI IMG/M metagenome (GOLD analysis project Ga0268253, IMG submission 200250) | Agave microbial communities from Guanajuato, Mexico - Mg.Ma.rz (v2) (version 3) | ecosystem: Host-associated > Plants > Phyllosphere > Phylloplane/Leaf | place: Guanajuato, Mexico... | reverse complement strand
CGGGCCAGCGTCGACGATCACCCTCGAGGGGGGCCGAGTGCAGTTCGAACGCGTCTGGGCGACCTGCGGGCAGCCGTCCTGCGAGTCGTCGCCGTAGCCATCGCCGTCGGCGTCCGGTTCGACGGTCGCGTTGAAGAGCGCCTCGAAGTCATCGGACTCCGTCAGGTCGGGCGCCCGCATCTCGCCGCCGCCCAGCTGGGGAAAGAAGGTGTGCGAGGCCGAGTCGAAGCCGGCGTGCTCGACGGCGCCGATCGTGTCGGTCTCGTCGAGGTCCACACCGATCAGGTCGCCCGTCTTCACGTTCAGGCGGGTCGGCGTGGAGATCGTGCCGTCGGCGCGCGGAATCCCACCGACGCCTGCGACCACGGTGAATGTTCCACCGGGCGCCGGTCGAAGCACCCGCAGGCCCAGCGCCGAGCCGCCGGCCGGCACACGCGCCTGCCAGCGTACGAGCACGCCGTCGTACGGCACCACCACGGGCGCGCCCCCGATCGTCGTCGGGACGAACGTGCAGCCGCCGGGGTCGGGACAGGAGAAGGTGTCGCCGGTGAACGCCGGCATCGAGCTGCCGATCGTCGTCGCCGCGGATGCGCTCCCGGGTATGGCGAGGGTCAGGGCGAGGGCGAGCAGCGTCGCGCGGCGGGGCTTCATCTCGCCACGCTAGGTCGGAACCCGGCGTGGCGCTGTCACTGGGAGCTTTTGCCCACCCTTGCGCTCAGAAAGTTATGACCGTACGAATGCCTTCTTGGCGCTCCATCGCCTCGAAGGCGTCGTTGACCTCGTCGAGCTTCACCCGGTTGGTCACCAACGACTCCAGGTCGAGGTCGCCGCTCAGATAGCGGTCGACCAGCTCGGGTACGCGGTCGCGGCCCTTCGCGCCGCCGAAGGACGCGCCGGCGATGCGGCGACCCGTGATCAGGAAGCGCGGGATCACCTCGAGCAGCTCGCCCTTGCCGGCCACGCCCGCGACCGTGCAGAGCCCCCAGCCCATGCGCGCGGCCTCCACCGCCTGACGCATCACGGCGACGTTGCCGGTCGCCTCGAAGGTGTAGTCGGCACCGAAGCCGCCGGTCATCTCGAGCACGCGGTCCACCGACTCGGGTCCGCCCACGAGCGTGTCGGTGGCGCCCTGGGCGCGGGCGTGCTCGAGCCGCTCCTCCGACAGGTCGAACACGACGATCCGCTCGGCGCCGGCCAGCCGGCAGCCGGCCACGGCGCCCAGCCCAACCAGGCCGGCCCCGAACACCACGCAGGTCGAGCCCGCCTCGACCTTGGCGATGTAGAGCGCGGCGCCGATGCCGGTGGTCGCACCGCAGGCGAGCGTGCAGACCACGTCGAGCGGGGCCTCGGGATCGACCTTCGCGAGGGCGATCTCAGGCATCACGGTGGCCTCGGCGAACGTGCTCGTGCCCATGAAGTGGCGGATGCGCTCGCCATCGCGGTTGAGGCGGGTCGTACCGTCCGGCAGGTAGCCGAGGTTCTGCTGCTCGCGGATCGCCAGGCAGAGGTTGGTCTTGGGCGACTGGCAGTGGACGCACTCGCCGCACTGCGGCGAGAACAGCGTGACGACGTGGTCGCCGGGCGCGACGCTGCTCACGCCCTCGCCGATTGCCTCGACGACGCCGGCGCCCTCGTGGCCGAGCACGGTGGGGGCGTAGCCGGAGGGGTCGGCGCCGCTGGCCGTGTAGAGATCGGTGTGACAGACGCCGCAGGCGGCGAGGCGGACGAGCACCTCGCCCGGCCCGGGCCCGTCGAGCTCCACGTCCTGGACGGCGAGCGGCTGAGCGAACTCCTCGAGAACGGCGGCGCGGATCTTCATGGCGGCGGACCCTAACGGCGCTTGCGCCACGCTGCCCAGAGGGCGAGCACCGCCGTGGTGGCCATCGCGGCGAGGACGGTACCGATGATCAGCCACCAGATGCCCGCCTCTCTCTGGCTTGCTCTGTCGTGCTCGCTGGGCTCGGTCGCGCCGATGCGGTGGATCCCCGGCTCGGTGGTCAGGTGCTCTACGCCCGAATTGAGGGCCGCGATCGCGGCCACCGCCAGCATCAACGTGCAGAGCAGCACCATCGCGATTACGGTCCTCTGCGCGAGTCGTCCGAGCAGGCCGGGCCAGCCGGCGGCGCGCGGTCGCCCCGGCTTCGCGGTGGCGGCCGTGATGAGCACTCCGGCCGCGGCTGGTGGCGTGCAGAGCAGCCAGACGATGAACCAGCCCTTGCCTCGGTCGCCGCACTCGATCTGGCATTGGGTCGAGTCAACGAAGCCCGCGAGGACTGCTCCCGCCAGCGGCAGCAGCAAGAGAATCCCTACTGGCCGCAGCCAGCGGCGATGCGCCTCCACGCTATCCGGTCTACCAGTGGCTGGCGGACCCGTCGACCGGTCTCAACGGATGTCCGATCAACGCACCGGCCCGATCCCGGGGCGGCGGCCGGCGGCGGCCACCGTACGCTTCCACGACAGCGAGCCGCGGCTCGCCGGCAGCACCCGGTAGTCGGGGTGGCGCACCCAGATCGGGAGGTAGCGCACGCGCGTGGCCCTGACCCGGTCCGCGGTCGCGCTGAAGTCGATCAGCGCGATCAGGCCGTCCTGGGACGCGGCCGGGCAGCAGGCGGCGGTTTGGTTGGAGACGAGGTTGCCCTCGCCGAACACGACCGGCTTGCGGTTGACCCAGCGGATCGGCTGCACCACGTGCGCGTGCTGGCCCACCACCGCCGTGATCGCGGGCGAGCGCGTCAGTTGCCGGGCCAGCGTCGCCTGAGCAGGCGAGATCGCGTGGCTGAACTCGTCGCCCCAATGGAGGTTCACGATGACCGCGTCGGCACCGCGGCGCCTGGCCTCGCGGGCTGTCGCCCGAATCCGTCCCGCGTCCGCCATGTTCACGCTCCATACGTGAGGGATGGCCTGACCGTTCGAGACGGCTGTGAAGGAGAGGAACGCGACCTTGACGCCGTGGGTCTCCAGGATCGTCGTCTTGTTGGCCTCGCTCGGCGAGCGGGCGGTGCCGGCGTGCTTCAGCCCGGCTCGGTCGAGCGCCCTCAGCGTGGTCTGGATGCCCACCTGCCCGGCATCCAGGGAGTGGTTCGAGGCGGTGCTGCACACGTCCCAGCCGATCGCCTTGACGGATCGCGCGAGCGCCGGCGGGGTGCGGAAGCTGGGGTAGCCCTGCACCGGTCCCGGTACCAGCGGCGTCTCCAGGTGGCAGAGGGCCAGGTCCGCACCGGCGATCCGGGCCCGGACCGCGCCGAACATCGGCCGGAAGTCGTACCGCCGCCCACCCCCGTTGGCGAGCGCCCGCGCGGCCACGGGCCCGTGGATCAGCAGGTCGCCGCTGGCAGCGACCGTGAAGTCAACCCGCGCGGCCGCGGGCGCCCCAGCCGCCTGCTGAGCCCACAGGAGGCCCAGCGCTACGAGCGCCGCCTTCATGTGCGCCAAACGTTACGCCCGAGTGCCCCCACGTCACACAGAAGCAGCCAGGATCGAGCGATGCCCGGCGAATCGAATATTCGACATCCATGTGGTGCTCAATATTCGACTCGTCGCGCGACCGACCCGACTATCGCCGAGATCGCGGAGCGACAGCATGGCGTCGTCGCTCGCTGGCAGCTGATTGGGCTGGGTCTCGGACGCGGAGCGATCGCTCGGCGGCTGGAGGCGGAGCGTCTCCATCTCATCCATCGTGGGGTCTACGCGGTCGGCCATCGGCGGATCACGCAGATGGGGTGGTGGATGGCCGCGGTGCTCGCGTGTGGCCCCGATGCGGTTCTGAGTCATCGCTCGGCCGCGGTGCTCTGGGGGATTCTCGAAGGATCGCCTGCGCGGGTGGACATCAGCGTGCCGCGTCAGCGCGGCAAGCGCGATGGCTTACGGCTCCACGTCGCATCGCTGGACGCCCTTGGTTGCTCTGATCGAACGCCACCGCGGCCGTCGCGGAAACGCCGGCCTGAGGGAAGCGATCAATGAGGGGGTGCGCCCGGCGGTCACCAAGAGCGAGCTCGAGCGGCGCTTTCTGAGCCTGCTCGACAAGGCCGATCTACCCCGCCCGCAGACGAACGTCTGGCTGAACCTCGGCGGCGACTGGCTGGAGTTCGACTGCGCCTGGCCCGAGCAGCGCGTGATCGTCGAGTTGGACAGCCGTGCCTATCACCAGACGACGGCGGCCTTCGAGCGGGATCGCAAGCGCGACCGGCAGGCGCAGTCACAGGGCTGGCGGCCCATCAGGGTCACGGACCGTGCGCTGCGGCAGGAGCCCGATGCCTTGGTTGCCGATGTTCAGGCGCTGCTCAGCGCCGCTGATCGAGCGCGATCCGCTTGAACTCCGCGAACGCCGGCTTCTCGGTCACGCTGCCGTCCGGGTGCAGCGCGCGCAGGCCCGAGAAGTCGAACGGGTTGGCGTGGTTGCTGTCGGTCGAGACCCAGTTCTCTCAGAAGATCCGCTCCACCCCGAGTCGCTTGCGCTCGCGGATCAGCAGCGGCAGCGCCTGCGCGAGCCGGGCGGCCTGGTCGGCCGGCGTCGTCTCGAACGGCGCCGGTGCGTGGCCGGGGCGCTTGCCCGACGACCAGGTGACCTCGGTCAGCCACAGCGGCCGCTGCGCGTCGCCCGCCCTTCGCAGCGCTCGCCGCGCGTACTCCACGATCCGCAGCACGTTGCGCACCTCGAACGTGTACGGGTGGATCGCCACCACGTCGAAGACTCCCTTGCCGCGCGCCCGGTAGCCGGCGGCGATCGCGTCCCACGAGCGGTCGGCGAACCCGGCCATGACGACGGTGGCGCCGGGGTCGGCCGCCTTGATCGCGGGGCGTCGCCGTCTTCGTCGGAATCGCCCCCGCCGCACGCCGCAGCACGAGGGCGCCGCGAGCGCTGCTACCAGCGCACGTCGTGCCACTCCATCACACCGTAGCCCGACTCGAGCACCAATCCCCCCGGTAGCTCGCCGGTGAACGAGCCGAACGGCTGCCGGTAGTCGCTGCGCATCACCAGCCGGTTGGTGTGGTCCTCGCGCGCGGACCACTCCGTGAAGCGCAGGCCACCGACGGCGGACAGGTCCTCGGCAAACGCGAGCGGCTCGACCTCGTGCGGCTCGCCGTCGACCCAGACCGTGCGCTCGCTCGCCTGAGGCGAGTCGTGAACGCCCTCGACGAGATTCCACGCGACCGCCCGTCCGTCGCCCGAGCGGCCGATGCCGGCCGACCACCGCCAGCGCGTGTGGCGCGCGTGATAGCCCGCTGACTCATCCACGAAACCGAACTCGCCCTCGATGCTGTGGTTCGCGTGGGGCAAGCGCACGGATGCCGACACGGGGATCCCGGCCTGCTTGCGCGTCCAGATGTACGAGCGGCCGTGCGGGGAGACGACCTCGACGCCGGGGCCCTCGTCGAGCCTGAGCTCGATCGGCGCGTCGCGCGCGCCCTCGAACAGCTGGCCGTTCGGCAGCGCGACCGCCCACCAGCGCCGCGCCACGCCGGCGATGCGGGCGTCGCCAACGCACAGCATCAGCTCGGGCGCGTAGACGGCCACGTAGCGCCAGCGCTTCAGCGGGCGCAACCGGCGCCACGCCGGCATGCTGGCGGGCGGCAGCGGCAGGGGGAGCTCGCGCACCGCATCGCCCCGAACTGGCAGGGTTGCCATCAGGCGCAGTACACTCCAGATTGACTAGTCAGTCAATGCCTCGCGGGCGCGGGGCGACGTTGGGGAGGAAGACCATCTTGCGGGCCGCGGCCGTGCAGCTCCAATCGACGAACGACAGGGACCGCAACCTCGCGGCTGCGGATCGGCTGACGCGCGCGGCGGCCGCCGATGGCGCCGAGCTCGTCGTGCTGCCCGAGCGCCTCGACCTGCGCGGATCCGCTCAGGACTACGCCGCCGGCGCGGAGACCCTCGAAGGGGGCCGCCCGCTCGAGTGGGCCAAACAGCTGGCGCGCGAGCTCGACGTCGACCTGGTGGCCGGCTCGATCGCGGAGCGCCGCGAGGGCCACGAGCGCGTGGCGAACACCTCGATCCACGTCGGCCCCGACGGCGAGCTCAAGGCGGTCTACCGCAAGATCCACATGTTCGACGTCGAGGTCGGCGGCGTGGAGTACCGCGAATCCGAGCACTCCGAGCCGGCCGATGAGATCGTGCTTTCCGAGACCTCGAACGGCACCAAGCTGGGCCTGACGATCTGCTACGACCTGCGCTTCCCGGAGCTGTACCGGATCCTGACGCTCGAGGGCGCGCGCATCGTGACCGTGCCGGCGAACTTCACGAGGGTCACCGGTCAGGCGCACTGGGAGGTGCTGCTGCGCGCGCGGGCGATCGAGGACCAGGTGTTCGTGATCGCGCCGGGCCAGGGGCGCGGGCCGGGGCCGGAGGGCGACAGCTACGGCAACTCGATGATCGTCGACCCGTGGGGCGGGATCCTCGCGCGGGCCGCCGGCGAGGGCGAGTCGTTCGTCGCCGCCGATCTGGACCTGGCGCGCCAGGACGAGGTCAGGGAGAAGCTGCCCAGCCTCGCCAACCGCGTCGCGTCCGCCTACCGCTGGCCCGAGGAGGCGAGGGCCTGATGGCCACCGCGGCCAAGCCGGGGGCGGTCGACAAGCGCCGCGTCATCCTCGACGCCGGGGTGCGCGTGTTCGCCAAGCGCGGCTTCCACCACTGCCGCGTCTCGGACGTGGCCGACGAGGCGGGCGTGGCCTACGGCCTCGTCTACCACTACTTCCGCTCGAAGGAGGAGATCCTCAACACGCTCTTCCTCGAGCGCTGGCAGATCATGCTCGACGCGATGGCCGAGATCGACTCGCGCGAGCTGCCCGCCCGCGAGAAGCTCTACGCGGTCGCCTCCTTCATCATCGACTCGTACCGCCACGACCCCGAGCTGATGAAGGTGATCATCGTCGAGGTCACCCGCGCCGCGAACTCGTTCGGCGCCGTCCACCTCGACAAGATCCGCGAGGCCTACACCGGCATCGGCAGCATCGTCGAGTCCGCGCGAGCCGAGGGCTCTTTCAAGTCGGACATCCCGTCCGAGTTCGCGGCGATGTGCTTCTACGGCGCCATCGAGCAGCTGCTCACCGCGTGGATCTTCGAGCTGATGCCGAGGACCGACGAGGAGTACGAGCGCGCCAAGGGCCTGGTCGTCGAGGCGATCTGCGGCGGACTCGAGTCGGCGCAGAACGGCGCCGCCGGGTCTGCTTGAATCATCCGCCCATGCAGAACGACCTGACGAAGCGACTGATGTGGAGCGGCCTGCTGGCCGGAGTTGGCGCGCTCACCTCGATCGTCGCGAACAGGATCGCGACCGAGATCTGGACGCGGGTCTTCAAGGAGGACCCGCCGGTCGACTGATGGCCGCGGAAGAGGTTCCCAACCAGGGAGCTACGGGTACGCGACCGCTCGGTGAGACACCCCTGTCCGTAGAAACCGAGAGCGACCCGTTCGCCGAGCACCCCGAGGCCTTCGTCGGGGCAGCGTTCGCCGGAGGGCTCGCGCTCGCCCTGATCCTGCGGAGGTTGACCCGATGAGCGGCAACGGAGCACCCCCGAACGCTGACAAGAACCTGGGCGAGATCGTCTCGGAGGTCTCCGAGAAGGCCTCGCTGCTCGTCCGTCAGGAGATCGAGCTCGCCAAGGCCGAGGTCACGAGCAAGGTCTCGAAGCTGACCAGGGGCGCGGCGGTTGGAGCCGCGGCGGGGGTGTTCCTGGTCTTCGGGATCACGATGTTCTTCCACGGCCTCGCGTGGTTCTTCAACGACCTGTTCAACTGGACGGATGACTCGATCTGGGCCGGCTTCGCGGTCGTCACCGCCCTCCTGTTCCTGCTCGCGATCCTCGCCGCGCTGATCGCGATGCGCCTGTTCAAGAAGGGCGCGCCGCCCACGCCTGATCTTGCGATCGAAGAGGCCAAGAAGACCCGCGCCCAGTTCGAGGCTCAGTCGATCGAGCGCGACCAGCTGGAGAGGAGCACGACCTGATGGCCTCGCAGAACCCCGAGATGATCCGCGCGTCGATCGAGGAAACCCGGCGCGAGCTGGCCTTCTCGGTCAACGACCTGCGCTCGAAGATGGCCGAGCTGACCGACTGGCGCCGTCAGCTGGCCGAGAACCGCCGCGGCGCGCTGGTCGGGGCCGCCGTCGCCGGGTTCGTGATCGGCGGGGGCGTTGCCGCGACCTTCTCGCTGATCAGCGGCCGGCGGCGTCACTAGCGACCGCCTGTTCGTCGGTCGCGCCGTAGAGCCGCTTGTGCAGCAGGGCGGCCACGCCGCCCGCCGGGATCGGCAGCCAGAACGACACCAGCCGGTACCCGAGCGTCGCCACGACCGCCGCTCCCGCCGGCACGCCGGCGAGCACGAGCGTTCCGGTCAGGCCCGCCTCCACGAACCCAAGCCCGCCGGGGGTGAGCGGCAGCGTGCCGAGGAACTGCGCCGCGCAGAAGGCGAGCAGCACCGTGGACGGCCGCGGATCCACGTGCACCGCGGTGAGCGCGGCCAGCAGCGTCAGGTAGTCGAGCACCCAGCGCCCGGCCGACAGCAGCATCGCCTCCCACCAGCGCGCGCCGAGCACCTCGCGCACCTCGTTGCGCTCGCGCAGCAGGCGATTCGGTAGGCCCACCAGCGGCGCTCGCTTGCGCAGGAGCCGGTTGCGCGCCGTCTGCGCCGCGCGTCCGACCGCCAGCAGCGGCCGGTCCCACACGATGGCCGCGGCGCCCGTGCCGCAGAGCAGGAGGAAGACGACGCCGCCGATCAGCGCCGCGCGGCCGAGCCCCGGGTCGACCGGCGCGCCGAACAGGACTGCGGGCAGGGCCAGCAGGGGCAGCGCCAGCAAGATGCCGAACACGAGGACCGACGACGCGGTCATGCCCGACGCCGCCTGGGCGGCTGGGACGCCGCCGCGCGCCAGCATCGCGTACTGCATCGCCCCGGACGCGGCCACGCCGCCGGGCACCACGCGCCCGAACGAGTTCGAGGCGAGCTGCGAGGTGATCACCGGCCCCCAGTGCTCGGCCCGCATCGCGAGCTTCTGCACCGCCCACATGCAGGCGTAGCTGCCGATCTGCAGCGCCACCATCGCGATCCACCAGAGCGGGTTGAACTCGTCGAGTCGCTCGTAGGCGCCGAACACCTCGAGCAGCGCCGGGGCGAGCAGGTAGAGCGAGACCGCGGTGACCGCGAGCAGGACTCCCCGCCGTGCCAGAGCTCCCGGGCTCATCTGCGAGAGAGGCTAAGCGCTCGGCTAGGCCGGCGCAGGGTCGGGCGGAGCAGGCGGTCCGCCCGGCGCAGAGGACGGCGGGCCCGGCGGCGCCGCCGGCGGCGGTCCGCCGGGCTCCGAGGGCGGTGGCTGCGAGGCCGGCGGCTCCGGCGGGTGCGCCTTGATGCTCAGCGTGCGCAGGTCCACGTACTCGCGCAGCAGGATCTGGATCGAGGCGGCGATCGGGATCGCCACCAGCGCGCCCATCACGCCGAGCAGCTTCGCCCCGCACAGTACGGCCACGATCGTGATGAACGGCTGGACGTTGACCGTGCGCTTCTGCACCTGCGGCTGGATGACGTGGTTCTCGAACTGCTGGTAGGCGATCGCCCAGATCGCCCAGATGATCGTGATCGTGGGGAAGTCCTCGAACACCGTGACGAGCCCGATCAGCACTGCCGCGAGCGTCGCGCCCACCAGCGGGATCAGCGAGAACAGGCCGGCGATCAGCGCCAGCGGCCCGCGGAACGGCACGCCCAGGATCGCCAGCACGATGTAGGTCGCGACGCCGGCGATCAGCGCGATCAGGAGGGCGCCGGCCACGTAGCCGGCCACCGCCGACGCCATGTTGTCGAGCGAGCGTCGCAATCGCTCGCGCTGCACCGGCGGCCGGGATCTGATGATCGCGTCCACCCAGTTTCTGCCGCTGCCCAGCAGGAACGCGGTCAGGACCAGGATCGTGATCAGCGCGAACAGCGAGTTGACGATGCCGAAGCCGACGTCGCGCAGCGTGCCGGCCGCGCCGCCGAGCCGGTCGGGCAGCTTGCCGGCCTCGTCCTCGAGCTTGCTCGTGATGTCGTAGTCGTTGTTGATGTCGCGGAGCCGCTCGTTCCCCTTGACGTACTCGGTCACGTCACGCGCGTAGCCCGGCACCTTGTCCGCGAAGTCGTTGGCCTCGTTGATCAGCGGCGGGACGATCAGCGCGATCAGCGCGATCGGTACCGCGAGCAGGCCGAGGAAGACGATCGTGATCGCGAACCCGCGTCGCATCCTCCGCGCCAGCACGTTCACCGGCGGCGACAGCGCCACTGCCAGGAACCCGGCGATCAGGATCCAGCTGATCGGCTGGCGCAGCAGGTAGAGCAGGTAAAGGGAGATGACCACGCAGACGACGGTCAGCACGATGCGGACGATCTGCCTCGCGGAGGGGGCCATCAGGGCGCTATTCGCGCCGCGGCCGAAGGAGCCTGCTTAGCGCACGAAGTGCTGCGGCAGGCCGCCGGTGCCGAGCAGCCCGGGACCGGTGTGCGCGGCGAGCACGGGCCCGATCTCGCTGACGATCGTGGGCTCGGAGTCGAACAGCTCACGCATGCGCTCCACGAGCGCGGCGGCCTGGTCGGGCGCGTTGATGTGCTGGACGCACCAGGCGTCCGCACCGGAGTCGCGGCGCTGGCGCCCGTAGTCGACCATCCGCTCGAACGCGCGCCCGCTCGTCCGCACGCGCTCGACCGGGGTCATCTCGTTCTCCACGGTGAGGATCGGCTTGACCTTCAGCGTCGACCCGATCCAGGCGCTGGCCGCGCCGATGCGGCCGCCGCGGCGCAGGAACTCGAGCGTGTCGACGGCGAACCACATCTTCAGCTCCTTGCGCCCGGCGGCGACGTGCGCGGCCACCTCCTGCCCGCTCATGCCCTCGCGCGCGGCCTTGACCGCGGCGAGCACGAGGAAGCCGAGCCCGCCGGCGGCGGTGGTCGAGTCGATCACCTCGATGCGCTCGCCGCCCTTGCCCTCGCGCTCCAGCGCCTCCTTGGCCTGGCGCGCTGCCTCGGGCGTCCCGGACAGGCCGCCTGAGATGTGAATCGAGACGATCTCGCGCCCGTCCGCCAGCAGCGGCTCGAAGGCGGCGCGGAAGTCGCCGATCGAGGGCTGGGAGGTGGTCGGCAGGGTCTCGGCCCGGCGCAGCTCGTCGAAGAACGCGTCGTAGTCGGTGATCTCCGTCTCCGGCACGGTGCGGTCGCCGCCGAACACGACGTACAGCGGCACCACGGTCACGCCGTGCTGCTCGGCGACCCCGGGCGCGAGGTAGGACGTGCTGTCGGTGACGACCGCGACTTCGCTCATGGCGGCGGCAGCCTACCCTGATCGCGGGCTAACCTCCCGACGACTTGGCGAGCGTCCTTGTCACCGGTGCGACGGGCTTCGTCGGCTCCCACGTGGCGCGGCTGCTCGCCGCGCGCGGCGACGAGGTGGTGCTCGCCGTCGAGCGCGGCTCGCCCGACACCGCGATCGAGGACCTCGACCTGAGGCGCGTGAACTGCGACGTTCGCGACCGCCGCGCCGTGCGGCGGGCGCTGCGCGGCGTCGACCGCGTTTTTCACTGCGCCGGCGTCACGTCGGTGCGCCCGCAGGACTCGGAGCGCGTGTTCGACGTGAACGTGCGCGGCACCAAGCTCCTGATGGAGGAATGCCTGCGCGCCGAGGTCGAGCGCGTGGTCTACACCTCGAGCGCGGCCGCGGTTGGCCCCGCCGCGCACGGCAAGACCGCGGACGAGACGCAGCTGTTCACCGCCGGCCGGCTGGGCATCCCGTACGTCAACTCCGTGCACGAGGCCGAGGTCGAGGCGATGCGGGTGGCCGCCAAGGGGCTGCCGCTCGTGTGCGTCAACCCGGCGATCTGCTTCGGCGCGGGCGACCACCTGCTCAGCTCCACGCGGCTGGTGCGCTCGTTCCTGCTGGGCCGGATCCCGGTCTACACCGACGGAGCGGTCTCGGTGGTCGACGTGCGTGACGTGGCAAAGGCCCATCTGCTGGCCGACCGGCGCGGGCAGCCCGGCGAGCGCTACATCATCGGCGGGCGCAACTTCACGTTCGAGCGGCTGTTCGCCGACCTCGGGCGGCTGTCGGGGGTCGATCCGCCGGTGCGGCTGCCTGCCGGCGCGGCCCGCCTGCTCGCCGCCGCCGGCCGCTCATGGCCGCTCACCCCCGTCGAGGTGCAGGCCGCCGGGCACTGGTGGACGTATCGCTCCACGAAGGCGAAGCGCGAGCTGGGTTGGAGCGCGCGTCCGCACGAGGAGACGCTCGAGGCCACCGTCGCCTGGCACTTGGAGCGCGAACAGGACCGGATCGTGCGTACGCGCGGCTCGCAGCAGTTCCAGCTGCGCCTGGCCGGTGTCGCCGTCGGCGCGGCGGAGACAGCGGCCGGCGCGGTGCGCCGCGCCCTAGCATTGGGAGCGTGACCACGCTCTACCGGTGCAAGGCCCCGACGGACCTGGTCTGCCGCTGCGGCAAGGTCGCCCGCCGGCTGCGCGGCGCCGGCATCGAGTTCGAAGAGGTGAGGGCGCAGTTCCGCCGCCGCGACCGTCCCGAGATCGAGGAGTTGACCGGGCAGCGCTGGGTACCTGTCCTCGTGCACGAAGGAGAGGTCATCCACGACTCGCATCGCATCCTCGAGTACCTCGACTGGCTCGACCGGCGCAAGGAGGCCGCATGAGCAGAATCGCCCGAACCGCCCGTGGCGCGCGCCGCGCCTGGCCGATCCTGCTGATGGCGTGGGAGCGCTGGCAGAAGCTGCCCCAGCACGAGAAGGACCGCTACAAGCGCCAGGCCCAGGAGTACGCCAAGCGGGGGCGCCAGCTGATCGACGAGCGCCGGCGTAACTCGAAGCGCTAGCAGGGCCCACACTCAGCCCCGGGCCGCTGAACGAACGACGCTAGTCGAGCCGGTTCTCGAGCCCGATCGGCCGCTGCGCCACCTCGGGCTCGGCCTGGGGCGACTCCTCGGGCTGCTCCACTCCGAGCAGCTCGGCGAGCTCGCCCGACTCGAACATCTCCATGACGATGTCCGAGCCGCCCACCAGCTCCTTGTTCACGAACAGCTGAGGGATCGTCGGCCAGCCCGAGAGGCCGGACAGCTCCTCGCGGATGCGCGGGTCGGGCAGGATGTCGAGCGCCGCGTACTGGACGCCGAGCGCGTTGAGCGCTCCGGCGGTGCGGGCCGAGAAGCCGCACGCGGGCTGGTTGGGCGTCCCCTTCATGAACAGCATCACGTTGTTCTCGTCGATCGCTTGCTGGATGAACTCGCGGATCTCGTCGTTGTTCACGATGTGGCTCCGGGTGTCGAGGTCTTGATGGAGAGCGCGTGGATGGCGCCGCCGATCTCGGAGCCGAAGATGTCGTAGACCAGCTTGTGCTGCTGGATCCGGGAAAGCCCCTCGAACCTGTTCGAGACGACTTCGGCACGGAAATGGTCGCCGCCGCCGGTGAGGTCGTCAACCGTGACGTCTGCGCCGGGGAGCGCGGCTCTGATGCGCTCTTGGAGTTCTGCCGGGGTGGGCATGGCTGAAGCTTCAGGGTACAGACGGCATCGCCGATACAATCGGGGTAGATGGTTCAGCTCACCGACATCGCAGCCGACAAGATCCGCGCGTTCATGCAGGGGCAGACCGCGGAAGGCGAGATCGGCCTGCGCGTGGGAGTCCGCGGCGGTGGTTGCTCTGGCTTCCAGTACGCGCTGGCGCTCGACGAGCAGAAGGACGACGATCACGTCTTCGACACCTCCGGGATCCGCGTGCTCGTGGACCCGGCCAGCCTCCAGTACGTCGACGGCTCGACCGTCGACTACACCGAGAGCTTCCAGGGCTCCGGGTTCGAGGTCTCGAACCCCAACACAGTCGCCTCCTGCGGCTGTGGCTCCTCTTTCCGCGTGGCCGACGAAGAGCCGTCCTGCGGCACCGCCGTCTAGGCCAACCTAACCGGCAGCGTCTTCAGCTGGTTGACGAACGGCGACTCCGCGTACTGCGGCGCCCCCGCCAGCTCGATCCCGGGGTAGCGCTTCAGCGTCTCCTCGAACAGCACGCGCAGCTCCAGGCGCGCCAGCGCCGCGCCGAGGCAGAAGTGGCGGCCGCCCGCGCCGAACGCCTGGTGCTCGGGGTTGCGGGTCGCGTCGAAGCGGTCGGGGTCCTCGTAGCGCGACTCGTCGCGGTTCGATGACACGTACCACATGACGATCTTGTCGCCCTCGCGGATCTGCTTGCCGCCGACCTCCGTGTCGCGCGTGGCGGTGCGGCGGAAGTGGGCGAACGCGGGGTACATGCGCAGCGCCTCCTCGACGGTGCCCGGAATCAGCGCCGGGTCGTCGATCAGCTGCCGCTTCTGGTCGGGGTGCTCCATCAGGGCGCGCATGCCGCTGCAGTAGGTCGCTCTGGTGCTGTCGTT
>Ga0268253_10000210_pt1 | contig 14402 bp, 12 predicted proteins | sample AgamicMgMarz_FD_200250 | JGI IMG/M metagenome (GOLD analysis project Ga0268253, IMG submission 200250) | Agave microbial communities from Guanajuato, Mexico - Mg.Ma.rz (v2) (version 3) | ecosystem: Host-associated > Plants > Phyllosphere > Phylloplane/Leaf | place: Guanajuato, Mexico... | reverse complement strand
GAAGTCTCGCGCACAGACCTGATGCGCTTCGGCAACCAGATTGGCTCTGACAGCACGCTCCAATCTCTGGGCGGAACGAGCAGCGGCATCTTTACGCTCTTCGGTAGTCGCACAGCCATCACGGGCGGCCTGTCCGCCGCTCCGCCGGTTGCTCTCGGCGGCGCGTTGCTGATTCCAGCTTCAAACATCAGCGCGTTCCAGCAGAAGGACAATACGAAGCTTCTGGCCTCGACGCAGATACACGCCTTCACGGGTGAAGAATCGTCCGCGCGCATAGGCCAGCGCGTGCCCGTGCAAACGGCGCAGACCTATCCCTTCAGCAACACCACGACCGGAAACAACAACCAGGGCACCGGCGGCGTCTTCGGCTCCGGCGGCTTTCCCGTCATCAACTATGAGCCGACGGGTCTGACCTTAAAGTTCACGCCGCAGGTCTTTCCGAATTTGGACGTGCAGGTCAAGATGTCCATCGAGTCGAAGGATGTCTTTAATGCCAGCCTGACGCCGACCTTTATCGAGCGCACCATCACAGGCACGGCGCGCATTCAGAACAATCGCACGATGATGCTTGTCAGTCTCGCGCAGGACAAATCATCTAACGGTCGGCAGGGCTTGCCGCTCGTCGGTCTGATTCCAATCTTAGGCCGGCTGTTTTCGACTCCAAAGCGCGACAACTCCGAGACGGACATCGTGATTGCCGTCACGCCGCGCGTCCTGCGCGCTCCCGCCGTCACGCCCAACGATTTGAAGGAGCGTCCGAGCGGAACTTTGCAGACGCCTACGCAGGGCTCTCTCGAAGCGATGATTGAAGAGGCAGAGCGCGAGGAACAACTTGCGTCCGCGCGTCGTCTCCCGAACAACGCGGTCGTTCAGGTGCCGAGCGAGAAAGAGTTGGCCGCCAAAGATGCTGCGGCTAAAGCGACGCCTGCGAAAGAGGTTGCAGTGAAAGAGACTGCGGCGGCGAAAGATGTGAGCACTAAGAATGTGAGCACTGTCGAGCCGCCCGTGAGAGACGCGGAAGCAGAGCCGCCGACATACGTGCCCGCGCCGAAGAGCCTGATGCCGCAGGACACGAATGTCGCTCCGGCGAGTGACGGCAACCAAGCTGCGGCAAACAACGCGGCAGTCACAGTGCCGACTGCAAATATTTCCGCCAAGAAACCAGTAATGAAGCCAGCCCTCTCGCCAGCCTTGCCGCGTGCAAGCAATGCTGTGGCGAAGTTGCTCAAGAAGGCTACGCCGCAGCCTGCCATGCAGTTTACGTCCGGCGGAACTTCGAGCGCGCAAGCCTTCAACGTGCCGGTCGAAGAGCCGCCACAGCTTGCCTCGCAAGTCTCCGTCATGGAGAACGCGCGGAAAGAGATTTTCTCCAAGCCTATCCTGACGAGTGCGGCTGAACTGCGTCTCATCCCAGAGCGAAACGAGATGCGCGTTGGCGAGAAGCGCAGGCTCGCGATGGTGCTCAAGACGGACGCGCCGCTCGGCCTCGCGGTCGTCACGCTCCGCTTTGACCCGCGCACGGTTGTCGTGCGTAATGTCTCGACGGGCAACCTGTTTGCGGGCTTGCAGACGACGCCGACCATCACGCAGTCAGTGAATCCTAACGGACTCCTGCTTGTCTCCGTCGCGCCGCAGACGGGGACGCCGATGACGGGCGCGGGCGTGCTCATCTTTATAGACATCGAAGCGTTGGCCGCGGGCGACAGCGTCATCAGCTTTGATAAAGAGAACATGCACCTGATTGCCACGGACGGGCGCAATCTCTCGCTGCAACTCGTGCAGAGCGAGGTTTCCGTCAAACAGTAAAGGAAGGTGTGCGGGATGCGGTTAGCAGTTGGCAGCCGGCAGTTGGCGAAAAAGAGCGAGCGCGGAAGCAATCGTTGCGCGCCGCGTGCTGTCAACCGCTCACTGCCCACACGCTCACGTGGCTTCTCGCTGCTTGAGCTTGTGATTGCGCTGACAGTGCTTTCGATTCTGACAGTCGGCGTCGTGCCTCTCGTCAAAGTCTCCGTCAGGCGGCAGCGCGAGCAGCGTCTGCGCGAAGTCCTGCGCGAGATGCGTCTGGCGATACAGGAATTTCATAGAGACACATACGGCATGCAGTGTCAGGGAACCGGTGGCGGCGGTCTGACAGGAGGCAACCCTGCGACCGTCGGCGGCCCGAACAACAATCCAATCGCGCAGCAGGGAGCAGGCGGCGGGGCAGACCCGCGCAGCCGCGTCGTCATCAGCGATTGCAAAATTTTTACCGTCGACAACCCAGACCGTTATCCGCCGGATTTAGAGACTCTGGTGAGCGGAGTCAACGTCGTGCCGCGCGGCGGGCCGGGCAATCTGGGGGGCGGCGCGGGCTTGAGCGGCTCGACCAAGACCGCGACGGAAGTGAACTCGGCGGAGCTCAGCACGAAGAAGAAAGTTTACCTGCGCGCGATTCCGGTTGACCCGATTACGGGCGAGGCCGATTGGGAATTCCGCTCATGCTATGACGACCCGGAGGCAGGCTCCTGGGGCAAGGAAAATGTTTTCGATGTGCGCTCGAAAGCGCAGGGCACCGCGCTCAACGGAGAGAAGTACAGTGATTGGTAGAAAACAGTCTCGCGGCTTTACCTTGCTTGAATTGATGATTGTGATGTTCATCATCATCATTCTCGCAGCCGTCGCTCTGCCGCAATACCAGCGACATGTTTTGCATGCGCGCGAGACTGTGCTCAAGGACGACCTCTACAAGATGCGCACGATGATTGACCAGTATGCGGCAGACAAAGGCAAGCTGCCGCAGTCGCTCGAAGACCTCGTCTCGGCGGGCTACCTGCGTCAGATTCCGGTTGACCCGATAACTAACGAAGCAAGCTGGAACGCAATCATCGGTGAAGACCCGAACTCAACCGAAGGCGAGCAGGGCGTGATAGATGTCAAGAGCCTCTCGACGGACACTTCAAGCGAAGGCACTTCTTATAGTGAATGGTAGCGGGATTTTTGATTTGTGATTTGTGACCTGCTTTCTATCTCAAATCTCAAATCTCAAATCTCAAATTCTTTCATGAATCCTTTCTCCAAACTCATCAACCCGCGTTTCCCTATGGCCGCCGTCGGCCTGGAGCGCGGCACGGCTTCGGCGGTGCTGCTGCAAAAACAGCGGCAGCAGTTCTCCCTGCGCCGCGCGGCGACCATCACGCTGCCGGAGGCGCTCCTCAAGCCGAGCTTTGACGAACAGAACATCTCGAACACGGGCGAGATGGCGGACGCGCTTGCCGAGTTAGTGACGAGTGCCGGGATGCAGCGGCAGCGTCGCTGGTCTGTCGCGCTGCCTGAGGCCGCGGCTCGCTCTCTGATTCTGACGCTTGAGAGCGCGACCACTTCGCGCAGCGAGCTTGAAGAAGTCGTGCGCTGGAAGATAGAGCGCGGGTTCGGCGCAAGCTTTGACGAACTGCGCGTCTCGCGCGAGCGGCTCACGCCGGATGCAAGCGGGCGTCCGCGTTATCTGGCCATCGGCATGCGCGTGGAAGTTCTGGCAGAGTATGAAAGCCTCTTTGATTCTCTCGGCTGGCGCGCGGGATTGATATTGCCCAGACACGCAGGGGAAGAACGCTGGCTCGCGCGCACGGGCGACGGCAGCCGCGCCGATTCCGACTCGCTGCTGATTAGCTCTCACGCAGAAGGTTTTACAGCCGTCATGCTGCGCTCCGGGCAGCCGCTTATCATGCGCTCTGTGATGTGCGACGATGAAGACCGCGCGGACGAGCTTTATCGCCTGCTGCTCTTTTACCGCGACCGCGTGCAGGCCGGCGATGCGGCCCTGCCCGTGCCGCGCAGCATAGAGCGTTATCTGGTCACAGGGACGGGCTTTAGTCTGAACAGCGTCGGCGAAGTTATCTCTGAGACTCTCGGCACGGAGGCACGCGCGCTCGCCGCGCCCGATGTCGGCCTGCGCCTGCCCACAGCAGACCTCAGCTTTGACGCCATCGCCGCGCCCGCCGGGCTCGCCACCCTCGCTTGGGCGTGACTTGAAACTTTTGCTCTTTCAGGCTCGTAAAACCTGGGCATCATGAGCACGACTGCGCACGCAATTTCCCTGAATAGCTTTAATGGAGTGGCTGACAGCGAGCTGGTGGCGCGGGCCATCGGCGGGCGCGAGGAGAGCTTTGAAGAGCTTGTCCGCCGTTATCAGCGACCCATCGCGGCCTACGTCTATCGGATGGTCGGAGATTATGACGCGGCCCTAGACCTCACGCAGGAAGTCTTCATCAAAGTCTATGGCTCGCTCGCACGCTATCGCTCCGAATTCAAATTCTCAACATGGATTTACAAAATCGCGCACAACGCCGCGATTGACCACTTGCGCCGAAACACCTCGCGCGACCAGGCTTTGGTCTGCGAAGCCAACGGCGAGCAATATGAGTTGCCCGTCACGAGCGGCAAGCCGACGCCGGAACAGGAGTACGCGGGCAAGGAGCGGCGCGGAGAGATAGAAGCCATCGTCAGCCAACTCCCGCCCGCTTACAAAGAACTCATCGTCCTGCGTCATTCGCACGATTTAAGTTACGACGAGATAGCGGAAGTGACCGGTCTTCCTTTAGGCACGGTCAAGAATCGTCTCTTTCGCGCACGCGAGATGATGCGCGAACAGTTTGTGCAAAGAGGTATCACAGGGATTTAAGTCGAGGCCGAAAAGTTTTGAGCGAAGCGACTGCGAAAAATAGGGCTTGCCCGCGCGAAGAGATTGCTGCCTATCTGGACGGCGAGCTTGATGCCGATGCGCGCTCCGTTTTTGAAACGCATTTAAAAGAATGTCACACGTGCTCTGCTGAATTGCAGGAGCAGCGAAGGCTTTTGTGCGCGCTCGACTTTGCGCTCGGAGCAAGAGACGGCGGCCTGCCGCTTCCGCAGAATTTCGCGCAGATTGTCGCGGCGCACGCCGAGAGCGATGTGAGCGGAGTGCGCGGGCGAAAGGAGAGCGCGCGTGCGTTGCGTTTGTGCGGCGGGCTCGCGCTCTTAAGTTTTATACTGCTCGGCGGCGCGAGCCTTAACGCTTCCGTGCTTGTCCCGCTCAAAGCCTTTGCGAGATATGCCCTCAGCGTCTTCGGACTTGTGTGGAGCGCGCTCTATGACGCAGGGACGGGCGTTGCCGTCATCCTGCGCGCGCTGGCAAGACGTTTCATCTTCGAGCCGCAGCCGTTGAGCCTTCTGGCCCTCCTGCTCTTCGTGATTGCGCTCGCACTGCTCCCGCGACTGATAGCCAATTACCACCGCCGACAGATTACAGAATGAAAGATGTGCGCCCTTTCCAGGCTCGGGGCGAGTTGTCAAAGATTGTGAATCAGCTTTCGCTTTCGCATCCCACAGAGATTTGCTTGCCGCCCGTCTTATGGAAAATGGCGGCGGCCTTTTTCGCGTTTCTCATCACGGCCATCGCCGCGCACGCACAGGTCGTAGGAACAGAGCCGCGCACAGGAGACGAGACTCCGCTCATGGTTGAAGGGACAAGCGAGGGCGATGTCTTTGGCATGGGCCGCTCTGTCGAAGTCTTGGGGACAATCAAAAAAGGCGTCATCGCGTTTGGCGGAGATGTGATTGTCACCGGGCGCGTCGAAGGCGATGTCGCGGCCATCGGCGGCTCTGTCATTCAGCGTGAAGGCTCTTACATCGGAGGCGATGTCCTGGTCTTCGGCGGCGCGTATCATCATGGCAAGACCGCGCCGGGACGAAGGACTGACAGCATGACTGTCATGTACGCCGGCTATGAGCAGGAACTGCGCGAGATGATGCGCAATCCGCTCTCACTTTTGACGCCGCAATGGTCTGCCTCTTACTTGGGCCAGAGGCTGCTGGCGATGCTCTTCTGGTTTCTGACTTCGCTCGCGCTTGCGGCCATCACGCCGGGCGCAGTCAGCCGGGCCGCGGCCAGATTGCAACTGACCAACATGAGAGTCGCCATCATAGGTTTTCTCGGAACTGTTGTAAGCACCTTCGGCGTGATGGCTTGTTTGCACCTCCTGCCTGTGCCCGTCGGCGTCCTCATAGGAATCATGGCCCTCTTGCTTGTCTTGATGGCTTACATCTTCGGGCGTGTGGCTGTGCATGCCGCGACGGGCAGATGGCTACAGCGCAAATTTCTGGCGGAAGGGAAGCGTTCGGAATCCGTCGCGCTGCTGCTCGGCGCGGGTTTTTGGACAGTTATCCTCTCGCTGCCCTTTATCTGGCCCCTCGTCGTCGCGGGTCTGATGGTCACGAGCATCGGCCTCACGCTGACCGCGCGCTATCGTCTAAGCTGGAAACAGCCGTCCGCCGCGCGCAGTTAAAAAGATTGCAAATTTCAGATTTGAGATTTGAAAAAAAATCTTCTCTAAAATCCTTTTTCACCGGAAATCCGTGTAACGAAAACGAGTTATGGCACGTCTAATAAATGCGTGCAGATTTCTTGCCGCAAAATTCCCCTGCGCGGTGTTTTAATAATTAAGGACAGCCGGATTAGCTTTACCCTGCATCTAAGGCAACCTTATGGGTCGTGCGAGCGTATGAGAAATTCTGACGCATTCGCGTTCGCATCAAGCCAGCAACTCAAGTAAAAGTATGAAAACAATCCTTTTAAGCATCGCGCTCATTCTTTTTGCCTTCAACGCCGCGCCGGGCCAGACGCCCGCGCCTTCGCCCGCGGCCCTGGACATAGGCATCACTGCCACACTCGCACTCGGAGATGTGACGGCGGTTGATGCTTCCGGCAGAGGCTTGACCGTGAAGACGAAGGACGGCGACATCTTAGTCTTGATTAACGACAAGACGGAGTACAAGAAGGTCAAGCCCGGCGAGACTTCGCTCCAGAACGCAGAGCCGGCGACGCTCGCGGAGATTGGCGTCGGCGACCGCGTGATTGCGATGGGACGTGTCGCGGAAGACCGCAAGTCTGTCCCGGCAAAGCGCGTCGTCCTGATGACCAAAGCCGCGATTGCCGAAAGGCACGAGCAGGAGCGCGCCGACTGGCAAAAGCGCGGCATCGTCGGGCGCATCTCCGCGCTCAATGCCGAGACTCAAGAGATTTCTCTCTTGATGCGTGCTCCGGCAGGCGAGCGGCCAATCACAGTCGCCGCCTCCGACAAAGTTATCTTTCGCCGCTATGCCCCGGACTCCGTCAAGTTCAGCGATGCCAAGCCAAGCTCTTTCGCGGAACTGAAGGTCGGCGACCAAGTGCGCGCGCGCGGAGATAGAAGCACGGACGGCGCACACTTCACAGCGCAGGAGATTGTCTCTGGCTCTTTCCGCATGGTCGGCGGCAGCATCACTGCGATTAATCCTGCGGCCAACGAAATCGTCATTAACAATTTGCAGACGGGGCAGCCCGTCACCATCGTCGTCAACAAAGATTCTGTCATGCGCCGCATCCCGCCTGAGATGGCCGCGATGATTGCGCAGAGAAGGGCGCAGCAGCAGCAGTCCGCTGGAACGAGTGCGCCGAGCGGCGGCGGCCCTGCTCCAGGCGCGACCGATGGACAGCCGCGCGGTGGTCGCGGGCCGGATTTCGACGAGATGATAGAGCGGCTGCCGCAGGTCGCTCTCGCGGATTTGAAGAAAGGCGACGTGATTGCAGTCTCAAGCACGACGGGCGTTGACCCTGCGCGCGTCACTGCCATCAAACTCGTCGCGGGGATAGAAGCACTGATGACTCGTCAGCAAGGCCCGGCGAGCGGCGGCGCGCAAAGCCCGTCGCTTAACCTCCCCGGCCTCGACAGCATCGGAGGGCCTTGAAAAGCTGAACATAGGACTCAGAATAAAAAGCATATCCTTCATTCTTCCGCGTCCTGTGTTCTTTGAGGAATCAAATGCATTCATTTACCAAATCAATAATGAGAACAATTTTAACCGGCATCGCTTTCATCCTCTGCGTGGCTGCGGCTTTCGGGCAGCAGTCAAATGGCACTTTGCGCGGGCAGGTGGCGGACGAATTCGGCGGCGTGATTATCGGCGCGACCGTCACTGTGACGAATGAAAGCGGCGTCGAGAAAACTGCCGTCACGGACGCAGAAGGCAATTATTCCGTGACGGGGCTTGCGCCCGGCAAGTATATCGTGCGCGCCATCGCGCCCGGCTTCGCGCAGTTTGAAGACACGGAAGTTGAAATCGCAGCCGGACAGCGCGAGCAACTCAAAATCACCTTGAGCGTTTCGCTTGAGAAAGAAGAAGTGGCGGTCGCCAGCGAAGCTCCTGTCAGCACAGACCCTGAGAACAACGCGGGCGCGCTGGTGCTGCGCGGCGCAGACCTGGACTCCTTGCCGGATGACCCGGACGAGTTGGCCGCTGCCTTGCAGGCTCTGGCCGGCCCATCCGCCGGGCCCAACGGCGGCCAGTTTTTCATAGACGGTTTTACAGGCGGACGCCTCCCGCCCAAAGAATCCATACGCGAGATTCGCATCAACCAGAATCCTTTTTCGGCAGAGTTTGACCGCCTGGGATTTGGCCGCGTAGAGATTTTGACCAAGCCGGGCACGGATAAGCTGCGCGGCCAGGTCTTTATGAACTTCACGGACGAGAGCTTGAACACGCGCAACCCGTTTGCCACGAATCGCGCGCCCTTTCAGGCTCGACAGTACGGCGGCAATCTGAGCGGGCCTGTCATCAAGAAGAAAGCCTCTTTCTTCATTGATTTCGAGCGGCGCGAGATAGAAGACAACGCTGTCATCAATGCGGTCGTCCTCGACACGACTGACCCGACTCTTCCGGCCAGACCCTTTAGCCTCGCCGTCGTGACTCCGCAAAGGCGTCTCACCTTCAGCCCGCGCTTCGATTATCAGCTCAACGAAAAGAACACGCTCATCGCGCGCTACACTTACTCGCGCACGCGGCTCGAAGATTCAGGCATCGGCAATTTCTCTTTGCCCGAACGCGCTTACGATACATTTAGTAGTGAGCATTCGATTCAACTGACGGAAACGGCTGTCTTGTCTCCGACGGTGATTAACGAGACTCGCTTCCAGTACATACGCAGTCGTCGCCGCTCGGAAGGCAACACCGCGCAGACCATCATCGTCAACGATGCTTTCAGTTCCGGCGGCTCGCAGATTGGCCTCCTCCTCACCAACGAAGATCGCTGGGAGTTGCAGAACAACACGTCATGGATTAAAGGTCGCCATTCGTTCAGAGCGGGCGGGAAACTGCGCGGCGTGCGGCTGCTCGATTTTTCGCAGAACAATTTTGGCGGCACATATATCTTCAATTCTTTAGAGCAGTACAGGCAGACCTTGCTAGGCACGCCGGGCTTTCGTCCGTCTCAACTTCAAATCGCGTTTGGCGAGCCGGAAGCGCGCGTCACCCAGATAGATTTCGGCGGCTACATACAGGACGACTGGCGCGTGCGCCCGAACCTGACGCTGAGTCTGGGATTGCGCTATGAGACGCAGAGCAACATCGACAGTAATCTCAACTTTGCGCCGCGCATCTCTTTCGCGTGGTCGCCCGGCGCGACTGGCGCGCGACAGCCGAAGACAGTTGTGCGCGGCGGCGTCGGCGTCTTCTATGAACGTTTCAACGAGAGCTTCACGCTGGCATCCAATCGCTTTGACGGCAGCCCCGACTCGCAGATTTCTTATCTTATCAACGAGTCGACGGCTATCAGCAGAAGTATTCTGGACCAGTATCCCGTGCTGCCGACGCAGGCGCAGCTTCAGTTCCTCAGTCAGCCGCGCACCATCCGTCTCGTCTCGGAAGATTTGCAGGCTCCTTACACAATGCAGGGAGCACTCAGCGTCGAGCATCAGTTCCCCTACAGGTTCACTGTCGCGGCGACGTTTATCACTTCGCGGACGCTGCATGTCCTGCGCGCGCGCAATGTCAATGCGCCTGTGCCCGTCACCGGCGCGCGTCCCTTCGGAGATGACAACAACTATTACCAGTACGAATCCACCGGGACGCTCAACCAGAATCAATTCATCGTCAACGTCAACAACCGTCTCAATCCGAACTTTACGCTCTTTGCGACATACATCCTGAGCAAGACGAGCAGCGATACGGAAGGCGCGTTTGTCTTTCCCGCGCGGCAATATGATTTGAGCACGGAGTATGGCCGCTCTTCTTTCGACACGCGCCATCGCCTCTTTCTCGGCGGCTCGTTCGGCGCGCCGTGGGGCATACGCCTCAACCCGTTTATCATCGCCTCATCGGGTCGGCCCTTCAATATCACAATCGGGCGCGACATCAACGGCGACACGTTATTTACAGACCGCCCGTCGTTTGCTCCCGAAGGGGCAAACTGCAACGCGATTAACATTCGTTGCACGCGTTTCGGCAACTTCAATCTCACGCCCGCTCCCGGCGAAGAGATTATCCCGCGCAACTTTGGTCAAGGCCCTGCCTTCTTCGCAGTCAACCTGCGTGTCAGCAAGACGTTTGGCTTCGGCACTGTGAGCCGCCCGAATAACAACGCAGCAGGCGGACAACAGGGCGGCGGACAGGGAGGCAGAGGCGGACGCGGCGGCGGCGGCGGTGCTCGCGGCGGAGCGGGTGGCGGCGGTGGTGGCGGCGGCGCGCGTGGTGGTGGCGGCGGCGGACGTGGCGGCGGTGGCGCGCTCGGCGCGGGCGCGCTCTTCGGCGGCGGCGGGAATGCTGCGGCAGAGAAACGCTACAACCTGACCTTCTCTATCAATATGCAGAATCTCTTTAACCGCACGAACGGCAACACGCCTATCGGCAATCTGAGTTCGCCGCTCTTTGGCGAATCGAACTCAAGCGCGGGCGGCTTTGGCGGCGGCGGCGGCAACGTAGCGGCTGGCAATCGTCGCATCGAAGCGCAGATTCGCTTTAGCTTCTAAATAAGCCGAAGGCTTAAACACGCAACACTTGCTTTGAAGCGGGATGGAAATCAACATGAGTTTGGTTTCCATCTCGCTTCAAAGCAATTTCGATGAATCATATTCCCACTCCGCGCCGTATAAGTAATTTGCCGCACGGTTCTTCTCTCAGCTTTTTAACTCGAAAGGGACAATCATGATGAAAAAGAAGCTTAGCCGGATTCTCATACTGCTTTCATCGCTCCTGCTGGCCTTGATGAGCGTGCAGGCGCAGGAGAAAAAGCCAGCCGCGCCGCAGCCCACCCCCGACGCCAAATCCGGCGGGTCTGGCAAGGTGACGACCACCACCGCGACCGTTACCGCCACAGCCGCGGCAGCCCCCGCGAAAGTCGTTATCACAGCCACGACCACGCCGCTGGAGCTTGCGCGCGCGGCCTACTTGGCCCAGGGCGGAGACAAGTCGCGCGACTTGAAGAGCATGGTCTTGTCCGGCTCTGTAGATTTGTATGGCCCAAACTCCGTGCAGGCTTTGCCGGGCAAGTTTGTGATGGTCACTGCGGGCGACCGCTCGCGCATAGAGATACAGTCGCCCGCCTTCAATTACAGGCAAATCTCGGACGGCCAGCAGACTTACACTTCCGTGCGCGGGATGGAATTGCCGCCCCCCAACAAGTTCGGCATTCCAGTCCTCATGAAATACGATAAGCCAGGCTTTACAGTGACGGCCCTGCCTGATAACAAAAAGCTGCGTGCCTTTCGCATCACGGATGCGGACGGCCACGCGACTGACTTTTATGTGGACACCGAGACGGGACGTGTCATGACCTATCTAGTCCCATATCAGGGCTACACCTTCGGCGTGGAGCATAAATCCCTCAAAGAGATTAACGGCGTGCTCGTGCCCTACAACTTCACGCAGAGACTCGAAACGCCGCAGGGCGCATTCTTCGCAGATTACAAAGTCAAAGACGTGAAGCTCGACCAGGCGATTGCCGACGACGTGTTCGAGATTCCGGCGCAGTAAAGAGGTTCGGAAGGTAAAAGTAGAAAGGCAGAAGTGAAGACGAAGAGGATGCTCTTCCTCGTCTTCACTTCTGCCTTTTATCTTTTTTGCTTGAGCTAGATGCTGAGGATTTCCTGCTCCTTGGTTTTTGACAGTTCGTCAATCTTGCCGATGTAGGTGTTGGTCAATTTCTGCACCTCTTCCAGACCGTCGCGCTCGTTGTCTTCCGAGATGGTCTTATCTTTGAGCATCTTCTTCAACTTTTCGTTTGCGTCGCGGCGTATATTGCGTATGGCCGTGCGATGCTCTTCGGCAATCTCGTGTACTTGCTTGGCAAGCTGTTTGCGCCGCTCTTCGGTGAGAGGCGGAATCGGAATCCGCACGAGCTTGCCGTCGTTCGAGGGATTGAGCCCGAGGTCTGCCGCGCGAATCGCTTTCTCGATTGCGCCAAGCTGCGTTTGGTCCCAGGGCTGTACGGTGAGCATCTGCGGCTCGGGCACATGCACCGAAGCCATCTGGCTGAGCGGCGTCGGCGTGCCGTAATATTCGACCGTCACATTATCGAGCAGGCTCACGGCGGCACGCCCGGTTCTCACGGTCGCCAGCCGCCGCCGCACATCTTCTATCACCGCATCCATACGCGGGCGCGTCTCTTTGATGACATCCTTTTCTAACATATCAATTTCTCCGGTTACTTGCCTTCTGGTTTCTCGACGCAGACGTGTGTGCCGATGCCCGCTTCGCCCATCACGACGCGCATGATGTTGCCGGACTTGCGCATGTTAAAGACGACGATGGGCAACCTGTTGTCCATGCACAGAGAGATGGCCGAAGCATCCATCACTTTTAACTGCTGCTCTAAGACTTCCTGATACGTGATGCAGTCATAGCGCGTCGCGGTCGAATCCAGCATCGGGTCTGCGTTGTAGATGCCTTCAACCTTCGTCGCTTTCAAAATCACGTCGGCCTTGATTTCCAGCGCGCGCAGGGCCGCCGCAGAGTCAGTCGTGAAATACGGATTGCCTGTGCCCGCTGCAAAGATGACGACGCGCCCTTTTTCCAAATGACGAATAGCGCGGCGGCGTATGAAAGATTCTGCAAGCTGCGGAATGTCTATCGCGGACATGACGCGCGTAAAGACATCGAGCTTTTCCAGAGCGTCCTGCAACACGACGGCGTTCATCATCGTCGCCAGCATCCCTATATAGTCCGCGCTTGAGCGATCCATGTTGCCCGCGCTCTTTGAGACGCCGCGAAAGATATTGCCGCCGCCCACGACGACCGCGACCTCTACGCCAAGCTCCTGAACGGCCTTTATCTCTTCCGCGACAGAGCGCGCGACATTGACATCAATGCCGTAGTTCTGCTCTCCCATCAGGGCTTCGCCGGAGATTTTTAAGAGGATGCGCCCGAAGGCCGGTGCGGCAACATTAGGTGCAACTGATGACATAAGTTTTTAAGTCTCAAGTCTCAAGCTGTGTGTGCCTTGAGACTTGAGATTTGAGATTCGAGACTTACTGATTACCCGCGAGCGCGGCCACTTCTTCGCCGAAATCATCGCTCCGCTTTTCGATGCCCTCGCCCATCTTGTAGCGGCTGAAACGGCGAATCGAAATCCGCTCGCCGGTCTTGGCCGTCTTTTCCGTCACAAGGTCGCCAACCGTTTTAGCAGGGTCTTTGACAAACGGCTGGTCTAGAAGCACAGCCTCTTCGTAGAATTTGTTCAAGCGGCCTTCGACGATTTTATCAATCACCATGTCTGGCTTGTTAGCATTCTTCGGGTCGTTCTTGGCCTGCGCGCGTGCAATCTCGCGCTCTTTATCGAGCGCGTCAGCCGGAACTTCTTCGCGCGTGACAAAGCGCGGCTCTGCGGCGGCGATGTGCATCGCTATGTCTTTGACCAGTTGCAGGAACTCTTCGCCGCGCGCGACGAAATCCGTCTCGCAGTTGACTTCGACAAGCACGCCGACCTTGCCGCCCATGTGTATGTAAGAGCCGACCGCGCCTTCGGCTGCGATGCGGCCCTCCTTCTTCTTGGCGGAAGCGAGGCCGCGTTTGCGCAAAAGCTCAATCGCCTGTTCCTCGTTGCCGCCTGTTTCGGTGAGCGCGTTCTTGCATTCCATCATGCCTGCGCCGGTTTTCTCGCGGAGCGACTTGACTGCGCTCGCCGTAATCTCTGCCATCGTATGAACTCCTTTGAATTATAAAAAAGCGCAGCCCGGCGGGTTGTCCGCTTGTGGAGGCTGCGCTCGCCGAAAAATTGAAACCTTTAGTTGACGTTTATCTTAGCTGGCGATGCCGACGGATTCCGCGCCCTTTTCCTGCTCGGCTGAAGACTCGTGCGGCGCATCCGCTTCATTGCCTCCGCCGTCCGCGCCGCGCACAGGAGCGCCCGTTCCGGCCTGCTCGTGGTCGCCGATGCTATCGGGCTGTTGGCCTGTCTTGCCGAATCCCTGATTGCCGGGAACAGAAACCTGCGTCTCGCCCGTCTGCGCGCCCGCGCCCATGTCCGTCACATTCTCTGCTTCAAGACCGGGATCGCGGCTCGTCGTCACACTGCTCGTGTTGTCGCCGCTGCTGCTACGCTCGCGCCTGCGCGGTCTTGCGCCGTCGCCGCTTTCAGC